>Ga0194130_10007920_pt1 | contig 11515 bp, 10 predicted proteins | sample TA2KigsurfametaG_FD_160084 | JGI IMG/M metagenome (GOLD analysis project Ga0194130, IMG submission 160084) | Freshwater microbial communities from Lake Tanganyika, Tanzania - TA2015050 Kigoma 12 surface | ecosystem: Environmental > Aquatic > Freshwater > Lake | place: Tanzania: Lake Tanganyika... | reverse complement strand
ACGGCCAGGCGCTCGGCGACCTGCGTAACGCCGACGTCGTGCTCGTCGGCGTGTCGCGCTCCTCCAAGACGCCGACCTGCATCTACCTCGCCAACCGTGGCCTCAAGGCCGCGAACGTGCCGCTCGTGCCGGGCATGGAGCCGCCGGCGGAGCTCGACGCGCTCAAGCCCTTCGCGGAAGGCGGGCCGCTCGTCGTCGGCCTGACCAACGACCCGACGGCGCTGGTGGCGGTGCGGCGCAATCGCCTGCGCCTGCTCAACGAGAACCGCGAGACCGGGTATACGGATCCGGAGCGCGTGCGCGAGGAGGTGCAGGCCGCGCGTCGGCTCTTCGGCGCACGGGGCTGGCCGGTGCTCGAGACATCACGCCGCTCGATCGAGGAGACGGCGGCCTCGATCCTCGCGCTGCTCCAGGAACGCCGCCTCGGGAAAGGTGAGGACATGGAGATAGCATTGCCCGGGCCGGCCAGGCGGACGCCTGTCGTCCTCGCCTCGGCGAGCCGGACGCGCCGTGGCATGCTCGCCAATGCCGGCGTCGACGTCGAATGCGACGCCGCCGACATCGACGAGGGCGCGGTCAAGGACGAGATGCGCGCGCGCGGCGCGCCGGTGGCGGAGATCGCCTTGCGCCTCGCCCACCTGAAGGCCGCGCGCGTGTCGCTGCGCCATCCCGGCGCGCTCGTCATCGGCGCCGATTCGATGATCGAGTGCGAGGGCAGGCATTTCGACAAGCCCGCGGATCCGGCCCGTGCCGTGGCGCAACTCCTGGCGCTGGCCGGACGGAGCCACCGGCTCTACAGCGCGGCGGTCGCGATGCGCGACGGAATGCGGGTCTGGGACGAGACGGATGTCGCGCTGCTGACGATGCGCGGCTTCGAGGCGGGCTTCGCGGAGCGCTACGTCGCCGCGATCGGGGACGCGGCGCTTGGATCGGTCGGTGCCTACCAGCTCGAGGGGCTGGGCGCGCAACTCTTCGCGCGCGTCGAGGGCGACTTCTTCACGATCCTCGGCCTGCCGCTCCTGCCGCTGCTCGAGTTCCTGCGCGCCGAGGGCGTCATCGCGCGCTGACCGGGACCGGGAACGAAGAAGGCCGGCCCCCGGTTTCCCGGGGACCGGCCCTTGCGGTCCTTGGCGACGGCCTCAGCGGCGCTTCGCCTTCGTCTTCGCCTTCGGCCGCGCCTTCGCGGCGACGACCGGCTTGCCGACCGAGGCGGTCACCGCGATCTCGACGCGGTATTGCGGCGCGGCGAGCTTTGCCTCCACCGTGGCGCGGGCCGGGCCCTTGTCGGCCGGGACCCAGGCATCCCACACCGCGTTCATCTCCGCGAAGGTGGAGATGTCGGTCAGCCAGATGCTGGCGGAGAGGAGGCGGGTCTTGTGTGAGCCGGCGGCCGCGAGCAGCTCGTCGAGCTGGGCGGTGATCTGCGCCGTCTGCTCGCCGACCGTCTTGCCGGGGTTCTGGGCGACCTGGCCCGCGACGAAGACGATGCCGCCGCTGACGACGGCCTGGCTCATGCGGGTGCCTGGCTTGATGCGCTTGATCGACTGGCTTGCCATGTCTGTCCTGCTCCGGGTTGGGAAATAAGCGGCGGGACTATAGGCGAGCGCGGCGCGGCGCGCCTAGCTCTTGCCCGAATGCGGTGTTAGGAACCCGCGCGTGCGACGCCCGGGAAACCAGCGACACGAGCCGCATTTCGGCGGCGGGCCTTCCCGCGACCAGAAGGCGCGACGCCTGGCGGCCGCGGAAGGCGTGCGCAAGCCGCGCGCGGGCAAACCGCCGCGCAGGCCGCAGCGCCGGGGGATCCTGCTCGCGCTGCTGCGCTGGTGCATCGCGCTCTCGATCTGGGGCGCGATCGCGGTGGCCCTCGTCATGGCATGGTACGCGCTGCGCTTGCCCGACATCGGGGCGATCGCGAGCTTCGACCGCCGGCCGAGCATGAGCTTCGAGGACGCGTCGGGGCAGGTCGTCGGCACGACGGGCGACCTCTTCGCGGGGCCGGTGCAGCTCGCCGAGATGCCCGCGCACCTGCCGCAGGCGCTGCTCGCCACCGAGGATCGCCGCTTCTACGGCCATTTCGGCGTCGACCCGATCGGCCTCGCGCGCGCCGCGATCGTCAACCTGCGCGCCGGGCGCATCGTGCAGGGCGGCAGCACGATCACCCAGCAGCTCGCGAAGAACGTCTTCCTGACCCACGAGCGCAGCTTCGAGCGCAAGATCCAGGAATTCCTCCTGGCGCTCTGGCTCGAGCGGCGCTTCACCAAGGACCAGATCCTCACGATCTACCTGAACCGCGTCTATCTCGGCGCCGCGACCTATGGCGTCGAGGCCGCGTCCCAGCGCTATTTCGGCAAGTCGGCTCGCCAGTTGAACATGCGCGAGGCGGCGGTGATCGTGGGGCTGCTGAAGGCGCCGTCGCGCTATGCGCCGACCAGCGATCGCGCCCGCGCGCTACGCCGCGCGGACGAGGTCCTCGGGAACCTCGTCGAGGCGCGCTACGCGACCGCCGCCGCGGTCGACGCGGCGCGAAGGTTGCCGCTCGGCGCGCCCGGCACCGGCGGTAACCTGCGCTCCGCGCGCTACTTCACCGACTGGCTCGCCGACCAGGTGTCCGGCTTCGTGGGCTACGTGGATCGCGACCTCGTGATCCGGACCACGCTGGACACGCGCTTGCAGCGCGCGGCGGAGGCGGCGATCGCGGAGGCGCTGGCGCGCGACGGTGAGAAGGCGGATGCGGAGCAGGCCGCGCTGGTCGCGATGTCGCCGGACGGCGCGCTCCGCGCGCTGGTCGGCGGGCGCGACTACGCGGCTAGCCAGTTCAACCGGGCGACCGCGGCTTTGCGCCAGCCAGGCTCCGCGTTCAAGAGCTTCGTCTTCCTCGCGGCGCTCGAGCAGGGCATGCGCCCGGACGACCGGGTCTCCGATGCTCCGGTCGCCCTCGGCGACTGGCGGCCCCGCAACTACGAGGGCGACGCCGGCCGTGGCGACATCACGCTGCGCGACGCCTTCGCCCGCTCGGTCAACACCGCCGCGGTACGCGTGGCCCAGCGCGGCGGTATCGACCGCACGATCACCGCCGCGCGGCGCGCGGGCATCGTCTCGCCGCTGCGCCGGGACTTCGCGACCACGCTCGGGGCGTCGGAGGTGACGCTGCTCGAACTCACCGGCGCCTACGTGCCCTTCGCGAATGGCGGCGTCTCAGCCGAGCCCTGGGCTATCGCGGAGATCCGCGACAGCGCCGGCCGCGTGCTCTATCGCCGCTCGACGCCCGGCGGCGAACGGATGATCTCCCGCGGCGCGCTCGCGGCGATGAACGACCTGCTGCGTGCGGTGGTCGAGCGCGGCACGGGCCGGGCGGCGCAGCTCGACCGTCCCGTTGGCGGCAAGACGGGAACCAGCCAGGACTATCGCGACGCCTGGTTCGTGGGCTTCACGGCAGAGCTTGTGGCGGGCGTATGGTTCGGCAACGACGACGCATCGCCCATGAACCGCGTCACGGGCGGCGGCCTGCCCGCACGCGCCTGGAGGAGCTTCATGGCCGAGGCGACGCGCGGCCTGCCCGCCTCGCCCATCCCGGGCGCCGTGCCGCCGGGCGCCCTGGACGGCCTCCTCGAGCAACTCTTCGGGGGCGGGTCGAGGGCGCCGGCGGACCCGGTGCCGCCGACCGACCTCAATCGCGGGAATTGAGCAGGTGGAAGGCGATCGTCGCGGCGAGCGCCATCGCCGCGATGGTCGCCGCCATCGGCAGCGGCGTGCCATCGTGCAGCCATCCGACCAGCGCGCCGACGATTGCCGCGCTGCCCGTCTGCAGCACGCCGAGCGCCGAGGCCGCGGTGCCGGCGAGCGCGGGGAACGGCGCGATCGCCCCCGCGGCGGCGTTCGGGCTGCAGATGCCGAAGCCGACGCAGTAGAGCGCCATCGAGGCGCCGATCGCCGGCGCGCCGAGGTCGCTCGAGACGATGGCGGCGGAGCTCGCGCAGGCGAGCATGGCGACGCCACCCGCGAGCATGATCAGCCCGGCTGCGCGCAGCATGGCCTCGATGCCGTGGCGCATGGTCATCCAGGCGGCGAGCTGCGTGCCGGCGAAATAGCCGGAGACGACGAGCGCGAAATACAGGCCATAGACCTCGGGCCCCGTGCCGAGCCCGTCGACGAAGACGAAGGACGATCCGGAGATGAAGGCGAACATGCCGCCATAGGAGGCCGCGGCCGCCGCCGCGAAGGACAGGAACTCGCGGCTCGACAGGATGGTGGAGAAGTTGTGCGCCATGCGCGCCGGATTCGTGGCGCCCGGGTCGCGCCGCGCGTTCGTCTCGGGCAGCCCGGCCCAGACCAGCACCGACAGCGCCGCGCCAAAGGACGCGAGGATCGCGAAGTTCCATCGCCAACCGGCCCATGCCTCGACGAAGCCGCCCAGGATCGGGCCGATCGCGGGCATGATCGCCATCGCGGAGCCGATCAGCGCGAGCACGCGCGCGGCGCCCTCTCGGCCATGGACGTCGCGCACCACCGCGCGCCCGACGACGCCCCCAGCGCAGGCGCCGAGCGCCTGCACGACGCGCGACGCCACGAGCGCGTCGATGCCCTGGGCGAGCGCGCAGGCGACGGAGGCCAGCGCGTAGCAGGCGGTCGCCGCGACGAGCACCGGCCGGCGCCCGAAGTGGTCCGAGAGCGGCCCGACGACCACCTGCCCCGCGGCGATGCCGAGCATGAACGCGCTGAGCGTGAGCTGCGCGGCGGCGACGTCGACGCCGAAGTCGCGCGCGATCGAGGGCAGCGAGGGCAGGTAGAGGTCGGTCGAGATCGCCATCATGGCGACCAGGCCGACGAGCAGCGCGCTGACGCCGCGCGACTCCGGCGCGAGCCTCGTCATCCCGCGCGACCGGCGCCCAGCAGGGTGGCGCCATTGGCGCGCAGCCAGGCCTGCGCCTCGGCGCGATGTGGGGTCAGCGCATCGACAACGCGCCAGAAGGCGGGCGAGTGGTCGTGATGCGCGAGATGCGCCACCTCGTGCGCGACGACGTAGTCGGCGACGCGCGGCGGTGCGATCGCGAGGCGCCAGGACAGGCTGATCCGCGCATCGCGCGCGCAGGACCCCCAGCGCGCGCGCGTGTCGACCATGCGCAGCGCGCGAATCGCCTTGCCTATCGACCGCGCCTTCGCCTCCGCCATGGGGCCCAGCGCCCGACCAGCCTCGCTGCGCAGGAAGTCGCGCACGCGCCGCGCGACGAACTCTGGCTTGCCGCCGACGACGACCAAGGCGCCCTCGCGCCGCGCCGGGCCGCGCAGCGCGGGGTCGTGGAAGATTTCGATCCCCTCGCCCAGCAGTTCGAGGCGGGTGCCGTGCGCGAAGGCAATGGGCCTCGGCGCGGCGGCGAGCCGCGCGCGGATCCAGGCCTGCTGGCTGCGCGCGAAGGCGAGGCCGGCATCGAGGTCGGCGCGCGCAGGCAGCACGAGCACCACCGCGCCGTCGCGCGGGTCTGCGCGCAGCGAGATGCGCCGCGCGCGTGGATGGCGCTTCACGCGCAGGACGATCTCCTCGCCCGCGCCCTCGAGCGCCACCGTCCTTGGATCGGCCAAGTGTGGCATGACGACCGGCATAGCGCGCGCCGCGCCGCGCCGGCAACCTTTGCGCTTTGCCGTCCGGCACTCGATAATCCAACCCGCCGTGGTGATTTCCGGACCGCGCAGGGGGAGACCATGCCGACGAACAAGTTGCGTGCGACATTCGCCGCGGGCCGCAAGTGCCTTGGCGTCTGGAGCAACGTGATCGACACGATCTACACCGAGAGCCTGGCGGCGGCCGGCTTCGACTTCATCATCCTCGACAACGAGCACGGACCCTCGATGCCGCGGGACACGCTGCTCCACATGCAGGTGCTCTCGCGCATGGACTGCGCGGCCATCGTGCGCGTGCCCTGGAACGACCAAGTCTACATCAAGCGCGTGCTCGACGCGGGCGCCGACACGATCATGGTGCCGATGGTGGAGACCGCGGAGGAGGCCAGGGCCGCGGTGGCCGCCTGCCGCTACCCGCCGCAGGGCCGCCGTAGCTTCGGGCCGTGGCGACAGCTAGGCCTCGAGCGCGACCTCGACGCTTGGCGCGAACGCGCCAACGACGAGGTCTTCGTCATCGTCCAGATCGAGAGCGCCAAGGCCGTCGAGAACGTCGACGCGATCGCGGCGGTCGCGGGCGTCGACGCGCTGTTCATCGGCCCGAACGACCTCTCGGGCACGCTCGGCAGGCTGCGAGCCTACGACGACCCGAGGTTCCTCTCGACGGTCGAGAAGGCGATGGCCGGCATCCGCCGCTCGGGCAAGCCGATGGGCGCGGTGCCCTGGGGCGGCCTGACGACGGCGCAGATGCTGCGAGACGGATTCGCGATGGTCGCGGCGTCGACCGAGCTGACCCTGCTCGTGGGCGCGGCGCGCGCCGAGGTCGACGCGCATCGCAAGGCCTTCGGCGGCTGAGCTCAGCCGCGGCGTCGCGTCCGCGGCCGGGAAAAGCACCCGACCAGCTCGAGATGCGACGACCACGTGAACTGGTCGACCGGCGTCAGCCGGTCGAGTCGGTATCCGCCCTCGCGCAGCAGCGCGGCGTCGCGCGCGAAGGTCGCCGGGTTGCACGACACGGCGACGATGCGCGGAACGGGCGAGCGGGCGAGCGCGGCCGCCTGGTCGCGCGCGCCCTCGCGCGGCGGATCGAAGACCACGCCGTCGAAGTCCTCGAGCTCCTCGCCGACCAGAGGGCGTCGCGCGAGGTCGCGACGCAGCACGCGCACGCGGGCGCCGACCCCGCCGGCGCGCGCGGCGGCGTCGAGCGCGGCCAGCGCGTCGCCATGGCTGTCGACTGCCGTCACCTGCCGCTCGCGCGCGAGCGGCAGCGAAAGCGTCCCGCAGCCCGAGAAGAGGTCGACGACCCGCCTCGCCCCGTCGAGGCCGCCGCGCATGGCGGCGCGGATCGCGGCCTCGCCCTCGACCGTGGCCTGCAGGAAGACATGGGGCGGGGGCTCGACGGCGATGCCCTCGAAGCGGATGACCGGCCGCCTGTGCAGCGCCACCAGCTCGTGCGCGCCCTCCGGATCGGCGCCCATGGAGAGACGCGCGATGCCCGCATGCACCGCGAGGGCGCCGAGCCTGCCGCGCTCGATCTCGCCGACGACCACGACGTCGAGGCCGTTCTCGGCGACCGTGATCGCGAGGTCGCAACGGGCGGCTCGGTCGAGCGCCGGGCGAAGCGCCTCGCGCAGCCCGGGAAGCATCGCGGCGATGCCGGGCGCGAGGATGGCGCATTCGTCGATGTCGACGATCTCGCGGCGCGCCAGCGCGTGGAAGCCGAGCACCACGCCTGTAGCGCCGAGCACCGCCGCGAGCGTGGCGCGGCGACGGGAGCGCGGCGGGGAGATCGAGAGTGGCGCGATCATCGCCTCCGGGAAGCCGGCGCGCGAGGCGGCCTCGCGCGCGATGCCCTCCTTCCACGCGGCATAGGCTTCCGGCTGGAGATGCTGCGCGGTGCAGCCGCCGCATCTTTCGTAGTGCCCGCAGGCCGGTGCGGCGCGCCCGCCCGCGCGCTGGATCCAGCGCGCGGGAAGCGCGCGACCCGCTCCCTGCGACATGGCGAGCACCCGGTCTCCGGGCAGGGTCCAGGGCACGTGGACAGCGCGGCCTGCATGCGTGCCGGCGCCGTCGCGCCCTGGCGCGAGGGTCGAGATGCCGAGCTCGAAGAGTTCCGGCGGCCTCTCGCGCCTCATGCGCGCGACGGCTTCATGCGGGCTTCAGCTTGGCCCATGTGGCGTCGGCCATGGCCCAGAGGCGCCTGCCGTCGATCCTGCCGATGAAGGCATAGGCGTAGCCCTTCTCGCGCCAGCTCACGACGTTGACCTCGTCGCGCTGGTCGAGCCTGCCCTCGCGATCGGGCTGGTCGGTGAAGCCGATGACGAGCTGGACCAGCTCGCCATTCTCCGCGGCATAGAAGAACTGCGCCGCCGGACGGCGACCGATCAGGAGCAGCCTGCCCCCCTGCTGGCGATAGCCGAAGGAGGACAGGTCGGGCACCGCGACCTCGCGCTGGAGCTTGGCGCCGACCCAGCGCTCGAGCTCCTCGACGTTCTCCGCGCCGATGTCGACGAGCAGGCGGTGGTCCTTCTCGAACGAGGCGCGATGCACGCGGTACCAGGCGGCGAGGTTGTCGATCCAGCGCTCGGCATCGATGACGGCCGCGACCTCCTGGACGGGGGCGCGCTGCGAGAAGGGCGCGATGCCCTGCTGCGAGGCGGCATTGAGCAGGGCGACGGCGCCGATCGCCGCCGCCGCCGCCCAGCCGGCGTTGCGCCAGAGATAGCCGGGCCGCTCGGTGCGGCCGCGCAGGGGCAGCATCGCGGCCGCCGCCGCGGGAGCGGCGGTGGCGCCGCCAAGGGCCTGGACGAGGCGCGCGGGCACGGGCTCGTGCAGAACCTCGCCGAAGGCGCCGCGCATCATCGTCGCGGTCTGGCGGAACATCGCGACACGACGTCCGATGGCGGGGTCGGCGGCGATCGAGGCCTCGATCTCGCGCGCGGTCTCGGCGTCGACCTCGCCGTCAACATAGGCCATCAGCATGACGTCGTCGATTCGGGTGATCCGTTCCATCGCGTCAGGACCCCTCTGGCTTGAAGCGCACGACATTTCCAGCGGCTTCGGCGGCCGGCTCGCCGACGAGGCGGCCCAGAGCCGTGCGTGCGCGCGACAGCCTGCTCATCACCGTGCCGATCGGGATGGCGAGCGTGTCGGCTGCCTCCTTGTAGGACTGGCCCTCGACGCAGACGAGCATCATCACGGCCCGCTGCTCGTCCGGCAGCGTGGCCATGGCGCGCCTGACGGCGTCGTAGGTGATGTGGCTTTCCATTTCCCTCGCGCCATCGACCGAAAGCTCCGCCTCCACCAGCGGCGAGTCCGCGTCCACGCGCCCCTCGCCGGTCCGCACCTTCTGGGCCCGCTTCTGGTCCAGCCACGTGGTCTGGACGATCCGGAACATCCAGCTGTCGAGCCGGGTCCCGGGCGTCCACTGGTGGATCCGCGACAGTGCCTTCTCGCACGCCGCCTGGACGAGGTCGTCGGCCTGGTCGGGAACGCCCGCGAGGCCGCGCGCGAAGCGCCGCAGCCTCGGCAGGAGAGCGACCAGCTCCGCCTGGATCGCCGGGTCGACGCCGCCGCTCATCGTGGGGCCTCGCGCGGATCGGGGCGATAACGGCCGGCGCCGCGCCCTATTCCCTTCGGGCCCATGGTCAGCGCGTCAGCTTCTGGACAAGGTCGTCGAACTGGTCGAGCGTCGAGTAGCGGAACGTGACCGAGCCAGAGTCCCCTCCCCGCTTGTGCTGCAGCGCGACCTTGAGGCCGGTCGCCTCCTCGAGGCGCTTCTCCATGGCGCGGGTGTCGGCGTCGCGCAGTTCGCCGCCCCGGCGCGCGGGCCTTCCGCGCGGCTGCTGCCTGGCCTCGCGCGCCAGCGCCTCGGCCTGGCGGACCGTCAGCCCTTCCGCGACGATGCGCCGCGCAAGCCCGAGCGGATCGGCCGCGGTCAGCAGGACGCGGGCATGTCCGGCATCGATCTCGCGGCGCCCGAGCATCTCCTTCACCGCGTCCGGCAGGCCGAGCAGGCGGATCGTGTTGGCGACATGGGCGCGCGACTTGCCGAGCGCCAGCCCGATCGCCTCCTGCGTGTGGCCGAATTCCGCCGCCAGGCGGCTGAAGGCCTCGGCCTCCTCGAGCGGCGAGAGGTCCTGGCGCTGGATGTTCTCGACCAGCGCGGCCTCCAGGGCCTCGCGGTCGGAGAGGTCCTTCACGACGGCGGGGATCTCGTGCAGGCGCGCGGCCTGCGCGGCGCGCCAGCGTCGCTCGCCCGCGATCAGCTCGTAGCGCGGCGGATCGACGGAGACGCGGCGCACGAGGATCGGCTGCAGGACGCCCTGGTTGCGCACCGATTGCGCGAGCGCCTCGATCTCGTCGGGGTCGAAGACGCGGCGCGGCTGGTAGCGTCCGGGAGAGATCTGCGCGATCGGGACCATGGAGGCCGTGCGCGGCGCGCCGCCGCCCGGCGCGCTGGCGGCGATGGCTGCCGGCGCCGATGCGCTGCCGCCGAGCAGCGCCGAGAGGCCCTTGCCAAGGCCCTTGCGGGGCGGTTCGGCGGGGCTCATGCGGCGATTCCCTGGGGCCGCGCGTTGCGGCGGATCAATTCGGCGGCAAGCATGACATAGGCCTGGCTGCCGGGGCAGCGCAGGTCGTAGAGCAGCACCGGCTTGCCGTGGCTCGGCGCCTCGGCGATGCGCACGTTGCGCGGGATGCTGGTCTCGAAGACGCGCTCGCCGAAATGCGCGCGCAGGTCGCCCGCCACCTGCTCGGAGAGCGTGTTGCGCCGGTCGTACATGGTCAGCACCACGCCTTCGATCGCGAGGGACGGATTGAAGCGCTCCTGCACGAGCGTCACGGTGCGCATGAGGTGCGACAGGCCCTCCAGCGCGAAGAACTCGCATTGCATCGGGACGAGGATCGCGTCGGCGGCGGACAGCGCGTTGAGCGTCAGGAAGCCGAGCGCGGGCGGGCAGTCGATGAAGACGTAGTCGAGCTCCGCGGTCGCGCCTTCCGCCGCGAGCGCATCGCGAAGGCGGTATTCGCGCCTGTCGAGGTCGACGAGCTCGATCTCGGCGCCGAGCAGGTCGACGGTCGCGGGCACGACGGACAGGCCCGGAATGGCGGTCGCGACGGCCGCGTCGCGGATCGTCGCGGTGCCGAGGAGCACGCCGTAGCTTCCGGCGCCGCGCGCCTCCGCGGGTATCCCGAAGCCGGTCGACGCATTGCCTTGCGGGTCGAGGTCGACCAAGAGCACGCGCTTGCCGCAAGCGGCGAGCGCGGTGGCGAGGTTGATGGCCGTCGTCGTCTTGCCGACGCCGCCCTTCTGGTTGGCGAGCGCGATCACGCGCGGCACGGCGCGGCGCGGCGCCTCGGGCGCGGCCTCTGTCCTGTCCTGCGGGTCCGACACCTCGAACCTATAGCTTGCGCAGGGGCCAGGCGGCCAGCGGGGCCTCGCGCGCCAGCTTCGAGATCTCGAGGAGCGCGCCGCCGCCGGCGACGCGGCTCGCGTGGCGCGTCAGCTCGAAGCGCCAGCCCGCGCGCCGGGCGGCGGCGATCTCGTCCTCGGCCTTCGTGCCCTTCAGGAACAGGCAGGTCCCCCCCGGCACGAGCATCGGCATCGCGTGCGCCAGCAGGTCGGGCAGCGCAGCCAGGGCGCGCGCGACGGCGATGTCCATCGTCCCGGCGATCCGGCCCTCGCCCATCTTCTCCAGGCGCACGGCGTGGACACGCACGTTATGGTTGAATAACTTGAGGGCCAGCGCGGCCTCGATCAGGAAGGCCGCCTTGCGGCTATCCGATTCCACGAGGTGGAACATGGAACTGCGTCCAGCATCCCGCGCCATCAGCGCAAGCACGAGGCCCGGGAACCCTGCCCCGGAACCGAGATCCGCCACATGGACGGCATCCTCCGCGA
>Ga0194130_10007916_pt1 | contig 11516 bp, 11 predicted proteins | sample TA2KigsurfametaG_FD_160084 | JGI IMG/M metagenome (GOLD analysis project Ga0194130, IMG submission 160084) | Freshwater microbial communities from Lake Tanganyika, Tanzania - TA2015050 Kigoma 12 surface | ecosystem: Environmental > Aquatic > Freshwater > Lake | place: Tanzania: Lake Tanganyika... | reverse complement strand
CTTTACCGGTGCGCTGGCCGATCGTGTCGGTCGTTTCGAGTTGGCGCACGGTGGCACGCTGTTCCTCGATGAGATCGGCGATCTGTCGCTTGACATGCAAGTCAAGTTACTTCGCGTGCTGCAAGAAAAAACCGTTGATCCCGTCGGCTCGTCGCGGGCAGTCGAAGTGGATGTGCGGGTAGTTGCAGCAACCCACCGTGATCTGGAAGCCGAAATCGCTGAAGGGCGTTTTCGTGAAGATTTGTACTATCGCTTGAACGTACTGCCATTACGTACGCCGCCGCTGCGTGAACGGGGTGACGATATCGTGGTTCTGGCACGGCATTACGCTGACAAGTTTGCGTATAAAACACCGGCCATCAGTTTCTCGGCAGACCTGATCGACGCCATGAAGAGCTACGACTGGCCAGGCAATGTGCGCGAACTTTCTAATTTGATTCATCGTTTCTCAACTTTGTTCGCCGGTCAGAAGCTCACGCTGAAATCGATTCCGCGCTCGATGCTGCCAAAAGGTTTGCAGCAAATACAGGAAGAGCGTGCCGGTTTGCCTGATGTCGAGCCGCAAGAAGAGCACGCGGCTGATGTGCTGCAGATGTTCGCGGTGCCGCATGATGAGCCAGCCAACATGCCATCCGCCAAGCCCGAGCCGGTGCGAAATGATGTCGAAGACATCATTATGCTGGCGCAGGGCGGTACCGTGCTGCCGCCGGAGGGCGTCTCGCTGAAAGAGCGCATGGCACAAATTGAGCGTGCCTACATCGAGCAAGCATTGGATCGCGCCGACGGCAATGTCTCGAAGACTGCACGACTACTGAATTTGCAGCGCACCACGCTGATAGAAAAAATCGATAAGTACCGACTGCGCTCGGCTTGAGTGCGTTTTTCTGAGGGTTTGCCAACATGGATATCGCCAGTCTGATCGGAGTGCTGGGCGCCTTGCTGCTGATCGCCATTGCTACCGGCGGCCTGTTTTTGCAGTTTTTTGATTTGCCTGCAGTATTCATTGTGTTTGGCGGCACGTTTCTGGTAGTGCTGTCCAAAAGCACCATGGCCGAATTCAAGGCCGCTTACACCACCGCGCGTGAGGTGCTGACCACCAAGCCCATGCCACTCACCGAGATGATCGACGAGTTGATCGCTGTTGGGCGTGTTGCGCGCTACGATGACCGCTGGATGATTACGCTCGAAGACCGCGAATACAAAGACGCTTTCATCGCCAAAGCCGTACGCATGTGGGTCGATGGTATCGACCACAACCTGCTGAAAGATGCGCTACTGCGCGAGATCACCGAAATGAAAATCCGCTACGAGCAAGCGCGTGATTTTTTTGCTTACGCGCAGGAGCTGGCACCCGGCATGGGCATGATCGGTACGCTGATTGGTCTTGTCATCATGATGGGTGGCGTGAATGACCCGCGCACGATTGGCCCGGGTATGGCGGTAGCGCTGCTCACTACGCTGTACGGTGCAATTTTGGCTAACGTGGTGATTGGCCCCATGGTGCAAAAAATCAATGGTCATGGTAAGCGGGTCAAGCGTAACTACGAAATGGCGATGGCCGGTGTGCTGTTCATACATAAAGGTGGTGATCCGCGTCTGCTGCCTGATCTGTTGATGGGTAATTTGCCGCACGAAGAATCGGCGCCAATCGCATTACCGGAGCCGAAGCAGGACAAAGAAGAAACGGAAGCGGCTGATAACGCCTGAGCCGATGAAGCCGCAAGAAAAAGAAGAAGACGCAGCCCGCATGCCGGTGACGCTGTTTGACAGCATCACCGCGCAAGATGAAGAACCTGCTGTTCGACACGGTGCGCCATTGTGGGTCGTTACTTTCGCCGACATGATCACACTGCTGCTGGCGTTTTTCTTGTTGGTGCTGTCGTTCTCTGATCTAAACCCCGAACACTTCCGCAATGTCAGTGGCTCGCTGAAAAAATCATTAGGTCGTGCAGAGAAGCCACCACCGGTCGAGCCGCCACCGGCAGAGACGCAATTGGTCGCTGGCCCCACCGAAGAAAAATTACCCTTGCCTGAGCAACTTGCCAAAGACCTCGGCAAACTGCAAAAAGAGTTATCGACTGATCTGGTTGGTAAAAAAGTTCAGGTCACCACAGAAAATGGTCGATTGCTGATTCAGCTGCCTGCGCGTAGCAATGGTTTGCTACCGCAAGAAATGATCGATCTGTACGCACGGATTGCCGAAGCGCAGGCACAGGTGGAAACGCCGGTCGAAGTACGCGAGGGCGAGCCGGTCGATCGCGCGGCTGAGATGGCACGGCAGATACGACAATTGCGCGAAGCATTGTCAAAAGAAATCGAACAAGGCGAGGCGCAAGTCGAACGTGATGGCGAGCGCATTGTTGTACGCATGGCAGTGCAGGGTAGTTTTTATCCGGCCAGTGCTGATCTCTCACCCGAGGCGACACCAATGCTGAAAAAAGTTGGTGAAGCCATCGCCAAGACTGGTGGGCGTATCACCATCGAAGGTCATACTGATGCGTCGCCTCTCAGCGGCCATGCACGCTATCGCTCGAATTGGGATTTATCGGGCGCGCGCGCGTCGTCGGTGGCTGACTACCTCACCGCGTATGCAGGCGTATCTCGCGAGCGTGTCGTCGTGCGCGGTATGGCTGATACACGTCCGGTGGCGCCGAACGACACGCGCGAGGGTCGTGCAAAAAACCGCCGTATCGAAGTACTGGTCGATGCGTATGGTGGGTGAATCAGGCCAAGCGCGCCAGCATTTTTTTAGCGTTATTCAGATGGGTGTCCAGCGCCTCTATGCAGGGTATAAATCGTTCGCTGAATTCACCATGCGCTTTTACTCGCGCGTAGAAAGTCTCTGCCACCGACAATGCCCTGCGCCAGATAACACTCGGCACGTCGAGGCTGATATGCGGTATGGCCAATTGATCTGAAAGACCACCGCTGCTGCGCGGCCGAAACCCCATAGGTGTCATGTCGTAGGCGGGCGCCAGTTGATAGGGCGGGCCTTGGTCATCTATGAACGACAGATTACCCAAGTGCATATCGGTATTACCGATCAGCGTACCGAGTGCCCACAGCAGTGCCGCGCCCTCGAATGCTGCCGAATCAACTCGTCGCTCAGCAGCGAGTACCTGTGTAATCGTTGGCCAGGATCCGTTACCCGAATCGACGAACGCTGCATCTAACGCGGCGAGTGAATGCACGCCGCAACGGCCCACGCGACCGACCCGATCAAAGCGCACTACCTCCAGAAATCGCTGATCTGCTGAATCGATGATGCTGCTATGCGCCGCGCTGATGCCCGCATCGCGCAAGCTGAGTAGTGCGAGATATTCTGCAAGAAGTAGATCTCGCCAGCGTTCGGCCACGGGGCCGCTTTCAGCTTCGCTGAACTTGACAATCACATGACGTACACCCGTATCGGTCATCGCATACGCAGTGAACTTGGGTTGCTCACCGCCTGCTGAAGACCCCGCCGGTTCGCCATCTGCAGCGCGACGAGCGAGTTCTGCGTATTGGGATGTTTTATCTTCTGCCTTAATAGGTTCGGTGCTCTCGTACTGAATAAATCGATGCACTGCATGGTCGCCAACAAGCAGATTGCCGACCATGTCATGACCATGCCGCAGCATGGCGAGCAATGCATGCGTATCGTTCCAGTCACTAACGCTTTCAGGTAAACCCAGCATGCGTGCGTGTTTCAGCGCGTAGGCCCGACCGAGGTAACCTTGGGGTCGCATATCATGCAACCACCACGGCAGGCCCTCACTGAAGTTCGCTTTGCCTTGCGCTGGAAAGGTAATGAAACCATCGGGGCGAACCGGCACCATGTAGCCCAACCGATCAAGTGCACCGTGTCGATCAACCCGGTGAATGCTCAAGTCCGGCAGGCTGCGAGCCTCGTCTCGTAAAAAATATTGAATGGATCGGGCAGCACCTACTCGAACCAGTGCCGGGCCCAAATGAACCATGGCGCGGGACAAGCTTGGTTGACTAAGTCCAATTAAATCAACAAGTTGTCTAGGCGTAGCCGGGCCTTGCGCCAACCGGCGGCGGATCGATTCAGCGTGAGCCCGCATGGATTATTGAATGGATTCATGAATGGATTAAAGGGCTCATGATACCCCCAATGGCCTGCGCCGGCGGTATCGACTGGCTTAAAAGAGCGCTGACTAAGTTGGAGAGGGCGCAGTTTGACCGCGGCGATCAAGCGTGGACACGAGCGTATGCTTTCGCAGTCGGTATCTTGCGCGGTAGCGTATTGTCGTTTGGCGATCTAAAGTTGATTTACTCCGGCTTCGCAGCGCCACCAGTCGTGTAGGAGGGCACTTTGGTACCGGGTACGGTGCCATTCGGCTTGGATTGGTCGCGCGCATAGCTCACTACACGCTCTTTGTTGCTCTCGCGTGCCTTGGCAGCTTCTGCTGCAGCCTGACGTTCTTTCGCTGATTCGCGTTCACGCGCGAGTTCACGCTCTTTGGCAGCTTCGCGTTCACGTGCACGCTCGCGTTCGCGCGCGAGTTCGCGTTCTTTGTCTTTCAGTTCTTTCTCACGGCGTGCTTTTTCAGCGGCGAGTTCGTCGGCCAGCTGTTTCTCGCGTTGCTTTTGCTGTTGCGTCAGCGCTTCAACATCTTTCTTCACACCTTCAACCGTCGAGACTGAGCCCTGCAAGCGGTTGAATTGGCCGGACAAGTCTTTCACGGCTTTCGACTGATCCTTCATCATGCTATCCAGCGTCGTGAGCTGTTGCAGTAGCTCCTTGTTGGCTGCTTCAGCTCGCGCTGCCTCGGCGCGCGCAGCCTCAAGCTTGGCCAGCTCAGCTTTGATGGCCTCAGCACGTGCGGCCTGCTCTGCCTTGGCGGCTTCAGCCCGAGCGCGGGCCTCGGCTTTTTTATCTGGTTGGGCAGCGGGCGCTGCCTCAGCGCTGGCGTCTTTTTTGTCGTTGGCGGCTGCAGGTTTTGCAGGTGTAGCGGCTGGTGCTGGTGCTGGCTTGGGTTCAGGCTTCGGCGCTGCTTTGGGTGCTTCCGACAAGCGCGCGATTTTTTCTTCGATGGCTGCCTGCACTGAATGTGTAGTCTCTTGGGCCAGCTTCAGCTCTTGCAGCGCGGTTTGGATGTCGTCCATGCTTTCCATGCGACGCTTCAGATCGACTGCACGTTTACCGACTGCCAGCATCATTTCATCGAGCTGAGCGACTTTGTTCTGCAACTGCACGCTCATGAAGCTGAAGACACCTGCAGTACCCACCAGTACGGCACCGGTGATACCCAGAATGATCTTCGCTTGCATCGAAGTGCGTTTGGCGCCATCGATGAGTTTTTCTGCAGCTTTATTCACATGACCACCGGTGGTGGCCACCGCAGCAGCCGACCGATTGGCGACTTCGGCAGCGTCAAGCACCATGCTCATCAGCGACTCGAGCTGTTGCGAGGCGGCGCGATTGTTCTCAACCAGAATCTGTACGGCTTCCAGCGCACGTTTTGCGGTGTCGTGCGGTACGGCGACCGAGCCATCAGGCATCGTCCCGGCAATTTGAATCTCGCCGTCCGCACCATCAGTGGGTACGCCAGCTTCTTCCGGGCTCAGTGACGGCGGCGGCGGATCAGGCATGAAGCCGCCGGCGGCATCAAGCTTTACCTCCGGCGTGTCATCATTTTTTGCTTCGTCGCTCATTTCGCTATCCGTTTTGCCAAGCGTTGTATCGATTGTTCAAAGCGATCAAGTTCTCTGTTAACTTTTGCTGTCGACTCACCGAGGCTCGCGATACGCTCTTCCAGGTGAATCGATAAAGCCCAAGGTGTTGCGTCGTCATCGACCTTGAAGGTCAGATCCGGATCGCTCATCACCTCTACCTGAGCATCGGCTGCCTCGGCAGCATCTGCCGCACCCAGTTCCAAACCGTCTTCGTCACCCTCAAGCCCTGCGTCACCGATCCTTCTGCCGGTATGCAAACCTTGCTGGTCATGCATCTCGCGCATGTCTGACAGACCCTGCGCGTCTTCCATTCGTCGTTGGTCCGACAAACCATCCGCGTCCTGCAGATGCCGAGCGTCGGACAAACCGTCGGCATCGTGCATTTGCCGCATGTCGCTCAAGCCGTCAGCATCGCTCATGTGGCGACCATCTGACGGACCGTCGCCAGCATGGCTTGCGCGTCCGTCTGCGTCGCCATCAGCGTCGCCATCAGCGTCATGCAGATGGCGCGCTATGGCAGCACCATCACCGTCATCCAACGCTGTCGCGCCTTGCCCTGCATCCTTGCCGTGCAGCTGGCGTAAGTCGGCGAGGCCATCGCTGTCATGCAGGCTGCGCTGTTCTACGTGACCATCCCGCGCATCGTGAAGACCACGCTCGAAGGTCTCGCCGTGTTTCTGATCCTGCACCGCTCGCTGGTCGCTCGGGCCTTTTCTGGCGCGCGCACGCTTTACTTCGGTCGTGTCGGCAATCGCCATCTCTGGCGGCTCATCGCCACGAAATATCTGTGTTTTTTCTTCAGCCACGACTCACCTCAGCAAAAAAGCGACGTTAGCGACTCGCAGGCAGCAAAGCTGTCTGCAACGACCTGACCGGACGCAGCCACGGATCAGGAGGCATGCCGGTACGGGCGGCGTAGGTCTCTGCCTCTTTACGGGTCGCGAACGGTCCCGAGATCACGGCAAATTTGACACCTTTATCCGGTGTGTTGACTGCCGCAATCATCGCCTTCGTCAGCGCGCCGAATTGCGCGCGCCACTCTTGCGCCTCCGCCATCGACCCCAATGACACATGCTGTACAAAAAAGCTGCCCGCCTTGGTCTGCCTTACCAGTTGATCGACACCGCGCTCCGACCGGGGCGCCAATGCATCCGATGGCTTGCTTTCCGGCTTGCTCTCCGCCTTGCTGTCAGCCCGTGTCTCTGCCTTGAGATCGGGTTTTGCTTCGGGTTTTGCTTCCGTCTGCGCGGGCGCGGCAACAGCTTCGGTCTTGACCGGCACTGGTGCAGGTTCCGCCTTTACAAGGCTTGAATCGACAGCAGGGGCGGGATCTGAAGGGGTGGGCGGCTCGGCGGGCGCAGCCGCGCTGGCCGCTGCGGCGGCTTTTTGTTCTTCCAGCTGGGCGGTCGGCAGTTTGCCGACCACGGAGACCAAAGCCGCCATCGCCCAGGGCGGCAGGTTGTCTTTCAGGATAGGCGAATTCGCCAGCAGTGGTGAAGCCTTGTCGGCGAACAGCATCACCACCACGCCCAGCGACACCACCAGCAACAGCATCAGCGCAGCAAACCAGCGAATTAGGCGGCCGAGCAGGCCACGCTTCGGCGCGGCCTCGAGCACAGGCTTTGCGGCGGGCGCGGCATCGAAGCTGGGTTCGGTGCGACGCTTACGCTCTGCCTCGGCTTCGGCTTGTTCTTCTAGTTGCTGGCGCTCTTTACGCGCAGCAGCAAGCTGCGCTTCAAAACGCGCTTGCGCCGAACTGGGCTCAGCAGTGGATTCTTTTTTGGGTTTGGGTGCAATCTTGATCTCGGCGTAGCCGGTCGCGGCCAGTACTTTTTTGACTTCAACCTCGCGACCCATCGCACGAGCCAAATTGAGCAGCGCATCGCCCTCGGCACGGGTCGGGGTTTCTACCGGCCAGCGCAGCAGGCGCTGCCCGAAGCTATCAAGCGTGCGCTCGTGCAGCTGCATGCCGAGTTTGTCGACCAACATCACCAGCGACACATTCGCGCCTGGAAAGTCCTGCACGAGCCGAGCCAGCAGCTGCAGATCACGCTGGTTGATGGCTTTGGCATCATGCGCCAGCAGCACGCGGCGTGGTGCCAAGGAGTTATCTGGATTGCGCGCGTCTTCAATTGAAATATCGGACAGTATCTGGTTGAAGCGCTCGAGTAATTGCTCGGTGTTCTGCGGTAAAAATACCTCGACCTGCAAGCCGGGTGTTTTACGTAGTTTGGCCAACACCAGTCGCCCGTAGTGATCCAGCACACCTTCACTGTTGGATGACAGCGCCAGCGACTGGCTGCTCTCGCGTACTGCGCGAATCACATAATCGAAGCGGCTACGGTCGGCAGCGCGCAGGAAAATACCTTCGCTGCCGACGAGGTCGTTGCTGGTCTCGAGCTGCTGGTCGGTCACGTGACTGCCTCTTCAAGTTGTCCGTTCGAATCGAACTGCATATTTTTAGGTACTTTCGGTTGCGGCCGCTGCAATGGCGGCGCGCCTGGCCGGATACTCGCCAGATTAAACACATAGGCGATCACCTGCGCAACGGCATAGTACAGGTCTTCCGGCACCGGTTGATCCAACTCGGTCGTGAAATACAGTGCACGCGCCAGCGGTGGCGCGCGGAAAATCTCGATACCGTGTTTTTCGGCCTCAGCACGAATTCGCGCCGCGACTTCGTCGGCACCCTTGGCCAGCAGAATCGGCGCGCTATCGCCATTCGGGTCGTAGGATAGCGCGACTGCGAAATGCTCCGGGTTGGTGATGACGACGTCCGCTTCTTTGACATTGTCGATCATGCGGCGGTTAGCCATCTCGCGCTGACGACGGCGGATCTGTGCTTTCACCTCAGGCCGGCCTTCCATGTCCTTCATTTCATCCTTGATTTCCTGGATGGACATACGCATGGACTTCATGAATTCCCAGCGCTGGAAGGGCACATCAATCGCTGCAATCAAGATCAGTGCACAGGCCATGATCAGCGCTGATTTAAGCAGCATATGACCAGCGACCGCCATGGCGGGCTCGAACGCCATTTTGCCGATGTTATTCAGGGTGCTGACATTGTCATACAGCACCCAGGCCGATACGCCAGCCACCAAGCTGAATTTTAGTATCGCTTTACCCAGTTCGACCAAGGCCTTCAAGCCGAACATACGCTTCAAGCCATTGAGTGGATTGAGCTTGGATGCCTTGGGCGCGACGGCTTTAAATGAAAAAAGAAACCCCCCGGTCGCACCCGAGGCAGCAACTGCAATCGTGATGGTCAGCACCAGGAGTGGTGCAATCAGGATGAATGATTCAAGTACTTCGTGCGCAAAGATCGCAGGTAACAAATTCGGCGAGTGCACCAGCTTGCGATCAAAATTGAATCCGGAGACGAATGCTTCGGCCAACTTGTGTAACAGTGTGCCGCCGGTCAGGTAAAGCATGCCAAGCGCTGCAATCGTGACTGCCGCTGCGGGTAGCTCGATTGAGCGAGCAACTTGACCCTCCTCGCGCGCTTTTTCAAGTTTGCGCGAGGTGGGTTCTTCGGTCTTTTCCTGATCGTCGGACTGCGCCATCTTATGTCGTTAGTCCAACCAGATCCTTCGCATGACTGAAGCCCTGCATCCACAGCCACTGCATGCGGCCACCGATACTGTCGAGCGAAAGAACCAATACCAAAAAACCGGCCGCGATCGACGCCGGGAAGCCCACTGAAAAAATATTCAAACTGGGTGCTGCACGAGTGATCACGCCGAGACCAATATTAATGAAGAGCAGCGAGATCATCACCGGTAGCGCGATCAGTACACCACCCAAGAACATCATGCCGCTCCAGGCAACGACCTTGCCGAAAGTAACCTGACCCAAAATGAACTTACCGATCGGTACCGTTTGAAAACTGTCGATCACCATCGACAGCATGATCACATGGCCACCGAAGCCCAGAAAAATCAGGGTCGACATGATCACTAAAAACTGCGAGACCACCGGTACGTTACCGATGTTGGGGTCGACCATGCTCGCCATCGAAAGGCCCATCGAGCCGGCGATGGTTTGCCCGGCGAGTGCGATGGCGGCAACGACCACTTGCAGCATCAGCCCCATCATCGCACCAATAAACAACTGATTGACGATTTCTACGAGTCCCTTCGCGCTGATCGGATCAATCACCGGCCAGTCAACTAGCGGGTATACAAGGAAAGTAATCACCATCGCCAGCAAAACGCGTATGCGTAGCGAGAGTGCGTCTAGTGAAAACAAGGGCGCGGCCATCAGCAGCGCCGAAATGCGCAGCATGGGCCACAGAAAAGTGTAAAAGCGCTCGACGATGTCCGCAGCAAGTAGTGTCATGGCAGTTCAGCCGCTTGCGTCGGACGCATCGCCCTTAGGAAAACATCGCAGGGATGCGTTTGTAAATGTCGCGGGTGTAGTCGACCATCATGGTGAGTTGCCAGCTACCAAACAGCGCCAGCGTCAGACCGAGTGCGACCAGCTTGGGAATGAATGACAGGGTGGCCTCGTTGACCGAGGTAGCCGCTTGAATCACACCGATCAGCAAACCGATACCGAGCGCGACAACCAGCAGTGGTGCGGAGATCAACAGCACAGCCCACAAAGCGCTGCGTGCCAGATCTATAACGGTTGCGATTTCCATGTGAATCTCCTATTTCTTTCAAGGCATGGCGAAGCTTGAAGCCAGCGAACCCAGCAGCAAGGCCCAACCATCAACCAGCACGAATAACATTAATTTGAACGGCATCGAGATCATCATGGGTGACAGCATCATCATACCCATCGACATCAGTACCGAAGAAACGATCAGATCAATCACTACGAAAGGTATGTAAATCAGAAAGCCGATCGTGAACGCGCTTTTTAGTTCAGAGGTAATGAATGCAGGAACCAGCGTGGTAAAGGGTACGGATTCCGGACCTTCTAGTTCACCTTTGTTGCGCGAAATTTCCATGAACATCGAGATATCTTCTTCACGCGTCTGTGCCAGCATGAAACCGCGAATCGGTTTTTCTGCTTCTTCCAGTGCTTGCTCGAATGCCATGCCTTGATTCATGTAAGGCAGTAGCGCGTTGTTGTACACATCACTCATCACTGGCTGCATGATGAACAGCGTCAGGAACAATGCGAGGCCTGCGAGTACTTGATTCGGCGGCGTTTGGCCTGTACCGAGTGCCTGACGAAGAACCGAGAATACGATGATGATGCGGGTGAATGCAGTCATCATCAGCAGCATCGACGGCAGCAGTGTCAGCACTGTCATCAGTGCCAGCAACTGCAATGTCAAGCTGTAAGCCTGTACACCACCTTTGCCAGTTGCTACCGTGACCACTGGCATACCTTGGGCGAATACTTCTGCCGGAATCACTGATGCCAGCGAGAGCAGCAGAAAGAGCGTGATATGGCGTGCCATGATCAGACCTTGTCCTTGTTTTGCGCAGCAGCCAACATGGCCGATAACTTGCGTGCCATGGGGGCTAATGAGTTACCGCCCTCGTTGATGGCAGTGGTTGGTGTGGTATCGCTAGCCATCTCCTCGGCACTGACCGGGAAGGTGGCAATCGCATTAATTTGTTGTGGCGAGACGCCAATCAACACATCCTGGTCTTTCACGCGCAGCAGCACCACCTTTTGGCGCGGCGCGACTGAGACCATCTCGATCACTTTGATTTTTCGGGTCGGCATACCGAGCAGATTGCCGCTCTGCATGCGCTTCAGTACATAAAGCACCCCAGCGAGCAGTGCGAGCACGATCGCGAAATTCATCGCGATGTAGAGCCAGTTCGTGGAGGCCATGAAAATTACCTGTAAAGAGTTTGAGGTTGATTACA
>Ga0194130_10007909_pt1 | contig 11520 bp, 13 predicted proteins | sample TA2KigsurfametaG_FD_160084 | JGI IMG/M metagenome (GOLD analysis project Ga0194130, IMG submission 160084) | Freshwater microbial communities from Lake Tanganyika, Tanzania - TA2015050 Kigoma 12 surface | ecosystem: Environmental > Aquatic > Freshwater > Lake | place: Tanzania: Lake Tanganyika... | reverse complement strand
TTTCGTTTCTCCATTCGAAAGGCCATATAGCAAAGCTCTATATCGAAAAAAAGAATGTGATGTGGTTAACGTATCAACAATTGATGCACGTCGGAAAACGTGCCGTATTCCGGCAAACCCTTGAAACCAATGATGAAATGATACGTCGTATCGGGAATTGCTCTCCGAAAGAGTGGGAATGTCTCCTGGATGAACACGAAAAAAATATTGTGTAGTCCTAGATACCCACCCTATATGACTGAAGTCAAAGAATCGGCAACTCTTGTCTTCACTAACAGGTTTTTGAAGTCGGTTGTCCTGTATCATATAGTGCTCTTCATGATTTTCCTCTTCATATACTCGACTCTTATCCGATTCGACCAGCATTTCGAACTGACGCAAGATGATGAGCCAACGATAAGCACAATAGCATACTATACGCTCCACACGCAATCGACGGTCATGTCAGAAATCCACCCGAAAACAAAATTCGGACGTGCCTTGCAGTCCAGTCACGTCTTGCTGTCCTGGTTTATCGTTGTCTTGGCGATGACACCTCTGAATGAATAAATGTCGGTGCACGATTCTTGCCGGTATATTTTTCTTGTTTAAGAAAAAATGAATATTGATATCAGAAACAGCGACGCTAAAACCGTCGAGGTTGGCCAAGCCGAAAAGGGAGGTTCTCTCTTTTCGATTGAGAAACCAAAGCCGGTGATACCTCTTGCTGGATCGGAAGTGAAGCCTCAGCCACAGGTCCCATTACATCCGCCCCAGAGGACTAACGCTCCGCCACAACATCGTCATGTCGAAACGACTCGCGTGAGCGATGCTCAGGACATGCTCAATGATTTTGCGAACCCAACGCGCCATGATCCACCACAAAAAACAGAAAAAACGGACAGTTTGACGGACGGGTCAGAGACTCTTTCCGATGACTTTTCTGATGACAAGACAGTGAGCGAATTCGTGGTGGATGAGCAACCCGATTCGGAAGATCTACCGACCCCTGGGTTTGCATCGATCGATGATGAAAAGAGCCATATCTTGTGGAAATTGAGCAGAGCGAAACGGTCAGGAATGCCGGTGCACCGAAACCTGACGATCGACTCGAGTATTCGAGAACTCCGAAACGAACTCAAACGCGTCGAGTATGAGTTGTCCCTCTCACAGAGCTTGCGGTTCCAGAAGAGGATGCTCTGCCTCGCTGTCAGCGGTCTCGAAGTGGTCACGGAGCGATATTCCCTGTTTGATCTCCAGCTGAAGGGATGGTCCAGTTCCGTGCAGGATGATATTGATTCGTTCGATGGTGTGCTCACGAGGCTGCACGACAAATATAAGGACAGGGCCGCCATGCCACCTGAACTCCAATTGCTCCTGATGCTCTTGAGTTCGGCAATCAGTTTCCACGTGACCAGATCGATGATGAAGTCTCTCAACCAACCAGGAGCCGGTGGACTCGGTGGACTTCTCCAGTCCATGATGGGTGGAGGACCACCTGCACCTCCACAGTCGACAACGGTCCAGGAAATGCCACCCCCTCAGGGCAGGGCACCTCCCCCTGACCAGCCAGAATCCGCACAACCTCGTCCCCCGAGCGTGTTCCAACGAGCTCCCATGAGAGGACCACAAAGTGTCCCTGGACTCTTTACTGGGCCTCCAGATCCATTGGCACCTCCCCAAAACGTTCGAGACCCTCTCCCCGGTCAGAAACGCGACAGGGACTCTGAAGAGATTCGTTCCGATATCGTCAGCGAGTCCGAGGGAACCTCTGGATCAACTGAGGACGATGAGTCATCGTCTGACGACGAGCAGCCCCTGAAAATCCAGACGACTGCAGGTCGAGGCCGTGGACGTGGCGGGCGTGGACGTGGAAGGGGAGCCCCCAAAACGATCGTCCAACTCTAATTTTTTGTTGATGTACTCTATAGGGGCGAACATCTAGCGTCGTGGTCTTCACGATTGCTGTATCATTAGTCTTTGGAAGAGTCTTGGCGCATTAGGATTTTTATTTTCTTCTCCCTATATCATAGTATGCTTCGTTTCGCGCCTCTTGGTGAGAGTTGTAACGTTTCCAGTCCCCGGATTGAAAATCCATACCAATCTAGCGCATATGCGCCCATCCGCCCGACACCACCCCGAGACACGCACGACGCATGCCACAAATACCTCAGGGACGTCTATGAGCAAGTCGGGATCGGAGGTGTCTTTCAATTGTTGGATGCCGAAATGATTCGCGACATCAAAACAAATATCCGCTACGAAGCACCACATAAACCGTTTCAAGTCTCGATCGGATTCGAGGAAATGGCCGTTCTTCTTGTCGGTATCTTTTTGCTCGTTCTGATTCTCGATTCATAGGTGTATCACTCGAAAGGATCGATCGTCTTTTCCGGTTTGAAATGCGTCTGGATCGATGTCGGGAGAGTCGCGTCTTGCACGACATATTGATATGGAGATGCATAGATATTGATGTATCCCTCTCGCGCGAGATCGGATAACCAGCTATCTATTTGTTTCCTTATAGGGAGAGACTGTTCATGACGCGCCAGCAACTTGTGGATTCCGCGGCGCGTGATGATGTAGCCGTGTAGCCCATAGAATTTTTTGACGTCGATAGCACCGCAATGTGTATTCGTGCATGTGTTGCAGATATAGCCTAAGAGATAGATGTCGGTGTCCTGTGGTATTTCGAGTGTGCCCAAAACTTCCCCTATGTTTTGGACCATGATGGCATCATCTTCGAAAATAAAGGCCGCGTCCTTTTCGGAGTTGAGTATTTCCCTCCACAGCGAGACATGCGATAGATAACAGCCTATGCCCCCCCTCGTGAGCTGATAGTGTCTCGTTCTGTATCCCGTCCGCTCAGAGGCAAGTATTTCTTGAAGAGCCTCGAGCGAGACGTGCTCGGCAACATTGATCTTTTTTCCGTCGACTGCGGGATACCGAATGAATCCCTCCGCTCCAAGGTCGCACGCCCTCCATCGTTTCGTAAAAGTATGGAGCCGCGTTCTCGCGCGGTCCAAATTTATCAGGTAGACGTCCAGTGGGGGAACAGGGACCATCTCGCACTGTGAGCGAGTATACATCACGAGAAGCGATACGAAACAGAGGATAGCGAGCAAGCACGATAAAATACGAGACTTTGAAGGGGGTATCATGCTCTACACCAGGATTTTTTTCCGGGGTAGATTGGACATTCTTTTTTTTCCGGCGATACTCTAGATCATGGCGGAATCTAGAGATCATCCTGGTGTTGGTGGGCTGATTCAAACCCTCGCGATAGGTCCTCAGGATTCCTTTTTGTATAATCTTCAGGGCGACTGCATGTCAAACCCCTTTACGAATGCAAAGCACCTGAAAACGACTCGAGGGGCATTGGAAGTGAAAGAGCAAGAGTTTTCCCCGTTTCTCTTACAATCGATCAACAGAACAGAGATTCAGCGTCAGGGAGACATGCTGGGGGATATTGTCTTGGAAATAACACTTCCTTCGATCCCTGGTGCGAGTCAGAACGATTATTGGAAACCAAATATCGGGTATGTCCTTTTGCGACAGATTCGGTTATTGTTGAACGATACCGAATTGAACAGCAGTGAGCGTCTTTTTTATGATCTGTATGAGCGGCTCTTCGAGACGGACTCCACAAGGAGGGCTCTTCGCGAGATGATTGGGGGAGAGACTGCGAATCGGCTCCGACTGACTCGGAGTCACACGATTTTCGTGCCTCTCAAACTCTTTACTTCCAAGAGGCGTCAGGGTGGTCAAACGTTTATGCCGATGCTGTCGACGCCTGGATCATCCGTGTATCTCGAGATCGAGACTGAATCGTTTGAGAATTGCGTCACGAGTTATGGAGGTAAGAGCCCCCCGAGGTCCCTTCCGTGCAACATCCTAGCGGAGTACGTCTATCTAGACGACGATGAAAAAGAGCATATCATCAACACGGAAAATCAAACCCTTCTCGTCGAGACGGTCCAAGATGCGGAAGGCTTCAGTTTTCGTGAAGTCTTATCCCCTGATGGGCTGAATCAGATTATTAAGAGTAAGAATGTCATTGTGAGTTTGAAAGAGATGAATTTTCCAGCAAAGGCCATTCTCTTTGCGGCTTATAGCACGAGCGACCTTCAGAACGGTTCTTATTTTCAATATCAGGATATCATCGACTCGGTATCTATCCGATTCAATGCGAACGAGAGAACCGAAGGGAACGAACCCATCGAATATTATAGATTGATGCAACCATATATGCATGCACCGCGGTGCATTCCGGACAATATATTTTTCTACTCGTTTGCACTAGATTCGAGTTTACTCCAACCAACCGGGGTCTTTACGCTATCGAATATCAAAGAAGCCGATTTATATATCACGTTAAAAGAGCCTCGAGACGACATCACCGTTAAAACGTTTGTCGTTGGGTATAGCTTTCTAAAGTTTTCCCACGGATTTGCCATGTCCTTATTTTCTTAGAAACTGGCCAAGTCCGCATCTCTAGAACAGAACAATTTCTAAATTCCCGAAATGTCGCGACTGTTTGCCCTTATTAAGATCGCCATGATTGTACTTGCCGCTGTGGCGACTCGATCGCCGCGCATGTATGGATTCCAGGCGGAAAAAACCAGGAATTATTCTCGGGTACGACATCAATGAAGAAAAGAGTCTCGTCCAGAATTTCAAATAAGAAGGTGGGCGGGCCACCCCAAGCACATCCTCTCCCCCCTGAAATCCCCTGGCCGGACGAAGGTCCATCCGATGACAGTGATTATTCACCATCCACATCCTCATCATCCGGGGGGACGTCATGGAGTGGGTTGACAGTCTCTGAATATTCTGATGATATGGTCCAATCGGATTCGAGTTCCCAGTAAAAAAAATATTGAGTGATAGTACCAATTCAAATCACTCAATGAAACTTATCGGAAACAAATCAGACGTTATCGCTGGAAGAGCCCTCAAAACAACCGGTGGATTGACCAAGAGCGATTTCGTTCAAAAACCAGACGGGAAATGGGTATACAAGGCTAAGTCTCGGGCGGCAAAGAAGCGCTGGAACAATGATCAGGGATTGCGTTCTATTTTCAATGTATCTCGAGCTCAACCTTTTGAAAAACGAATGTAAAAAAAATCTTACTCTAGTCTATGGACCCGTATAATATCACTACATCTCCCCCCCTAGAGAAAAGGGTTGGGTTGAGCACCGTCGAACGACTCGTGATCCTTGTCGCTGTTGGGACAACAATCATCCTGCTCGGTTTAATTATCTCTCTTTCCGGGAGAAAGTAGCTTCCATACCCGAACAACAAACACGTTGTCCAGGTTATTTGCTGATTGATAGAGTGTCCCATCGGGATTTTCTAGACGGATTCGGAGAGATGATAGTTTCTGTGGCGTTGGAAAAAACCGCGGGGGGTACCGCACCACCCGTATCACATACTCGGCACCTTCCCCTGTTTTGTACAACCCGATTCCCGGTTGGAGGTGGGTCGGCGTGTCGTCTTGAAGATCGTGCTGGAGGTCCGGCGCGCATATCTTGACATATTCGAATCCGGATTTGACGTCGACCGGGTAGGGACATACCATGGACAGTCCATCACTTTCTATAATTTGCTGTGAGCTTCCTAGTCCGATAACTCTATGTATGGAATTTTGCACCGTCGTGACGATTTTGAACGATTTTGAAGCGTGCGTAAAGGTGATGCGTCCTGCTGTGAGACTCGCAACGACCCCTGAACCACTGAGGCCCGTATTAAGCGCGGAAACGAGTTCGGCCGCGGTATAGTTTCCCTCCGAGATTGTCACGAGCCTTGTTTCCGATCCTATATAGAAGAGGATTTGATTATTCGTTGCATTGATATCCATTTGCCCAAGAGCAAGCTGACACTCGAGCAATTCGATCCCTACGGCACCCTGGATCGTATTGGTATCGACGCGGAAATCGCTCGATGAATAGACCGTGTGGTCCCTATTTCTACTGTTGATGACGAGAATGACAGAAGAGACACTCATTGGAGACACCGCACATAATAAAAACAGAGGATCTATCGCAACAATGCCATCCTTACTGGTTGAGGCTGAGAGAATCGCGAGAACCAGAGACAGGGCATCCTTTCCAAGATGAATCCTAGCATGATATAGTATGGTTTTCCGAAAAGCGCGAGACATTGATCCTTGGTCATCTTGGCGATATCAGAGCCCCGGTCTTGATAGGTGGAGTCCTCCCATAAGGCATCTCGCAAACCAGGGGTTGTCTCTATCGCACCTTCCAACTGCTTCAATAAGAGACAGTAGTCTTTCATTCTGGATGGGCTGGTCGCCCAATAATTGCAATAGAAGGATGCGATTCTTGAGTCATCGAGAAGGCTCTCTTTGTCCCGGAATCCAAGAGCCCACCACGTTTGGACCCAACCATCAACAAATTTTGGTGTATGCCATTTTGCGGCAGTAGCCACCAGGGGGTCGCCTCGAAAGAGAAAGGCAACAAGATCCGCATCCGACGTCTTTTCCAAGATATCTGTCATATTAAGGATCAATGGCTGCTTGTTGTGACTGTTATAACCGACTGTCCCGACAAAGTCCATGTCTTTCCATTCGCTTTCGTGCTCGAGGAGATAGCCTTTATAGATCCAGCTCTCCATCCATGGAGAATCAGCAGGTACCAAAAGCACTTTGAAGGCTGGATCCGTATATCTCTTCCTTGCCTCTTCGACGAGTTGAGGAGTATGCGCGAGGACATAGATTATGGCTTTCATGGAGTCGGGTGAGGTTTTATTACAGAGTTTTTTTTTACACATACGCAAGTGATGCAACACCATCCGATACCACAAGGATATTCCATCCAACGGAATAGAGTCGAACGCGGCTAAAGTCACGGGCGCTTTGCAGCGACTCTGAATCTCGCAGATCTCCCAAGACAGTCGCTGTCGGGTTATATTTTTTATAGCGTTGCACCAGCTCCACCACACCTCTTCCGAAATTCATCGTGCCACCAGGGAATGCTTGAGGATCATAGCCAAAACCATAATAATGAACCCCCGATGGCAAACCCCTGTTGAGTCTCTCAAGGGGGTGAGAGACTGTATAGTAGTCGGCTTCGAGCATCTCTGTCCGGTCTTTTCCGTTAATAAGAATTTGCGCAGAGTCCAAAGGGTCGTATCTCGTCGTGTATGATCCAAGGGGACCTGTTGAAAATGTCCCAAAGCGGTCCAATTGTGGCGTGGTCACCCATACGACATAACGGATCGGTCCCCTGTGGTAGAGCCTTGTCTTTTTGGTGGTGAGGTTCTCGTCGACGGGAGAAAACGACACTTGCTGTGTCGAGAGAGATATATCCGTGGCAACCACGTCGAATGCCGAACTGGATGCTTGCAGACCGAAGAAAGAGTCCTTATTCAGGGTGTCCACCGGGCTATATCCTTCGATAATTTTCAAAAACTTTGTTTGTGAAGAGATCGCATCTTCACCGGATAATTTTCCCCCAATTGTATAGAGATCGATCGTGTAATCCACTATGATGGTCGATATATCGAGGAGATTGTGATTAAAATTAAACGAGATCCACACTTCGGTGGTAGACTCGTCATAGAGTTGCCCAATGCTATACGAAGAGTCGTCCGCGCTCACTGACGTTAGAGCTGTTGTGGTGACCGTCTCGTCGGTGAGAAAGACAGCCCTTGTATTGTCTCTTAGAAATTCAATGGTGATGGATGACCCGTTTATGCGAAAGATCAGTTCATAGCCGGTGGTTGTCGCGGTTCTGGCCCAAACGATACTGGATACTGCGCCATTATTACTATCGATCGCCAGTTGGAGACTCCCTTGCAGGTTGAAGCTTATAGAGGATTCTCTCGCTTTCCACAGGATGGTCGACAGTCCTGGCCAATTGTCCTTATCAACTATAGTGACGTATGTCGGATCCCCTATCGTGATGATATCATTCCCTGTTGCCGCACCTGATACGATAGGATCGGACGCTATTTGGACCGGGGTCGTGGAGATGACCTCTTGGATTTTGCTCTTCTCTATAGACAGAGAGTCCTCTGTGGTTTGAATATAGGGGATCAACAACCTATGCGGTCGAGACGTCCACCACTCTCTTTCGGTATCATCCAAAAAGACATATTCACCAAAGACTCGAACCTGAGGCTCATAGGTTGGATCGAATCCCCGGACGCTCTGTGCAAAATGAATGGTAATTTGTGGCTGCATCTGGGACAGAGCGATCAACGGTAGCGAACTACCGGTACCTTTGGAAGAGAAAAAGAATGGAAGATTCACTGTAAAATCTCGAACTGTCCCCTGAGCATCCTCTGCTCCAAAATCAGTTAATCTATACCGTGCCGCTCGTTCATCCATTGAGTCGTGGAGATCGTTGTGGAGCCTGATGAATTCACCGCTAAAAGAATCGACGACCTGTTTCCCGAACGTGAGCTCGCATCGTTCGATAAGTTCTTCAGCTGCAAAATAGCCCTGCTCTGATGTTTTTTTGGCCTTTATTCTGAGATATATCGAGGTTATCAAATCTCCTTTTCTAGGGATATTGAATCGTAGAGCCTGGGCGTATGTCTTAGATGATGCCGGTGCTATGTTCAGATCCATAATAGAGACACTATAAGGCGTCTCTCGCTTCCAGAGTTGTCGCCATGGTTTGATAGACGATAAATCAGTTGATTTGAGTTCTTTATCCTCTTGTCCTATAAGGAAGAGCTGCAGGAGAGCTCCTTGCGACATATGCGTTCTGTATAGATTTTTTTTTCGAAAATCTATACGCGGATTGACAGTGTGTTACAAGATGACACCCTATACATGCAAATTCAGATGCATATAAAGATCTCTCACCAATTCAGCATCCAGGTGTTCTTTCCACTCATCAATTTTTTCATCGATATATTCAACAGGATCGTCCTTATAGTCAGTCAAAAGAGGAAGAGCCACCTCTACTCTAAAGGTGTCGTCATTGTCCATCACCTGTCTGAGTTCCTCAATCATTCTATAGATATAGAATGCAGTTGGGATTGAGAAATCATCATATTTCACAACTTGGCGAGCCAAAAAGACCTCAAGGTGGTCATAGATCTGATCCGTTGTTTTCTCGTCCAATGGATCATCTCGCAACCGCTTGATTCCCTTGCCTTTTCCAGATATTCCCTTGATAGCCTGCTTTCCAGCTGTGGAATGCAGTTGCTCATATAAGAGAGCCTTTCCTCCAGTAACTGGTCTCTGGTCGCCTTCTCCCTTTCGACTTCTGCTTTGATAGCAATGATAGAGGATCTCCTTATTGTTGTTGAGGGAGTGAAATGGATTGTCTTCATTTGGAGTGCCGAAAATAACTTTCCAGGTCAACTTGCTGACAAAAACAGCGCTCTTGTTAATATTTTCTGGATTGTCACCAACCACCAATGCAAACTTTGATATATACAATTCTGCATCATTCTGCGTCTGACTGAATCGTGCGAGCGCTGAAACAAACTCTGCGCACTTTGGATAGAGAAACCCTTCTTCGTTCAGTGGGACCATCACCCCTACAGGATAATCTCGCAGTCCAAGCATCCCCACTGTGAATTTCGTCCTCTCGAGGTCCTGTACTGATTGTTGTTGCATTGTGGACAAATAGACCTCTTTAAGCGACAAATCCAATTGAATGAATGGTCTCTTTGCCTTTGTCCCATAGTTGACCCATAGATCGAAGACATCCCAATCGGTATCGACGTTTTCATGTGGGAGCACAATGCATTTGAATTGGCAACTCTGGTCCCGAACATATAGAGCCGCATTTTGCACAGCCGTTATAGCATCCTTGGCAGCCTGAAGAATTTCTGGAGACGGTTCAGACAGGTCCATTGCCTTTGGTGCCTTCTCGCCACCTGATTTGTGGATGAGCGACTGATAACTGCCCACGAGACCATCCTCTGTCAGACTGGTTCGGCTCTTTGCTTGCACGATATGGATCATCTGCGATGCTATGGCGTTGTTTAGACTAGGGTATAGGGTCGCTAGGGCGACCTCGAGAACTCGATAAATAATCTTACCTTGATCTTGAGGGTCTTGGAAATTTTAAAATTATGAATTGGTATGCCCGTTCCCGGGGGTTTGAACTGCTTATAGGGATCAGCATGGCGCCCGGACGCTGAATCTGGGTGCGGTTTCTGTCCAAGGCACAGTCTAATCTTGTTGTTGTTACAAGGCGGTATGTAAGAATCAAATTTTATTCCAAACATACAATGGAATTATCTACAGTGGTCTAGCATACCAGTTGATCAACTTGCTCTTTTTGTCCTTCGAAAATGTCGCATACCTCTTTTTTTGAGGCTCGTGCTCTTCTTCTTCATCAACCTTCCTTTTGCGCTTGCCATTGAATTTATGCCAGATTGCATCGATCTGAGAGAGATGGGTCAGGGCCTTTGGTCCAAGAGAACTGAATATATCTTCCAAATCCTGGCAATTGATGATGCTGCGGGCAATCTCGACAGATTGAGGGTCGGCCTGCTTGAGGATTCTCGAGATAAAATTTTTTTTCTCTCCAGGTTCCAATCTATCGAGAGAGAGCAGCAGTGGAGACTGGATCTCGACCTTGATGCGTCCATTCTCCGTGACTGTGAAGCTGACCGTGAACAGTCCTTGTTGTGTCTTCCTTGCTTTAGGAGCCTTCTTTTTTTCTTTCTTCGCCTGCATGGCTGCTTCTTCCTCTCTCAGTTCATTAAAGATCTCCTGTTGTCCTGATCTGCAAAATTTCGATATCGTTTTATAGAGGCCCTTGTTTGCTTTCTTGGCAACCAAGGGCATTCCTTCCCTCTCCAGGATAGCAGCCGCGTCTTGCTTCGTCATCAGTTCCGACAGTTTTTTTTTAGTGGTTTCCTTGTTGATCGCGGAAAAAACAACATATTTCTTGAGCAAGTCGTTGTGGGCTTGGAAAACCTGGGGAAGCAGTGGCAAATTGTTGTCAAAGAGCACAAAATCCAGCTCCTCATTCGAGAGCTCACTGAGCGCTTTGATTGTTTTCATCTTGTTTGAAACCATCCTGCAACCAGACAAAAACCCTATTGGTATTGCAAACCCTGATTCGATAGAATTCGAGAATTCGAGAACTCGAGAATTCGCACCTGTTAAGAATTTGAGAAGATCCGAGTTGACAGAAATTTTTGACAAATCAATTGAAATGCCCCTGGAGGGATCTAAGATGCTCATTTATACTAGACCGGTATGGCGCCCGGACGCTGAATCTGGGCGCGGTGCATGCAGAGCGCGCAACATCCGCGTCCGATTTTTTGAAAAAGAAAGGACATGACAGCCTCCCCACGAAAGGAATCTTAGAATCTTACATCTTTAACGTGGCCAGATGTGCAACAATGCGACGGTGTGCAGTATAAAATGTTGTTGTTACATGGTTAAAATAACAATTTCATATTTCATCTTCCTCCCGGGGGTTTGAACTGCTTATAGGGATCAGCATGGCGCCCGGACGCTGAATCTGGGTGCGGTTTCTGTCCAAGGCACAGTCTAATCTTGTTGTTGTTACAAGGCGGTATGTAAGAATCAAATTTT
>Ga0194130_10007908_pt1 | contig 11520 bp, 7 predicted proteins | sample TA2KigsurfametaG_FD_160084 | JGI IMG/M metagenome (GOLD analysis project Ga0194130, IMG submission 160084) | Freshwater microbial communities from Lake Tanganyika, Tanzania - TA2015050 Kigoma 12 surface | ecosystem: Environmental > Aquatic > Freshwater > Lake | place: Tanzania: Lake Tanganyika... | reverse complement strand
AAGTTGGTGTTGACCGCACTGTTGCATTTTGCCAAAGAGACCGACGCACCAAAGATGGGTCTCGTAAAAGGGTCACCTCACGAGCGTTTATGGGTACCTTTGATGAAGATGTTACGTGAGCGAGGCGTGGAGATTCGCTTTAACAGCAAAGTCTGCGAAATCGTGCACGACAAAGCCAACAATCGGGTGACCGGTGTGCGACTTGAAGACGGCAGTGAACTGACCGCAGACATCGTGATTTCGGCCATGCCTGTGCATAGTTTGCGCAAGGTGATGAGCGATTCGATGCGTGAATTTGCCGTGCTCGACAACCTCAAGTATCTCAAGGGACAACCCGTCATTACGGTGCAGTTATATTTCGACAACATGGTCACTGACGTTGACAATTTGATATTCAGCGCAGGGACACATATCAGCGTCTACGCCGATTTGGCGCGGGTTGCACCTGACTACCACAAGGGCGAGGGGTCAATCATCGAGTTAGTCGTGGCACCCGCCGAGGAGCTTATTCGTCGTTCGGACGAAGAGATTATCGCGTCGGTCATGAACGAGTTCACCACACTTCATCCGGCGGCCACGATGAACAACTTGCGCAAGTCGCACGTCATCCGCATTCCTAATTCCGTCTATGCGGCACGACCGGGTGTGGAGAAATACAGACCCGATCAAGCCACACCGATTCCCAATTTCTTTTTGACTGGGGATTACACCCAACAGGAGTTCATGGCCTCTATTGAGGGTTCGATTCGTAGCGCACGCCGGACCGTCGCACGCATTGACAGTGCGCGACAGAACGGAACAATCTAGTGGCTGACTGGTGCGCAGTCATGCCAATGAAATCAAACGAGGTACAAGATGTCGCTTCCTGAGCGCATCATCCACGGTCGTTACCGTGTGATTTATGCTGTAAACGAACAAGCCGACGTCGTCATCTCATACTGTCGAGATGACCAGGGCGGCAATTTGGTCTATGTCGCAGAATGGGCACAAGCGAGTGACACGCTGGCGACCATCTTCGAACGCGTGCATGCCATCAATCATCCAGCGCTTTTGCGCATAACGGAGCATGGCAAGAGCGATGCTGGTGGGTATATGGCAGTCTGTGCGGCTCCTAGTGGCCGAGATCTCACCCAAACCATGCAAATGCGTAGCGGCATGATGAGCCAAACAGAGGTGACCGCACAACTGTCACGTCTCCTCGAGTTGGTTGGCATCTTTCACGCACAAACACCACCACTTTATGTAGGCGCACTCGCTCCGGCCGACATCATTGTCAGCGATGACGGGCGATGGCTCCTGTTGCCGTTTTGTGTGGGTCGACCAGTGCCTGCACTCGCAAGCTCCTACATCGCCGGCGAACTCACTCAAGGGCGTCAGCCGAATGCCGCCAGTGACGTGTATGATCTTGCAGCCATCGCCTACTACGCGGTCACCGGAGTGCCGCCAGTAAGTGCTGCACATCAAGCGGCTGGAGCATCATTTGTGCCACCGCGTCGGCATAATCCAGATCTCAGCGAGATGTTTGAACTGATTCTGGTGCGCGCCTTACAGGACAAGATCGTCAACCGCTACCAGGGCGTCGCCGAAATGCGCGTCTCGTTGGACACCATTGATATACTGGGAAGTCGTGCTGTCGGCGTTACCGATGCACCGACCCCCACCAAACCACCGGTCAAAGAGAGTCCGCGCACCGACGAAATGCCAGGCGGCATGTTGCCAGGCAATTACGTGGAAGAGGTACCAACTAGTACCGCCACCTCCAAAAACACATTGTCACTCGGATGTTTGGCCGCAGTTGCAATTGTGCTCACCATTGTTGCGGTTGCGTTGTGTGTGATTTTGTTACTTGTCTACCCCGAAAGTCCGTTCCGATCGTTGTGGAGTGGTAACTTTTTGTCTTTTAATGCGGCTGCTACGACAACACCCGAGCCGAGCGCTAATAACGCAATCGTAGCAGCCACCCCGACGGCCATCCCCGAACTACAAAAGAGCAATACCCCGATTGACATCACCAATGTGGTCGAATTACAGGCGAGCAGCGTTATCACCAATACATCGTTTGGCCCAGTTGCATGGTCACCCGATGGACAACTGATTGCCGTCTCAGCGGGTGACGTGATTACCATTCACGAGCAACAAAACTTTACTGAGCTCGTACGAATGCGCGGTCATCTCGGTAACGTCACATCACTCTCGTGGTCGCCCGACAGCCGCTTTTTGGCGAGTGGTGCGAGTAACGACACCGTGATTCACGTATGGGATGTGAACACAGGGGTCGAAGCGTACGCCCTACGTGGTCATGACGGCTGGATTCGCAATGTGGCATTTAGCCCTGATGGGAACACATTAGCGAGTGGGGCAACTGACCTTGAAATTCGGCTTTGGGACGTACGCACACAACGCACCATGTTCACCCTGACCGGTCACACGGACCTGATTGGGGGGCTGGCCTGGTCACCAGATGGCACACAGTTAGCTAGCGCATCGCGCGACGGGAGCGTACGAAAGTGGCAAGTGAGTGACGGGAGTCCCATCGAAGACTTCGCGTTTGTCACGCCGATCAATCCGAATATGCCTGATGGCGAGCGCTACTGGGCTACAGGTCTCATCTGGACATCAGATGGGGCACAACTGATTGTTGGTGCAACTGACGGCAACATCACGATTATTCGGGCTACCAACGGCGATACCGTGCGTACCCTGAGCGGTCATAGTAGCTGGGTGACCATTCGTGGTTTACAGCTATCGCCAGATGGCAAAACGCTCTACAGCTCAGGGCTTGATGGACGCATTAACATCTGGGACATGGCCACGGGCACTAACAAAGCACAGTACAGCCAGCACCAACTCGGCATCTTTGGGATTACACTCGACCCACTCCAAAATCGACTCATCAGCACCAGCGATCAAGAGGGCAAGCTCCTAGTGTGGAACTTGAGCGAGGAGCAGGTCAGCACGTTACGCGCTGGTTTGGGGATACCCGTGCATGTCTGTTATACCGAAGATGGCACTGTGCAGGCAATTACCGGCTACAACGGACTTATCCGGCTCACGCAAGATGACGATGAAGGCAGTTTGTACGTCAACAGTGTTGAGGGTGTGATGCAGGGGGTAGCCTTTCTCGGACTTAACCGATTTGCCTTGATTGCCGCACAAGACACGGTCAATTTGTACACACCTGAGTCGCAGACACCGCGACCACTGGCTGGTCTCGAGGGGCGCCCTGGGGCTATCGCGGCCACCACCGATGGGCGATACCTGATTGTTGGCACGAGCACCCATCTTCAGGCGTGGCGTGGTGATAACCCAGCAGAGCCGATTAACTTTGCGACGACACTCAAGAACATCATAGCCATCGATGTAAGCAGTGACGGCACACGCATGGTTGTCCACAGCGTTGGCGATGCAGCGGGATACGAGGTATGGGATCTCAACACGCGATCACTGGTCTTAGCACATACTGAAGCAGTAGTATCAGCGCACTTGCTGGCAAATGGCACCCAACTAGCAGTGTTATTGCCCGACGCAACGATACAAATTCGTACGCTGACGAGCAGTGACGCAATCCGCACCATCTCGATGAGCGAGACCGGTAACGGCTACATTAAGATTACCGCCATGCCGAACACTGATTTGATTGTGGCCGCTGATTTCAACGGTATCATCTCATTCATTGATACTGAGGGCAAAACGGTGCACCAACTCGACGCAAACGATGGTGTCACGGCAATTGCGGTGAATAATCAGGGCAGTGAGTTAGCTGTCGGGCGCCGTGATGGTTCAGTGATGCGCTTCGCATTGCCATAGCACAAATACATTTGTACGCGCCATGCGTAGTACAAAGTACAACGACACGGCGCACTTCCTTTCGATCACGCACGCGCTGATACCACGCTGTCGCGTCATGCTTAGATAAAGAGGACTATCCCTATGACAAAACCAAAACTCATCGTCATCGGTGCAGGCCCTGGTGGCCTGTCAGCTGCTATGCGACTCGCCACACGCGGGTATGACGTGCACATCTACGAAGCCGAGCAAATACCGGGTGGACGTATGCGCGGATTCAGCAAAGATGGATATGCGTTTGACACAGGACCAACCATCTTACAGGTGCCACGCGTCTATCACGAGCTATTCAATGATTGTGGCCTTAAACTTGACGATTATGTCACGTTCAAGCGTGTAGATCCCAATACCCGTCTCAAATTCTGGGACAAGAGCATCCTTGATCTGACATCAGACCTTACTGCATTCAAGGCGCAACTTGCAGCATGGCGCAGTGATTTACCAGAGGCATTTGAGCGCTGGTATACAGAACATGTGCGCAAAAACGTCGTTGGCTACGGGCCATACCTAGGCACGCCGGTGCGTTCGGTATTGGGGTATTTGAAGCCCGACGAAATCATCAAAGCCTTGAGCTTCCGCCCGTGGGAGAGTTTATACGATCATTTTTGGAACTTCTTCAAAGATGAGCGGATTGTCTACGCCATGAGTTACCCATCGAAGTATCTCGGCATGCACCCCACCAAATGTGCCAGCGTGTTTAGTCTGGTAGCCTGGCTTGAATTCAACGATGGCATCTGGCATCCTGAAGGAGGATTTCGGGCGTTGTCACGCGGTCTAGCCAAAGCGGCCAGCGATTTGGGTGTCACCATTCACTACAACACGCCGGTGGCACAGGTTTTGACCAGTCAAAATCGCGTACGCGGTGTGCTGCTCGAGAATGGGCGCGAGGTTGCTGCCGACATTGTCTTGACGAATGCCGACTTCGGATACGCGTTGAACCACATCTTGACACCCGAGCAACGTGGGCCATACACGGTCAAAAAGCTGAACAAGATGCGTTTTTCGTGTTCGACGTTCATGCTCTATCTCGGCGTCAATAAGCGCTACCCCGATGCGCCGCATCATCAACTCTACTTGTCCGAGCACATTCGCTCCAAAGAGCCACCGCATGTCGATGATTCGGCACTTGACGATACCGACCCGTCATTCTATGTGTGTAATCCGACCATCATTGACCCAGGCAATGCACCAGAGGGACACAGTACGCTCTACGTGCTCGTGCCAATCCCCAACACGAGTCACAAGATTGACTGGGCGGCCAACCAGCAGCGCTATCGTGACCTGATTGTCAAACGCATGGCCGAGCTGGGCTATGACGACGTCGCCGATCACATTGTCAGTGAGACCTGCTTTGTGGCCGAGACGTGGCAGGACGATTACCGTACCCACATGGGCGCGGTGTTTAATTTGGGGCACGACTGGGGCCAACTCGGACCATTCCGGCCGCATATTCGAGCCGATTGGTTACCAGGGTTGTACTTTGTGGGTGGGGCGGTCCACCCGGGTAGTGGACTCCTGACCATCCTCGAGTCGGCCAAGAGCTCGGTGCACTTCATTGGCGAGGATTATCCGGTTACCCAATAAACACGCCACACACACAGAGACCAGCAGGGATAACCTGCTGGTCTCTGTTGCGTTATGCCGCCTTAGCGTCGCCGCGTGGGGGTACGGGTGGCCGTGCGTGTGCGGGTGGCCGTACGCGTCGAGGTAGCCGTTGGTTGGACAACGCCAATCACATACACATGCTCAAATACATGCATCCCAGTTAGTGCTATTTCCATATCAGCAATTTGATCTCGCCCAGTATTTATCTGCAGAAGTCCATTTCTAAAGCGTATTTCGCCACGCTTACCTGAAAATAGATCTGAACTAATATACACAAATGCTTGTTTACCACTTTGCGCACTAAATGCATCTATAGCAGATAAATCAATACGATCACCTACTCTACCATTGAAATCACTGATTACATCACGGTTTGTCGCCCCCGAACTTGAATCAAGTAATGTAGAGTATATAAACGTATCCTTACCCTCACCACCCAAAAGCGTGTCTCGATTTCGGCCACCAGTCAGTGCATCATTACCATTACCACCAGTCAGTTGATTACATGCATCACTACCTACTATCGAATCATCTGATGAACCACCTACAACATTTTCGATATTGCGTATACTATCTGTTCCAATTTGAGTACCAGTAGCACGTTGCATTTGTAAATTTACATCAACAGAAGCAGTTGTTTGCACCTCATAGATATCTACTCCAACACCACCGTCAAACTCATCATTACCAGATCCTGCAATTAACGTATCACTTCCTTCTCCACCCAGAAGTGTATCATTTCCTGTATCGCCATCGATAGTATCATCTCCACCTGCACCATCGAGTCGATCCGCATTTGGACCGCCATTCAACTCTTCATTTGAATCATCCCCAATTATTTCTAATCCAGCAATAACTACCTCTTGGTCGCCATCTGCGAATCGCAACACATTTATATCAACTATCGTATCTAGACCATCTGGACTTCCTATACGCATATCATTCGGTGTGATTGTTAGAGTAATAATATCTTCTAATGATCTATATCCAGCAAAATCACCTTCAATATCGTCATTACCTTCACCACCATATATGGTGTCTCCACCAGCACCACCTGAGATAATATCTGCGCCACCGCGGCCTTCTATAAAATCTGTACCTCCTCGAGCATTTATGGTATCAGCTGAATTAGAACCAATAAGTCGATCATTACCCTCACCACCATTCAACGTAGCAGCATGAATCATGCCTGCCTTCATATTAAAAATTATTAATATCACTATGGATAACACAGCAATATATCGTTTCATGAAAACCTCCATAATCCGCCATTATAGACAGGCTATCACGGCATTTGGTATTTCCATTGTGATTATTTACGGGTTTCTTTTTTATTGTTTTTTATTATTGTGATTTTTTACAAAAAAACTAACAATACCCTACCATGGTAGGCTTTCAACGTTGAGTAGCATCCCGGCCCACCACCGCAACCAATGAATCAGTGTGTTGCAGTTTGAAAGTCTGGAAGCGGCGGAACCATGTGGCCTGACGCCGAGCAAACGCATGGGTATTGAATTGAATGCGTTGTCGCACCTCATCGAGCGTGTGCGTACCAGCAAACCACGGTGCAAATTCGCGATACCCAATCCCCGACATGGCTGGTAATTGCCAATCATACCCCGCTGCAACTAAGCGCGTTACTTCGTCGACTAGCCCGGCATCCATCATCGCATCAACGCGTCGATCGATGCGGGCATAGAGAGTAGGCGTGTCGGCCTGTATCCAGTACACATATGGCCGGAAGGTGAGTGGTGCTGTTTGGCGCAACGCCGAAAATGGTTGCCCTGTGCTCATACATACCTCGAGCGCACGAATCACCCGACGTACGTTGGTCGGATGAATAGTAGTAGCTGCCACGGGATCGAGCGCTCGTAACCGGTCGTACAGTACGGAACCGCCGTCACGCGCTGCATCTGCCTCAAGTGCCGCACGGAGTTCATCGTTGGGTGGTAACTCGGGGATAGTCCAGCCCTCTAGCAACGCAGCCAAATATTGACCGGTACCACCGACCACCAGCACACGCTTACCGCGTGCGGTAATGTCGGCGATGCAGGCCAAAGCGGCATCGCGATATTGGGCGAGCGTAAACGGTTGATCGGGGTCAACTACGTTGATTAGGTGGTGCGGCACCGTCGCTTGTTCGCTGGCGGTTGCTTTGGCCGTACCAATATCCATGTGACGATAGATTTGCCGTGAATCAGCCGAGATAATTTCTGCATTGATAGTGGTGGCAAGTTGGATGGACTGTGCCGTTTTGCCGACCGCCGTCTGGCCAATCACCACAAAGACCGACGGCAAATCACTCATGGTTTGGCTCCACAATAATCTGTGCACGACGTTCAAATTGCGTACGTGGGAGCATGACTGTGCGCTCACACTGACAGCATCGCACCCGCACATCAACACCGATGCGCGTCACCACCCACGTATTCCCACCACACGCATGTGGCTTTGGTAGGCGTACGCGCACATTAATCTGTACTTGGTGCGGTTGGACTGGCATCGCGCCATAACTCCTCAGTCTGATTGTTCAGATGACCATTCGCCGCAAACAATTCATCGACACGTCGGCGATAGCGTGCATTTATCTCGCGTAAAGCGGCCTCGGCATCGAGATCATGCTGGGTTGCCGTCACCGCAAGTGCAAACAGTTGTTCACCGAGTTCTGCCAGGGTAGGCGCCGTCGCTGGCGCGCCCGTGACGTGCACGCCATGCCGTTTCGATTTGTTGATAAGTGCACCGGTTGCCGTCAAGGCAGGCAATGCGAGCGGCACACCTGCAAGTGGGCTGCGGGGCGTTGTGGTGTGCGCTGCTTCGCGTTGCTTAATGTTGTACCAGTTATTCAACACGGCCTCGGTATCTTGGGCAACCGTATCACCAAATACATGTGGATGGCGCCGAATAAACTTGGCCGACACCTGGGCATAGACATCCGCCATACAAAATCGTCCAGCCTGGCGAGCCATCTCGGCCTGCATCAGAATGTTGAGTAACACATCACCCAACTCTTCGACCAGGCTCGCATCATCGCCTCGATCAAGTGCATCAATGGCCTCATACGTCTCTTCGAGTAGGGTGCGGCGGAGCGATTGCGGTGTTTGTTCGTGATCCCACGGGCATCCACCCGGCCCAAGCAACCGCATGATGATGTAGGCAATACCATCGGGTGTACGGTGATTATCGAGTGCCTCAAGTGCAGGAAGATAGAGCGTTGCTGGCCATTCCGACCACATCGGCAGCTCATCGAGGCGCATCCATGTACACTGTTGATCATGTGTAATCAGCGCCACACGATGCGCCACAGCATAGGCCTCACGTAGCTGGGCATAAACATACGTTGCAAGTGTGGCATCATGTAGATTGCAGACCCAGGCATGGTGATGTGGTCGCACGGGGAGCGGCAGAAGTTGATATGGATAGGGCTGGTGATGCTGGCGCGTTGACCAGGCAACTCGGTCATCCACTACAGGCATAAATTGGAGGGCATCACATACTTGCCAGGCACCAACCGTATCGCCGACCAGGTTTGCCCATGTGTCGAGGGGCATCGGCGCCGCATGTACGATACATTGTGTGGGGTGTGCCCGCAACAGTGCATGCACCGTCATATCACCCCAACGTGGATGTCCTGGTACGGCATAGACGACGTCTTCTGTGGCCGATGTGAGTACGTCAATGATGTGTTGCACACCATCTGACTGCATCAGCACTTGGTCAAATGCCACGTATGTATGTGGCATTTGTGCAACTGCTGGATGATGAACGGTTCGTAAGTACACCAGTGGCGTCTGCTGCATCAGGGCAGCGACGCCACTATCGAGGTGTGCAGATGTACCAAGCCCCACAATGTGAATCATGGTCAATCCTTTGGCGGTTGAACGATGCTACGGTACCGGCGTGGGCTCGAGTTCAATGCCTGCAGTCGGGACGGCTACAACCGCAGTGGGTTGGATGATGATTCGTGCCTCGGTTATACCCTTCGTACGCTCTTCATCGATTAAGCCTTGAAGTGCCTCGTATCGTCGTTGTTCGAGCATTGACGGCAATCGCGTTTCGATTTCGCTGGGGATGGTAGCCGGATCAAAGAGTGGGCGCTCTTCACGGCCAAGTACTTTAATCACGTGGAAGCCAAAGTCGGTTTTGACAGGCGTTTGGGTATACTCACCCACAGCCAAATCATCGAAGACCGCCTTATCAAACTCGGCGACGTAGTACCCTCGCCCTGTCCACTCGTAGATGCCTTCGTTGTCCTTGCTCCCTGGATCCGTTGAATATTCAGCGGCCAGTGTGCCGAACTCCTTACCTTCTTTGAGTAACTCGATGACCTTTTGGGCGGTGGCTTCTTCATCCACAAGGATGTGCTGCACCCGTGCCTGCAACTCAGTGCTCTTGGACTGCTCTTCGAGATCGGCTTGAATCTCCGCCCGCACCGTCGCCTCGTCAACGAGTGTTTCTGCAAGCTTGCCCTGCACCACAAAGTACTCCACGAAGCTCAAGAAATCAGGGTCACTGGCATTTTCGTAGCCAAGTTGATCGCTGATGACCACATCAAACTCTTCGGGGCCGCTCTGGGCAACTGCGGCACGGAAGTCCTCGAGTTGCTTATCAACGGTCGCTTTGTCGGTGGTTATGCCCTTTTCTGTGGCCAAAGTCACAATCACGTGTTGCAAGACAAACTGTTCAATGACGTAGTCATCAAGCTCTGCTTTGCTGGGCATTTCGGTGACGTTAGGATTTTTGCGCAGCCCGATTTCGATACGACTAACGCGGTCATCCAACTCAGCGCGTGAGAGCACGTAGTCATTGACCTTGGCGGGTGGGTCCGCAAACAACGTCTCAAGGGGATTAGCACATGCCACCATCACCATTGCTAACATGGTGAACCAGAACAGACGAAGTAGCGCGCGCATGCCATCTCTCTTTCATCATGCACACCGAATGTGTGCAACTATGCATCAAATCTTTGCGGTTTCGAGGGGGAGTATCGATGAAGAAGAGCAAAACCGCGACGAACCACATCTCATCAATCTAATCGTCATCACCATCGGTATCAAGTGACAAGACGGCCATGAATGCCTCTTGGGGGATTTCAACGTTACCCACCATCTTCATGCGCTTCTTGCCCTCTTTTTGCTTTTCGAGCAGTTTGCGCTTGCGCGAGATGTCACCACCATAACACTTGGCCAACACATCCTTACGCATCGCACGAATTGACTCACGAGCGATGACTTTGCTACCGACCGCGGCCTGCAACGGCACCTCAAACATCTGACGCGGAATGAGTTTGCGCAAGCGCTCAACTAACTGGCGCCCCTGGTGGTACGCACTCTCTTTGTGGACAATCAACGACAACGCATCAACGGGTTGATGATTGACCAGAATATCGAGCTTGACCAAGTCAGACTCTTGGTATCCGGCCAAGGTGTAATCGAGCGACGCATACCCTTGGGTACGTGACTTGAGTTGATCATAAAAGTCCACCACGATTTCGTTGAGTGGAATACGATACTTGAGCGACACACGCTGTGGATCGAGATGATCCATGGCCTGGAACGTGCCACGCTTGCCGGTCACCAACTCCATCACCGTCCCGATATACTTGGTCGGCACAATCACTGTAATCGCCATCACTGGCTCTTCAATGGCCGAAATCTGTCCTTGCTCGGGCATCTCTGATGGATTTGAGACATTGATGATATCGCCGGTCTGTAACATGACGTTGTATTCGACGGATGGCGCCGTAATCAAAAGCGTCAGGTCGTACTCACGCTCGAGACGCTCACGCACAATCTCCATGTGGAGCAGACCCAAGAATCCACAGCGAAAGCCGAAGCCGAGCGCTGCGGACTTTTCGGGACTAAAGGTCAGCGCCGCATCGTTGAGCGCAAGCTTTTCGAGCGCTTCGCGCAAATCGGTGTACTGATTGGATTCGACTGGATACAACCCAGCAAAGACCACTGGTTTGGCGTGGCGATAGCCGGGGAGCACCTCTTGTGCCGGATTATTGGTGAGTGTCACCGTATCACCGACTTGCACATCACCAATCTGCTTGAGCCCGGTTGCGATGTA
>Ga0194130_10007902_pt1 | contig 11522 bp, 18 predicted proteins | sample TA2KigsurfametaG_FD_160084 | JGI IMG/M metagenome (GOLD analysis project Ga0194130, IMG submission 160084) | Freshwater microbial communities from Lake Tanganyika, Tanzania - TA2015050 Kigoma 12 surface | ecosystem: Environmental > Aquatic > Freshwater > Lake | place: Tanzania: Lake Tanganyika... | reverse complement strand
AGCTATGGCATTCACCACTGCGTGAAGTGAGCCCTGTCTTCAATGACCCTTGGCTGGGCTTGAGATTTCAGTGCTGCCAACGGGTCTGCCAGCCAATCCCTAAGCCAATGCAGCAGGTCAAAAACCCTGACATAAGCTGAAATCTGCGCTTTTCCCCAGATGCGCCGCCTGCCTGCCCTGGTTGCCGCGCTACTGCTGCCTGCATCCCAACCACTGCTGCTGAGCACGGCGCTCTCCACTGCCTCCCTGCTGGTCTCTGAAGCACCTGCACAAGCACAGAGCCAGGAGGCGGTCGGCAAGGTTGCCCAAGCCATCACCGTAAGGATTGAGGGGGCAACGCTGGGGTCTGGGGTGCTGGTCAAGCGTGATGGCAACCGCTATACGGTGCTGACCGCTTGGCACGTGGTCAGTGGGCAGAGACCAGGAGAAGAGCTAGATATCTACACGCCTGATGGGCAACGTCATCCAGTGGAGCAGGGCAGCATTAAGAAGTTGGGCGAGGTGGATATGGCGGTGCTCACATTTTCAAGCTCAACGGCTTATGAGGTGGCACGGGTTGGGGATGTCAAGAGCATCAGCAGCGGAGACCAAGTGCTTGTGGCAGGCTTCCCAGCAGGTGCCAATGGAAAATTGAAATACGACAACGGACGATTGATCGCCAATGCCGCTGTTGGTATTGACCAAGGCTACCAGTTGCTATACACAAATGAAACCACCTCAGGGATGAGTGGTGGTGTCGTGCTCAAGACGGATGGCACTCTGATTGGGGTGCACGGCAGGGGCGAGTTAGATGATTTTGCGTCGCAGCAAACTGGACTTCAGATTAAAACAGGAACAAATCAGGGTGTGCCTATTTCCTACTACAGCCTTTATGCAGAAGGATCGCCCGTTGTCGCGTCTTCCACTCAGGCAACAAGTGCTGATGACTACTTGGCACAAGCCAAGGCTTTATTGGGCAAGAAGGGTAGCGAGCAAGAGGTCATTAGTCTTGCCAATCAAATGCTGGCATTACGCCAGAGCGCTGAAGCTTATTTCTATAGAGCCTATGCCAAGGATGATTTAGGGGACAAGCAAGGAGCGATTGCTGATTTCAGCCAAGCCATTGCCATCAATCCGCAATATGCTGACGCCTACTACAACCGCGGCGTTGTCAAGTCTGATTTAGGCGATAAGCAAGGAGCGATTGCTGATTTCAGCCAAGCCATTGCCATCAATCCGCAATATGCTGACGCCTACTACAACCGCGGCGTTGTCAAGTCTGATTTAGGCGATAAGCAAGGCGAGATTGCTGATTTCAGCCAAGCCATTGCCATCAATCCGCAATATGCTGAAGCCTACAACAACCGCGGTCTTGCCAAGTCTGATTTAGGCGATAAGCAAGGCGAGATTGCTGATTTCAGCCAAGCCATTGCCATCAATCCGCAATATGCGAAAGCCTACTACAACCGCGGCAATGCCAAGTCTGCTTTAGGTGACAAGCAAGGAGCGATTGCTGATTATAACCAAGCTATTGCCATCAATCCGAAGCTTGCTGAAGCCTACAACAACCGCGGATTTGCCAAGTACAATCTAGGTGACAAGCAAGTAGCGATTGCTGATTACACCCAAGCCATAACCATCAATCCGAAGCTTGCTTTAGCTTACACCAACCGCGGCAATGCAAAGTCTGATTTAGGCGATAATCAAGGCGCCTGCGTTGATTATAAGAAGGCAATATCCTTGGGTAATCAATCAACAGCTCAATGGCTGCAATCCTCTGATGGTGCCTGGTGCCGCAATATGCCCTAAGCCATTCCCCTCCAAAGCCACTCCCATAGCCACCAAGACCCTCCCAGCACTCCCAGACCCTCTCCCCCAATCCTTCTTTTGTCGTCCCGCCGAGCAGGTCGCCCCCGAGCTCATCGGCTGCCTGCTGGTGAAACGCCAACCCAAGGGAGCGCTGCTGTGGGGCGTGATTGTGGAAACGGAGGCGTATTGCCAGAGCGAGCCCGCCTGCCACGGGCATCGCCGCCGCACCCCCAGCAACGAAACGCTTTTTGATGAGTTTAATTATCGGACGCTACTCAGGCTAAGTATTCAGTAATACAGTTTCACCCATCCGTTCTTGGTGCAGCGACCATTTTCCCATGGCGCATTTTTGCATGCGTATGTTCCCCTTACTTCAATGACACCATTTTTAAGATATTTTGGCTTTATCCCAGTGTCAACATAATAGTTGTGTTTTCCGATCAGTTTTGCCCCCGTCTCTTCTGGAGCATTCGTAAAATACCACCACGTTCCTTGGTGTATTATGCCAACTGCCCCAGACGGAGGAAATTCTGTTCTGTAAATGGTTTGGGCTGATGCATGTAGCCCTGTAGCAGACACCCAAACACCAAAAATGCAAGCAATTATACGGTACATTTTAGTGCTGCAAGTTTTGTATTATAACCATAGCTCAAAGCCACTCCCGTAGCCACCACACCCTCCCAGCACCTTACCCAAACCTTTTCCGCCCGCCCCGCCGATCTGGTCGCCCCTGAGCTCATCGAATGTGATATCACTAGGTTTTTCGAGGTTTGAATTTTTACCTCGGTTTATATTATTTACTAGGACCTAGACTCTTAAGCAGCTGTTTGCACGACGCGCTGGGCTCTGCTGTTCCAAAATTGGATGTGAAAAGCAACTTATCTTTATTGTTAATGCGAGCATTGTGAAGCCATACCATGTTCCCGCACTTTGGTTCATTCGTTAGCCATGTATTCTTGGGGCATTCAACTTCCTGGGAAACCCACTGATAAAAGCATTTTGACAGACGATTGTCGTTTCGTGTGAAGCTAAACTCGGTATCGTTACGCCAGTAGACCTGCGCTACAACTGGCTCGCTAATAATCAAGGCTGCAATTAGTGCGGCAACTGCTGCAGGTGTTCTCGCGGCTGGCTTGTGGAGGTAAGTCATTGTGTTGATGCTGCTTAACTGATTGGAGATTATTAGCAAGATGCACTGGCAACTTTATATCAGTATATCTCACCCATCCCCCAAGCAACACCCATAGCCACCAAGGCCCTTCCAGCAGCTCCCAGACCATCTCCCCCAGAGCTTCTTCGCCCGTCCCGCCGAGCTGGTCGCCCCCGAGCTCATCGGCTGCCTGGTGGTGAAGCGCTAAGCGGATGGCGAGTTGCTGTGGGGCATAATTGCAGGATTAGTCATAACTAAAGTACTCATATTAATTATTGTATGAATCCAAAGTCCGAAGAGCTGCATACGTACCTGACTAGCTCATACTCCACATTCCATTTAGGCTTGAATGACTCTTGCCACCATTTTCCTGTTTGCTTGACAATACCGTTGCGGTCTTGAAGTTTGTAATTAGTTGGTCTTATCATCTTTGTAGGACAGTAAATCCTGAATACACCTGTAAGGGTGTCTCCGTCGTTGTATGTAACCCAGCCCTGCGCTAGCTTCAGCCCATTGGGCGCAATGGACTTAATTGCCAAGATATTGATTTGTTGAGGGTCAGAGCCCAAGCCACGACTTGCAAGTGCCTCGCTCGAACTGAAGAGGATGACCGTGAGACTGAGCAATAGTCTTATTGGAAGATTCTTAGCTTCGGTCGCCATTCGTTGCTTTACGGTTCTGAACAATTGTAACTTAGGTGCGTCCTCTCCATATGCCTTCTTCGCCCGACCCGCCGAGCTGGTCGCCCCCGAGCTCATAGGTTGCCAACTCGTTAGGGTTACAGGCAGCAAGAAGCGTTTAGTCTCTAGTGGTATCAAGAGAGCTTGGCGTGCAGACTTCCAGTGTTTCATACGACTTCATCTTTGTCTCAATGCCATTCATTTTGGATGGGTCGCCCTTGACTGCCATTACCCTATGTAGCCTAACATCGCCCGAGTTTATACAGTCTCCACCCCAGCTGCAGTAATAATAGGTGCCATTAACAGCCCTTCGCTGTGTTATATATAACTGCTTGTCACCTGTTTTATAGTAGCTGCTGACGCCTGAATGAAGGGTTCGTACTGGCGAATTGACGATTACGCCAGTACACATTGCTGCGTGCGCATTCACGGGAATAAGTAATGCAGCAAAAGCCGTAAGCAATTGTTTCGTGGGAAATGGCATCGTATAGAAATTTTTTATTTATATTCATGTTTATTATAAGCAGCGTGATTGACTAGGTCAACCGTCCCCCAAGCCACTCCCAAAGCCACCACGCCTACCCAGCACCTCCCCCCATCCTTCTTCGCCCGCCCCGCTGAGGTCGTCGCCCCCGAGCTGGTCGGCTGACTGCTGGTGAAACGCCAGGCGGATGGCGAGATTTCAAGACCGTCCTACGGTTAGCCATTGCCAGCGCCCTACCCATAGATGCGCCGCCTACCTGCCCTGGTTGCCGCTCTACTGCTTCCTGCAGCCCAACCACTGCTGCTTGTCACGGCGCTCTCTACTGCCTCCCTGCTGGTCTCTGAAGCACCTGCACAGGCACAGAGCGCAGAGGCTGTCGGAAAGGTCGCACAAGCCATCACCGTAAGGATTGAAGGTGCAACGCAGGGGTCTGGGGTGTTGGTCAAGCGTGATGGCAACCGCTATACGGTGCTGACCGCTTGGCACGTGGTCAGTGGGCAGAGACCTGGAGAAGAGCTGGATATCTACACGTCTGATGGTCAGCGGCACCAACTGGAGCAAGGAAGTATCAGGCGATTGGGGCAGGTTGATATGGCAGTGCTGACGTTTTCAAGCCCAACGGCTTATGAGGTGGCACGGGTCGGTGATGTGAAGAGTGTGTCAATGGGCAGCCCGATTTTTGTGGCTGGATTTCCACTGCCAAGCTCATCAGTGTCATTGCGACTGCTGCGCCTAATCAAGGGTGATGTGATTGCCAACGCAACTGTTGCAATCGCAGATGGATACCAACTTCTCTATGACAACCAGACGCTTCCTGGTGTGAGCGGTGGTGCTGTGCTCAATGCCAGGGGTGAGCTTGTTGGCATACACGGCAAGGCAGAGAAAGCAGACCAGGTGAGTGAGAGCAGTGGTAAAGCGGTAGCCACTGGCACTAATCAAGGTGTGCCGATTAGTTACTACAAGCAATATGCTGCTGGGGAAGTTGTTGTTGCTTCTACCACGCAGGCAACAAGTGCTGATGACTACTTGGCACAAGCCAAGGCTTTATTGGGCAAGAAGGGTAGCGAGCAAGAGGTCATTAGTCTTGCCAATCAAGTGCTATCAATACGTCAGAGTGCTGAAGCTTATTTCTACCGTGCATATGCCAAGTATACTTTAAGCGACAAGCAAGGAGTAATTGCAGACCTCAACCAAGCCATTTCTATCAATCCGAAAGATACTGTCTCCTACAACAACCGCGGTGTTGTCAAGTTTGATTTAGGCGACAAGCAAGGAGCAATTGCAGACTATAATCAAGCCATTGCCATCAATCCGAAAAATGCTGATGCCTACACCAACCGCGGTAATGCCAAGTCTGATTTAGGCGACAAGCAAGGAGCGATTGCTGATTACAACCGAGCCATTTCCATCAATCCGAAGCTTGCTGGAGCCTACAACAACCGCGGTCGTGCCAAGTCTGATTTAGGCGACAAGCAAGGAGCGATTGCTGATTATAATCAAGCCATTGCCATCAATCCGCAATATGCTATTGCCTACAACAACCGCGGTGTTGTCAAGTTTGATTTAGGCGACAAGCAAGGAGCGATTGCTGATTACAACCAAGCCATTTCCATCAATCCGAAGCTTGCTGAAGCCTACAACAACCGCGGTCTAGCCAAGTCTGATTTAGGCGACAAGCAAGGAGCAATTGCAGACTATAATCAAGCCATGGCCATCAATCCAAAAAATGCTAATGCCTACAACAACCGCGGTCTTGCTAGGTCTAATTTAGGCGACAAGCAAGGAGCCTGCATTGATTACAAGAAGGCAATATCCTTGGGTCATCAATCAACAGCTCAATGGCTTCAGTCTGATGGCGGTGCCTGGTGTCGCAATATGCCTTGAGCACCCCAAAAGCCACCCCCATAGCCACCACGCTCTCCAAGCAACTTCCCCCAATCCTTCTTCGCCCGCCCCGCTGAGGTCGTTGCCCCCGAGCTGATCGGCTGCCTGCTGGTGAAACGCCAACCCAATGGCGAGCTGCTGTGGGGCGTGGTTGTGGAAACGGAGGCGTATTCCCAGGAGGAGCCCGCCTGCCACGGCTACCGCCGTCGCACCCCCAGCAACGAAACCCTGTTTGGTGAGGCTGGGGGCTTTTACGTGTATGTGAGCTATGGCATTCACCACTGCGTGAAGTGAGACCGTCACTCAACGACCCCAGGCTGGGCTTGAGATTGCAGTGCTGCCAACGGGTCTCCCAGTCAACCTCCACCCAATGCAGCAGGTCTAAAACCCTGACATAAGCTGAAATCTCCGCTTCTACCAGATGCGCCGCCTGCCTGCCTTGGTTGCCGCGCTACTGCTGCCTGCAGCTCAACCAGTGCTGCTGGGCACGGCGCTCTCTTCTGCCTCCCTGCTGGTCTCTGAGGCACCTGCACAGGCACAGAGCCACGAGGCTGTCGGCAAGGTCGCCCAAGCCATTACCGTGCGAACAGAAGGCACCACGCAAGGTTCAGGCGTCTTGGTCAAACGTGAGGGAAATCGCTACACGGTGATGACTGCTAATTCCTGTCAATTGGAAGGTTGCAAAATTGCCCGTAAATACCATTAAGAAGCCTTGATTTAACGGGAATTACTTCCCATGGATTGTAATACGCTGAGGCTAATTTTTTGCTGCAATTAATCTGCAGAAGTCCATAGTTGTCAACTCCTGGGCTGACACCTCTTATTTGTATCATGAAGAGGTCTCCATGTGTTTCTCCTTTCGGGGCAAGGTACCAGTCCGTGCCAAACTCTGTTAGATAATAAATCCATTCCTTCCCATCTTTATTCTCGTATCTTGGTCGCCCGTGCAGTGGTCCATTGTCTGCAGCTTTGGCTCCATTTATACTAAATGATCCTAGCAATAAAGCAGTGATCATTCTTGCAACTAGAAGCTGATCTATAGTAAATGCCTTTGGTAGAGACCTACTAGATAAGCTAGTGCTTGGTTGCCAAATTGTGGCTATGCTTAATGAAGTTTAATTAAACCACTCCCATAGCCACCACGCCCTCCCAGCACATCCCCCCATCCCTCTTCGCCCGCCCCGCCAAGGTGGTTGCCCCCGAGCTCATCGGCTGCCTGCTGGTGAAATGCCAACCCAATGGCGAGCTGCTATGGGGTGTAGGAAGTGACCGCCTTTACCTTTAATTTTAATATGTGCGCTTTATATACGCTGGAATGGCTGAGTAGGCTTATACCAATTTCTTTCTCAATGTGGTGAATTGCACAAAGCCTCCCACTTGCTGTAAATAGCGCCTGCGGAGTTGTATGTAATCTTATTGCCCTCTTCGTCATAGATTTTTTGTGTGTATGCATCACGACCGTCAGATGCACTTCCTTGTCCCCATAAGTCGCCATCACATTTTGCAAAGTACCATGTCTTCCATGTTGCGCCACTCTTGCAGCCTCGAGCATCTGCTCCTTTTGGGTATGGAATTCCACGATAATCAACACACGTTTGTTCAAGCTCTACTAAAACCTTAGACCATCCATTTCCCATTCTTGTTGGGCTGCTGAGCTGCTTTTCGCTTACTTTACACCCAGTTCCACATCCGTACGATCCAACTACAGCTTGCTGGGCATTTGATGCAGATGCAATTATTAAAGGCAGCAGAGTAATTAGATGCAGATGCTTCGCATTGGTTGGAGCTGCACGCATTTTGTATGTCAAAAAAGCATTCTGTCCCCTCATTACTACCCTACCATTTAAATTTCAAGATACATTCTGCTAGTACCTCTCCCCATCCTTCTTCGCCCGCCCCGCCGAGCAAGTTGCCCCCGAGCTCATCGGCTGCCTGCTGGTGAAACGCCAAGAGAGCGGCGAGTTTCTGTGAGGCGTGATTGTGGAAATTGACGTTTTTTCCAGTAAAAGGCAAAAGCCAATATCGCTTTTGATGCATACTTCAAAATTTGTTGTCTGAACTAATATTCTACAAATCCAATCGTATTTCCGTTTTTGTGTTCCCAGAATTCCCCTTTGCTCACACTTGTGGCAGGTCGCCAGATCCCTCCACGTTTATCGACGTAGACTCCATTGCCCTTATGGATATATGTCTCGGTTACACCATCAGCCCATCGCATGGTCATTGTAAAAGGATTTTGGCTGACTGTGCATGGCATTGATGTGCTATTGAAATAGCATGTTCCCCTGTATTCGCCTGCGCTTGCAGGGAGGGCAAAGCTAATTAATGCACTGGTGAGAATGGCACTTAATTTTACCGAAGAATGCTTCATGTCATCACAATAGCTGGAGAGCGCCGTGGTTTACTTCCATAAGATTAGTCTTTATTTACTCCCATAGCCACCACGCCCTCCCAGCACCTGCCCCAATCCTTCTTCGCCCGCCCCGCCGAGGTCGTCGCCCCCGAGCTCATCGGCTGCTTGCTGGTAAAGTATTAATCCAATGATGAGCTCCTGTGGGGTGTGTTTGTGGAAGTGGATGGTTATTCCCACGATGAGCGCCTGCCACCAGTCAGCATTTTGGCTGAGGCCCATTCTGTAAATCTTGCAACTAAGTAGACGAAAAAACCTTAGGTTTGCGACTTCAGCGACGACTGTATGCGCAAAAGCTTACCTTGCTGAAACGCTGAGTAATCCCAGGCTGTGTAGCAGCATTTGATTGCCAGCATGCACCATTTCTCTCAAGGCCTTCGAAGCAGCTTTCAGCCTTTCTCATTCTTCCGCCATTCCAACATATTCTCCCTTGTTTGCCATTCCGAGTTGGAACGTAGTCAACATCTCGGTATAGATACCCCAAAATGCCATGCCTGGTGACAGATTGTTGATACCCTGCGCACGAAGATGTCGTAATAGGCTTTTCGTTGGGACAAGTAATCAACAGCTTTCCATCCTCAAACTTGTCGATTCCACCGTTTGAGGTATTAAAGCTGCAGAGCCCGTTGAATTGTGTCTGGCCATCTATCACCAAGATGCATTTGGCGTTTTGTGTCGCAGCCTTTGAGGGAGCGCTGATTGTGAGAGCAGCGCTAATGAGGACCACTACTGCTTTAATCGAATTCATTAGTGCTTTGGTTTAGGCTCACTGTCTCATCATACGTCTATACTTTTGAAATGTCTTCGAGGGGGCATCCCGCAGAGCACTCGCATGGACGCTAATTCCTGCCAGCGTTTTACAGAATAGGTTACAGGCTATTAATCTGCTAATGTACTCATTTTATATTTGAAGGGGTATAGTTGTTTTATTCCCCGTTTCTGAATTGATAGATGTTATTCCTCGCGCAATTTGCTTAAGTCGTCAAAGTATCCAAAAAACATTGCGGCAGGGCAGGCTGGGTTTGTAAAGCTACCAAAGGACAGGTAAGCGAATCCGCTCTCGCCTCCATGGCCACAGGATTCATACATGTTCTGGTACTTAGTTTTGCATGCAACATAGATAGCTGCGCCAGTTGTCTTAATGCACGAGATGTCGTCCTTGCGAAAAATGATTCCATCCACGTTGCCCAAGTCAAAACCTCTATTTAAATATAGTGTTTTGTCTTCATTGCTTGCTATTGCTGGGTTGATTGCTGTTAATGCAAAACCTGCAAGTACGCACGCAACTACTGTTCTCCGTCGCTTGACCATGAAAATGAATAAAACTGTGCCTCTTTATTCTACATAAATCTTTCAATGATGACTGCCTGGCTTCCAGGGTCGCTCTAAATAATCTCTACCCAATCCCAAGGCCACTCCCATAGCCACCACGCCCTCCCAGCACCTCCGCCAGGGCTTCTTCGCTCGCCCCGCCGAGCTGGTCGCCCCCGAGCTCATCGGCTGCCTGTTGGTGAAACGCCAGATTTGACGCCGAGGTGCTATTCCAGCTTCCGTTAGCGAAAAGTGGTTGACGGAGTAATGGCTCAGATGCAGAAGAATATCCAGCACTCTCCTGTAAGGAGAGGGAATAGCATTGCGGCTTCAACGAGAATCTGTGGAGTTGAGATTAAAATCCCAAACATTCCTAGCATACGCTTGCTTGAGGTCTTGGAGACGCCAACTATTCCAAGTATCAGGGCTACAAGATTGAATCCCAATCCTGCAAGCAAGATTGCATAGCCAAGAAGCTTGGCGATTCCTATAATTCCACTCGGTATTGCGCCTGACGCTGCGAGACCAGCATAGATAAGATTAATGGTTAGTGTAATAATCGCTAAAGTAAATGAAAAGATGGATGCCATGGAGCTACGGCTTTCTCCTTCATGTTAGGCAAGCTATTATCTAACGCGTATATGTTTTTCACATTCTTAATGAGTGAGGCTTTCGCGGGTTTCCCTCGTCACTCTCTACCGCTACCACCCATGCCACTCCAATAGCCACCAAGACCCTCCCAGTCCTTTCCCAATCCCTCTATGCCCTCCCCGCCGAGGTCGTCGCCCCCGAGCTCATCGGCTGCCTGCTGGTGAAATGCCAACCCGCTGGTGAGTTGCTGTGGGGCTTGATTGTGTGAATGCAGACGAGTATTTGTGACTCATCCGCTGCTTTTTTTGCTATTTAACCTTTTAGTGTTGATTTAGATTCTCAATTGTGCTATTATTTTAACCTAAAGACTACTTTCATCTTGTGGCTACCCAAATTGCTTTGCGTCAACTGCTTTCCTTGGATTAGTGACGTCATTGTTTACTCCATTATTATTTACCTTGCCTGCGTACTCGTCTGACCAATGCTCCTTTAATGGACGATGGGAGGGCTGTTCCCTTAAGCGTCTAATGTCCAACGGGAGAGAGATTGGGACTAGGGTTTTGTGGTTGGGTGATGGTAAGGTCGTAACCTACTACTTTTATGCCTGTGTGTGGGGAGATGGCGGCGGTGAATGCAAGGTAAAGATAGTGGAGGATAACGGTAGGGTCACATATGGCAACTCTGTTCACGGAGGCCGAGGTTCGCATATAACCTCTAACCGCGGAAATATTACTATCATTCCTCCTTTTTGAGTGCAGTCTTTGCATATACGTGAGCGGGGGTAAATCTATGTGGCTCTACTCTATATCGGCACCTTTTCTTCGCCAAATTCTGCAGACATATACCCACCAAGACCCTCCCAGCGCTCTCAGACCATCTACCCCCATCCTTCTGAGCCCGCCCCGCCGAGCTCGTTGCCCCCGAGCTCATCGGCTGCCTGCTGGTGAAGTGCCAAGCGAATGGCGAGCTGCTGTGGGGCGTACTTGTGGAAACGGAGGCGTATTCGCAAGATAAGCCCGCCTGCCACGGCTACCGCCGCCGCACTCCCAGCAACGAAACGCTGTTTGGTGAGCCTGGACGCTTTTTATGTCTTTGTCAGCTATGGCATTCACCACTGCGTGAATGTGGTAATCAGCTCTTGCTGACCATTTCTAATTTTGTTGTTATAATTAGATTACAGTAACTCTGCATCTTCGCTGCTGCAAGTTACTTCTGCACCACCTT
>Ga0194130_10007901_pt1 | contig 11523 bp, 12 predicted proteins | sample TA2KigsurfametaG_FD_160084 | JGI IMG/M metagenome (GOLD analysis project Ga0194130, IMG submission 160084) | Freshwater microbial communities from Lake Tanganyika, Tanzania - TA2015050 Kigoma 12 surface | ecosystem: Environmental > Aquatic > Freshwater > Lake | place: Tanzania: Lake Tanganyika... | reverse complement strand
AGGTGGTAAATCAAAAAAAAATAAAACTAGAAAATTAAATAAAAAAATAAATAAAAAGTAACTATATAAATAAATAATTCTATTATTATTATTTTAGGTATTATTTTACTGATATTAATAATTTTAAATAATTTAACAATTATTAAAACAACAACTACAACAGTAAAATCAGTAAATTGTTCACAGACTACATTTGGTTGTTGTCCTGATGGAGTAAATTCTAAAATTAATTTTTACGGAACAAATTGTCCAGGATATAAACCAAGTCCTGGACATATGCGTCCAAAACCAATTGGAGGTTGTGCAGGAACTCGTTACGGTTGTTGTCCAAATAATCAAATACCAAAATTTAATGAAAAGGGAACAAATTGTTAATTTTAATAATATATATTTTATTAAAATACTTAAAAATTAAATATAATATTTAAGTATTATATATGTCAACCCAATTAGAGTTAATAGATCCTAGTAATTCAATTGTTACACCTAGTAATATAATTGTTGATGTTGTTGAACAAACATTTATTGAAATTGTTAAAAAATCACTAGAAAATAATGATATTAAGAATAATATATCAATTAAACTTACACCAGAAATTATTAGCATTATTAATAATATTATCTCTCTAACTCCTAATACATTAAATGATATTGAAAGGGCTTCTGCTGAAATAATTAAGGATAGTAAGATTGATATGAAGGATATTCCAAATCTCATTATTGTTATTCAAAATTTATATCAATTTATTTATTCTTCAAAGACTGTTAAATATGATTCAAAAAAACGTGTTGAAATTACTTCAACTTCTCTCAAATACCTTATTCATCTTTTGGTTCTAGAGAGAAAAATTAAAGTTGATGATGATAAAAAAGAAGAATTCCTAAAAGAAATTGATGCGTTAATAGATTCATGTAGTAACTTATTAAGTTTTCCAAAGTCTTTAAAAATTAGAGGTTGCATAAAAAATATTTGGTAAATTAGTTTATTATATAATTATTATATGATAAATGTATTTCAATAAATCTCTTATATAAAAATATAATTAGACCTACATATAAGCCTATACATCCATATCAAAAATATACACTACTTATCTCTAGTTATTCAGCTGAAAATCCAACAAATGAACCAACCGAGTATATACTGCATTAACGTTGATTCTTTCATCAAAACTAATCTATAACATTTACACCTTTGGACATTTAAAACGCCGTTTTTTTCTTCATTATGTGTTATTTTACTTATGCTACTAATATGGTATAGATTTATATTTAAAAAAACTATTTTAATAATTGTTTTTTTAAATGAATCAAATTTAAATCTGACTTTTTCTTATTTTATCACGAATTAACATAAGCTCATCAAATGGTATGGGAGGACTACCTCTACTATAATGATTTAATTTTGCATCTCCTGTAGCTAATAATAATCTTTTAAGATCTTCATTTTGGGTAAATTTTGCATATTGACCAGCATACATTTCTCTTGATTGTCTTTTTCCCCAGAAATCAGAATCAGCAGTCACTTCAACTGGTCTTATACGTACTCCTTTATACATACCTGATTTTCCACCTGCATTTTTTGCCATTAATGGATCTTTTGATAAATCAGTTCCAGAATCAAGAGAGAAACTTAAATAAAAGTTGGGATTAGTTTTTTTAAATTTTGATCCTTGATAATAATGTTCAACTGATGCCCATTGATGATTATCTAAAGTAAACGGTATTATTTTACCATCTGCTGATTTAGAAACCCAGAAATTAGATAATTTCTTACGCCATTCGGGAATTGAAGCCAATTCAGAAAATTCTCTTAATCTTTCATTTGGTATTTTTTCTCCACTACCTTTACCTGGAAGTGGTTTATCTATAGATTTTGAATAAAACTGAAAAACAATATCATCATTATATAAACCTCTCAGTTTAGATTCTGATAAATCTTCATATTGAGCCTCTTGAATAACAGTTTTCTTCTGACTTGCCTTAAATTTTTGGAAATCAGGAATAATATTAAATGGACCAGCATTCTTTTCAAGACACCTTTCGTAAATCATTTTCTTTATATCATAAGGTATTTCACTAAATTTAAATATCATTTTTTTTTTGTATCCAATTAACTTATAATGATCTCCAGTATAATCAACCATTATATAAAATTCAGGAGTAAATCTACCTCTTTGTTCTAATACCTTGTCATTTAATTGACCACATAATAAAACATTCTTATAATCTTCAGCTTTATAATTTTCACTTGAGAGAACAATTAATTTAATGTTTAATATTCTTTCTAAAGTTGATATAGCCCAGGTATCAGCCCAGAAACTACATTGTCTTATTGCTCGTTTAAATTGGTCTAAGTTATCTATTGATTTCATAAATTTATATTCCTTTAATAGTTTCATTGTAACCATTTTAGATGCAATTAATTTATCATGTAATTCTTTTACTTCTTTAGCTTGAGATACAATAGCTTTTTGCTCATTTCTATCAACAACTTGGGTAATTTTCTGTTTTAATAATAAATATTCATTTTCTAATTCTTTTATTTCATTTGTTTCTCTAAGAATAGCAGATTTATACATGTCATAATGTTCTTTATAACCTTCAAATATTTCTTGTGTTGCTTGATCAGCTAATTTTTTTCTAAGTTTATTTACGCTAGTTTGTTGTGCTATAGTTGAAAATGCATCCCGAATAGTTGCAAATAAACAATCACCTCCACCTTCATTATCTTGAATAATAAAATTTTTATTTTTCATAAATTTATCCATCCAAGTATCATTTGAAGATTTATGATATTTTTCAACAATATCCTTTGCCTGTTTCTTTGTTTCTTCTGGTAATAATGGTGGTATAGGAACACCTTTAATTTTAATAAATATATCTTCACGTTCAGGTGGAATATCAAATTCTTGAACTATTTTTTCTTCTTCTTCTTCTTCTTCCCCTTCAAAGACATCTTCATCAGTTACTTCACCTTCTTCCTTATCTATTCTATGTAATGGAGTTTCAGGTTCTAATCTCATTTTATTTAAAAATTCTTTTGTAACAAAAGAATAAATTAATGGCTCATCCATCTGTTCTATATCCAAATTATTGTAATTATCTAGATAAGTTAGATAATCAGATGCTTTAATTTCATATACTCCAATTTGAATTACTTTATTGTTGTATTTAACTAAATAGATTGGAAAGTATAATATATTTTTATCTTCATAAGTATTTTTTGCGTTTCCTACAGCAATTATTACATCTATTCCTTTTATTTCTAATTGATATAAGTTAGCTTCTTTTTTAAAATCACCTGAATCAACACTTTTCAATTCTGGATAACTAACATCACTGTCTAATTTTGATAATACCATTATATAATTTATTTAAATATTTTATATTTAATACAAATACAAATTCAAAATATTTATTATTAATACCAAAAAGAATTTATTTGAAAATTATATTTAACTATATTAAATATATATTTTTATAAATATCAATAAAAATATGTTATTTGAGTTATTTATATATATTTTTTTATGATATATGGTTTTATTTTTTCATATTTTAATGCATAAAATACATTTTTTAATATTTATTCATAGAGAACATCATACAACAAATTATAAAAACATAATATATTCAGACGCATACGTGGGTCATTATTTAGAATCGTATTTTTAAAGTTTAGGTATTTTTATGCCATTAATTTATTTAAATTATAATTTAAAAATTTTTTTTATTTCACTATTATTTGTAAATTTAAGAGGCATGCTTAAACATGATAATAGATGTATATGGTTAATAGGTTATTATATATTACATCATAAATATCCAAATTATAATTATGGTGAATATTGGTTAGATTACATATTTAAAACTAATTATGCAAAAAATAACGAATATATAAAAGGTATAATTTATATGTAAGTTACCATAATATAAATTTTTTCATAAATTTATCATTTTTAAGTTCATTTATGTAAAACCACATATTTTGTCTTTTGAAAACAATATCGGAATTAGCTGGATTAGACTCAAAATCAACTAGGAACCGTATAATTTGTGCTTTACTAAATTTATTACTTTTTAAATTTTTGGCAAAACCATAATATTCACAAATTAATAAAAGTTCTTTGGTTGTAAAATTTATGTTATAATTTATCATTTGTGGCATTAAAAAATCATTTTCATTTTCATAATTTTCTAATTCAGACATCATTTTTTCTATATAATTATCATTACTATTTTGATTTTCAATCTCTTCGATATAATAAGAAATTGCTACATTATCAGAATCATCTTGTGATATCATAATTTAAATATATTATTAATTATTTAAATTATATTTAACTTATATTTAAATAAAGAAAATTTTTTTTTTGATTGGTTATGATTTTTAGATTATATTATTTTTACATTTCAATTAAATCCATAAATTTAAATAAAGATTTAGTAGTTAAACTCTTATGATCCTTTACTTTACTTTTTGCAATAATTTCAATAATTTCATTAATTGTATAATCATTAATTAGTTCATAATTTTCTCCTTCATCATCATCATAAAGTTTTTTCTGATATAGAATAGCAATAGTTTCAGTAAGCTCATCTACTTCATTCTTTTTATTTTCAATTGAAATAAATTCATATATTTTAGAAAGTAAATTTCTAGTAATTTGCATAATTTCTTCTTTAGAAATAACACCAGAATTCATTAAGTTAATATAAAATGAAGCCAATGATTTACGATTTTCATTTATTCTATTAATTTCGCAGTATCTAACGTAATCTTCATTTGAATCAACATACTCAATATTATTAAATAAGTCTACAAATTTTTTGAAATTTATCTCATATTCATTTTTAATAAAATCAAATTTATTTGATAAATCTGCATATAGTTCAGCATATACTTTCGAATAATATCTATTAGATGAAGCCATATCAAATATATTTGATCCAATAATACCCAAATTTGAATCAGAATTTTCTGCAACTAATTTTTCAATAATTTCTAAAATTTTATTACGTAAATCAATGTAATTTTTGTCCGTAATTTTATTAATTAATGCACGAATTGAATCAATTTCAGCATCAATGCCAGTTTTAGCCTGTATTTTAGTAGTTTGAAAAGATCTAAGTGTATCCCATTCATCATCATTCAAAACCTCCATATATTTATTACCTTTTCTTTTCTTGTTGTTATTGTTATCTCTAATAGGTGCTGGAGCAGATGGTTCAACTTTCATTGGATTCTCACGCTTTTTAAATATAGGTGTCTTAATATAATCAGGAGAACCAACTTGCATAGATAAGTTAGAAATTTTTTCAATTACATCATCAGGAATTTGATAATCAAATCCCTTAAAAACAATATCCTCAATTTGTTCTAAAGTATATCTTAAGGTGTTTGTCGTCATATTAGTAATGTAATATATTAACAACTATTATATTTATATCAATTTTTTTTATAATATAATAAATATATAAAATACACTTAAATAGATGGCTATATATTATAATACAACATGACAACAGAAAGTAGTGTTAACGTTAGCGATTCTATTGAGGAATTAGTTTTTGATTCTTCGTCACATATAATTAATTCATGGGATATGTTAGATATAAATTCAAGTATTTTGCGCGGTATTTATGCTTACGGATTTGAAAAACCAAGTCCAATTCAACAACGAGCAATTAAACCAATTGTTGAAGGTAGAGATATTATCGCACAAGCTCAATCAGGAACTGGTAAAACAGCAACATTTACTATAGGAGCATTACAATGTGTAAATATTGCTGATCAAACAACTCAAGTTCTTATTTTATCACCAACTAGAGAACTTACAACACAAACGGCTACAGTTGTCTCTAGTTTAGGTAATTTTATGACTGGATTAAAAATTCAGACACTTTTTGGTGGTGCCTTTATGGAAGAAGGCAGCAGTTTTTCAAGTAAAAATATTCCTCATATTATTTGTGGTTGTCCTGGTCGTGTTTATGATATGATGCGCAGAGATCGAATTGGAAGTAAAAATATTAAATTAGTTATATTAGATGAAGCCGATGAAATGCTGTCATCTGGATTTAAAGATCAAGTTTATAATATATTTCAATATTTGAATCCTGAAGTACAGGTAGGATTATTTAGTGCTACAATACCAGAATCTATGAATGATATTATCAAAAAAATTATGCGTAATCCTATTAAAATTTCTGTAAAGAGAGAGCAATTAACTCTTGAAGGTATTTCACAATATTTTATTGCTGTTGATGATGACAGACAAAAATTTATAACCTTAAAAAATATATTCTCGCATCTTTCAGTATCACAATGTATTATTTATTGTAATAGCATTAAACGTGTGCAAGATTTATATGAAGCTATGTGTGAGGATGGATTTCCAGTTTGTCATATCCACAGTAATATGGATAAATCTGAACGTGATAAGGCATTTAATGATTTTAGAAATGGATCATCAAGAGTTTTAATATCATCTAATGTTACTTCAAGAGGAATTGATATACAACAAGTTAGTGTTGTAATTAATTTTGATTTACCAAAATGTGTTCATAATTATTTACATAGAATTGGACGTTCTGGAAGATGGGGTAGAAAAGGTGTTGGTATTAATTTTATTACAAGACGTGATATTGGTCAAATTAAAAGAATTGAAGAACATTATATTACCCAAATTTCTGAGATGCCCAGTGATTTATCTTTCTTGTCTAATATCTAAAAATATAAATTTTAATTTTATTAATATGTTATAAATGAATGTTAACTTCAAATAAAAAGTTTCGTGGAATAATTTATCTTACAAAAAATAAAGGATATAACATTTTTTAATTCTGATATTCATATTTTACTTTTATCTAATAATACATAATCATGGTCTGATAATATATAATTTTTTATAAGTAACTAAGAATTAAGATATTCGTAAAAATAATTCATTATATTTCTAATATAAAATATAATGAGTTCTGATTCTAAAATTAATGAAATAAATGATCATTTTAAGATACCGATTTATTATAATAAAGATAAAGTTGAATTAAATAAAAATATTATAAAAGATTTAGAGTTAATTGAAACGGTTGATGCATCTGTTAATCCTATTTATACATTTTATTTTGATAATGATAATTGTGTTTCTAAAAAACTTAATGAACAAATATGTAAATATTATACACATGACATTAATTTTCTTAAAGATAATCAAATACTTTTAAAAGATTATATACCACTAGGAATAAAATATACTGATTATTCTAAAAATTATAAAAATATTATTGATATCTGGAATGAATTAAAAATTGATACTGGATTTAAAGAAAGATATTATTTTGTTGAATGGGAATTTATTGAATTTTTAAATAGATCAGAATGGTTTCTGCAATTCATGAGTATATATAATTTATTATCTCCTGTAATTTCACTACTAGTTCCAATAATAATTTTAATTATTCCATTTTTTATTATTAAAATGAAAGGTTTACAAATTACTATTAGCGAATATATTGATGTCTTAAAAATTGTTGCAAACCAAAATGCTATAGGAAAATTATTTGTAGTAAATTTTAATGAAATAAATGCTCAAGAAAAAATTTACATATTTATTTCAGCTGCATTCTATTTATTTTCTATATATCAAAATTTTATGGTTTGTATAAGATTTAATAATAATATGAAAATAATACATAGTCATTTTAATGAAATTAGAATTTATATCGATTATACAATTAACTCAATGGAAAATTACTTAAAATACTCTAGTCATTTAAAAACACATGGATCATTTAATTCTTCTGTTAAAGGTAATCTTGATATATTAAAACAAATTCAACAAAAAATAAAAAACATTACTGACTATAACATGTTTAATTTTAGTAAAATAAAAGAGATAGGTTATGTGTTTAAATGTTTTTATGAATTACATACAGATAAAATTTATGATGTTGCTATTATGTACTCATTAGGTTTTAATGGTTATGTTGATTGTCTAAAAGCTTTACAATTAAATATTTTAGAGAGAAAAATAAATTTTGCTTTATTTATAGATGATTCAAAGAAAACAATATTTAAAAAAAGTTATTATGCAAATCTTAAAAATACAAATCCTATAAAAAATACGATAAAACTTAATAAAAATATAATTATTACAGGTCCAAATGCTTCAGGAAAAACAACAATACTTAAATCTACACTAATAAATATATTATTTACCCAACAATTTGGTTGTGGATTTTATGATTCAGCTAAACTAAAACCATTTAATTTCATACACTGTTATTTAAATATTCCAGATACATCAGGAAGGGATAGTCTTTTTCAAGCAGAGGCAAGAAGATGTAAAGAAATTTTAGACGCAATTAGTATTAATAAAAATGATACACATTTTTGTGCTTTTGATGAATTATATTCAGGTACAAATCCTGAAGAAGCTGAACAAAGTGCTACAGCATTTATGCAATATTTAACTAGATTTAATAATGTATCATGTTTGTTAACAACCCATTTTACAAAAGTATGCAAAAAATTAGCAAAAACAAAATCAATTGTAAATTATAAAATGCTTACTGAATTAAAAGATAATAAACTAGTATATAATTATATTTTAGAAAAAGGTATATCAAACATAAAAGGAGGAATAATGGTATTAAAACAAATGAATTATCCAAATGAAATAATTGAAAATACAATTTAATTAAATTTTAAATAATTCGTTAGTAAATAAATTAATTTATATAATCTTTTTGTAATAAAATGGCATCCTTAATTGATTTATTTAATCCAACTTTTTTAATGTTTTTAGGTATTTTAGTACTTGTTGTAGCTTTACTTGTTATATATTTTGAAAGTAAAATGAGAGAACAAAATCATAAAATAGCTTCTATGTTAAGTTTAGTTTCTACATTGGCAGATAATGTAGAAAATGTAAGATATAACTTGAATGTTGCACTTATAAATAATGATTTACAAAAAAATGCATTTTCTGGGGGAGAACCAACAAACAATTTAGGAAATAATAATAGTAATATTAAGCCAAATGGTATTAAATTAATTGAAGTTTCAGATGATGATGATTCAGATGATGAATCAGATGATGAATTAGATAATGAATTAGATGGTGAATCAAATCATGAAACAGACAATGAAACAAATAATAATGATGATAAAAGTGACGAAGAATCAAATGTTATTGAATGTGATATTACTGATGATGAAGATGAACATGAAGAGGAACATAATAATATAAAAATTTTAAAATTTAAACTTTCAAATAATAACAAAGAATTAGAAAGTGAAGATGCAAACTTTGACTTAGATAACATTGCAGATTTAGATGGTGAATTTGAACCTTATGAAGTTGATCAACCAGAAATAGCAGATAATTATGTTGAAGAAGTATTAGATTTAAAATATGATGAGTCTGTCATTGAAAAACCTTTAGAAGAGTCACTAAATATTCAATCTTTTGATTTAAAAAAAATTTCAATAAATTTAGGAGAAGAACAACATACAACTGAAGAAAATATTGATTACAAAAAACTTCAATTACCAAAGCTGAGAAGTATTGCTATTGAAAAAGGTTTAGTATTAAGTTCTGATGCATCAAAATTAAAAAAACAAGATTTACTCAAATTGCTTAGTGTTGAATAAGATTTAGAAATTTTATTATCATTATAAAATATATAATATGAGTTGGGCAACTTGTTATAGTGGTTCTAATAATATAAATTTTAATTTTCCTCCAATTATGGCTGATGGGCGTTTATGGTCACAATGGCAACCTGATGCTGTTGTAAATGAAAGAATTCAAAAAAAAGAAGGAATACATTCTAACTGGCAATATCGTCAATACCTCCAAAAAAATGGTTTACAAATAATGAATTATAATAATCAAGAAGCATGTTACACTCTTGGTTTAGATCCTCATTATAATACAGGAAAAACTCCATCAGACAATGTTCCTTACACATTTAAAGGTACATTTGATACAAATAAACCAGGTTTTGGTTATTGTAATTCAGATTTAAAAAATCCATATTTAACTAGTCAACAATTAAATGCGAGATTAGTAGCTCCTTCTATTAATCCAATGGACACTAATTTTACACATTTGCACATTTAAAACGCCGACTTTTATACCAACGAAGATTTAAAACCGCACCCCTAAAGGGGTGCTTGTTTCAAATCATTGGTGGTATCCGACCATTGGAGAATTGAAACGTTCCGTTTCAAATCTTCAATGGTTTAAATAAGTAAACAATTCAAATAAATAAATTATAATTTATAAATTTTTTTAAGTTTTGATATATATTTATTAACTTTTAAAATTTCATTTTTATCTGTTAATTCATTTAATAAATTTTCACAATGTTCTAATCTTTTACTTTTATCTTCAATATAATAAGATAAATATAAACCGCAAATTTTATATCCTAAATCATATGATTTTTGTGTTAGTTCTTTATTTTCTTCATTCATAACAAGTTGACCTATGTATTCTGGATTATTAATTTTGTCTTCTTCTGTTAAATTTGGTACATTAATTTCTACTCTTCTAAAATACAATTTAAAATCACGATAAATTTTCCAATATCTAAATGTTGTATTATCAAGTAAATTAATTTTATTTTTTACAATTTCAATTATATCACTTTGTAAATTAAATATGTTTTTATAATATAACTCGACTCCTTCAAAATCTTCATTTGTATATGTATAACCAAAAGAATTAGCAATTTCAATAATATTTTCTATGTCTTTTTTTTCTCCAATAAGACCGGAACATGCTTGATCATTAATATATTTTAAATTATCAATTGCTTTAATAACGTTTTCGTATTCCATTGTATTTGTTTATGCTTTTATGCTTTATATTATTTGATTATGCTTTTATGCTTTATATTATTTGTATATTTTTAATTCAATTTTTATTAGAAACTTCAAACCATGGAAAAAAAATAAGAATATTATTGAATTATCAAAATCAAGATATGTTAGAAAACCAAAGATTTATAAAAACTGAAATTTTATCGTGTCATTTACACCCTTGAAGGTGTAAAACTTCACCCCTAACTATTTTTATATTTTTTTCAAAATAATATAAAATAAAAGTCGGCGTTTTATAAATGTCCAAAGGTCTAAAGATTACGGAGAAGCCAAGCCGTGCGAAAGGTGTAAAAGGTCGGTATCATTGAACCAAATAAATAGAAAAAATTATTTGTGGAAGGTGGAATAGGTGAATTATTTATATAGTATGCAATAAAGATAGTAGTTGCAGTAGATGGTCCTACAATATACTTGTATTGCGATCTGTAGTTTGGTAGCCAGTTATAGTATATTACATTTCCTATAAAAACCCCGACAAATGTAGCAACATTATATACATAACCGTCGTGAATTCCATTGAAAAAAGATTGGGCGTTGATGGTTAGGCTCATATTTGCAGATATAGTTTGTTATGACTATGTGTTTAAGTTTTTTTATTTACATTTTGCGTAGAATATTGAGAGAAA
>Ga0194130_10007896_pt1 | contig 11531 bp, 8 predicted proteins | sample TA2KigsurfametaG_FD_160084 | JGI IMG/M metagenome (GOLD analysis project Ga0194130, IMG submission 160084) | Freshwater microbial communities from Lake Tanganyika, Tanzania - TA2015050 Kigoma 12 surface | ecosystem: Environmental > Aquatic > Freshwater > Lake | place: Tanzania: Lake Tanganyika... | reverse complement strand
GCAAGCGCTATGAGGAAGTGATGCCAAGGAGGCAAGAAGTGTCTGAAGAAAAAGGTAGTGAGAAACCTAAAGAGGAAGCAAGCGATCCCAAGGCAAAATTTCGTGAAGCTCTAGAGAAGAAGAAGCAGGCTAGAGGAATTAGAAATAATAATATCTCTGGAAACTCCAAGATCCATGGAGATCAAGAAGGTAGCGGAGCTCCAAAGATGTTTCGCCGTAAGTCAGGAAGCGCGTAAAAATTCAACGTGGAAGAGCCAACCTTTGTACATTATCTTGCCATTTTTTTAGTTTCCCTAGCTCTAAGTTCACTTCTAGTACCCTTGTTACGAAAGATAGCATTTAGATATTCCATATTAGATAGACCAAATCAAAGTCACAAAACGCATCAAGAGAGCATTCCATATTTGGGTGGTCTTGCCATTGTCATTCCAGTCTCACTATTAGTATTTTTCGGCCCATTGATATTTATTGAGAATTCAGACTATTCATTACGAGTAGCACTATTCCTCTTACCGGCTTTAATATTGGCATTGGTAGGCTTATACGATGATATAACAAATTTGAGCGCATCATCAAGATTCTTTGTACAATCCCTAATCGCAGTGAGCGCTACGCTTTATTTGAGTGAATTAGGTTATCGTGTCTCAATTTTGAGTATCGAAATTGCTAATATTCTTTTATCTATCTTCTGGTTAGTGGGCATGACAAACGCCTTTAACTTCTTCGACAACCTCGATGGAGGAGCAACAGGAATTACGTTCGTGGCATCTCTAACTCTATTTTTACTGGCGCTTTTGGGCGATCAATATCTAATATCCTCAATATCTTTGACCATGGCAGGAGCAGGCTTGGGATTCCTATGGTGGAATAGAAACCCTGCGAGGATTTATCTAGGAGATTCAGGGGCTCTTTTCATTGGCTATATCCTCGCTATTTCTTTACTGCAGTTCGAACCAAATGTTGAGTCACGAGTTGCATCGGCCCTAATTCCAGTTTTCATATTAGCACTTCCAATAATTGATACTTCAGTAGCTGTGGTGAGCCGAATTTTAAGGGGTGTTTCAATTTTTCAAGGTGGCAGAGATCATCTATCCCATCGGCTAATTTCTCTTGGTTTTAGCAGAAGGAAGTCAGCATATTCTCTATGGAGCCTTTCAGCCCTTTTTTCATCCCTGTCTATTTTGATTAGCAATGTTTCTATAGATGCTGGTCTAGGAATCTCTTTCCTTGGACTGCTGTTTATGGGTTTTCTAGTTTTTTGGTTTTTAAGAATAAGAATAAATGCTTAAGAAACAAAATTACTTTTCCTTTTAAATTTTGGCCAAATTCTTGGTGCAATCATCAAGATAAAAACTAATGGCCAAAGGATCGTTGATTTGTGGCGAAAGGCTGTTCCAAGATTGCCCTCATAGAGAGATGCGGCAGAGGCAAATACGGTCACATAAGAAATTAAACTTAAATTAACTCCTCGGTCTAAGGTATTTTCTCTCTTGTGAAGGGATACCCACACAGAAATAGGAATCAAAATCATCCAGCCCAAATTTTCTAGTCCAGCAAAGGTCAGGGTCGTAGATCCCTGATCAAAGAAAATTAGAGGTCTAAATAAAAAAGCAAAAAGGCGGTAAGGAAGTTCATTTAGATTACATTCAATCAAGCGTAAAATATCTCTTGACAGACCTTGACATTCATTTACAGGCAGGGCTGATTGAGCGTCAATAGCATTTACATTTCTTTTGTATTCGAGGATTTGTGTCGTTAGAATCTTATTTTCTAGAGTCTTCGCAGGATTTCGCTCAATCACTTGGTAAGTTTTGGAATACTTGCAGCGAAACTCACTACCGTCAAATTGAATAATTTCATCCGCTTGAGAGCACTTTACAGAAGCAGAATCATTTTGCCTTGCTTCGATAATCTCTACCGGTTTTGGAGTCGTACCTTGGTTACTCTCTACCGGTTTTGGAGTCGTACCTTGGTTACTCTCTACCGGTTTTGGAGTCGTACCTTGGTTACTCTCTACTGGTTTTGGAGTCGTACCTTGAATCTGTTTAGGCTCAATAATTTTAAATGCACCCAGCGACTCTTCAGCAACTACTTGAGGAGTTGTTGTAAATGCTTGACCAGCAAAAACTCCGAACAAAATGGCAAACAAAGGAAAGAATTTTCGAAATTTGACTAGCAAAAGTATCGAGGCAAGTAGCGCAATAAGGCTAAAAACCAAAGCAGTTTCTGGCCTGGCCCCGTAGGCCAGAGTAAGAGCTAAAGAACAGAACCCGGTGAATTTCCATAAATCTCTCCCAGCGCTATTCAGGAGTTTTAGGATAAAATAAAAAGTACTAATCAACCAGAACTGACTTCCTGATTCCCTTAAACCAATTGTTGACCAAACAAAATTGCTAGGAAAGAAGGTGAAAATTAAAAGCAGGGCTAAGAATTTCCTATCAAATACTGGGCTCGATTTCTGAAGTGCTTGATTACGTAATCTAAATAAAGCAAGGAAACATAAAACCAACATAAGAGTTGAGGCCAGCCCATATGTAGAGGATATGGTGCGAACGGCACTAAGTTCACCCATGCCGAGCTGGGCTAGAAAAGCGCTTGGTAAAGTTATTGATTTGGCTGAGTTATACAAGCCTGCCCCGTAGAGTGGAAATTCTTCAACTGGTAACCCTTGTGATACATACTTTGCCAAAGCTGCGTATGTTCCCTCATCGGGTCCAAACCCTGACGGAGAATCAGGCAGAACAAAAAAGTGAAACACAATTCGAACAAAGGTAGATATAGCAAGAATTAGCATTATAGGTCTTGAGAAAAATGCGAATTTAATATCATCAATAATTGAAGAACGCCCAAGGCTATTATTGAAGCTATGATTCACATAGGAAGTCTAAGTCAATTCGTAAGGGTGATCACTCTTCGCAAAGCTCTTTAAATCGTACTCATTACAAAGTCACATGGTTGTCCTTGATGAGCAATGGTGGCTGGGGACGGGATCGAACCGTCGACCTCACGATTTTCAGTCGCACGCTCGTACCAACTGAGCTACCCAGCCGAGTAAAATTAATCGCGACCCAGACGGGACTTGAACCCGCGACCTCCGCCGTGACAGGGCGGCGCGCTAACCAACTGCGCTACTGGGCCAACATAGTTACAGATAAAAGAAAGTCTTTAATCTCTCCTTCACCTGGCGTCCCCAACGGGATTTGAACCCGTGTTACCGCCGTGAAAGGGCGATGTCCTAGGCCCCTAGACGATGGGGACTAGAGGAGTGAGAATCTTACCTTGAATATTTTGAGCCCATAAACCATTACCCTAGCCAGATGAGCAGGGTTACGGTTACTGGTGGCGCTGGATTTGTCGGGACCAACCTGGTTCGAGCTCTTCTTAAAGAGAACCATGAAGTGGCAATTATTGATGACTTCTCCACTGGCCTAAAGAGCAACCTGATTGGCCTCGATGTTCAAGTGCATGAGATTTCACTTGTTGATGCCGACAAGGTTAGTAAAGCGCTTGAAAAGAGTGAATATATCTTTCATTTGGGAGCTCGGGGATCAGTTCCGAGATCCATTAAGAATCCAAGAGCAACAATGGATGTCAATGTTACTGGCACTTTAAATGTCTTGGAATCTGCTCGGGCAAATGGTGCTGCAGTTGCTTTCTCATCTTCCTCTTCAGTTTATGGTTCAAATCTTGAGCTCCCAAAAAATGAGAAGATGTGGATGGCGCCTCTCACCCCATATGCTGCAAGTAAGTTGAGTGGTGAAGCTTTGGTTGTAAGTTATGCAGCATCATTTGGCATCTCTGCTATTACCTATAGGTTCTTTAACATTTTCGGTCCATGGCAGCGCCCAGATCATGATTATGCAGCTGTAATTCCTAAGTGGATTTGGAAATTAATGCATAACCAAAGTATCGAAGTATTCGGTGATGGTAATCAATCGAGAGACTTTACATACATTGATACTGTAGTTTCAGTTTTGATTCAAGGTTTGAAGGAAAGAGTGAATCACCCAAATCCAGTCAATCTAGCCTTTGGCTCGCGAATCACGCTCAATGAATGTATTAATGAGTTGCGAGTAAAGTTTCCAAAGTTGGATGTTGATTACGTGTCTGAGCGAGCTGGAGATGTGAGAAACTCTCAAAGTGATCCAACTCTTTTCACTTCAATATTCCCTAAAATTAAGCCAGTGGGATTTTCTCAGGCTCTAGAAGATACCTATCAGTGGTTTGTAGAACATGGATCAAGCATTGCCAATGGCCCTCGCGTAACAGACTGATACCTAATCTATGTGTGGAATTTCAGGCATCTTCTCCGATGAGGCAGTAGGTCTAGATTTAGTTGAAAAGTCTATAGATAACATCTCTCACCGAGGGCCTGACGAAAGGGGTTTTTTTCACCACCAAAACTGTGCTTTAGGCATGTGTCGTTTATCCATAATTGATGTTTCTTCGGGTCAACAACCGAGCTACAACCAGAGTAAAGAAGTTGTATCAGTCTTCAATGGGGAGATATACAACTTTCGTGAATTACGGCAGAACTTAATCTCGAGGGGCCATCAAATTACTGGGATTGGAGATTCAGCTCTAATCCCATTTCTGTATCAAGAGTACGGGGACGCCTTTCCAAGAAAACTACAGGGAATGTTTGCAATAGCACTCTTCGATTCAAGACGAAATCGATTAATTCTTGTTCGTGATCGACTTGGAAAGAAACCGCTTTGGTACAGCCAGCAAGGCAGCACCATCTATTTTTCGTCTGAAGTCAAAGGACTACTTTCGCTTGGGGTAAATCGTAAATTAGATGAGAGTGTTATCCCTGAATTTCTTCGCTATGGCTATGTCAATGCTCCAAGATCAGCGATTGCTGAAGCAAAACAACTTCCCCCTGCATCAATACTTTCTTTCGAAAAAGGGCAATCAAAGCTTGAACAGTATTGGAGTCCATCAGAGATTCCGGCAGCTTCAATCTCATTCGAAGATGCCAAGAATGAGACAACCCGACTATTACGAGAATCAGTAAAAACCAGGCTCGTCTCCGAGCGACCGATAGGCGCCTTCTTAAGTGGTGGAATTGATTCAACAATTGTTACAGCCTTGATGCAAGAAGAATCTGAGAGCTCAGTACATACTTACAGCATAGGATTTTCTGATGCAAGATTTGATGAGTCAAGATTTTCTAAAGAAGTAGCCAAGGCGATAGGCACAATTCATCATGAAAAAGTAGTTGTAGCCGATCCCCATCTAATTGTTGAGACCCTCTCCAAAGTTTTGGACCAGCCCTTTGCTGATTCTTCGATAATTCCAACATTCTTGCTATCAAAGTTCGCCCGGGAAGAGGCAGTGGTCGCACTTAGTGGCGATGGAGGAGATGAGGGCTTTGCGGGATATGAGAGATATAGAGCCGGTAGATTTCTTGATTCAATAAATCCTCTATTAGCTATCAATCCTTTAAGGTTTTTACCCGCAAATCGAATTTCTAACCAAAGATTTCGAAAGTTACTGCGGCACTCTAGTCTCCAGTCCTTACCCAATAGGTATCGTGGATTCCAATCGCTCTTTCAGCTAGGAGACTTACATTCAGTTCTAAACCCAGACTTACTGAAGAGTTCCCAGAGCGATGACTTTGTATATCTATGGAGTTCAATTCCAACTAAAGACCGTATTAGAAAAATGCAAGAAATGGATTTAAAGACTTACCTACCAGGTGACTTGATGTACAAGGTCGACATGTCTTCGATGGCAAATAGTCTTGAGGTTAGATCACCGTTTCTTGACTATAGAGTTGTGGAATTTGGCCTATCACTTCCTGCTAAGTACAAAGTAGGTGGGGGAGAAAACAAACACATTTTGCGTGAGATTGCTCGAGGATTTGTTCCGCCAAAACTCATTGATAGGCCAAAAATGGGATTTGGCATACCTAGGGCTCGGTGGCTACGCGATGAACTAAAAGGTGTTGTTCAGGACGTTCTTCTGGATGAAAGAAGTAGGTCTAGAGGCTGGTATCAATTCGATAAAGTTGAGGAGATAGTGAATCTGCATAATAAAGGTTTTGAGTTAGACTCATTAATATGGCCAATGCTCATGCTAGAGATTTGGGCCAAGAATTGGATTGACAGTGAAGTCTAGAGCATAAAATGGCGGAGATAATGAGTAGTTCAGATAGCGCATTAGAAACTAAAGCTCGACGCGCCTTCACGGTAGATGTTGAAGATTGGTATCACGGGATTGAACTTCCGCAATCTTCATGGATTGGTAAAGATAATCGCTTGGATAGAGGCTTAGACAAAATTCTAGAGTTACTCGAGAAACTGAACATAAAAGCAACATTCTTTGTCATGGGAGCAGTGGCCTTGAGTAATCCAAAGAGCGTGAAGAAAATTGCAAGGTTAGGTCATGAGATTGGATCTCACACTATGTATCACGAAAAAATCTACGACCTTACCCCGCAAATTTTTCTAGAACAAGAAAAGCAGTGCAAGAAAATCCTGGAAGATCTTACGGAGTCTACAGTAATTGGTTTCAGAGCACCTTATTTTTCAATAACTAGCAAGTCTTTATGGGCTCTGGAAATATTGAAAGGTTTGGGATACGAATATGACTCATCAATTTCTCCCGTGCAGACATGGAGGTATGGAATACCAGGAGTAAAGCCAGGAATATATCAACTAGAATCAGGTCTGATTGAGTTCACTCCCTCAATTGGCAATTTTAGGTCCCACACTTATGGTCTGGGTGGTGCCTACTTTCGTTTGTATCCATATCAATTAACTAAATCGGCTTTTTTGAGACTACAAGTTAAGGGAAATCCCGCAATGTTTTATATCCACCCTTGGGAACTTGATTATGGACATCCCTTCATAAAAATGGAAGCAAGAGCTTTCATAACGCATTATTCAAATCTTAAGAAAACGTCAAGAAAATTAGAGAGGTTATTCAGTGACTTCAGTTTTGAGACCGCTAGCCAAATTATTGAAAGTGCAAAATTTAATAAGAACATTTCAAAACTTGATTTGAGTAAAGATATTGAAACCTAGAGTGCTAAGGACCATGACCTGGATCGCTCCAGGTGGTGGCGTAGATGAACAGGTCAAGCTCTCAATATTGGGAATGCAGGATGAGTTTGAATTTCATCTCTTAACTGGGCGAGAGATGCAAAGTCCAGATTTTGCACACATTCCAGGGTTGCAAATCCATGTTTGCAAGTGGATGGTTCCAGAATTCAACCCCCTAATGGATCTGTTTGCCTATTTTTGGATACGGAAATTCCTTGCTCGGAATAGATATGACTTAGTACATACTCATGAAACAAAGTCTAGCTTCTTAACTAGGCTCGCCCTGAAGAGAGGCAACATGCCTTTGATCTATGGGATACATGGCGTCGTCTTCAATGACCCTCGGAGCAGAATGGGCAATAAAATTTATGAGATTCTTGAGAGATTTACTATAAATAGAGCTGTACAAATAATTGCTGTTAGCGAAGATGTGAAGGGACAATATTGGCGAAGAGGCATTGGGATAAAGTTGCCATGGTCTGTTATATACAGTGGCGTTGATATAAATAGATTCCACCTGAATCGTGAAACAAAAAAACGAAGCTCTTTGCGCTCATCCCTCGGGATAAGAGAGTCCGATTTAGTCTTAGTAAACATAGGCCGATTCTCCAAATCTAAGAATCAAAAAGATTCGATTTTGGCTTTAAAGGCCTTACAAGATGAGTACGGCCTATCCAATACATTTTTAGTCTTGATTGGGGAGGGGCCCGAAAAAGCTAGGTGCATCGACCTTGTCTCTAGTCTGGGTTTAACTGAACAAGTGAAGTTTCTGGGATTTCGCCGAGAGATTGAAGAGTTCTTGGAAATTGCTGACTTGAATATTATAACGTCGCTTCGCGAAGGACTTCCTCGAGTAGTAGTTGAGGCAGCTCTTGCCCAGGTTCCAACTGTTGGTTACGAAGTTGAGGGAATTAGGGAAATTACTGCAAATGGCGAGAGCGGATTTGTAACGCCCCAGGGGTCAGTTTTGCAGTTAGCAGCCAGGATAGCTGAATTAATCTTGGACTCAAGTAAAAGAAATGATTTTGGAAGACTTGCAGCGACACTTGCGAGAGCTAAATGGTCGCATGCAGTTATGAATGATAATTTACGCGCACTGTATCGAGCCATCATAAAGGAGAAGCCATGAAATCGGATAAGAATGAACAAGTTAATGTTTTTTTTGATGGTTACTCCGAGAAGTGGGACTCGCTCTACGGCAAAGAACGTAAGAAAGATCCACTTTCAAAGTTTGCTGATGAAGTCCTTAGGGCCGTAATTAAGAAAAGGTTATCTACTTCACTCAAGTTATCTAATACAGAGAAGATAAAGACTGTGCTGGATGCTGGTTGTGGGAGTGGTCAATATGTTGTTGAGTTTGCCAAGCAAGGCAAGCAAGTGACTGGATTAGATTTTGCAGATTCAATGCTGCAAATTGCGAAAAAGAGCATAAGTGATCAAAGGCTAATAGGAGTAGACTTCATTCATGCCGATTTCGTAGATCATAAATTCTCACAGAAGTATGACTTGATTTGCGCAATGGGCTTTTTTGATTACCAAGAGGATCCAGTGTCTGTTCTTAAAAAGATGTGCCAACTGTCTAATTATGAGATCTACGCAAGTTTTCCTAAAGCACACGGGATCTTGGCAGTGCAACGAAGGATTCGCTACAAGTTGCGCTCATGTCCCCTATGGCTTTATTCAAAGAATCACCTTGAGAATATTCTGAGAGAAGTTGGCGTAAGTGGCAAATATGAATTAATCGATCTTGGTCGGGATTGGATAGTTCGAATCAAACTATCCTAAAAGAAAGATTTATTTTTTCCTGGCCAAGAAGTCCATAAACAGCAGAAGTTGCCCTGATATATCAAGGATTCAAAGAAATCTACAGTATGTCCCAAAAGTTGAATTGCTGGAAGAACTAGCAAGATTCTTTGCATGGGCTAAACTAAATGCTTTAAGCGAATTTTTCTGAGACTTAGGCGAAGTAGCTACGCTCTAAGGAGATTAATAGATATAGCGAGGCTGCGGCCAATTTTACATTTTTTCTATACCAAACTACCCCATGAGTAATCTAGATAATTACTAGAGCTATTAACTGAACTATTTTTCCCCTAAGTTCGAAAATTATAACGCAAGGCAAGAAGGCTTTTTTGTAAATTCAGATAACGGGTCATTTAATCTATTTCTAGAGCCTACTAGCCAGCACTTGTCATGACGGAGTGACCCAAAAACTAGTCAAGTCTTGTCGAGAGATAATGTATGGTGCTCACTAGGGCCTTTAGCTCAGTCGGTAGAGCAACGGACTTTTAATCCGTGGGTCGTCGGTTCGATCCCGACAGGGCCCACTTATAATTTGTAGATATGGAGGTGAATCTTGACGCTCCTTACAAAGGTTAGCTCAACCTTTCTACTAATTTTCACTTTTATCCTGCCGTTAGCCATGGATCCAATTGGTAGTTTCAGCGCTACCAATGTTCCAAAGTATTTTTTGATTGTAATTGCTGCTGCACTGTTGTTAACACTAAATCTACCCGGCGTTAAGCATTTAATAATTGTGAAAGCTCCAAAAACCATTACCTACCTAGTAATTTTCTCACTGACCTGGATTTCAATCTCACTTTTTGTAAATAAAGATAATCTCGATGAGCGTCTCTTTGGAGTTCATGGAAGAAATCTTGGATTCATAACTTTCTTTTCAATGTTTCTACTCCTATGGTGCTCACTTTCTTTTTTGTCAAAGTGGATAGCTGCTTTTCTTATCTCTATCTCCCTAAGTGCTCTTGTGGTCGCTTCCTATTTCACGCTTCAGTATTTTGGCATTGACTTTGGGGTATGGGAAGAAACATATGGGAAAACCCCTAGCTCTTCTCTAGGTAACCCAAACTATGTTGTCGCTCTAATTGCAATAGGCCTCATACTTTCTTTGTCTCTCTTGATTCTGCAACCTAGGAAATCCTTTCTATTAAGTACTTTAAATATAGTCATCCTAATTTCTGGAATCTCAATAATGTCTTCAGCTGACTCTTTTCAAGGTTATTTGATTTTAGGAGTAGCCTTTGCTCTACTCACAATATTTAAGTTATTTACTAAATACAAAGATAAAGTCAAAAAAGTTAGCAAAAAAACAGTAATGTTATTTGCCATTCCTTTATCGTTGAGTTTAATCTCAGTCCTTCTTGCCCAGGGAGCACTTCTTCGAGAACTAACTTCCAGTTCAGCATTTGCACGCTTAGATTACTGGCGAGCATCAATAAACATGATGTTAAAATCTCCACTATTTGGTTTTGGCTTTGACAGCTTCGGTGATTTCTACATGGAATACAGAGATGACTCTGCTGTAGTTCGAGGTGCGGGACTTTTTTCGGATTCCCCACATAATTTTCTCTTTGAATTAGTAACTTTTGCAGGTTTGCCCCTTGCAATTGCTTATATTTTTATCCAAATTCAAATTCTGCGCTCCACAAGAGCTGCTTTGAAGAACGCACGTACTCGAGAAATTTTTTATCTTGTTACCCTGCTGACCTATTGGACTGGTTTTCATATCCAATCACTCATTAATCCCAGCAGCTTGGCTCTTCTCTCTCTGCAATTTATTACAAGTGGCGTTCTCTTCTCTTATTCTCACAGCGTCACTCAGGAGAAATTCCTCGAAGAAAGATCGAAAAATAGCCTCAAATCTCGCAAGAAAAGGGATGTGAATCTAAGTCAAATCCCCCTTACTCTGATTATTGGCGCTCTGCTGATACCGCTTTCCATTAAGTTTGGTTTTGCTCCTTGGGGAAAAGATAGAGCCTTTAAAGAGGCCGCCACAAAAGGCGACGGGGCAGCGCTCATATTGATTTCAAAGGATTGGCCATTCACATATGCGTTGAGTGAATTAACGGCAAGAACACTTCTTGATAACCAATATGAAGAGTTGGGAATGCGAGTAGTTAGAGATTTAGTAGAAACCAACCCTAGAAACCTCAGAGGATGGCGCTTACTTTTTGACCGTAGTAAAGAGACCTCAGAGCGGGTATTGGCTATCTCAAAACTAAAGGAGCTTGACCCTCTAAACCCAGAGTACGACCAGTTGAAACCTTAAATGTCCGCTTTGTCCGTTATCCACAACAATTTCACACCTATTCCGTAGAGGTGAGTAGAGGCGGCGACGGCCGACTCTGTAGTACAAACCGGTATAGAAATAAGGGGCTCTTTAAGTGTCACTACGTAAGAAATCTGCCTCCGCAGGTCTGAAGGTCTGGACCGTAGCGGAGCTTGGTGCTTTCTACACAGAGCACCGTAGTGAGCTCATCGCACATGCCTCACGAATCCTAAAAGACAGCGCTAAAGCTGAAGAAGTAATCCAAGATGCCCTGATCAAGGTCATGCTCGCCGCCCCTGAGCTTGAATCTAAAGATCACGCCCTTGGCTACATGCACAGAACAATCGAGAATCTCTGTATCGATATCTTCCGTATCGAGGGTCGTCGTCCAAACCTTGTAGTTCTAGATGATGCCT
>Ga0194130_10007888_pt1 | contig 11537 bp, 12 predicted proteins | sample TA2KigsurfametaG_FD_160084 | JGI IMG/M metagenome (GOLD analysis project Ga0194130, IMG submission 160084) | Freshwater microbial communities from Lake Tanganyika, Tanzania - TA2015050 Kigoma 12 surface | ecosystem: Environmental > Aquatic > Freshwater > Lake | place: Tanzania: Lake Tanganyika... | reverse complement strand
CCCTGGAATTTGGCGGGCTCACCATCGCCCTGGTTGGCCTGGGTCGCGAGCGCTGGTTGGCGGGACGGCACCGCTAGCTCGAGCGCTAGCTGGATCCCTAACCTGGACCCATGCCCGAGTCCTGGTCTGAGCCCCCTGCGTACGCGTCCCGCGCCAACGACTCCGATCCTCGGCGGGGGTTTGACCGGCTGGTGAGTGCGGGCCGGCAGCTGGTGGATGGGGTGTCCGGCGCCCGGCCCGGCTCCCGTGGGCGCCGTTCCCAGCTGGATGGTTTGGGTCGCTGGGTGGAAAACAAGCTTGATTGGATCCTCGAAGACGACGACGACTGGCGCGAGCCCTGGCAGGAGACCAGGCCGGAACCCAAGCTCGAACCCAGGCGGGAACCCAGCCCCCCTCTGCCCTCGCGTCGCCGCCCCCTGGACGCCATTTCCCGTCGCACGGCGATTTCAGGCCCGACGCCTTCCCGGCCAGGGCCGTCTTCGCCGGCTGATCCCTGCCAGTGGCCCGACGATGAGACCTTCACTCTGCCCCGCTGGCAGCGGCAAGCCTCCAGCGGCCGATCGGCTTCCAGTGCCTTGCCCTCTGACGGCGGCCCTGTGGCCGGTGATGGCTCAACCCCAGGCAGGGCCCTACCTCGCTCCACCCGGCGCCGCTGATCGGCTGCCGTCCTGACTGCCCGGCCGGGCCTGAATTCCTCAATAGCCTTGCCCCAGATGCGAGGGATGGAATGGACATCCAGCGCGAGCAGCTGACCGCCCTCGAGGATGCGGTGGTGGTGGAGCACGACAGCGAAGGCCAGGTGCACCTGCGTCAGGCCATCAACATGACGGCGGCGGGCGCCTTGGGCGGCGGCTTCTGGGGCACTCTGGTGGGCCTGCTGTTTCTCAACCCGTTGCTCGGTGCAGCGGTGGGTGCCGGCGTGGGTGCGGCGTCTGGCTCCCTTTCCGACATCGGCATCAACGATGGCTTCATGCGGGAGTTGGGCGAGACCCTGCCCCGCGGCAGTGCGGCCCTGTGCCTGTTGGTGCGCGAAGCGACGCCGGATCGGGTGATCGAGCGCCTGCGCGCCCATGCCCCCCACGCCAAGCTGCTGCGCACCAACCTCAGCCACACCGACGAGGATCAGCTGCGGGAGCTGCTGGAGCGGGCCCGCCTGCAGGCCGAGGCCCTGCGCTTGGGTTGACCTTGTCGGCTGGGGGTGCGGGCTCCCACCTGAAAGCTGCAACCCCGTTGCTGCAGTTCCAGGTTCACCGGCCGCACCAGCTCCAGGGGCAGGTCGCTCGCCATTTCTTCGGCGGAGGTGCTGATCGCAGATGAGCCCTGCAGCAGGGCCACCAGCAGGTCGGCCCACTGGCCCACCAATAGATGTTCGGCCATGGGCTGTAGACCCTGCTCCTGCAGCAGTGGGCTGCAGCCCTGCGCGTTCCAGACGGCGCTGGGGTTGGGGGACTGGGGATGGTGTTGGTAGGCCAGGCCTTGGCGAAGGGCGCTGGGGCTGGGGGCACCGTTGCCTTGGCGCAGGCCGGCCTCGCTGAGTAGCCGGCCGCAATGCACGGCGGAAATGCCATAGATCCGGCCGAGGTCGGTCAGGCTCAACCAGTGGGCCTGCGCCGGATTGGCAGCAGGCGGGTTGGCAGCGGGCGGTGTGGGGGTGTTTTTCGCAGGGGTGGTCATGGCCCGGTCTCCCGGCGCAAGTGGCCCCATGCTGGGGAGTGCATGACCGGCGTCAATCCGTCAAGCCCTTATTGCTGCAAGCCGTTACCGAGTTTGCAATCTGTTATGGCGTTCTGGTGCGGTTTGCAACGGGTCCCAACCAGTGCTCAAGCTCCGGTGAGAACACCTCGCGGATCACGGTCAGCTCCTTCCCGCCCCGAAAGAAGCGGTAGTGGCGGCTCCAGAACGGCCCCGCCTGACCAAAGCGCTCCTCCAGCCATGGGGCATCCACCTGGGCCAGCCCATCCACCTCCCGAAACAGTTCGACCCGATGGCTGGTGAGGCTGCGCCAGATCGGCTGGTTGCGCTCCCGCAGGTTGATCTCCGCCTGCTCGCGGTTCCACCAGCTCTCGGCCCAGGCCAGGGTCTGGCCGCCACACCGCAGCCACACCTGGCGGCGCAGCAGGGGCGCCTCCAGCTCGCTGATCTCCGGTGGGGGTGCCCCGCCGCTGGCTGTCGGCAGGGTTGGGTCGTCGTCAGCCATGGCGATCAGCTCGATCTCCACCGGTTGGCCGCTCAGGGATTCCAGGTGGCGGGTGGGGCTGCCGTCCCCCAGCAGCAGTAGGCGCCAGGGCCCGCTCAGCAGCTCATCGCCGGTGGCGGTGCTGCCGTCGCTGAGGTTGAGCTGCCAGCGGGGTTGGGGCGAGGGGAGCAGCCTTGGGATTGTCCATGGGTCGTTCATGGATCCATTCTGGTCAACCTGTCGGGCCCTTCGCGTTTCAAACCGTCATGGCAAGTCACTCCAATGCCAAACCGATTTTTCTAGACCCGTCTGGTGTTGATGTTCTTGCTCCCAACCTGAAACGCAAACTGTCCGGTGTAACAGCAACGGTTGTCCGGCTTGTTCCTGTTCAGGCCAGAGAGGTGGCTATCGCAGCTGTTGGCCCGACTCTTCCCGCGGCGATACCCCAGATTCGCATCCGCGACATGGTCTTGATGCCCAGGCAGGGGCCCAGAGGTGCACGCGTGTGGCATGCCCGCCGCAATCGGGAAATGATTGTGGGTCTCTTCTTGAAAAAGTGTCTCGGCAAGAACCTGCGTTTGCTCTTTACTTCTGCATCTCAACGCCACCACACTTGGATCACGCGATGGTTGATTGCCGAAATGGATGAGGTGATTTCTACGTCGAAAGCCACAGCCGCCTATTTAAAGAGAGATTCCGTCGTTGTCCATCATGGCATTGACCTTGATGCTTTTAGTCCCATTAATGATCGTGCAGCTCTCAGAGATAGACTTGGTCTGCCTATTGATTGTTTCTTGATTGGTTGCTACGGGCGAATTCGTGCTCAGAAAGGAACCGATGTCTTTGTTGACGCCATGCGCGAATTATTGTCACGTAACCCCCAGGTCACGGCTGTCGTGATGGGACGAGCCACTTCCGGGCACGAACTTTTCCTACAGGAACTAAAGAGTCGAGTCAAAGCGGCATTCTTGGAGAAGCGCATGCTTTTCTTCCCAGAAGTATCTGTCGATCAAATGGCAGATTGGTATCGCGTCCTTGATCTTTTTGTTGCGCCCCAACGCTGGGAAGGTTTTGGCCTCACTCCCCTCGAGGCGATGGCTTGTGGAATCCCAGTGGTAGCGACACGTACAGGTGCATTTGAGGAGCTGATCATTGACGGTGAATGTGGTTATCTTGTGCCCCCTGCAGATGCAAAAGCAATCGCGCATCGCTGTACTGAACTCTTAAATTCGGAGTCATTACGAAAAGCTTACGCCCAGCGCGGAAGGCTTCACATTCGTAAAACATTCTCGATCGCTTTTGAGGCTCAGAGTCTCAACACTATCTATCAAAACCTTTTGAACAGTCCTGAATCGACGCGATATTAAAAATATCAATCAAATCAAGCAAGTATTTTAATATATTTGTACGCAAGTGTATGCCGATAACGGCATAGATTAAGCTGTTGCCCGAGGTGCGTGCCTAAAAAATACGAGCAATCAAGAAGTTCGCCCATCCCCCTGCGCCAGGGCTCTGTGGAAATCATTCATAACGGCGTGGATCTGGAGGATTTTTCACCGCCGCCTGGTGATGGGATCGAAACGCTGCGCGAGTCCGTACAGTGTTGTGATCCCGCCGGCAGTCCAGCACCGCTACTGGATTGGGGCGTTCGGGCGAATCCGGCCCAGCAAGGGGACCGATCTATTGGTTGACGCTTTGATTGAGGTGCTCCCAGATTTTCCCGACTACGCGGCCGCGTTGACGGGGCTGTGTTAGGCCAAAGACCTTGATTTTTTTCAGACCATGCAAGATTAGATCCTGGCCGCTAACTTCGGGGAGCGGATGTTTTTCTTTGCGATCTAGAGCGGGACGTGATGCGTTCCTGCTACCACCGCGTCATTCTCTGCATGGCGACCTCTCGAACCGAGGGATTTGGTTTGACACCATTGGAAGCGATGGCCTGCGGCCGTGCGGTGCTGGTCTCTGGAGCAGGGGTGTGGCCCCTGGTCGTCGATGCAGAGGTTGGAGCTGAGTTTGAGACGGGATCTGCGTTGTCCCTGGCAGCGTCTCTGCGTCAGTTGTCGCCCAGTCCTGTTCAGTTTTGGCAGATGGGTCAGCGAGGGCGTCATCGTGTAATCGAGTTTCATTCGCTACAGCGTGAAGCCGACCGGACCAATACGCTTTATGGTTGGATGATGGCGTAAGGGCAGGGCTGGTGGCCAGAGCCTTGGTCGTCGTGCGCGCTTAAAACGCCTTGAAGGAAAGCGCGATTCTTATAGAACTTGCGTTTGCTCATAATGGTTGCAGGAGAGAGTAACTGCTTGAGGGCTGACCAGATAGCTCTCCGGTAGGCACTTCGGATTCTGTGTTTTGTTGTGGTGTACACCAAAGACCGGCCCATGTGCCATGCCTTGAGTGCCGCCACCGCTGCTGAGCGCCCACTGGAGTGTCCGCCCTGGTGCATCACCGGTGCTTCGGAGATGAACCAGGCTGCCCCTACTTGTTGACGCAGCCTTAGCGTTATGTCATCGTCTTCGTGATAAAGAAAAATGTTGTCATCAAAGCCACCAACTTGGTCAAAGGCTGTTTTCCTGACGAACAATGCTGCTCCTGAGAGCACGGGCACTTCGCTGTCCTGAGTCGGAGCTTCCCGCCGCATGGTTTGTGCTGCTTGCAGTAAGCAGCTGCGGCGTTTGAATTTCGTTTTTCCATAGCGATTTACAATGCGGGGGTTAAAACAAGAAGCCTCAGGATGGCTATCGGCTGCGGCCTCTAATTGGGCGATCGTTGTTGCACCCAGTGTGCTATCTGGGTTAACAAAGAAGAGGAATTCTGTTTTGCTGAGCCTGGACCCTTGGGTGCAGGCGGCGCCAAAGCCGGCATTGCTTTGATTGCTCACAAGCTGTGCATGGTGGGTTTGGGCTAGCGCCCGAGTGGCGTCAAGATCCTCAGATCCGTTGTCCACAATAATGACGGACGCCGTCGCTGGAATAGAGCGCAGCAGTCTGTCTAGTACGGCCGAGCTGTTGAAGCTCACGCTGATGACGCTGGTTCGAATCAAAACAAGATCAGCACAGATCAGAAGCCAGCACTGATACTCACCCTCCGCTGCTCACCGGCTTTTTCAATCACCGCACTGTCTCCACTGGCTGAGCGCAGGCGCCAGCCGCTGCTGCCGATACTTTCGCCCACTGCGGCGCTGGTGGAGCTACCGCTGAGCTGGAAGATGGCCGATCCGCTCTGGCCGGGCACCTGCACCACACCCACCAGTTGGAGTGTGCTTCCGCCGCCCCCGCCGCTGGAGCTTCCTGCGGCGCCTGTCGCGGCTGGAGCGGGGCTGGTGATGCGGCTGTTGATCGGCACCTGGAGAACCTCGGCTGCTGGGGCGTTGCTGGCCGGCAGGGTGGTCAGTTCATCTATCCAGGGCTCGCCGCCAGTCGGCGGCGGTGGTGGCAGGTCGCCATTCTGGTGCGTCGGCTTGGGGGCTGCTGCCTGGGTTGCGGCGTCTGCGGCGGCCGTGGTGCCGGGACCCATGGCGCGCAGCCGCTCGATCAGCAGCATGTTGCGCTCCTGGCGGATCGTTTGCTGGCTGTGGTTCCAGGCCCCCACCACAACCAGGGCCAAGACGGCCACCAGCATCACCGTGACGCTTGCTCCGTCCAGCAACAAACTCGGCTGGCGGCTGAGCTGGTTGACCCAGGCTTGGGAGCGAGGGTTTGCTTGCGGGGCTGGGGCTGGCTTCGGGGCGGTCGTCAGATCCCGCGGCTCGAGGGGGATGCTGGGGGCGTCGCAGACCTCCACGTCGATCGGTTTATCCGGCTCAAACACCCGGTTGAGCATCTGCTCGGCCTTGAGCTCCCAGTAGGCCCTTGAGGTGGGGATCCCGCGTACCGGACTCACCTGGCGCCCCTGCTCACGTGCTGGCATTCAACGTACCGAGGCTTTTGGGGCTTGACGAGTCTTGGCGCTTGCGGATCTCCAGCCACAGCATCAGGGCAGTGATGTCGGCGGGGCTGACGCCCGGCACCCGTGAGGCCTGGCCCAGGCTGCTTGGCTGCACGGCTGTGAGCTTCTCGCGGGCCTCCTTGGAGAGGGTGCCGATGGCGGCGTAATCGATGCCGGCGGGAATCGGCCGGTGCGCCTGCTTTTTCACTTGGTCGATCTGCTGCTGCTGGCGGGCCAGGTAGCCGCTGTATTTGATGTCGATCTCGGCGCCCTCGCGCACATCGGTTGGCAGCGCGGCATCGGCCAGGCCGTGGCGCACCAGATCGCTGCTGTGGAAGCCGGGGCGTCTCAGCAGCTCGGCCAGGGTGATCGAGCCCTGAATGGCAGCGCCGGTTTCGGCCACCACGGCGGCGCTGGCTGGATCGCAGGCCTTGAGGCGCACAGTATCGAGGCGGCGTCGCTCGGCGGCGATCGCCTCATTCTTGGCGGTGTAGATCCCCCAGCGGCGCTCGTCGATCAGTTCCAGCTCGCGGCCCAGGGGGGTGAGGCGCCGGTCGGCGTTGTCACCCCGCAGCACCAGTCGGTATTCACTGCGGCTGGTGAGCACCCGGTAGGGCTCGCGCAGATCTTTGGTGATCAGGTCTTCGATCATGGTGCCGATGTAGCTGCCCTCGCGGGGGAAGTGCACCGGCGCTTGGCCGCGCACTTGCCGGGCGGCGTTGAGGCCTGCCACCAGCCCCTGGGCGGCCGCTTCCTCGTAGCCAGTGGTGCCGTTGAGCTGGCCGGCGGCATAGAGCCCTTCCACGCGCTTGGTTTCCAGGCTGGCTTTGAGCTGGGTGGCGGGCAGGTAGTCGTAGTCGACGGCGTAAGCGGGACGCAGCATCACGCACTGCTCCAGGCCCGGCAGGGTGCGCAGCAGCTCCAGTTGCAGCCGCTCCGGCAGGCCGGTGGAGAAGCCCTGCACGTAGATCTCGGGCGTGTCGCGGCCTTCGGGCTCCAGGAAGATCTGGTGACTCTCCTTGTCGGCGAAGCGCACGATCTTGTCTTCGATCGAGGGGCAGTAGCGGGGCCCCTTGCTGTCGATCACGCCGCCGTAGATCGGCGTGAGGTGCAGGTTGTCGCGGATCAGCTGGTGGGTGGCCGCTGTGGTGCGGGTGATGTGGCAGCTCATCGGCTCGCTCTCCACCCAGGCGGCCGGATCAAAGGAGAAAAAGCGGCCCTCGGCATCGCTGGGCTGCTCTTCGAGCTGGCCTAAGGCGATGCTGCGCCGATCGACGCGGGCCGGAGTGCCGGTCTTGAGGCGGCCCATCTGGAAGCCCAGGGCCTCTAGGGCCTCAGTGAGCCCTTCTGCCGGCTGTTCGCCGGCCCGGCCGGCGGGCATCGACTGGTGCCCCACCCAGATCTGGCCCCCCAGGAAGGTGCCGGTGGTGAGGATCACGGCCGGAGCGGCATAGACGCTGCCGAAATAGGTGCGCACGCCGGTGATCCGGGCGCCCCCGCTCGCTCTCCCGTCTGCGGCACCCTCCACCTCCAGCCCCGTCACCATCGCCTCGCGCAGGGTCAGGTTGGGCGTGTGCTGCAGCAGTTGCAGCATTTGGCGGGCGTACTGGCGCTTGTCGGTTTGGGCGCGCAGGGCCCATACGGCCGGGCCGCGGCTGGCGTTGAGCACTCGCTTCTGCAGGGCCGTGGCATCGGCCAGGCGGCCGATCACGCCACCAAGGGCATCCACTTCATGCACCAGCTGGCTTTTGGCCGGCCCGCCGACCGCCGGGTTGCAGGGCTGCCAGGCGATGCGATCGAGGTTGAGGGAAAACAGGGCCGTGTTCAGCCCCAGCCGCGCGGCGGTGAGGGCCGCTTCACAGCCGGCGTGGCCGCCGCCCACCACGATGACCTCAAAGCGTTCCATAACGCGCTCGGTGCACGATTCGCTGGCGGTGATGCTTGGGGCCATGCACCCATTCTCTATGGCGGTGCTCCGGCGTGGGCCACCTCAGCGCCAGTGGGCACGGATGTCGTCGGCCAGGTAGCTCCAGAGCCGGGGATGCAGCGGGTGGCGCAGGATCGTGGCGCGGGGATAACGCCAGGGGTGAAGCACCTCATTGGGCTTGGGACGGCCGTGGAACTTGAGGATGCAACTGGCTTCCAGTTGGCGTTGGGCGGCGGTGGGGTCGCGCCGCGCCAGCTTGCGCAGGACCTTGTAGGAGCTCACCAGGCCTTCAGGCCAGTAGGTGAGGGCGGCTGGCGCCTGATCGTTGAACACGTGGAAGATGACGTTCTGATCGCCTGGGAAGGCGACGTCGGCGTAACGGCCCTGCTGCCAGCTGTCCCAGACCGTTTGGGTGTGGGGATCGGGGCGGCACCAGAGCACCGAGGAATTGAGGATCGGGTAGTTCCAGTCGCGCACGCCGATCACGCTGGCGTTGCTGCTGCGGCCGATCTCGATCAGGGGCGCCAGGCTGGCGCGGATCACCAGGGTGCTGTCGAGAAACAGAAAGGGATCCGTGCCGGTGAGGCTCTGGTCGAAAAGGCGCAGTTTGCCGAAAAAGCCTCGTAGGGAGCCCCCCTCCAGATCCCGTACCTCCAGCTGCTGGTGTTCGCTGATCGGCGGCCTGAACCGCCCGGGCTTGGGCCGGTCGGTGAACACGATGAAGCGATGGGCTTCGGCTAGGTGGCGTCCGACCATGGCGGCCAGCTGGTTCACCCAGGGATCGGGGTAGCGGCGTCCGGTTTGTATAGTCGCAATTGTTAAAAGCGGATTTGAGATATAATTATCCATGAGATATGGCTAGTGTATAAGGGGATCGAGTTGGCGAGGATGCCAAGAGGAATGGCTTAGCCATGAAAAAAATAATGTCAATTTTTTGTTAGGTACCCAGTAATATTGTCTTGTTTTAGAATCATTAGATAATTGATGGAGGCTTGGATCAAGGTCAATTATTCGGCTGGCTATTTCCCTGAGATCTGCTTCTGATGCTGCAACAATTAATACCCTTTGGTATTTGCCTTTGAAAGTTTCGTGATTTGCGATATTTTTTTGCATTTGCCCTTCCTCTTTGGGAAGATTAAGGACGGTTATTTCAGGATAAGCCAAGCGAGAATTCCCGGCTATAGAAATACTATTGGTGACAATTAAGTCTGGGGCTTTGTTGTTTTTTCTTAGGCTTGCAATGAGCTCTGTTGTGGGTTGGTTGCGTACACGGCTTTTCCCAGTAATGCCCGCCAAGGCTATGCTGCCAACCATGATCGCTGTTGTAGCTGCTGCTCCGGCGAGTGCGGATGCTGTGAGCCATTTGACTCTAGTATTCGGTATTGGCGGCAGCAAACTTGCCGCACTGATAGGAGTAAAAAATAAAAGACACTGAAACCAATGACTCCTTGGAATTACATCTCTTGTAATAACTATGATGAAGACGAGAATAGAGCTCATCATGACAAGCGGCAACCGTTGAATCAAGGCTTTGGCTGGCTCTTTGGACTGTTCCGCGATTAGTAATCTCAGTCTCTCCGGCCAGATCAGGGCAAGAGCTGCAATCCAAAATGGGCTGAGAAAAGCAAAGGCAACGCCAAAGCCAATAAATGGCCAAGCTACAGACGGAAGATTAGTTGCTTTTGCATCTCTGATTCCGCTCAGGGCGAGATCGCTATGAGATGCAATCCAAGTCATATGTGGTATCAATAAAATCAAGCTGCTGCCCAAGGCGACTAGTATGCCTCGCTGCGTAAATAGGCTTCTGACTTTTGGGACTAGAAGGCTCCCAGTGATCAGGCCAGCAAGGAAGACTGCGAAGTTGTATTTGCTCAGGATTCCGCCCGCAACGAACACTCCAAGCCATGCCCAATGAGCGGGCCTGCTGGGGTTTTTGCTCAATTTAATTAACATCCAAAGTGTATATGAAGCTACTGTTGTTGCAAGAACAGAATGCGTTAAACTTGTTTGTGAGGACCAGGTAAATTGAGGGATTAGTGCGAAGCCACAGAGTGACACAATGTGCTGGTCTTTTCGGAATCGAAGTTCTTTGCTGATCAGAATCAAGGCTTTAGCTAGAAGGCTAATAATAATGGCCTTTAAAATAAATAGGCCCAAGAGTGATGGGCCTGTAATGATGAATGTTAGCTTTGCCAAGTAAGTATATAGTGGCGGCTGATCGCCATAGCCAAGTGACCAATCCTGCGTCAGCAAAAGTTGTTCTGCGTCGTCAAAGCTAGCTGTCTTTGAAGCTAAAGCTTGGGCTATTGCATTTCCCGCCAGGTAAACAGTGATGCCAACCCATACTTTTAGTAGAAACTTGTCGATCTTTCCATTCTCTCCACGTTGATTGTCCGCTATCGGTTTGCCAGTGCTGCCAGATTTTTTATGCTGCCAGGTTGCGGAAGCGGGTGAACTGCGGTTCAAACAGCAGTTTCACGGTGCCCACCGGGCCGTTGCGGTGTTTGGTCACGATCACTTCGGTGATCCCGCGGTCGGTGGTTTCAGGGTTGTAGTATTCATCACGGTAAATCATCAGCACCAGGTCGGCGTCCTGCTCTATTGAGCCCGATTCCCGCAGGTCGCTCAGCATCGGGCGTTTGTTGGTGCGCGATTCGACGCCCCGGCTGAGCTGGGAGAGGGCCATCACGGGCACGTTGAGCTCGCGGGCCATGCCCTTGAGCCCCCGGGTGATGCGGCTGAGCTCCTGCACCCGGTTGTCGGGGGTGGAGCCCTCCATGAGCTGCAGGTAGTCGATCACGATCAGGCCCAGTTCCTTGCCGGTTTCGGCCATCAGCCGGCGGCAGAGAGAGCGCATTTCCAGCACGCCGGAGTTGGGTTTGTCGTCGAGGAACAGGGGCAGCTGGCCCAGGCTGTTGATGCCCTGGCCCAGCAGGGGCCATTCCTCCTGCTTCAGCCGGCCGGTGCGCAGCCGGCCGCTCTCGATGCCCACCTCCATCGACAGCAGGCGGTAGGTCAGCTGCTCCTTGCTCATCTCCAGGGAGAACACGCACACCGGCAGGGCGTGGAGCTGGGCCACATTCTTGGCGATGTTGAGCACGATCGAGGTTTTGCCCATCGCCGGCCGGCCCGCCACGATGATCAGGTCGCTGCGCTGCAGCCCCTGGGTGATGGCATCGAGGTCGTAGAAGTTGCAGGGGATGCCGGCCACCGCGGTGCCCAGAGACCGGCTTTCGATCTCGTTGAAGGTGCTTGTGAGAATTTCGGCGGTGGGCGTGAGGCCGGTGCTCGGTTTTTCCTGGCTGATGGCGAAGATCTTCGCCTCCGCCTCATCGAGCACCTGCTCCATCGGCTTGCTCTGGTCGAAGCCCAGCTGGATCACTTCGTTGCCGGAGCGGATCAGCTGGCGCCGCAGAAACTTGTCCATCACCAGGCGGGCCACCTGGTCGATCGAGGCGGTGGAGGTGATCCGCTCCACCAGTTCCACCAGCCGGCCCTGGCCCCCCACCT
>Ga0194130_10007878_pt1 | contig 11548 bp, 12 predicted proteins | sample TA2KigsurfametaG_FD_160084 | JGI IMG/M metagenome (GOLD analysis project Ga0194130, IMG submission 160084) | Freshwater microbial communities from Lake Tanganyika, Tanzania - TA2015050 Kigoma 12 surface | ecosystem: Environmental > Aquatic > Freshwater > Lake | place: Tanzania: Lake Tanganyika... | reverse complement strand
CTGTCCAGAGGCCGTGCTGTGCTGACGACCCGAGTCGACCCCAGGATCCAGTCCGAACGAACAGGTCAAGCAGCACTGCAGGACAGGACTTTGATCACGCCAACCGGCGCGGCGCAAAAACAAGCGTTTTAGAGCGATAAACGCATAATACGATTACAAAAAGGCCACCATTCGGCTGGGTCGCCAGCTCTGATCCCCTCAACCCCCAAGCCTCGATACCACTCCCCGTCGTCCTCGCCCCCGGTCCAACGGCTGGCTCAGCAGCTGGTGGTACTGCTCAAGGGTGCGCTGGTTGACCAAATCAACCTGGAACTCAGCAGCCACACGGGCACGGGCAGCCTTGCCAAAGGCGCGGGCCAGCTGGGGTTGCTGCAACAGCAGCAAAATCGCCAGCCGCAACGCTTCGGGGTTGCGCGGTGGCACCAGCAGGCCGCAGACGCCATGCACCACCACGTCGCGGCAGCCGGGCACATTGGTGGTGATGATCGGGCGTTCCATGGCGGCGGCTTCGATCAGGGCGCGCGAGAGCCCCTCGCGCCATGAGGGCAGCACCACGACATCGACGCTGGCATAGAGCGCGCGCATGTCGTCGACATGTCCCAGGCAGCGCACCCGCTGCTCGCTGCCCAGGGCCTGCAGCTCGCTGGTGCTCAGAGCGCTGCGGTTGCCGGCATCCAGATCGCCCGCAACCAGCAGTTCAACAGCATGGCCATCGGCCCACAGTCGCCTGCAGGCCGTCAGTAGTTCATGGACGCCCTTTTCGTTGATCAGGCGCGAGGGGAACAACAGCCGCACAGGGTTGTGAAAGCGACTGCTGGTCTCGAACACGGCAGGCGAGAAGTGGTCAATGTCGACCCCAGAACCGCGAATCAAACGGGCATGGTCAGCATCCGTGATGCCCATGGCGATCAGGGTGTCCTGATCATCGGGGTTCTGAAACACCACCGTGGCGCGGCGTGCCATGAACACGGCCCGGAAGGCGGGCTTGAGCACCTTGCGAAGAGCGCGCGTGCGGCGACGCCGGCTCACAAACACGTGCCCCAGGCCGGTAATCGCATTGATCACGCGATACACACGGGCGCCTTTGGCGGCAATCGTGCCGTACAGGCAAGCCTTCACGGTGAAGTGATGAACCAGATCGGGCTGTTCGCGCTGGTAAATCCGCAGCAGATCAATTAGGGCGTGAGCTTCGGTCAGCGGGTTGATCGAACTACGCGCGACCATCCAGTGGTGCACGGTGAAGCCTTCAGCCTGGAGCTGGGCTGTGTAGGCATCATGCGGAGCCACCACTGCAACCTCGATGCCGGCTTCACGCAGGCTGCGAAGCAATGTAAGAAGAAAATTGTAGATTTACCAGCTGGTGTTGGCGACTAGTAGGGCCCGCGAAGCTCTCAGGGTTGTGACGCGTCTGACAGGGGCAGGTTAATGGGCACAGCTATCGCCGGCTAATGCAGACAACCCGAAGCCATGCAAGTCACAGGCAGGTTCAGACTGGTTAGTGATCAAATTTTTTGATGGGCCTAAGTGAGAAATCCGAATCCAAAACCAGCCAAAAAGTAGATTTAGGCGGCTATATAATTACTAGCAATCTGGAAAAGACCTCCCAAGAGAATCATCGCGATTCCCAGCCTGGAGAGCAGCATTGATCTTTAAAAGCGACATATATCACGTTTGCTCGAAACTGGAACAGTTAATACACCTTGCCCACGCATATAAGCTTCTTTAACGACGAAGCTTGTCTCAGTCAAATATCGCCAAGCCAGGACAGAAACTGTACTTGCAAAAGCAACTCCGACGGAATTAAGCAGACTTGCGTGATCCAACAGGGACGAAAAGAAAATCCTGAAACTCATTTTAAACTAAAACTAGGCCTTCTATCTTACAGGCGGCTCGGAGGGGCTGTCGACGCGACAAGGCATTGACAGTCGCGCAAGCTGTTCAAGTTCCATGTATATACAGGCTTTGTAAGATTACCCATGATCCCAGTCAAGCCCCAGTCGAGTGCTGACATAACCATCAATCTGCTCGCTATTTAAAGCAAAGTTAAGATAGATAAACTTTCGAGGATTAATGTGATCAAGGCTAATGGATTTCAGCTTCACAAAAGCAGTCAGTTGAGAATCCCAGCTTTTGCCAGCACGCCGATTCAAGATTGGATCGAAAGACTTAATCAATTCTGACTCGTATACCTCTGCCTCATACTTATTATCTAATTCGAGATAGCCTGTGTGAGTACAGTCATGCCTTAATATGGCGATAGTCCAATAATGACCTTACCGCCATCGCCTCCCAAGAGACTTAGCAGATCCAATGCATAGACTTTCAAAGCCTTCAACCTGCGTAGCAGCTTCTGAATTGCAAGTCTACATTAGAGAGGAGTAAACCCCTGGCATCTCGGGCAGATCTTGATAATCCCAAATAAGCGCATACTTCCACAGTTTAGAGAGATAAAATGAATCAAAAGCTTGATTGTCTATTGTTTGTGCGAATTAGCCAACCCTCTTCAAATATCCATGCGGAGCCACGCTGATCAACAGCTTATTATCAATGTCCTTATCGATCTCGAACTCGGGATGGGTCTTCAGCCATTCATGAACGGCTGTTTTGGGATTATTGCCAACCTCCCAAGGGCGATCGGGGAATGACCCAGCTGGCAGATCTTCAATTACCGTGTCGAAGACGATGCAATAGCTGCCAACGGACACCAGATCGGCATAAGCATTCAGTTCGGCGAGCACGTGCTCATGCGTGTGGTTGGAATCCAATGACACAAGCACCCGATCGACGCCATTGGCATGGCTGCGCACTTGCTGGATGATCTCGGGGTCTATCGAGGAGCCCTCGATCAGCTCCATTTTGAAGCGCAGAGGATGTTCATCGAGGGCTTTGCGGTTGTGGGGGCGGATGTCGATGTCGACGCCGACGACTTTGCGGGGGGATTGTCGTGGATCCAGACCTTCCATCACATCTAGAAGGCAGAGCATGGATGCCGACAAAGCGAGCGATCCTCCCCTCGCGATACCTGTTTCAATAATTAGACCAGGGCGAACTTGGCTTGCTATCTGCTGAAACTGAACAACATCCTGTGAGATCTGGATAATTGGCAGTCCTAGCCAGTCCCATGTATATTGTTGGCCGGCGATGCCAGCCAATTCAAGCCACTTTACCGAAGTCTTTGTGAGCTCTAGATTGGACTGACTGAGTTTTGCAAATGCTTCGGTTCTTTCTTTGAATGACATTGTTCAGGACTAGTTGAAAAAGCTTTCTGCTGGGACGGGTTTTGATTTCAATAGTTTGGCCGTCTCCTCTGCTCCAATTCTAGCAACTGCGTCAAGACTGGAAACATAGGGGGTAAGATGCTTGCCTAAATACTGGGAATACTCTCCAATGTTGTAATCGATAAATTCGAGTTCAATTCCTTCGTCTTTAAAAAGTTGCAAATTAATGTAGCTCTTGGCGCCGTGGCCAGTCAAGTAATGAGAAGCACCAAGCTCTTTACATATATCTACAAGGGCCTGAGTGCTTTTGGATGCGCGGGGAAGCTGGGAAGAGTCATAGAATTGTGGACATTGTGAGGGAAAGATCTCTTCGCATAATCGCTTAACGGAGGCAGAGCTAAGTGCGGCAAGGTCTTTATGAGGGCACAAAACTACATCCTTGAATAAACTATACGATAATTCAAAATGCAGAGAATTGCCTAATGAGTGATTGAGCTTGGAAGAATGCCGCTCTTGCCAGGGTTGAGATGAGTCCGGTTCCAACTGGTTAATCAAACCTCTTTTGCTGCCTAGTGTCGGGACAGTGATGAATTCTTGAACACCATCAACAAGCAACTGGACTCGGTTAATAAATCCCCTTGCGAACTGAACATCAGAATAGAAGACAAATGCATCTGCAAGGAGAGCTTGATTCAGCTGGCCTAGCCACGGGAAGTACATTGGCTGGGAGATAACTACACGCATCACAGAGAAGAATAAAGAGAGAAAGCTTCGGATTTCCTTACAACATCCCTAAATCCTTTCTGAATCTTCGTACTAGTGCTTATCCCTAAAAGCTGCATGACTTCAGGCAGGTTTGGGGTGCAGCATATGGTGTGCAGCACACTTTCTGTATTTGCGCCTAGCTTCTTATCAAGGAAAGAAACAAGAAGCAGAACTTTCATTAAAAAGGAAAGGGACTGCCAGTATTTAATGTTCTTTACCGTAGGGATGGTTTTAACTTGGCAATTGATTGGGCCAGCGTCGACTGAACTATCTACCTCATGTATCGTGACTCCGAGCACCTTGGCACTGTCACAAAAGGCCGCCTCTACTGCTCCAAAACCCTTATAGTTTGGCAGCAAAGAAGGGTGAACATTGTAGCAACTAAAGTTATCGTAGAGCCTGCTCGCGATAAGTCGACTGTATAGGAGCACGATAATTTCGCAAGAATTACTTCGAAATAACTTGTATGCATGATCAGATATCTCTTCTTTGCGTGTCGACTCATGGAGGGAAGTTATTGCGCAATGCTTTTGGAGGACTTCAAGTGCTCCACAATATCGGTCAGAGAAGCCAATAAAACATGCGCTTGGATGAATTAGTTTTGTCAGGCTTAGTGCAGCGTCTAATGCTCCGCCTCCGCCTGTCGCGATTAATCCTATTTTCATGAATTAATGCCCCTAAATAAGGTAACTGTATATTCGTACCACGGCTTATAGCTAGCATTGAGCCTTGCATGCGGTGATACCTCAGCCATGCACCAAGCAAGCATCTCTGCTGGGCATCTATAGTAAAGGTTGTCTTTTTGGAAGTTGACAAACGTACTCATTAGATTGAACGATATGCCAATCCTGCAGACTTCGAACATCTTCAGGATTAATGCCTGAGCATACTTGTTCATTGCGAGTGTTGATGCACTAAGCTTCTGAGTTAGAATTCCATTGGCAACCACATAATCGTATTTCCTGTCAGGTTGCCATTCCATAAAGTCACTACAAATCCAATTCTGTTCAGGCATTCTTCGAGCTGCATTTACTATCATTTCTTCGACTAGGTCTATGCCAGTATAGTCAATGTTCAATCGGTTTCGATTTATTGTCTCTAGCAACGCTCCATATCCACATCCTACATCGAGGAGAGATTTCTTGTGGATTGAACATTGTATGCATTCAAGCATAGCTTCATGTCTAGAATAAATATTAATTTGGTCTGCACCCCAATCGACACCTTGCGACGTATTACCATGTTGGTAATATGTTGCCCGATAGTGTCTTTTTAGTACCTCGGAGATTTGATCCATCTTTTGTGTTGATGAGCTTGGAGAGGTTTAACATTCATGTTAAACTAGGATAAAGTTCAAGCATGCATCCATGGGTTTATAAGATTAATACCATTCTTGGTCATAGTTGGCCCATTCTGCTGAAATACTGCTTGTCCAGCGGCCGGTGAAAGTGCCAAGACAATTGTATCTATGCCCTCGGTTTTGCAGTATTCAATAATATGCGAAGTATGCTCAATGGGCGCGCACGAGTTATCGACATAAATAAAACTAGTATCGCATAATGAAGTGTTCGAATCAAAAAGGGCCTTTGGTCTTTCTGCAAGCTTAAGACACATAAACTTGGCATAAAAGCTTGCACCCCATAAGGCGTAGGAACTGGGCAGCAAATATTCATCAAGAAAGCGATTGAGTGTACCAAGCTCTTTTTGAACATCAGCAATGTTGCCCACTGCATCTTTGACAACATCTAGGATTTCTAGCGAATCAAGGATTTCCCGCAGATTAGCTTTGTTGCCCTTAGAGCTAATTAATACTGTCAGACTTCTAGGATAAACAGCTGATGAGACAGCAAAATTAATCAGGTGATCCCATTGATTTCTAAAGAGTCTTTCAATAGTATCTTGTGCAAAGTGACTCACATGGTCTATGACTAGCATGTCTCCAGGATTAAGCAGAGCGTCTGGTACAGTTAACAAGAGGATATTCGTGTCATCCAGGTATCTTAGGTAACTCTTTTCGATTTGAGAAATCGGACAGTGCTCTAGTGTGAAGAAACTGACGACCACATCATAATAGTTCTCAATAGTAGTTGTCACTCGAGAGTCACTAATCTTGCTCCAAAACTCATCGTACCTTGATGTTGCCATTTCATGAATTGTATATTCCTTGACCCTTTCAGTTTTCAGCTGAAGAAAGCTCTTCGCAGTAAGGCCTTTTCCTGCGCCAAGTTCTAGAATTCTTAGCTGCTTATTTAATCCAATACAGTCAATTAGCCTATGCAGCAAGTTGGCTTGGAAGACTGACCGGCCAACTTTGGTTCCGTCCTCCATAAATAATATCTGATCTTGAGCTGAAGAATCTAAGAGTAATGAATATTGCTCTTCATAAAACAATTTCAGATCACCCGTAATATTATTATAGCAATGGTTGCAAATAATGCATGCGTTGCAAGAGCCAGTGAGTGTTTTGCAATACCGTGAATCGGAAGAAACGGATACACCTTTGCTGCTAAGACTAGCAATCGGCAGCTGATGCTCCGGAGAAGCGCCACAAGACGGACAGTTGTCAAGCATTGTCAAAGTTGAATTCATTGAAGAGTACCATAGTATCTAGGGGGTACTTTATTCTTGCATTGATAGAATTCGCTGTCTTCCATTTAAAAAACTTGTCGTCGGGGCTATATAGTCTTGATTGTATTGTTAGCCTGGGATCTGCAGTCTCAGGGGCAGCTCGAGTTCTATGCACTGTCAAGAAGTCCATAAAGATGATGTCCCCGGGTGACGACTCTACTGATTTGAAGCTTAGTGAACTTACAATCTCTTCTGGAATAGAAGATGCTTTCTGCGCGAATTGTAAGTCACCCCGCTCAAGCCTCGCTTGCTGCTCCGCCATGTCCCCTTTGAGGGGCAGCACGCCTAGTTTGTGCGATCCTGGTGCAACATCTATCCCTCCTGTAATGGCAGATGTTTCTGTTAAGGATATCCAAGCGACTAATCCTGTCAATGAATATGGAAATGAAGGAAATTCTTGATGGGGAAGCGTATTGTACTTTGTTTCAGAGCCCAAATCTATCCGCATGCCGACGCTGTCTTTGCCTAAACGAGGATGACAGGTGTTCATTAGGAGCTTTGCAGATTCAATAACTTCTTGGCAAGTTATAAGGTTAAAAAAAGATGTCATGTTTTTTGTCTCGTCGTAGAGAGTTGATATCGCCTGTCTGTTTAGGCTGGCCGTAGTCGCTATATTCTTTTGTACGATATTAGCAATGCTGTCGATGTTCGGGGTGATATTCGTTTTAGGCAATGGTGTAAGTAGTTCAGGTCGCTCAACCAGGCTTTCAAGGCAACTCTGTACTTCTATAAGTAAAAGTCTAGCCAAGTGCTTTGTCTGACAAGAGCTCACCTTGGCGTATCCGAGCTCGGCAAAAACTTGCAAGGATAATTGGTCCGATCGAGTGCACTGCTCTGGCTTTGATTGCTTCGATTCTGTCATTAATCTAGTGTTAGAAAGATTTTGCTTTTGAGGCTCATTGGATTCATCGCCTCGCAGTCAGGAGTTTGTTTCTTATGTATCTTGATATGCCATCACATACAATGGAGACGTCACTAGCTGATAGGCTAAATGGCGAAGGGAGGTTGAGCCCTCTCATGAAGATTTCTTCAGCCAAGAATGGCTTTGCTAGTGCTTTACGCCCGCCTGCAGGTGTTGAGCTCAGCGGCCAAAAAAACACCCGGGCATCCACTCCTTTCGCTTTAAGCTCGCCAATCAACTCGTCGCGATTGAACGGGATGCCATCGTCCACCACAAACGTGGGCATCCAGTAGCCGTTCGTGCAGCCCTCCGGCTCAGGATTCATGCGGATCGGCAGATCCTTCAGATAGTCCTGATACATCGCAAAGATCCCTCGCTTCACGCGGGTGAGGATCTCGATGCGTTGCATCTGGGCGCAGCCTATGGCTGCCTGGATGTTGCTCATCTTGTACTTGAATCCCACCATGTCGGGCCAGAACTGCTTGTTCTGCCCCCGTGCCCGCCCATGGTTGGACAGCGTCAGCACCTGCTCGTAGAGATCGGGGTCGTTGGTCACGAACATGCCCCCTTCCCCAGTGGTGATCGTTTTGGTGCCATGGAAGGAGAAGGCGCCAAAGCGGCCCATGCTCCCTGCCCGTTTGCCGTGATACACCGAGCCAACAGCTTCGGCGGCATCTTCAATCACGGGGATGCCGTGGCGCTCGCCGATCGCCAGCAAGGCATCCATCTCGCAGAGGTTGCCGTAAAGGTGAACCGCCACGATCGCCTTGGTTTTGGGCGTGATCGCGGCCTCCACCTGTTCTGGGTCCAGACACCAGCTGTCCGGCAAGATGTCCACAAACACAGGCGTGGCGCCCAGATGCACGATCGGGGCGGCGGTGGCGATCCAGTTGGTGTCGGCCATGATCACCTCATCGCCAGGCCCAATGCGCAGGGCATGCATGCCCATGTGCAGCGCACCGGTGCAGCTGCTGGTAGCGATGGCGTACTTCACGCCAAGGTGGGCCTTAAACGCCTCCTCGAAGCGAACGATGTAGTCGTAGCAGTGCTCGCCCCAGCCATTGGCCGCAGCATCGGTGGCGTACTGCACCTCCAGCTCGGTGATCGAGGGCCTGGTGTAGGGGATCTTTCGGATCTGGCTGCCGCTCATCTCAATGACCTCCTTTCCAATGACGCAGCTCTGGAATCGCCGTCACCAGCTCAGTGCTCGGCAGCTGCTGCCGCAGCTCGTCGATCAGGTTCCAGGCCAGCACCAATAGGGCATCGGCGGCCTCGGTGGCCAGCTGCTCGGGGCTGGTCACCGGGATGTGGCTGCCAGGCAGATGTTTGCCCTGCTTGCTGGGGGCGCGGTCCGCCACGGCGGGTAGCAGGTCGGCCCTAATGCCGGCGTAGTTGAGCAGGGTGTTGCCCTTGGCGGCGGCGCCATAGCCCAGCACGCGCCGGCCCTGGCGTTTGGCCTGCAGCAGAAACTCCAGCAGGTCGTGCTTGGCAGCTTCGGCCCGCTGCTGGAAGCCGGCATAGGCCGCCAGTGTTTCCAGCCCTGCCGCTGCTTCGGCCTTGAGCACCGCCGCCACTGCCGCCGTGGCTTCAGCGGTGCCCTGGTGGGCCAGCCACACCCGCAGGCTGCCGCCGTGGGTGGGCAGCTCCTCCACATGCACCACATCCAGGCTGGCCGCCGCGGCGATGCGGGCCACCGCCCGCAGGCTCAGGTAGCTGTAGTGCTCGTGGTAGATCGTGTCGAACTGGTTGCCGGCCAACAGCCGCAGCAGATGGGGACACTCGATCGAGGCGCGGCCCGTGGGTTTGAGCAGCCGGGCGATGCCGGCCACGAAATCGTTGATGTCGGGCACGTGGGCCAGCACGTTGTTGGCCACCACCAGATCGGCGGGCTCCAGCTCCGCCGCCAGCGCCACCCCAAAGAAGCGCTCGATGGTGGTGATGCCCTTGGCCCGTGCCGCCTCGGCCGTGGCATGGGTGGGCTCGATGCCCAGGCAGGGAATGCCGCGCTGCTGCACGTACTGCAGCAGGTAGCCGTCGTTCGAGGCCAACTCCACCACCAGGCTCTTGGGCCCCAGAGCCAGCCGTTCCACCGCCGCATCGGCAAACTGCTCGGCATGCGCGCACCAGCTGCTGGAGGTGCTGGAGAAGTAGGCGTAATCGGGCGTGAACAACTCCTCGGCTGCCGCGTGGGCCGGCAGCTGCACCAGCCAGCAGCTCGTGCACACGAACACCTGCAGCGGGTAGGTGATCTCAGGCTGCGCCAGCTGCTCCGGCCGGAGGTAGGCGTTGCTGGGCGGCTGATGACCCAGGTCGATCACCGTGTGCTGCAGCGGTGATCTGCAATGGCGGCAGGAGTGCTGGCTCATGGCAGTACCCTACCCGCGAGTTCCAGCAGTTTCTGATCGGCGCTGAGCAGCGTGGCCACCTGCCGCCGAGCCAGCACGAGATATAGGCAGTCGTACACCGGATGATCCAGGTGGGTGGCGAGCGCCAGGGCTTCGGCCTGGAGGCTGCGATCCGGCTCGATGTGGTCCACCAGCTCTGCAGCCCGGCTGAGGCGCCGCTGCAGGCTGTCTGCTTCCAGCTGACCTGCGCGCTGTAGACGCCAGAGGGCATTGGCCACCTCGGTGAGCATCAGCTCAGGCGCCAGCACCAGATCAGCGGCCAGCGCTGCTTCCTGCAACTCGAATGCCAAGGCTGATCCCTCAATAATCCGCACCACCGTGGAGGAATCCAACACCAGTTTTGCCGCTGCGGGCCCGGCCATCTCAGCGGGCGCGATCCTGACGGATCAGGTCTTCTGGGGAGGGATCAAAAGGCGCCAAATTCTCCTGTGTGGCCCACGCCTGCAGATCGGCGAGGGCCTCGCGCCGACGCTCACGAGGGTCACCGCCACAGGCTTGCTGCAGATCATTGAGAGCCTGCTGGCTCAGGCTGCGGTGATGCTGGCGCGCACGCAGTTGGAGCAACTGATGGAGTGGATCGGGCATGTCACGGATCTGCAGCGTGGCCATCGATCCAAGGCTCATGCAATCTGCATGCATTTTTATGCAAGCAGCGCTTCCAGTAGCGGCAACGCCAAATCCCGCTCGCTCAGTCCCAGAGGCGGCAGCGGCAAACTGATGGCCAGCTGCGGGTCGTCAAAGCGCACCCCGGTTTCGGCTTCGGGCACCCAGGCGCCCGAGTGCAGGTAGAGCAGCTCGCTGCTGGGCTCTAGCACCTGAAAGCCATGGGCACAGCCTTCGGGGATCAACAGTGCATTGGCCGCCCCAGGCGAGAGCTCTACCGCATGCCACTGGCCACGGGTGGGCGAACCGGGCCGCAGGTCCACCACCACATCCCAGACGCGGCCGCGCAGGCAGCGCACCAGCTTGGCCTCGCTGTGGGGTGGCGCCTGCAGATGCAGGCCGCGGACCGCGCCCACAGACTCGGTGCAGCTGAGGTTCACCTGGGCGATGCCCCGATCGCCCCAAGCCTGAGCAAAGGCCGGCTCCTGGGCGCGAAAGGCATTGAGAAAGGCGCCGCGATGATCGCTGAAGGTCTGGCCGAGCAGCTCCAGCACGCCGGCGATGGGGGTGAAGTGGGCTTCAGTGGGCATGGGTTGTCTGGTTCTGATAAGCCCCCAGATCGGCCAGACAGCAGTCGAGGGGGTTGGCGCCCTCGTGCACGGCGCGATACCAGGCGACGGTGCGGGCTACGGTGATGGCAAAGGGCCAGCGGGGCCGCCAGCCCAGCTGGTTGTGGGCTTTGTCGATCTGCAGATGCAGGCGACCGGCCTCGTGGGGCGCCTGCTGATCCGAACAATCGCGCCAGCTGCCGCTCCAGTGCCGCAGCGCCTCGTCGACCAACTCGGCCACGCTCCGGTTGGCCTCGAGGCTGGGACCCAGGTTGAAGGCGCTGGCATGGGGGTTGCGAAGCCCTTGGGCTGTCGCCAGCGTCTGCGCTAGCAGCAGATAGCCGCCCAACGGCTCAAGCACGTGCTGCCAGGGACGGGTGGCGCGGGGACTGCGCACGGTAATCGGCTCGCCGGCAGCCA
>Ga0194130_10007876_pt1 | contig 11549 bp, 9 predicted proteins | sample TA2KigsurfametaG_FD_160084 | JGI IMG/M metagenome (GOLD analysis project Ga0194130, IMG submission 160084) | Freshwater microbial communities from Lake Tanganyika, Tanzania - TA2015050 Kigoma 12 surface | ecosystem: Environmental > Aquatic > Freshwater > Lake | place: Tanzania: Lake Tanganyika... | reverse complement strand
GGATGCGCAGGCCGACATCTGGCGGGTGACGCTCGCGACCGATGCGGTGGAGCGGGTCACGCAGACGACCGAGAGCGAGTACTCTGCCACCCGCACGCCGGATGGTCTCGCGATGAGCGTGATCCGGGTGGAGCGTGATTCCACCCAACGACTGTGGCGCTTCCCCTTCGATGGGAGCGCACCGACGGTGATACTCCCGGCCCTCCGTCCGGTGGGTTACCACGTCTGGGTGAACGAGGCGAACCTCGGGGCCTTCATCCTCGGGGAGCCGAACGCGCTCGTGCTCGCCGATCCGCGCACGGGGCGCGTCGATACGTTGGCACGTGATATCGGACGTGCGCTGGTGCGTGTTCCCGGACGCGAGGCCTTCACCTTCGTGCAGCTCGCCCGCGATGCCAGTTGGATCAGCGAGGTCGACGTGCGCACCCGTACCGTCCGGCGCGTCGCGCCACTCCCGTCGGGCGCCGAATACCACATCTGGACCCCGTCGGGGCAGCTGATCATCACCAGCGGCACTCGGCTCTTGGTGCGTGTCCGCGACCAGTGGGATGTGCTGGCCGACTTCGCCCCGGTCAGGGTGCGGGGGATCTCGCGCATCGCGCTGAGCCCCACTGGCGACCGGATCGCCTTCGTCGCGGCGGACGTGGGCGTGCGATAGGATTGAGTCATCCCTCCCCCTGATCCCGATGCCCACCAAGTCCGCCCCCCGTCCTCCCGCGCCCTCCGATCACCCGGTGCGCGATACCGCTGATGCCCTCTGTCGCGCCGCGCAGGAGAGCTCGCATCAGCACGACCGCTTGGCGCGCGTCCTCAAGCATGGGCTCGATGATCTCGAGCTCGAAGGCGTGGCCGAGGTTGTCGATCTCTGTGACGGGATCCTCGTGAAGGCGACGGCGCGTTACGAGATGGTCGCGGCCGATGGTCGCGCGCGTGATGAGGCGTGGTGGCGCGCGGCGAACGCGCTCTGGATGGCGGCGCGCGAGTACTGCCGGCGACACGCCCAGAGCGACGCCGTGGCCACGCGCCTCAAGAAGCATGGCACCAAAGAGCTGAGCGAGATTAGCGTCGAGTACGAACTCGAGCTCTCGGCGCGGATGGCGCTGCGCCAAGCCCTCGCGGGCTATCTCGCGATCAGGCCCGAGGCGGCGTAGCCACCAGTTCCGTCGCCTCGGCCCACGCGGCCATGGCGGCATCGAGGGCCGCGCGCTCCTTGGCGAGCGCCTGATCGAGGCGAGCGGCCTCGCGCGCCTTCTCCGCACTCCCATCGTACAGCCAGGGCTCGGCGAGTTGAGCCTCGAGTTCCGCGACCCTGGCCTCGTGGCGCTGTACGGCACGCTCGGCGTCCTCTGCGGCTCGCTTCTGCGCGCGTCGCGCCGCATGCTCGTCTTCCTGGCTGGACTCGTTCCGCTTGGCCTTGGTCTTCTCCGCTGCGCGCTTGGCCTCGGCGGCGGCCGCATCGGCCTTGGCGGCATCGGCGACCCGTGTGGCGCGGTCGGCCTCCCACTCGATAAAGGGACCATCGTAGTCGCGGAGCCGCGTGCCATCGAACCACCAGACGCGCGTGGCGACCTCGCGGAGGAAGGCGCGGTCGTGACTGACGAGGAGCACCGTTCCCTCGTATTCGTCGAGGGCATCCTCGAGCGCTTCGATGTTCTCGACGTCGAGGTGGTTGGTCGGCTCGTCGAGGACGAGAAGGTTCGCATGCGAGAGGGTGATGAGCGCCATCGCCATGCGCGCACGCTCGCCGCCGCTCAACGCCCCGATTTCGCGGAAGACCTCGTCGCCGCTGAAGCCGAAGGCGCCGAGGTGGTTCTGCACCGCGCCGCGGCTCCAGAGCGGGCGCTGATCGAGGATAGCGTCCATCAGCGATTTGCGAAGCGGGAGGTCAGCGAGGTCCTGTCGGAACCAGGCGGGGGTAATCGATGAGCCGACCTTGGCCTCACCGGCCGCCGGTATGCGATCGCCGAGGATCGTGGAGATGAACGAGGTCTTCCCTGCGCCGTTCGGACCGACGAGGGCGACGAAGTCGTTGCGGCGGATCACCGCGGTGAAATCCTCGACGAGGGTGCGGTCGGGCACCTCGACGCGGAGATCCTTCACAGCGATCACCTGGTCACCACCGCGCTCCGCAGGCTCGAATCGCAGCGACATCGCCGCCGGATCCCCGGGAGGTGGGGCGAGCCGAGGGAGTCGCTCGAGCCGCTTCCGCTTTCCCTTGGCCTGGAAGGAGTTCACCCCGGCGAGGTTCCGACGGATGTACTCCTCCTCCTTCTTCACGTAGGCGATCTGCTTCTGGAGCTCGCGCTCGCGCGTGAGGCGTCGCTCGGCACGCTGCGGGACGAACTGCGAGTAGTTCCCCTTGTACCATTCGCCGCTGCGTCCTTCGATGTGCAGGACGTGCGTGCAGATGGCATCGAGGAAGGCGCGGTCGTGGGAGACGACGAGGATCGTCTCGTCACACTCGCGGAGCCAATCCTGCAGCCAGGTGGTGGTGTCGAGATCGAGGTGGTTGGTCGGCTCGTCGAGCATCAGGAGGTCGGCGGGCGCGATCAGCTGCGCGGCGAGGCCGACGCGGCCGCGCTCACCGCCCGAGAGCGAGGCGACAAGACGCGTCTTCGATTCCTCGGCGTCGAAGCCGAGCCCTTGGAGCACCGCGTCGACGCGGGCGTGATAGACGTAGCCCCCGAGATCGGCGAAGCGCTCTTGGTCCCGACCGAACCTCTCGAGGAACTCATCGGTCACCGACTCCCCCATCTCCCCAAGCTGCATCGCCTGATCGGCGATCGACTGCTCGAGGGCGATCACCTCACGCCAGGCCGCGGCGGCGGCCTGCCAGACCGTGGTCGCGCCCTCGAAGGCACGGTGCTGGTCGAGGAGGGCGTGCCGAAGCCCTGGCTTGCGCGCGACGTTCCCCGCGGTGGGGGTGAGGTCGCCGGTGATGACCTTAAAGAGCGAGGACTTCCCGGCGCCGTTGCGCCCGATGATCCCCCAGCGATCGCCATCCCCGACGGTGAAGGTGATGTCCTTCAGGAGTTCGGTGGCGCCAAAGGAGATCCCGACGCCGGACATCGAGAGGACGCTCATGTATCCGTCGGAGTAGGGACGGTGAGATCGCCGGTCTCGAGCGCGCGGGTGGCGATCGCACGAGCCGCGTCATCGGCGTTCCGCTCAAGCGCCCGGATTGCCCGACGCGTGCGCCGCATCGCCATCGGAATGAAGAAGCGGGCGACCTCGAGGTCCGCTGCGGCCTCCTTCTCGCCCACGCGTCCGATCACCGCGGTCACGCGCGAGAGGACCGCCGTCGCGAGGTAGATTTCGATCGCCGCATTCGCCATCCGCTCGTGTAGGAACTGCCGCTCGATGATCGTCTTGCCATGCTCGATCAGCGCCTTCTCCACCGCGAGGGCGAGGGCGTGGATGTTCTCCGCCACGAGCTCCCCTTCCTCGGCGAGGGTGGGGTGGACCTTCGTGAAGCTCGGCTTCACCAGGGTGCGCTTCACGCGCCCCGTGAGGTAGCTGGAGATCGCGCCCAGGGAGTGGAGCGGATCCTTGAACGCCTTCCCCACCGCCTTGAGCTCCTCGCCCGGCTGCTGCAGTCCCATGAGCGCGATGAGGGCGCGGAGGACCTCGTTGGTCCCTTCGAAGATCATGTTGATGCGGGAGTCGCGCAGCGCGCGCTCGTACGGATACTCCTTGGAGTAGCCGATCCCGCCGGCGATCTGCATCGCCTCGCTCGCGGTCCGGAAGGCGAGCTCCGACGCGTAGATCTTGCACGCCGCGGTCTCGAGGGAGAAGTCGACCCCACCACGGTCGACCATCCCGGCACAGAGCATCCACGCCGAATCCATCGCGTAGCAGTCGGCGGCAGCGGCAGCGAACTTCCGCTGGATCATCTCGAAGGAGCCGATCGGGCGTCCGAACTGCTCCCGCTCCTTGGCATGCGCGAGAGCGAGCTTCATCATCTCGCGCGTCCCGCGCGTCGATCCGGCCGAGAGGCCAAGGCGACCGGAGTTGAGGATCTCGAGGGCGATCTTGAAGCCACCGCCGACCTCACCGAGGAGGTTCTCCGCCGGGACCCTCACGTTCTCGAAGGTGATCGTGCGCGTGTCGCTTCCCTTGATCCCCATCTTCTCCTCGATCTTCCCGAGGGAGATGCCAGAGGCGTGAGCATCGACGATGAAGGCGGTGACGCGCTGCTTCACCACGCCATCGATGGTGACGGGGACCTTCGCGAAGACGGTGAGGACGCCGGCATAGCCCGCGTTGGAGATCCAGATCTTGGCGCCATTCAGGAGGTAGTGCGACCCATCCTCGCTGGGGACGGCGGTGGTGCGCATCGCCTGTGCGTCCGAGCCGGAGCCCGCCTCGGTGAGGCAGAAGGCGCCGATGCATTCGCCGCTCGCGCACTTCGGTAGCCACTGCTGCTTCTGCGCTTCGGTACCGAAGAGGATGATCCCCTTGATCCCGATGCTCTGGTGCGCGCCGAAGTAGACGGCGAGCGCGGCATCGTGCGCGCCGATCTCCCCGAAGACACGATTGAAGACCATCGCCGAGGCGCCGAAGCCACCGTATTGCTCGGGGATGTTGAGCCCCATGAGACCGAGCTCGGCCATCCCCTGGCGCACCGCGTCGGGGAAGCGGCCGTCGTGATCGATCTGCGCACTGTCGAGGGTGTCCGCGGCCCAGGTGCGGAGGGCGTCGAGGATCGCCGCGAGCGATTCCTTCTCTTCTGCGGAGGGCTCGGGGAAGGGGAAGATCAGCTCCTCGCGAATCTCACCGAGGAAGACCCCGCGGGTGAACGAGGGGTGATGATCGGGATCGGCGAGGTGGGACGCGGTGGTGGCGTGGGCGGGGGCGGCGGTGGTCATGGCAGGTTCGTCGGGTGGAGATAGATGAAAGGTACCTGGACCGGTGGGTTGCGTGCCGAGGCGTGTCGTTCGAGGTTGCGGGTATGTCGATGACTCCGTTCTCGCAGCTCGAGGTCGTCCAGGAGGGGGGCGCGGCCTCCCTAGCCTGGGTCCGCGATCACCTCCCGGCCGTCCTGCAGGGGATGGGACCCTTCGGTGTCGCCTGGTGGCAGTGGCTGGCGCTCCTTCTCTTGGTCCCGGCGGGGGCGACCCTCGGGGTGCTGCTCGTCCGCCCCGTGCAGGTGACGCTCCGACGAGTCGTGGCGACCACCCCGACCGAGCTCGATGACCTCCTCGTCGATGCCTCGCGCGGACCGATCATCCTCTTGGTCGGCGTCCTCGCCTCCCGGATCCTGATCGGGTGGGTAGCGCTGGCCACGGCACCGCTGGGCCATGTGGTCGATCTCCAACAGGCGCTGCTGGTGGTCGCCTTCTTCTGGGCCCTGCTGCGACTGGTCGGGGTCGTCGAGCGGACGGCGCCGGCGAGCGCTTGGGTCCGGCAGTATCCGGCGATGCGGTCGCTGATCCCGCTCGGCGCGCGTATCGCCCGTGTCCTCCTCGTCGCCCTCGCCGTGCTCAGCATCGCGACGGTCTTCGGCTACCCCGTCATCACGATCCTTGCGGGGCTCGGGATCGGTGGGATCGCGCTCGCGTTGGCCGCGCAGAAATCGCTGGAGAATCTCTTCGGGTCGCTCTCGATCGGGGTCGACCAGCCCTTCCGTGTCGGCGACCCGGTGAACATCGAGGGGATCGAGGGGGAGGTCGAGGCGATCGGGCTGCGGTCGACGCGTATCCGCACGGCGGAGCGCACGGTGGTGAGTCTCTCGAATGGTCGGCTCGCGGAGATGCGCTCCGAGAACTTCGGGGAGCGGGATCGCTTTCGTTTCCGCACCGTCCTCTCGCTCGACCTCGCGACCGCGCCCGAGCAGCTAGAGAGGGTGCGCGATGGGATCGATGCCCTGCTCAGGGCACATCCCAAGACCTGGTCCGAGGGGACGCAGGTCCGACTCATCGGGCTCTCTGCCGCCTCGATCGATCTCGAGGTCGTTTGTTGGGTCACGACCCGTCAGGGGCCGGAGTTCAAGCAGGTCCGCGAGCAGTTTCTCTTGGGCATCTTGCGGCTCGTGCGCGAGTCGGAGGTGCACTTCGCCGCGCCACCGAGCCCTGCGCCGACGCCGCCCATCGCTTCCTGATCGATCGGTGGGTCAGCGCAGGAGTGCGGGGAGGTCGCGCACCAGCACATAGCCGCCCGCCGCGGTCATCACGAGCGCGACGAGGAGACCGAGTCCTGTGAGCCAGCGGGGATGCCGATAGGCGCCGACGATCGCCGGTCGCTGTGCGGCCGCGAGCATCGCGGCGAGACCGAGCGGGAGGATGAGTCCATTGAGCGCCCCGACCAAGAGCAGCGTCTTCACCGGGCGACCGATCAGGACGAAGACCAGAGTCGAGAGTGCGATGAACCCGATCACCACGCGGGGCCACTGTCGGTCGAGCGCGGGATGCAGACTCCGCAGGAAGGAGACCGAGGTGTACGCCGCGCCGACGACCGAGGTGATCGCTGCGCTCCACATCACGATACCGAAGAGCCGATAGCCGAGATCCCCCGTGGCCGCACGAAAGACAGAAGACGGTGGATTCGCGGGATCGAGTGCGACGCCCTGATGCACCACACCGAGGACGGCGAAGAAGAGGATGATGCGCATCAGGCTCGCGACCCCGATCGCGGTCGCGGCGGAGCGGGTGACCTGCGGCACCGCGGCCGGGCCGGTGACGCCGGCATCGATCAATCGATGCGCGCCGGCAAAGGTGATGTAGCCACCCACCGTCCCACCGACGATCGTCACCACCGAGAGCACATCAATCCGCGTGGGGAGCACCGCGCGGACGATCGCCTCACCGATCGGGGGACCTGACGCGAGGGCGACGGCCAAGGTGAGGGCGATCAACACGAAGCCGAGCCAGATGCTGAAGCGGTCCATCGCGCGCCCCGCCTCCTTCACGACGAAGAGCCCGATGGCGAGTGCGGCACTCAGCGCGGCGCCGATCGTCACGGGGATGTCCGCGACCACCTCGAGCCCCAACCCCGCCCCCGCGACATTCCCGACGTTGAAGGCGAGACCGCCGAGCACCACGAGCACGGTGAGTGCGGTGCCGAGCCCGGGAAGCACGGCATCGGCGACAGGGCCGGCACGGCGTCCCGAGGCGGCGATCACCCGCCAGATGGTGAGCTGCGCGACGAGATCGATCACGATGCTCGCGAGGATCGCGAAGCCGAAGCTCGCGCCGAGCCTCTCGGTGAAGACCGCGGTCTGCGTGAGGAACCCCGGCCCGATCGCCGAGGTCGCCATCAGGAAGGCGGCGCCGATCAGCGCCGAGCGCGGTCGATCAGACATCCGAGGGTCCAGGTGCCGAGGGCGCAGGCGAGGGAGAGCAGGAACGGCGTGGGATGCGCGGTGAGCGTGGCGACCCCATAGCTGATGACGCCGGTGAGCAGCGTGAGCGCTGCGGTGCGCGGACTCCCGAGACGCGTGAAGAGCCCGAAGATGACCGTCACCACGACGCCGGTGCTCCCGAGAGCAGACGCCTGCTCGACGAGCGCGAAGACCCCGTCGCTGTTGAGCGCGAGGAACCAGGCGATGAGACCGAAAGTGAGGACGCCCCCACGCGCGATGCGCACCTTCACCGACTCGTCCGTGATGCCCGTGAGCGGGACGATCAGGTTGTGGGAGAGGAGTCCCGAGGCCACGAGCAGCGTCGAATCGACGGTCGAGAGGATCGCGGCGATCAGACCGCCGGCGAAGACGGCGAACAGGATCGGGGGCAACGAATCGCGCGCGATGGTAGGGAGGAGCTGCTCCGGATGCGCGAGGTCGGTGGTGAGCGCGCCGGCCAAGAGCGCGATGACCACCGGGATGCTCCCGATGAGCATGTACATCCCACCGGCGGCGAGTGACGAGCGCTGGGCGACTGACGCGGAGCGCGCGGCGATCACACGGCTCACGATCTCCGTCGCGGTGAGCGACCCGATCACGGGGATCGCCCACGCTTCGATCGCGAGCCAGATCGGGCCCGCCGCCGACGGGGCGAGATTCACACGCTCCGAGGTCGCGAGCAGCTGCCAGGCCTCGGCGGGGCCACCGACGCGAAGCACCACCGCGCCGAGGGTGATCATCAGACCGATGGCGAGGATGATTCCTTGCAGCACATCGGTGACGGCGTCGGCGAGGAGCCCACCGAACATCGTATAGGTGACCACGAAGAGCGCGGCGATCCCGATCCCCATCTCAGGGGTGAGGAGGCTCGCGGTGGCGAGCACCTGACCGAAGGCGCGGATCTGTGCGCCGGCCCAGAGGACCGAGCTCGGGATGAGGAGCACAGCAGCGAGTCGCTCGACGCCGATGCCGAAGCGCTGACGGTAGAGGTCGGCGAGGGTGGTGAGTCCACGATTCCAGAGTGGACGGGCGAGCAAGGCGCCCATGAGCACGAGGCAGAGCCCGTAGCCGAACGGCTCAGGCGAGGCGAGCGAGAAGCCCTCGCCATAGATCGTGGTGGAGGAGCCGATCACCGTCTCCGCACCGAACCAGGTGGCGAAGAGGGAGAAGGTCGCGAGGGTGTAGCCAAGGGAGCGTCCGCCGATCAGGTAGTCAGCCTCGGAGCTGATGCGCTTCGAGAGGTAGACGCCGATCCCGAGTTGGAGCGCGAGGAAGGCGAGGAGCGCGAGGAGGGCGGGGGTCACGTCGGCGCGCGACGGCGGGAGGCCATGAGTCGGGAATCTGGACTCATTCGACGGCGGCGAACAGGTCGGCGAGCTGTGCGACGGCGCAGGGGGTCGGTTCCGACTGGAGCCCACTCAGCTGTGCCGCGAGACCGAGAACGCGCGCCGGCGTCCATCCCGCCGCGCGAAGCTCAGTGAGCCCGGTGTCACCCGACGACTTGCTCAACTTGCGGCCGTCGGGATGCCGGAGGAGCGGATGATGGAGGAAGGCGGGCGGCGTCATGCGACCGAGGAGCCGTGCGAGCCGGAGCTGTCGACCGGTGGAGGCGAGGAGGTCCTCGCCGCGGATCACGAGGTCAATCCCTTGCTCCCAATCGTCGACGCTGACCGCGAACTGATAGGTCCACTGGCCGTTGCGATCGCGCACGAGGAGATCACCGCACTGCGTCATCGGGTCTTGGGTCTGCGGGCCCAGCCGCAGGTCATCGAACCGCTCTAGAGCATCCCCCGTCATGAGGACTCGGAGTCCGACCTGATCCCTGATCCCTGTCCCCTGACCCCTGCAGGTCCCAGGGTAGACGAGCTCGAGCCCCTCGTGTGCATGCGTGGCCCGCGCGATCTCCGCGCGCGAGCATCGGCACGCATAGACGAGTCCACGCGCCCCCAACTCAGTGAGGCGCGTCTCGTATCGCGCGGTATTGTCACTCTGGCGCTGTGGCACCGGGCCGGCGCGGAAGTGGTCGGTGGTGAGTCCATCGGGCTCGAGCCCCAGCCAATCGAGATCATCGAGGATCCCCTGCTCGTACGCCGGGCGGCATCGTCCCCGGTCGTGGTCCTCGATCCGCAGCAGCACGCGTCCGCTGAATCGCCGCGTGAGTCCCCAGACCCAGAGGGCGTTCACGGCGTGCCCCAGATGCAGCGCGCCCGTCGGGGCGGGGGCGAACCGCGTCGTGAAGCCGGGGGTGGGGGCGCGCATGGCCCAATCTCATCCCCGTCGGCATCACTGACAACTACGCCACGCGCGGCCTAACTTGCACGGTATCCCTCCCGAGCCCACGAGACGCGTGCACGCCGATCCTGATTTCGTGACCATCGTCGAGGTCGCCCCGCGCGACGGCCTCCAGAACGAGTCGACCCCGCTCCCCGCCGAGGTGAAGGTGGAGCTCGTCGATCGGCTGAGCGCGGCGGGGTGCCCGACGATCGAGGTCACCTCCTTCGTCTCCCCGAAGGCGGTCCCGCAGCTCGCCGACGCCGCGCAGGTGATGGCCGGCATCCGCCGTCATGCCGGCATCCGCTACACGGTGCTGACGCCGAACTGGCGAGGTTTCGAGGCCGCACGTGATGCGCGTGCCGACGGGATCGTCGTCTTCGGTGCGGCGAGCGAGAGCTTCTCGCAGAAGAACATCAACTGCTCGATCGCCGAGTCGCTGGCGCGCTTTCGGCCGGTGGTCACGGCGGCCCTAGAGTCAGGGATCGCGGTGCGCGGGACGGTCTCCTGCGCACTCGGCTGTCCTTATGAGGGCGTGATCGCGCCGGAGGCGGTGGCCGATGTCACACGCGAACTCCTCGAGATGGGATGCGAGGAGATCAGCATCGCCGACACCATCGGCGTCGGGACGCCCGATCGCACGCGGATGGTGATGGAGGCGGTGCTCGAGGTGGTCGATGCCGCGCAGGTCAACGCGCACTTCCACGACACGCAGGGTCGTGCGCTCGACAATCTCGAGGTCTGTCTCGAGCTGGGGATCCGGAGCATCGACGCGAGCGCGGGTGGGATCGGAGGGTGTCCCTTCGCGCCGGGGGCCACGGGGAATGTCGCGACGGAGGCGGTGCTCGCCTTCCTGGAGTCGCGCGGATTCACCACGGGGATCGATCGTGGGGCGGTCGCCTCGACGGGGCAGTGGTTGCGCGATCAGCTCGCGCGGCGCTGATCAGTACCCGAGCCCGACCCGCCGCCGCAGATGCCGGTTCGCTGTCATCTCCTCCATTATGAAGTGCGCGACATCCTCCACCGAGATGCGGTTCGCGCCTTCCGGCAGAAAGTCATCGCTCCAGCGATAGACCCCGGTCCGCTCGCCGGGCACGATGTCCCCGGTGCAGACCATCGTCCAGTCCACGTCGCCGTCTCGCATCGCGTGCCATGCCGCCTTGTGGCGATCGCTCACCTGCCTGAAGATCGCGGGGAAGGTCGGTTGATCATGCCGGAGCCCACCATGCACCGAGTCGAGGATCCCGCCACCCGCCACGCCAAGGACGCGGCGCACCCCATGCGCGCGCATCGCGGCGACGATGTTCCGCATCCCCTGCGACTGCGCCTCGCCCGGTTCATGCACGCCGGCGCCCCCTAAGCCGGAGAGCACCACCTCCGCCCTCGCGACGACGCGCGCGACGGCGTCGGCATCGAGCACATCCCCTTGGATGATCTCGAGTCCCACACGTGGCGCGAGCTTCGCCGGGTCGCGCACTAGGGCGCGCACCTCATGCCCGAGCGCGAGAGCGTATTCCAAGAGACGGCCGCCGACGCGACCGGTGGCACCGAGGAGCGCGATTCGCATGTGGTAAAGATGGGGCCAAGACTCAGTGGAAATCATGCCCCCGCGCGAAATCCTCCCCCGCACCGGCGCGGATCGGGAGAAAGGTCTCCCCGCGGATGTTCCAGACCCCATCCTCCACCTGGAGCATCCCGCGCACGAGGAGAATCGGCTGCTGCGCGAGCAGGGTGAACTCCGACTCGGCCTGCTGCGGCCGCACCACGACGTTGATCGTCCCCGTCTCGTCCTCGAGGGTGAGGAACATGAATCCCTTCGCCGTCGGCGGCCGCTGCCGGCAGATCACGAGCCCCGCATGGGCGACGCGCGCGCCATCGCCGAGCGTGTGGAGCTCGCGCGCGGTACGCACGCCGTTGGGGGTGAGGGTCGCGCGGAGAT
>Ga0194130_10007874_pt1 | contig 11550 bp, 8 predicted proteins | sample TA2KigsurfametaG_FD_160084 | JGI IMG/M metagenome (GOLD analysis project Ga0194130, IMG submission 160084) | Freshwater microbial communities from Lake Tanganyika, Tanzania - TA2015050 Kigoma 12 surface | ecosystem: Environmental > Aquatic > Freshwater > Lake | place: Tanzania: Lake Tanganyika... | reverse complement strand
TGGAAACGACACAGTAACAGGCGGCGCAGGAACCGACACGGTAACAGGTGCCTCTGGAGGATATCTAAGGGGGCCGGGTGACGGCATGTCAGACAGCATCGAGACTTTTATTGAAGGCGGCCCCACAAGGCAAGAGGCTCTGCTATCTCAAGGCGAATTTGTGATCCCGGCGGATGTGGTATCTGGGCTAGGCAATGGATCTTCGGAAGCAGGATCGCAACGGCTGTACCAACTGATGGACAGCGTTCGCATGGCGCGGCACAATACTAAAAAACAACCCCCTGCAATTGACATTGAGGGTTTGTTGCAAGATGTTTGAAGAATGGCAAAGATGCTCTGGATGGTTGCAAGAAGCTCTTGATCATGCTGGAAACTTGTTCTCTCTTGAAGATGTATGGCAGGCAGTTTTATCGGGAGACGCAGTATTCCTGCCTGGAATAGATGCAGCAGTGGTGGTAGAAGTGCGTGTCTACCCGCAAAAGCGCGTAATGAACTGTTGGCTTGCCGGTGGAAGCCTTGAGGAATTGGAAGAGGTTTTTGCTCCGATGATTCGTTACTATGCTAAGAAATTTGAATGTGAATTGATAATGATCCAAGGCCGTCCAGGCTGGAGGCGTGTGTTCAATATGCAACAGTGTGGAGTTGTTCTTGTAGAAAAGGTGCAATCATGAGTTTAGGCGGACCATCTCAAACAATTACGCAAAGCGCGCCAGAGTACCAACTGCCGTACATTGCAGATCTGTACCGCATGGGGCAACAGATTGCGTATACGCCGTACACCCCCTACCAAATGCCTCGCACCGCAGAAACTTCTGGCACATACCAGCAGGGCGCCGAGGCGATGCAGGCAATTGGAACAAGCCCTGGACTCCTGGGTCAAATTAATGTAGGCGGAAAACCTATGGGGGTGATGGAGGCTTACATGAGCCCCTTTCAACAATCCGTCACAGATGTAGCAAAAAAATCAGCAGAGCGCGATTACCAGCAGGGTTTAAACACACTTAGAGCCAGTGCAGCGCAACGCGGTGCGTTTGGAGGAACGCGACATGCTCTTGCAGAAAACGAACTTATGCGCAACCTTGGAACTCAATTAAGTAATATTCAAATGAAAGGTGGGGCAGCAGCGTTTGATCGCGCATCGGAATTATATCAACAAGATTTAGAAAATCAAATGCAAAAGGCTCAAGGCTTGCAACGACTTGGCTTGCAGGACGAAGCTCGGAGGCAAAGAGACTTAGATCTTGCGTATCAAGAATTTGAGAAGCAGCGGCTTTATCCCCTAGAACGAGCAGATGCTTATCGTGCGCTGGTGTTTGGTCAGCCACAGCCTGAGTCCAGGCAAGCATACAATCAACCGCCAAATCCCTTCGTACAAACGCTTGGTCTTGCAAGTCTTTTGTACGGCGGTATGGGTCGCTGATAAAGCAGGAGAAAGTTATGGAACATATGATGGGCCTTGCTCCAGATATCAATGTCTTGGAGGCAATGGAGATTTTCAAAAATTTTCCAGATGAAGATCTTCGGCCTTATCTTAGAGATCCAAAGCTTGCTGCCGTTGCAGCCGGAGAAATAGATCGTCGCTTGAACGTGCGAAGAGATTTTGAGTCAAGGCAGCAACAAAACCAAGGCACAGTGGTTGAGCAGCTACAGGCTATGTTGCTATCGCCACCACAACAAATGCCACCACAACAAATGCCCCCACAAGAAATGCTGGCTCAACAAATGTTAGATCAACAAATAGCAGCGCAACAACCCCCTAATGTTCCGCAAGGATTGCCCGCTCTTATGGCTTCCGGGGGTCCAGTGGCGTTCCAACAGGGTGGCGGTATTCTTGATAAACTTAATTCTTTTTTTCGCCAAGTAACAAGTTTTGGCTCACCGTCATGGGAAATGGTTGACCAAAAATCACGACCACTTTCAACGCAAACTTCTTCTTCACCACTGGAGCTAAGCCCTTTTGGCAACCAAGTAATTTCTGATCGTATAGCAACTGCCGATGCTCGTAAAGAAAAAAAAGAAGCAGATGAAAAACAACAAAAAGCTCTGTTAGAACTAATTCGCCAAAGGCTTGCGCCACAAACCACAACCACTACGCAATCAAATTCAGGAAAGCCAGCAAAACTACCCACGCTTCCAGCGGTGCCCACAATTGAAGCAACTGCTCCTCTTGATCCACGAGCTTTGCGAGCCAGTGCTGAAGAAGAAGAGGCGTATTTAAAAAACAAATTCCCAGACACGGTTAGCCCCTTGGCTGAAGCCTTGGCAAGAGAGGCGGGCCAGCAGGTTTCTCCAGAAGAGCAGCGCCGTCGTGCGTTCATGCAAGCAGGTATACGTGGTCTAGGGTATCAAGGACGAGACTTTGGTGGCGGTCTGGCAGGCATGTTTGAGGGCTATGAAAATACTAAAAACAGTATCGAGTCTGCCAATAAAGAAGCGAGAACAAATGCGGCCAAAGCGCGCCTTGCCGCAGAACAATACAAAGATGCTTTGCGCAGAAAAGATTATGAATCTGCGCGAGTTTATGCACTTAAAGTAGAAGAATTTCGTCAAGCCGCAGTTGATTCACAAAATAAAGCTAAGCTTGCAAATTATGGGTTGCAAGTAAAAGACTTTGGTGCAAAGCTAGATTTGTATAATGCACAAAACAAAGGATCTGCGCAACAAAAACCTCCGTCGATTCGGGATTTGTTGGCACTTGACAGATTTAATTTTGATGTAAACAAAGAAGTAAACGAGCGTGCAAAGCCTGAAATTGATGCGCTTAAAGCTAAATATAACAAAGACGCTGCAAAATTGTTTTCCGATACTCCTAAAAACTGGGAGCAAAATCCTGAGTATCGCGCTAAGTTTGAAGCCGAGGCTAAAGCAATACGTGACCGTATACGCGCGGAGCTAGGGGTATCTAGCGGGTCAGCGGCAAAACCAATAAAATTAACTCCAGAAATGCTATTAGATATTCTTAAGGTAGGCTCAGGCAAATGATTGTCAACATTCCCAATTTGGGAAGTTTTGAGCTTCCACAGGGCCTGGATCAAGAACAAACGCGAAGGGCTTTGCGCGGGCTGTATCGCGTTGCGAATCAACCTTATACAGAGCCAGAGTATGGGCTTGGTCAATTATTAGCGCGAGGGTTTTCTCGCAGCGGACAACAACTTATCACAGATTACACAGACGTTGGCCCTGCTGTAGGAATTGCCGCGTTTGCTAAAGCTGGTTTTGGAGGAGACCTTGCTAAAGCAGAAGAATTTATGCGCAGCGCCGAAGCAAAAAATCAAAAGATTGAGGCTGCTATTCCTGCGCGCTATCCTGACGTTACAGAAATAGGGCTAAGAGATGTTCCTGGTTATTTTGCAGAAAAACTTGGCGAGGGATTGCCAAGCCTTTTAAGCATGATTGGGCCTGGGGGGATTGCTGCTTATGGTGCTAAGACACTGGCGAAAACCGCAGGCAAAGAAGCCCTGGAAAATGTTTTAAAGAAAAATCTTGGGCCAGACTATAAACAAAGAGCTCTTGACGCGGTTAAGGCAGCCCAGGCCGCAGAACAAGCAGCGTTTGCAAAAACTGCTCCCAAACTTGTTGCGCCTACTTTGGGAGTGGTTGGGGCAAGCCAGCTTATTCCTGAATCATTCCGGGAAATATATCAGGAGACAGGAAAGCTAGAACCCGAGACGGCAATTGTTGCGGGCGGCATAAACGCTATGCTGGACTCTCTGATCCCTGCCAAACTTCTTGGTCAACTTGGTGCATATGGCAAGGGCGTTATGGTGGCGGAGGCTGCAAAAAAAGCAGGCTTCACCGCTGCCGCAGGAAGAATTGCAAAAGGCACTCTTGCCACTATGGGACAAGAAGGCCTTACAGAAACAGCCCAAACTGCAATTAACAATGTTGCCATTAAATTTATTGATAATAATTATGATATTTTTAGCCCTGAAAATATAAAGAAATATATTAATTCTTTTGCTGCGGGTGCCGCTTCTGGCAGTGCACTAGGTGCTGTCGGAGCCGCTGGCGCAGAGTTCCGTTCCCCAGCAAAGATGCCTCCCGCACCTCCTGTTGAACCTCCTCCTGCTCCTCCTGTTCAGCCCCCACCTGCCCAGCCGCCATCACTCCCGCTACTCCCGCCTGTTGCGCCTAAAACACCCCCTGTTCAGCCGCTTCAAGCACCTCCTGTCGCGCCTGAAGCGCCGGCTGTACCTCAACCACCTGTTGCTCCTCCTGTTGCCCCTCAAACAGTGCCGCCTGTTGCACCACCTGCCGTGCCTCAAGCAGCTCCGCCTGCTACACCAGCACCTCCTGTTGCGCCACCCCCACCGGCACCTCCTGTTGCACTTCCAGGTGTTCAGCCACCACCTCCAACAGCACCTGCGCTTCCACCTCCAGCACCTCCTGCACCACCCCGGGCAGCCCTTCCGGCGCCTGCGGCACCACCACCTCCGGCTCCTTTAAAACCAAAGATTCCCCCGTCTCTTCAGCCAAGAGACCGCTCAAGCGACGAGTCTGTACGCCAGATGCAAAGGATTGCGGAAAATCCAGATCCGCTGCAACTTGGAAATTCGCGCACGTTTACGGACGGCGCCCCGCTGGTCATTGGTCCATCGGATGCGTGGGATACGGAATATCAAGCTGGCACAGAAGATGTTGCAATTAGTGGAGATGTAAGAACACCTTTCCGTTATGCATTTGTGCCTTCTTCTGCGGTTACTCCTTCTCATACAGCAAGCGGGATAATCAATACAAACTTTGGACAATCGCCTTTTGTTCCTATTAACAACGGCAGGATTGCTGGCCTTAAACAAGCCTACGCCAACATCAATGTGGGCAAAGAAGGCGTTAAAAAATATCGTGATGAGATTATTAAAATTGGAGAGCGGCTTGGCTTGCAAGCACCCGCATATCCCGATCCCATCCTTGTTCGTGTTGTGCGCCCGAAAGATGTTCCGGAGAATGTTGGAGATATAAGCAATCGTTCTGGCGCTCTTGGAATGAGTGCGTCGGAAATTGCTAAACAAGACGCTCAACGTGTTGATATTGCAAACCTTGATTTTGATGAAAACGGAAATGTAACAAGAGAAGCGCTTGGAAAATTTATATCCAAGATGCCAGAGAATGAAAAACAAAATCTGGCGCCAAATACCAAGCCTACAAAAGACGCAGCAAACCGGTTTCGCAATGCAATCTTTGCGGCAACGTATGAAGACGACGACCTGATCAGACTTGTTGCAGACGCAGAAAGTGAAGAAGCAAAAAATCTTATTAGCGCTATGCTTCGTGCTGCGCCATCGATGATCCAACTCAAAGGTCTTGGCGAATATGATGTTCGCAGAGATGTTGTCAATGCTGCAAAAGAAGCTATCACTGCGGCGCGCAGGGGCATCAGCGTGGCTGACATGGCGCGACAACAAGACATGTTCCCAGAAGAAAAGCCAGAAGGCAGGCGCCCCAAAAACCAAGAAACTGTTTTAAATTTCTTTGCGGAAAATATACGCAAAAGTCGCGTGATGGGCGATGAGCTTACACGCGTAGCGCAAGAACTTGAAGCGTCTGCAAAAGCAGAAGATGTTGATATGTTTGGTGAGGTTGCAAAAAAATCTCCTGCTCTTATTTTAGAAAGCCTTGGCAAAAAAGTTTCGGAAAATGTTGTAGAAGCTAAACCACAAAAGCGCGGTTTTCTTGAACCAAACGACGACATGTTTGATTCTTTTCGCGCAGAACTTGATCGGCTTGGGTTGGCAGACATAAGCCTGGAAATGTTTGAGCCAAATTTGAAAGGCGGGAAAACATCACTTGGACAATTTGAAGATGCAACGGAAGCAGATGTGGTTCGTATTATTAAGATGGCAATACTTACCACAAAAGCCGAGGAGATGTACCCCAATGTTTTTAACAAACAACGCCTTAATCGCACCCTCCACCATGAGGCGTTTCATGCGCTCAAGTCTCTTGGCTTGTTTACTGAACAAGAATGGAACACGCTTACCAAAGCGGCTGAGACCGATTGGCTAAGTCGCATTTGGAATGGCGATACAAAACCTGTAACCGATATCTATGCAAACGAGACAGCAGAAAAACAACTTGAAGAAGCTATGGCTCGCGCCTTTGAAAACTACACAATGGGAGCATTCCGCCCTGTTGGAACAATAGCGAAAATCTTTAACAAGATCCGCAGCTTCTTGCGTAAGGTGTATACATTCTTCAATGCTAAAGGAATTACAGAAGAACAAGCAGATATTTTTGAACGGATTCTTTCTGGAGAAATTGGCAACCGCGCACGACAAAATACTAATAAACTTTTGTCGCCCAACAAAACAAATGTTTCTGATTTAGAAACCGAAAAAATTATTTACAACGCTGCTATCCTTGATGTCAACAAACAGGCTATGAACAACCTTGTTGATACAGGGCCAACATTTTCTAGTATAAAACAAAAAACATCGGATCTTATCAAAGATAAATCGCTTGACAATGCCAACGTGTTTTTAGCGGCGTTTAATTTACGTCAGTTAGGAGAGCTAAGTAAAGAAGCTTTGCCGCAGATAGAAAAATATTATGAACAAGTAACACAAATGTTAGCGTATCGTGATACGCGAATAACGCTTGCTGCGGAAATTGCTAAGAAGTGGATTGCTTGGGCAGACGCTAATCCTGAGCTAAACAAAATTTTGGCAGATGTAATGAACCGCGCTACGATTGCGGGAATGGATCCAGAAACTCAACTCAAAGACATTAAAGACAAAACCATACTAAGCGGTTGGCCTAAGATTGCCGCAGATGATGTTGCGTTAAGTATTTATAAAGAAGTGCGGAAATATTATTCTGACAATTTACAGGAGCTTTACGACTCTTTAAAGCAGCGCATTAAGCGCGATATTGAGGATGAGCGTGCAAGAACTGCGCAACTCAATAAGCTAGAGCTAATGTTTAGCAAAGCCAAATCTCAAGGACCGTATTTCCCGCTTGTGCGTTTTGGTGACTATTGGGTATCTATACAGCCAAGAAAAGCCGATGCGGAAATTGAGTATTACATGTTTGAATCACGATCAGAGCAACGTGCTTTCGAAGAGCAGCTTGTTAAATCTGGTTTGAATAAAGACACAGATTTTCAATCAGGATTAAAAGCAAGAGAAATTCTTGGTCGCGGACTTCCCATGACTGGGTTTATGCGCGATGCCATGAAGATTATTGATAGCCCAGAAATTAAGGACAAAGAACAACTTAAAGATGGACTGTGGCAGGCTTATCTTGCTTTGCAACCTGATCTTTCTGCACGAAAACATTTTATTCACAGAAAAAACATTGAAGGGTATAGCAACGATGCAATCCGTGGGTTTGCAGAAACTACTTTCCACGGCGCCTATCATCTTGCACGGGTCAAGTTTGGAGGAGAACTTAACTCACTGTTGCTAAAAGCCAACACACATCTAAAAGAAAACCCATCTCTTGCAGGGTCTCGGTATCTTGATGAGCTTGTTCGGCGCCATGAATGGGTCAACGCCCCTGAAGACGTTAACAGCTTTACAAGCAAAGCTACCTCTTTTGCATTCTTGTATTTCTTGACAGCCCCAGCTTCAGCCATTGTCAACATTGCTCAAACTCCGATGGTGGCTTTTCCTTTCCTTGGCGCAAAGTTTGGTTTCAGAACGGCAGGTGCAGAGTTGCTAGCTGCAACCAAGGATTACTGGCAAAGCGGAATGAGCGAAGAGAAAGGTTTTTACGACATTCTTCGCACACTAAAGCAGCGCAAGGAAAATAAAAACCTTACGGAAAAAGAACAGAAGATTGCGGTTGATGAATACAACACAATGGTAAAGCTTTATGAAGATGGAACACTAAATCGCACGATGACGCTTTCTTTGTCCGGAATTGCAGAAAGACCGCAGGATGTTTTGACAGGTGGGTTGTCGTCAGTAATAAAAAGCAAGTCTCTCAAAGCTCAAGACAAGCTTACGTATGGCCTTGGATATGCATTCAATCAAGCAGAAGTTTTTAATCGGCAAATTACGGCGCTTGCTGCGTATCGTTTGGCGCGCAAACGCGGGATGGCTCCAGATGTTGCGCTTGCTACTGCCAAAGATGTTGTAAATCAGACACACTTTGAGTATTTGAATGCGACCAAGCCAAGATTCATGCAAGGTCCGACCGCAAGAATTTTGTTCCAGTTTAAGAATTATGCGCAACAAATGACCATGCTTTATGTGCGCAGCTTGCAACACGCTTTTGCCGATGATCCAGATTTAAAGAAAGAAGCGCGTGCACGCCTTGGCGCTATGCTTTTAATGACAGGTCTTTTTGCAGGATACGAAGGTTTGCCTTTGTATTGGGTTATTGAAGGAACAATAAATGCTCTCTTTGATGACGAAGATGAGCCATATGATTTCAATAACGACGCAAAAAACAAACTGGCTGATATGTTTGGATCAAACGTGGCACGAGCACTTAGTCGCGGCCCAATCTCTGAGTTGCTTGGAATTGACATTGCTTCCAGGGTTAGCCAAAACGGAATGTGGTTCCGTGACGCTCAATACTCAGCAGATGAGGTGGAGGCATTCCGACAATTTGTGACTGATCTGGCTGGTCCTTTTGTGGGTATTGGCGTTAACATTTCCGATGGCGTGAAAAAAATCAACGACGGCAATACTTGGCGTGGTATTGAAGCCATGCTGCCGCCTGTGCTCAAAGACTTCATGAAGGTTGCGCGGATGTCTGAAGAAGGGGCAACCACCCTGCGAGGCGATCCTATCGTCAAAGAAGTCAGCACCTGGGGATTGTTCATGCAGGCCCTTGGCTTTACACCTGTTGATGTGGCCCGAAGCTACGAGGTCATGGCGGAAATTAAGGGTCTTGACAAAGACTTGGACCAGCGCCGCAAGAGGCTGTTGCAGCAGGTCACCCTTGCACAGATGACTGGAGATTACTCAGCGTATGCAGAAATTAGCGATAAGATCAATGCATTCAATGAAAAAAATCCCAAAAACCCCATCACCCCTGAAAGCATTAAGCGCTCCTTAGCGCAACGCACAAAAGATAGTGAGCGCGCTGTCCGTGGTGTTATTGTGAATCCGAAACGGGAGTACTTACTGGAGCAGGGCCGCTACCTTGGGGAGGAGGAGGAGGATTAGACTGAACAATAACTTTGTTTTCATAGTCTATCCCACAAAAAGTAGCATAGTCACGCAACGTGCGGCGCTTGCCAAATCCAAAAACCCCTAAGTCTTTTTTGTGGTAAAACAGATCTGCCATTCTTTGGTTAGATCTTTTGACCATATCCCACCATCGCACAGATCGCATTTCGTCATCTTCTTCAGCCCAGTGTCTGCGTTCTTTTGCTCTGTTGTAAAAATGATACACCGGAGCGAGCGGAGGGTGTAATACGTCATAGCCATGCGTGAAAGCGCGCACTGCAATGTTCTGTTCTTCTCCGTTGAAATACAAAACAGGGTCATAAATGACCTCTTGACAGAACTGCCCAACCGTAAAAATAAATCCTGCCCCAATGTGACAGGCGGGCACCGGATATTCTGATTGTAAAATGTCCGATTCAAAAGTAAGCAAGGGGTCGGTTTCCTTAAACGACTCGCCCGGTTTTAATCTTTGATAAATAAGATCTTTTGTACCAGACATGTCAGTAGGCTTGCCGTCTATAAATTCAAAACCCCTGGCATAACACGAATACATTTTTTTGGGATTAGGTGTAAAGTTACTTTCCATTAACCCAATACACAAATCATCCCAATCTTTATCGAACCAGCTATGTGAATCTATTTGTAAGAAATATTGTTCACCTTGATAGAGTGATTGCGCAACGTGCCTTGCCCAACAAGCGCCCCGCGCATCCACAGCGTTAATAAAAACGTAGCGAATTTGATTAGCAAACCCCGTTTTTTCCAGGTGCCTGTATTGTGGATGAGATCCTTGATCCACAATTCCAAACACAAGCTTGTCTGGGTTCTTTGCTTTTTTGTAACAATCATTAACTGTAAACCAAAGTAAAGGATCACGATAAGACGCGATGCTAATGAATATCATAAATCGCTTCCAATGTCATCGCAAGAAGGTCAAGTTCGCTTAATCTATAGCGTGTATAAAACCCACGCTCACCTAAACCATGTATCCCGCTATTGCCTTGATGGTGTTCTGGACAAAGCGGTACTACTAAAAAATGACTGGCTCTTTGTGACATACCCTGACCTTCGCGGATATGATGCAAGTTAGCTGGCGTAGCCCCCCAATCAAGATGACGGCACAAAATACACCCAATCGACGCCACTTTGTCGCCGTAAAGTTTTTCTGATTTTTTTTTCATTCCTTGTGTTTTTCTACCTGTTCCACTAGAACGCTGTGATGTAATCTAGTAATCTGTCCGGTTTCTAAATTTTGGCATGTGTATCGCGTTGACATGCCCTGAACCCACATTAAATCTACTAATTTAAATCTTTGTTTATTGCGTCGCAAAACAAAAGTATCACCAATTTGCAACTTAAAAAGTCGCACAGGTTTTGCTGGCGCTTGTCTTTCTTTCTCCCTAATGATGTTTTTAATGCGATCTTCGATCTGCCACTCAAGTTCTTTCAGTAGATCTTCTATGCTTTCGCCATGCCCGGTTGCATATCCTTGGACCGTCATCCACTTGGCTACCTTCTCCCGTTCGGCAGCAACGATGCCTTGTTCATACTCAGTCCAGTGATCTTCACTCCAGACTTTCGTCATATGTTTGTTCCTTAAGTTTTACTGCCACAAGCCAATCTTAATTATATCTTTTGCCGCTTTAAGCATAAATAAAAATTCCGATCTCAATACTCACTTCGTCCTTAAACTTGGCAAAGTTAGTTGGTTGACCAGCCATGTCAAACATTTTGGTATACGTCCAGTGCGGATCAATATGTCGTTCAAACGGATTACCCTCCGCCTCACCTTGCGGAAGATATCCAAGAGGTATGCTTATAATCAAATGTTCCGCCTTTGACCTTAACTTTTTTATCACCTTCCGCGCATCGCTAGGTTTTAAATGCTCGATAATATCTCCGCAGATACACACATCACATGGCACGGCATCCCAATAAACCACATCAGAAACAATTACTTTGTTGTACAGTTTATGCAATTCGTATTTTGCAACGTACGGCGCCCACACTTCCACGCCTATCCAATACTGATCAGGCTTACGCAACAACGATGAATAGGTTCCTATTCCTGGGCCAACATCAACAACAATGTCCGGCTCTACACCATTCACATAATCTACAACATACTGCTTGCCAGCCGGAGATGACCATGGCATAAAATTCTCCTACAAATGCACGCTCGTGCATTTACCGTGGGGTAATTTCCAGCATGTTCGCTTATTTTTCCCCCCTTGCTCGTATGGCGGCGGCCGCATCCCATGCGTGGCTGTCTTTGTCTCGGTTTCCTATTTCATCTGCCACCTTCGCACATGCCTCGCGTTCCTGCTTTATGAGCAGTTGACCAAACTGGATCAGGGATGCCTGATCGCCGTCCATGCCCTCATCTGTCGGTATAAAATATCCGTTTATAACCTCGTGTTTAACCCAGGGC
>Ga0194130_10007873_pt1 | contig 11552 bp, 16 predicted proteins | sample TA2KigsurfametaG_FD_160084 | JGI IMG/M metagenome (GOLD analysis project Ga0194130, IMG submission 160084) | Freshwater microbial communities from Lake Tanganyika, Tanzania - TA2015050 Kigoma 12 surface | ecosystem: Environmental > Aquatic > Freshwater > Lake | place: Tanzania: Lake Tanganyika... | reverse complement strand
GCTAAATTATTACTTAATGAAATGAAATCTAATCCTGATATTTATCTTATTACAGGTGATTTAGGTTATGGTTTATGGGATGACATTATGAATATATTTCCTAATAGATTTTTTAATGTGGGGTCATCTGAAATGACTATGATGGGAATGGCTATAGGATTGGCTATGGAAAATAAAATACCATTTGTATATTCAATTACACCGTTTGCTATTTATAGACCATTTGAAATGATTAGAAATTATGTTAATTATGAAAATATTCCCGTAAAGATATTAGGTGGTGGTAGAAATGAAGATTATGGTTATTTAGGATTCTCACATTGGGCTAGTGAAGATTTAGCTGCTTTAAGCATATTTGAAAAGCTTAAATTATTTAAACCACATACTCAGGATGAATTAGAAAATGCTTTTAACTTTTCTGTTAATAATAATTCTCCTGTTTATATTAATTTAAAAAAATGAGAATACTAATTACAGGAGTAAATGGATATATAGGTAAATCTCTATTTAATGCTTTAAAAGATAAACATAAAGTAAGTGGTATTAATAGACAGATAGTAGATTTAACAGATTCCGTTGCAGTTAGGCAGTATTTTAATACAGTAGATTATTTTAATGTAGTTATTCATTGTGCTACAGAAGGTGCTTCTAATCCAAGAAGCAATGATTGGAATATGATGGATAATAATCTTAAAATGTATTATAATCTTTTACAAAATAAAGAATGTTATAATAAATTTATTAATTTTGGATCAGGTGCTGAAATTTATCTTCTCCAAACACCTTATGGATTAAGTAAAAAAGTAATTGCTAATTCAATATCATGTAAAGATAATCATTTTAATCTTAGAATATTTGGATTATTTGATGAGAATGAATTAGAGACTAGATTTATTAAAGGAAACATTAAAAGGTATATAAATAAAGAACCAATTCAAATCCACCAGAATAAAGGAATGGATTTTTTCTATATGCAAGATTTAATTAAGGTAATAGAATATTATATTAATGAAAATGAACCACCTAAAGAGTTTGATTGTGTTTATAATAAAACTTCTTATACTTTATTTAGGTTAGCATGTCTCATAAATAAATTAGATAATTACGAAATTAATATAATTAATAAAGGTGAAAATGGAGACGATTACGTATCTAAGTACCGTGATACTATTCTACCAATTGAATTTATAGGATTAGAACAAGGAATTAAAAATGTATATAACAGATTAAAGAATGAATGTTAAAATAAAAATACATTATATGCCTTGGGAAGTAGACTATGCTTTACTTCAGTTTATACAGCTCAAAAAATCAGCTGAGCATCTATTACCAGATGATAAAATATATTTTGAAATAGGTATAAACTTATCTAGTCATATTATCAACTGGGAACAATCAAGATTACCTAAAGAATTTTTCATTAATAAATTCAATGCATTAGTTAAACTAATAGATTGGGCTAAAAATAGAGTTACAGTATATGATGGAAATGAAGTATGGGGACATTTAGATTTAGAACGTAATCAAGTTGAATCTCATATTAATTACTACATGTCAATTTGCCCTGATATGTGGTTTCATGAACATACATTATTCTATCTAATTGAAGCCGCTAAGCAATGTAAAGATAAATACTTTATAATTACACCAGAAATCCATAAATTATGGGATGCTACGTGGGATGAATTAGTACATGATGCCTATCAATCACTTCCATATGAACAATGGAACCAGTCAGATATATTTGAAATACAAAGACGAGTTGAAACACTAGAAACACCATTTGCTCAACAAACTAATAAATATAAATGGGCTGGTTGGTTTGATATTTACAGTAAAGCATTAGTTGAAGAACTAATTCCTATCCCTGCTGAATGGAAAGGGTATGGACCATGGGATTTCTTCGGGATGTTAGTTTCAGATATAGCAAATAAAAATGGTACACCTGTAAAAGAATATATTTTGAAAAATCAAATTATATTTGAATATCACCCAGATAAAAATGATAAAAGTAACTTTGCTGACTACTACAAGGATATGTTAGTATTAAATAAAATAGAAAACCAAAGACAAGTAATAGAAACAAAATTTCCTTATTATATTAAACAATGGAAAAAATATTATGATAAAATTTATAATAACAACAACAATTAATTCTCCAACACTTGCAACTTATAAATTTACTAAAATTGCTAAACGTGATGGATGGCATTTTATAATTGTAGGTGATACTAAAACCCCACATGAAGAATATATTGAATTACAAGAAGAAAATAAACCATATGTAACCTATCTTCACCCAGCTAAACAAGAAGAATTATACCCTGAATTAAGTAAAATTATTGGTTGGAAAACAATCCAACGTCGTAATATTGGATTCGTTTATGCTTATAATAAAGGTGCTGAAATAGTAGCTACAGTTGATGATGATAACATTCCATATAATAACTGGGGAACTGATTTATATATTGGTAAAGAGGTAGAAGTAGATTACTATTCACCAGAAATGGATGTATTTGACCCATTATCAGTAACTAATTATCCTAATTTATGGCATAGAGGTTATCCAATTGATTACTTACCTTACAGAGATAGAGTTGAATATAAAGGTAAAAAATTTATTAAACCATTAATTCAAGCTGATTTATGGGATGGAGATCCTGATATTGATGCAATGTGTAGATTGACTCAAAAGCCAATTTGTAAATTTAATACTATAGGACCCTTCGCATCAGATAAACAATCTCCATTCAATTCACAAAATACATTCATTCATAGAGATGCTTTAAAACACTATGCAGTATGGCCTTATGTAGGTAGAATGGATGATATTTGGGGTGGATATTATGCTCAAAATAAAATTAAAGCTGATAAATTAATTTATAATAGAGCATCAGTTTATCAAGACAGAAACGTTCAAGATTTAATTGTTAATTTAGAGAAAGAAATTATTGGATACAGATATACATTAGATTTTACTAAAAATACAAACATTAGTAACGATTATATTCCAACACAAACAGAAAAGTTCTTAGAAATATATTTTAAACATTTTAATTAATGAAAATATCAGCAGTAATAGTATCTCGAAATGATGGATACGGGGGATACTTAAATGAGAGAGCAACATATTGCTTTAATTCAGCAATTAATACTTACGATGAAATAATCTACATAGATTGGAACTCACCAACTCATAGTTTGCTTTACGATATTAAAAATAATATTCAATTTAAAGGCAATTTTAAACACATTATAATTACTCCTGAAATTGCTTCAATATTAACTAATAATGATCCTAACGCTCAAAAATGCTGTGAGGTATTAGGTCGTAATATTGGTTTAAGGCGCGCTATAGGCGATTATCTAGTATCGACTAATATTGATATTATTCACCCAAAACGTGATCAACTAGAAGAAACAATCGCTCAATTAAATTTTAAAACGTTTTATACAATTAGTAGAAGACATACTGATTGGAATATGATTAAAGAATTTCATAATGGCGAAATACTATTTACAGAATGGAAATCATTAAGAGAACATTTAATTACAAATTCAGAAGAACGCCACTTTGAGGAAACAACAGTAAAAGGTGATGATTATAGTATTATTAATTGCTGTGGTGATTATCAAATTGCATCTAAAGAAGTATGGAATACAATTCGTGGATTTGAAGAAGATTTAATTTACTCACTTTATGCTGATACTAATGTTCAGAAAAAAGCAGCAATGCATGGATTTGAACTTAAAGCAATTTATAATCCAGCATTATTTCATATTGAACATGGTAAAGGTGGTGGTGGATTTTTAGATGGTATTAATAAAGTAACTAACGACCCATATCGTGCTATAGTATATCAACAAAAAACTCAAAATAGCGAAACGTGGGGATTTGGAAATACTGAAATTGAATTTGAAGTGTTTTAAAATATTTATTAGAAATTTAGTTTATGGCAAAAGCGCTTCGCACACCTCAACGCAAACAAGAATATCTAAGCCGAGTAATAACTCTTGGAGAGATTACTAGTGAAGCAGCGTGTGAAGTAATAGGATTAATTCATGAAATTAATAATGAAGATAAAAATAAAGCAGAAGAAAATCGTGATCCAATTAAACTTATCCTAAATTCCCCAGGCGGAAATGTATATGATGGAATGGGAATAATTGATGCTATTACTAATTCAGTTACGCCAATTCATATGCATATACATGGCCATGCTATGTCAATGGGGTTTGCTATTGCAACTTGTGGTAATTATCGTTATGCGACTAAACATACTACGTTTATGTATCATGAAATGAGTTGGGATACTGGACAGGAAAAAATGAAATATCATGAACAAGAATTAAAAGAAGGTAAACGATTATGGAAGATATATGATGATATAATTGTTGAAAATACTAAAATACCACTTAAAACACTACAAAGCATACGTAAAGAACAAAAAGAATGGTATATAACTGCTGAACAGGCATTAAAACTTAGTATTATTGATGAAATTTTATAATATTTATATATAAACGTAAATAATGGCGGAAATTAAACCAAAACTTAAAGTAGACGTAAATCAAAACCCAACTAAAAAGGGTATTAAAGTACAATTTATATTACCATCATCAATTGAAGGTGATGCTAAGGCAGCCGCTACTCAAAAATTACAAGAAAAATTAAATCAGGGGCTATCTCAGTATAAATTAACTGTATCTCAAGATACAGATGTACCTTATTCTAATGTTATTGGATTTTTAATTCCAATAGCTGATGTTAAGATGCTTATTAAAAATGCTATTAGTAATAAAGAGGAGGAAAAAAAACCAACACCTTCTCCAGCAGAAGAATCGTAAGTATAAAAATAAGAAACATGAAACGCAAAGTACCTGTATTTCGAGTAAACGCAAAACCAGGTGCTTCATATAAAAAACTTATAGAAGTACCAGGATTAGAACATGTTATAATAGAAGAAACAGTATTAGCAATTAAAGAAGGAATAAAAAAAAAGAAAAAATCAATTCCAATATTTGAAATAGCTGGTTCTGATTGTTATGTAGAAATAGAAAAAGATAAGTGGAAGTTATCTCTTACAAATGCACTTGAATATTATATAAAACATGAAGATTATGATAAGTGTATTGAATGTAGAGACTTAATAAATAAGTTATGAATAATAAACATACAGAGGGAATAAAACAATCTATAGAAGATATTATTGGCTCTGATACTATTATAAAACGTAAGAAAAAAACAGAAGAAGATTTAAATAGAGAATCGTTTGAAAAAATTATCTTATTAATGGATGAAATTCAAACTAGAGGAGTATTATTACACACCGATTTAGGATTAGACTATTCTAATTATGATGAAAAGTTTTATGAAATAATCGACAGATTATTCACTATGCATTTTGGAAAAGATGCAGCTGAAATTATATTTTTTTATATCTATGAAAGAATTAATCCTGATGGATCTATTAATGGACTAATAGATGAAAAAAATCAAATTATAAATTTAAATAATCCAACGGATCTATGGTATTTAGTTAACCATATAAAAAATAAAACTAAAAAAGTAAATAAAAAATAGTTATGCCCTTAGCTAAACCTATTACTAGGGAAGATGTATTACGTGCAATGCGATTTACAAAATCAAATCGAGCTGCTGCTAAATATTTAGGTTGTTCCTATCAACACTACAAACCATACGCTAAATTATTTAAGGTAGATGAAAGCGATCATAATTCGCCTTCATTATTTGATATTCACAAAAATCAAAGTGGTAAAGGTATTCCTAAATTTTTACCTAATAAAAAACGCTCACCAAATGTTAAAAATATAGTTGAAACAGGTACTGGCTGGGAATCCTTTACACCTGAAAAAATAAAATCTAAATTAATAGCTGAGGGTTATTTAAAAGAAGAATGTTATGCTTGTGGGTTTTGTGAACGTAGAGTAACTGATTATAAAATACCACTATTACTAAATTTTAAAGACGGAAATAAATTTAATTATCTTCTTGATAATCTTGAATTATTATGCTATAATCATTATTTTCTACTTGTTGCTGACCCTCTTACACCAGACCAGATTCGTCATGTTGAAGATAATACAACTGTTAAATCTGTATCTCATGATTGGGATTTAGATGAAGCTCACCTAGAAAATATGAAAGCATTAGGTTTATTAGATTAGTCAGAATTCTTTATTATATTTACAATATAATTTAAAATATGAGATACGAACTAGCAGAAATATTCGCTAAATATAGCATACCAGAAGAGGTAAAACAGGCCCAAAAATCGGGAGCACAACTAATAGGTTCACTTGGGTTTACTAAAATGATGATGTTTGCAAATGAATTACAATTAACTAATGAAGACATTGATTATTTTATGAATCAAAAACCACAACGTAATGAAGATGAGACACCAGAACAGTTTAGACAACGTTCTAAATTCTCAAAAGCACTACTAAAATACAGACCACATCTGTATGATTATTCAGTTTATAATAAATAAAGTATATGCAATATTTTCAAGTTAAAGTTCAATTCACAGTAGAAGTGAATGGTAAATTAAAGAAGCAAAGTGTAAATTATCTAGTAGACGCTATGTCAGTGACTGAAGCTGAAGCTAGAACAGTGGAGTATCTTACAGCTCAAGGCGAACAAGAATTCGAAGTAAAAGCTGCATCTGAATCTAAAATTGCTCAGGTAATTCTTCAAGAAACAGCTGAATAAGTAGCTCCGTTCGTCTAATGGTTAGGACGTATCCCTTTCACGGATAAAATACAGGTTCGACTCCCGTACAGAGTACCTGAACACAGTGAACGCCACTATAGGTTGATTGGGATGTAGGTGAAGACCTAAATCGGTAAGTAATGCCAATCGTAAAAGTAGATGTCCACGCACCCATCTTCTACTTTCCTAGTTGCCCGAGTAGCTCAGCAGGCAGAGCAACTGATTTGTAATCAGTAGGTCGCAGGTTCGATTCCTGTCTCTGGCTCATTCTTCCTTAGCTCAGTTGGTTAGAGCGAATGACTGTTAATCATTAGGTCCTTGGTTCGAGCCCAAGAGGAAGAGCTTGATTTGGTCAAAACAAAGTCGTATATTTACGATATAAATAAAATGTTATGGGAGTATTTTTAACTTATTACTTAATTACTTTAGTGTATTGCTTATATATGTCAGCACGTAAATGGAATAAAGATGTTCAAGCTGGTGGGTTAGGTATCACACCAGGATTAGATACAATGGCTGTTCTAATGATGTGTTGGGTACTAGCACCAGTAGATATATTTTTAACTTGGGTTAGAGTATATAAAGAAGCAGAAGAAGCAAGACGCCGCGGAAGTAAGAAGAAACTGTAAGGTGGTGGAATAGCCTAGGCTATGGCAGACACGCCCACTCGTCTCGTGGGTGCGGAGCTCGAGATAGATAAACGATAAGGGTTGACCACAAGCTGCAGCACAAATGTCGTTTATTGAATCGCCGCGTGTTGGTTCGATCCCAGCCCTTACAGCAAATTACTGTTCTTTGACATATAAGGAGAAACAAATTATGGAAATACTATCATTCGTTTTAGGGATAGCGTTGGTGGTGGTTATTGCTGTTGCAATAGTTGCTGTTTATGCTTTCGTTAAGGTAAATAAAGTTAACAAAGAAATTGAAACGATTCATACCATTATGGGCAATGAATCCGAACGAGTAAATAGAGACATGTCGGATCTACGAAGAGATATTTTCTCTTCATTGGATTCAAGACTAGACAAACTAGAAAATAAATTATATAATAAAAAATAAAAAATAAGTTAAAGAACAGTAATTTATGCCCTTGTGGTGGAATAGGTAGACACGCAGGACTTAAAATCCTGTGGACCGAAAAAGTCCGTGCGAGTTCGATTCTCGCTGGGGGCACCAATAGTTATAAACGTGGCTTGCCATTACTTAAATATGAAAAACACAGATGAATTCTACATGCGATTAAAAAGTCGTGATGTAGACATCGTTTTAAAAATGGTAAAGTGCGTTTTAAGTGCATTTAAAAGAGATAAAGATACAATTGATATATTCGATATCACTTTTAAAAACATGGATCAACTCACATTCAGTATTGAAAAATCACAATATAAGGAGCTATTAGGTAATTGTATGAATGATTTAATTGTAATGGAAGAATATGAATTGTGTGCTGAGATTAAAAAGATACTAGAAGGTAAGAAACGTGGCCATAAGCCAAAACTAGAAGTTCTTTAAAATATGGGGATGACTGGACTTGATTGCTATGCGATCGATAGTACCACATGCAGACGTTCGGTAGTGTCGTCTTAAAAAGCTACAAACAATAACTGACGAAATGTCAACAATGACCTTCGACGACCTTATGGCGTTCGTAGGCGCCGACTACGCATTAGCTGCCTAGTCCGCAACGGGTGAGTGTAACCTAGGAACAGAAGACCTCCGAGTACTCACAATCGACTCGTTAAATAAGAACTGTGGATTAGTTTCTTGGTGTCGTAAACCAAGTGGTAGTCTCTCCATAATGGGGCCAATTACAGTACAGCATAAGCAGTACTAAGCATGTAAGCGTTGGTATTATAGGTACTTAGTAAGACGTGGGTTCGAATCCCACCATCTCCACTAAATAAATTGCGGTTTTATTATTCCGCATATATTTATATATAACAGTACTTAGCACAGTTCCCAACGTATACTGTCCCAGGCTAAGTATTATATTATAAACTGTGGCCGAATAAGCTGTTAAGAGCGGCTAAGGCACTGGCAAAGTGGCTGCAAAGCTAATTAGTCGGGTTTCACAGACGAGTGAGTTAAAACCACCATCGTTCTACGTTGGCTAACGTAATGAACGCTCTGGATACGCTAAAGACTATATTGACTGATCTTTGCAGGCGTTGTTGGTATACAAGCCAACCTGTTATTAACACTTAGACTGATCATTTAAGTGGACAGTGGGTGAAAAGGGGCTCGTCCAAGGATTATGGGTAATCAGTATTCCCATCATTTTTTTAAGGGTGGTTCGTTTACGAACCGCCCTTTTTTTATATTTATAATTGATTAACCTAATTAAGTATGAAACTATTTCTAACAGCTATATTGATATCATTATATAGCTTTTTATATGCACAACCAACCACAGTGTATGTTGGTAAAGTGACTAATAAAGTGCAAATAGGTCCTTTAACTGGTAATAAAAATCTTGCATTTGGAGTTAAAAATGTAGCTGAAGAGGTTATTTTAGATAAAGGACATAATCTAAATAATGATAGCTCAGCTTTTAGATTAGATCTTGAAATCATATATTTTGATATCCAACAAACATCTACTAGTGTAAGTGTATTTCATAAAACAGAAAATGAAACAATAATTCGTATTAAAGGTATTCTTTATACAAACGAAAAGAAATCTAAAGAATATATTGCAACAGGTAAAAGTTCCGAGATATCTACCTCAACTATGATTATTGATGAAGGTGGTGGTTTTAATCAAGCGTCAGCCCGTTCTGCTCTTAAAAAAACCATTATAAACCTAATTGAAAAACTACTATGAAAAAACTATTATTAGCAATCACGCTTTTAATTAGTTATGTTACCACATTTTCCCAAACACCTCAAATTGGACACTTCCAGACACTTACTACTGTAAGAAGAGGTGATACATTAGATGTTGCTTGGTATTATAGACCAGGCACTCCTGACATTCGTACCTTTCAGGTGGATTGGCAGTATAAAAAAGCATTATTAACACACATTTCAACAACTGTAGATGCAAGTGTAAATGGCATGACACCAGCAGTGAGTTATAAAACTTGGAGTAATTATAAGTTTAATACCTACTCAAATGGCAACTATATTTACGCTTCTGATTCAAATTGGACTATTGGACGTAACTTCTTAGTTTTATCAAGTGGTGCAGCTATAAATGCAAACGGATACGTTATACATAACAAATATAAGATAAATAATGTAGCTTCAGGTTATGTTTCAGATACTATTACTGTGAATTGGGCTCGCATGTTTAATGTTAATGGTGTAACAATTGGTGATAACGTAGCTCAACTTACAAACCAAAAATTAGCAATTAAATTATTAGGTAACTTAACCTTATCAGGTAAAGTATGGTTAGGTCCATCTATGGCTTTAAAACCAGTAGTATGGTGTTATCAGGCAAATAACAACGCATTTATTGATTCAGTAACTATAAACGCAGATGGTACATATACTTTAGATAATATTGATGAAAATACAAGATATAAATTAGAATTGAAATTTCCTGGCCCAATGGCTTCTATTAGGGATAATGCAGTAACAATCGCAGATGCGGTTAAGGCTTATGATGAATATACTAATACAGATGTTAATGGGGTATTTCCAAGAACTTACTTGAAAAACGGATTGGCATACCTTATAGGTGATATAAATAAAACAGGAACATTAGATGGTGGTGACCCATATTCAATATATGCTTCAGTATCAGGTCTTAAACCAATAGATACTACAAAAGTAATGAATGTATTTAGTAAGAGTACTTTTGATTCTTTAGCATTAGGTGTAAACCAATGGAATGATTGGGCATCATACATAAATGGTGTAACCCATATCTTTGATAGTGTAGGTACTGTAAATCTTACGAACGTAGATATTAAATATTTCATATTAGGTGACGTTGATAGAACACATTCTTCACCTGTATATAACTCAAGTGGTGATTTAGTAGCTAGACCTAATTACATAGGGCCTTTAGATGTAACTATTCCTAATGTATCAGCACCAACTGGTCAGGCTATGTATGCAAATTTCAATATTAACACAAATGGTTTAAAGAATGATGGATTACAATTTGAAATGAAATATGACCCAACCAAAGTAAGATTTGAAGAGTTGATTTCAAATATACAAGGACCGTGGTTACAATATTTAACACATGATGATGTAAATGGTGTAATTCGTTTTGGAGGTATGAATAACCAAACAAAAGGTTCATTGGTAGGAAATGCTACACCATTTAAGTTGAAATTTTCTCCAATAGGAACTAATGAGATTTTGACAAATGTATATGTTAGAAAGTTGATGGATGCGAGTGATTTAAATGGCGATCATTTTAATATAAATTTACAATCAGATTATGTAGTATTATCCTCAAGAGCCATATCAATACCAACACCTGAGGGCGAAATAACAGCTAGTATTCGTCCCAATCCAACAACAGGGTTTTTTGAATTAGTGGTAGTATTCCCAAGACAAAATATGACTTCCATTGCATCTGTATTTGATATGCAGGGCCGTAAAGTTAAGGATATTGGTAGAGTAGCAAGTGATGAATATACTTATACTGTAGTCAGACAAGTTGATTTGACAAGAGCAACTAATGGGCATTACTTATTAGTGCTTGATAATGAAAATCATAAAAGATTAACAAAACAATTTATTAAAGTTTAACAAATAAAAATAAGAATTATGTCAGAAGAATTAGAACAATCAAATGATGGTACCTGGTCAGGTATGAAAAAAACTATTATTGGTGTTGCAACAACAGCAGT
>Ga0194130_10007861_pt1 | contig 11560 bp, 6 predicted proteins | sample TA2KigsurfametaG_FD_160084 | JGI IMG/M metagenome (GOLD analysis project Ga0194130, IMG submission 160084) | Freshwater microbial communities from Lake Tanganyika, Tanzania - TA2015050 Kigoma 12 surface | ecosystem: Environmental > Aquatic > Freshwater > Lake | place: Tanzania: Lake Tanganyika... | reverse complement strand
GGCCGCCAGGTACTCCTTGGCGAACTGCAACGGGTGCACCGTCCCCCAGATCGCCGCCGTCGCCAGGTAATGCACGCACACGTCGTGGAACAACTGGCTGCGCAACTCCCCCGCACAACTCGGAAACGGCACGTCCAGCTTCGTCCCCGTCCACAACCCCGGGCAGGTCAGCAACTGCTCCACGTCCAACGCCCCCAACTCGACGTCGGTCAGCGTCGGGGGTACGGACTCCCGGATCCGCTCGGCCACCCCCGCCGCCCAACCCAGCCGGTACCCCACCACATCGGCCTTCGGGGCCAGCAATTCCTCAAGTTTCCTCATATTGACTCCTTCCAACTGCGTATGTTCGTACGCACACTAGCGGTGCATACGGGCATACGCAACCCCGAACGGCCGGGTTTCTAGACTCGGCCCGTGGGGAGAAGGGTCAACGCCGAGGACCTAGTCGGGGCCCACGAGATCGCCGAACGCCTCGGTGTTCGGCGCCCTCAGGTCGTCCATGACTGGCGACGACGCCACAAGGACTTCCCGAAGCCGATCGCGAAACTAAAGACGGCGCTGGTGTGGGACTGGCGGGAGATTCGGGCTTGGGCGATGAAGACGGGTCGAATGACATAGCAGAGAGGTAACACAAGGCGAATCGTCGCTGCCTCATCACCACGGAACTGCGCACATCAATCGGACCTAGCATCTAATAGATGGATTTACAGACCTTTTCTCGCGCATTCACGAAGGTGCGTTCGCAAGGCTGGGTAAAGTCCAAACGAAAGGGTGACACGGGCGTTGGACACACGCTTGAGCACTATCTCGGAATCGCAGAGAACAACTTTTCGCTGGCCGACCTCGGCGGCGCCGAGCTCAAGGCAAAGCGCGAGAGCGCTTCTTCATTGATAACTCTCTTCACGCGAGATCGAAAGGCGTGGAAAATGCGTCCAAGTGATGCAATCAGGGACTTTGGATCGATAGACGACCATGGACGACAGAATCTCTATTGCACGCTGTTCGCCAATGCAAGGGGCAACCAATTCAAGATGAAGGTCACTACCGACGGTGTATTCGTGGAACACCGGACAGGTACCGTCCTTTGCGAATGGAAGTACGACGACTTGGCCGCTTGCTTTACAAAGAAGTTCCCTGCTCTAATGCTCGTTACCGCCAAGAGTGACTCTCGTACCGATGGCGAATGGTTCAAGTACAAGTCGGCAAAACTCCTTTCAGGAAGTAGCCCCACCAAGTTTCGGAACTGTCTGGCGAGCGGGCTCATCTCTATTGATTTGCGCCTTTATCTCGTGGGCAAGAAAGTAAGGAATCATGGAACAGCCTTCAGGATTTCCGAAGACAGCCTTCCACGACTTTTCTCAACTCAACGTGCCTTCTAGGAGATTTCAGGTTATTCGGGATCAAAGTCTCGATTTCATCGGAGAGTCTTACGCGAGTCTCTACCCGAATCTTCACCGGTATCCAGCGACGATGATTCCCCAACTTGGAATATCCACGCTTGAGCGAATCGACATGAAGATCGAATCTTTGCTGGACCCATATTGCGGCTCGGGTTCGTCCTTCGCGGCGGGTCTTCATGTTGGGGCACGCAAGCTCTACGGATTTGACCTGAATCCACTTGCAGTTCTGATATCCAAGGTCAAATTCACCCAACTCAAACCAAAGGTGCTTGATGCCACCGTTCAGGACCTCACTTCAAGTATGCGAAAACTCCGCCCCGCGAAGGTCGGCGCGAGGGATATTCCGAATATAACAAACATAACGTATTGGTTTCCGAAGGCGGGCCTACTCCAACTGATTGCAATCAAGCGGCGAATTGATTCGATCGCCGACGGCGACGTTCGAGATCTCGCCCTCCTCGCATTTTCGGAGACAATTCGGGATGTCTCGTTCACTCGAAAGAACGAATTTAAGCTGTACCGACTTCCACCAGAGAAAGTTCGCTCGCACAAGCCGGACGCAGCCAAACTTTTCTCAGATAACCTGACTCGAATTGCGGAGACGTACCGACGTGCGTATCTTCCATTGCTCACAGGAGTTGTAACTCGAATTCGCAATAAGCCATTTGATCCGTTAGCCAACCAAGTTGATGTTGTGTTAACCAGTCCGCCTTATGGTGACAGCAGAACGACAGTTGCGTACGGACAGTTTTCAACTTTGACGAATGAGTGGCTAGGCGTTGAGGATGCAAGACGGGTGGATTCTCGCTTAATGGGTGGTCGACGAGTTCATACGCTCCTGCACGGAAGCGTGATAAGCCAAGAAATCGCCCAAGTGGCGAAGGTAGACAATAAGCGAGCGTTAGAAGTGTCATCCTTCTACGAGGACTTGGGAACGTCAATCAAGGAGATTTCGAAAACAGTTCGAAAAGGTGGCTTCGCGATTTATATCGTGGGGAATCGCCGAGTTAAGGATGTTCAATTGTCAACTGACCAGTTCATTGCGGAACAGTTTTCGTCGCTGGGTTACAGGCACGAAATCACGCTCGAGCGCCTGATCTCAAGTAAGTCCATGCCTGCGGTGAACTCGCCCTCCAACAAGGCTGGCGCAGTCCGAGGAACGATGACACAAGAGTTCGTCGTTATCTGCAGGAAGACATAAAGTCGCTCACGACCCCAAGACTCGCCCACCCAAAACTATTCATCAGGCGAATTCGGCTTCGCCTCACCCTTTTCATACCATCTCGGTGGTGCACGAGAAACCGCCGCTTCGGATCTGGTACTGGAGAGCGGCGAATCTCTTCTTCCGATTGACCCATGACGCCAACTTGCAGAAACTGACCCCCGAGGGATGGGTGCCCGCCAACCCCTACTACCTGTGGCGCGCTATCCAGGACCCCGAGTTCGACGACGTGGACGAAGTGCCCGATTCTTTCTTCCATTCGTAACCAGTGATCTCCCATTTATGCGCCGTCAAAAGGCCACCCCATTTTGCGCCAGCACTATAAATACACCGACTGGATAGGTTCTCTTTTGCGATGCCGAGAGTGACCAAGCCTTCCGTAGCTGAGTCCTTCCCAAATCTCGCACGTGAGGTTGTGGACCTTGACCTTCGAACAGTCACAAGGGGCTCAACCAAACTTGCGCTGTGGAGGTGCAAGCACGGACATGAATGGCGTGCCGCCGTAAACAAGCGTGTGGCCGGGCGGGGCTGTCCGTACTGCTCTGGAAACAAGACTCTTCCCGGTTTCAATGATCTGGCGACGAGATTCCCCGAAGTTGCCGCTGAAGCTGATGGGTGGGACCCTTCACTAGTTGCACCAAGGTCCGATAAGAGTTTCAAGTGGCGATGCAAACTAGGCCACAAGTGGCAGGCGCGACCCGCAGATCGAGCACGCGGCGGCGGTTGTCCTTACTGTTCCGGCCGAAGGGTACTCCGCGGGTTCAATGATCTGAAAACCACTCACCCACAACTCTCTCGAGAGGCTGTCGGATGGAAGACCCAAACGGTGACGGCTGGTTCGCACTTCAGGGCGAAGTGGAAGTGTGCGAGCGGACATTCGTGGGTGGCACCGGTGAAGGAAAGAGCGCTGCGTGGTCGAGGCTGTCCCTTCTGTAATCGAGTGTCCCTCGCGGTCGGAGAACACGACCTCTTTACACTCAATCCCACCGTTGCGAGAGAGGCCGATGGCTGGGATCCGCGATTCGTGTCGGCGAAGTCGAACAAGAAGATGCGTTGGCGCTGCGCGCGAGATCATGTATGGATCACAACGGTGAACAACCGGAGCAGAGGAAATGGATGCCCGTACTGCGGAAACAAGAAACTTCTGCGCGGATTCAACGACCTCGCAACAACCCACCCCGAAATCGCATCTCAAGCACACCGCTGGGACCCAAGCGCCGTGATCGCCGGATCCAACATTCAGCGAAAATGGCGATGCGCGAAAGGACATGCGTGGAAAGCAAGTTCAAACACACGAATTCAGGGTCACGGCTGCCCATACTGTTCCAATCACAAGGTGGCAGTGGGATTCAATGACCTGGCTACCACCCACCCCGAAATCGCCGCCGAAGCGCACAACTGGAACCCAACCACCGTCACAGCGGGCTCCAGCTTTAAGAAGTTGGAATGGCGGTGTCCCGAAGGTCACATCTACTCAACGAGTCCAAAAGTCCGAACGAGCCAGAGGCAGAACTGCCCTTTTTGCGCTGGAAAACAAGTGCTCAAAGGCTTCAACGATCTTGCGACCACCCACCCCGAGATCGCTGCCGAAGCGCACCGTTGGAACCCCAATACCGTCACAGCCGGATCGAATAAACATAAGTTGTGGAAGTGCGTGGAGAACCACGTTTGGTCCGCAAGTCCCAACAAGCGGAGCAGCGGACGCGGGTGCCCAACGTGCGCGGGCTCCGGCTTTGATCAGCGGAAGAAAGGTTGGATCTACTTGGTTCTTGATGACGACCGAGGGCTCCTACAAATCGGCATCTCCAACGCTCCCGAAGCACGTCTCAAGACGCACGAACGGAATGGCTTTGACATGGTCCTTGATATCCGTGGTCCCCAAGACGGACTTCGCACTCGAGAGCTCGAGGGACTAATGCTCAAAGCACTCAAACGAAGGGGCGCAAGGTTCGCTAAATCAGCAAAACTCGAGCGATTCGACGGCTATTCGGAATCGTGGCTGAGAAAGTCCCTTGACGTGAAGAAAATCGGACACATCATCAATTGGATTCACGAAGACGAGCAAGAGGCCGCTCGGAGCCGCTCACGCACAAGGAGCAGGTCTCGAAAATCTTGAGACCATCTATGCAAGCGGTCGCCTCGTACTTCCCTTGAAGGGCGTGCTCATCATCGGCTACTGATCTACAGGGCCTGGAAGCGAACTACCCTCGTCGGTAGTGCAGGACGAGTACCCAAACAAATATCGCAACGTCGCAACAGTGCTTCTTATTGCCGGACTCGTGCTCCTGTTCGTGGTGACGGGTGTGGTTATCGTCAGCCGTTCATAGAGCCATGGATTCTGATTCGGGGACTAGTTAGGCAAACCAGAACGCCGAACGGCTGGTTCCGCCGAGGGCCGTAGAAGCCCGTATCTCTGGTCACCGCGCCGTTTCGCGTCGCCGGGAACCGCCGAGGGACGGGCGACGAGTCTTAGGTGTAAGAAAAGTCGAATTTCTGCATCGTGTGTTGGCACATGGGGAAACCTGCGTTATCCATCAAGTGCAACACGCCGAGCGCATCACGAGCTATTTCAGCGCGCGCAGTGCGAAGCCCCACGGCGGCGAACAGTGTCAGCGATGATACGAGTTTCGTGCAGTCGGTCTCGCTGCCCATCAGAACAATCGGGGCGACGGTTCGGCGCTCGAGATGGCGAAGAACGATCAACGTGAGCGCGTGATAGCGGTTGTACAGCAACGGCGTGTTCAAATACATGTGCGCCTCCTCCGTGTCCTTGATCGCGTAGGTCTTGGTTTTGTCCGACAGGTCCTTGAGGGACTTGTTCGGAAGGAACTGTGGGAAGGTCCACCACATCCAGTGGGAGTGCTTTGCCCCCAACTCCAGTTCTTCGTGGGCGACGTCGAACGAGCTTCGGCCCTCGGCTCCCAATTTCCGTGCTGGCGCGTCCTGTGCGGCGGCGAATCGTCTGACTTGTTCCAGCATTAAGTCACGCTCCTTGGCTGATAATTTCGTTTGTTCCACGAATCGGAATCGCCTCGTTGACGAGTTCGCCGATGATCCAACGCCCCTGCGGCGTCTCCAAGAACCTCGGCCCCCAGAACACGTCGAAGAATCGCAATATCTCATTGCGGCATGCATCAGCGTCGGTGATACCGAGCAGTGGCTGCCAGTCGGTCTTCACCTCCATAATCTCAGTTTTCATAAGCGAGCAACCTCTGTATTTTGTCGCCGATTCGCTCAAGATCGTCAATCTCGAGGGCGATCGAGGTCGCCTCGTTTCCGCCCGCGAACGTTTTTGCGATAATCGGTACAGCAATTGACATAGCAATCCTCGTTTCCAACGGACTGTCTCCATTTTGAATCGAATGGTCCAGCAGGCGTGCAACCATCTCTTTCGCCAACGGATTGACGCGTGGCGGGAAGAAATAGTCCGCGGTCTTGAAAAGCATCCGATTGACCTGGCTCTCGTCCAGCTCTCCCAAATTGAATTTGGCAACTAGCTCGTCGTCGGACATCGCCTCTATTTCCCGTCTTATTTTGATAAATTCCTCGTCGTTCATGGCGTTGTGCCTCCCTGGTTGGTGCTGTTTATGACGGCCCTGGCCATCGCGATCATCTCTTCGTGCAGGCGCTCCACCGCTCGCCTCTCCTCGGCGGTCAGCTTTTGCAACATCCGCTCCATTCTCATCAGGATCATCGGATGCAGCTCGGCGTAGGTTTCCTTGTTGGTTGACATTTGGGACTTTGGCAAAGGAATCGAGAAATCGTAATCCGCCGGACCGCCGTAGTCGGTGAGTTTGTCAGCGGCGGACTGAACGAGCCCTATCTCCTTGTCGGTGAGATTCTTCCAACCGTTGGTCCCTTGTAATGCGTGCCAATGGTTTATCACCTGCAAAAGCTCGATAAGGTCCATGCCCTTCAGGTTGAAGGGCCCGCCCCCCAGGATGTCCTTCAGGTACTCGGTCGCATCGAACGCTCCGGCGCCGTCAAACCACGGTTTGCCTTCGTTGCGTCCGTAGATCTCCATGAACTCCCGGACCATCGCAGGGTTGATGGTCAACAAATCGGTCATGATCTTCCTGCCGGAGTCGAGGACGGCCTGGTCCATGTCCTGCTGGGTGACGTTGTTCCCGAACCAGGGGGCTAGATACGCGAGAGCTTGTTCTGCCTGCTGTAGTTCACTCATCTCCCTGCTCGTGTTGCGCATGAAGGCGTTGAACCCTTTGAGGTAGTTGTTGTGGGCCGCTATCGCCGTGATCGCCAGTGCGATCGCGCGTTGTTCGGGTTTTTTGAAGAGACTGATTCTTTCCTCCGCCGCCTTGATGAGACCATCTATTTCTTGAACGTAGAAGTCGTACTGCTCTCTGGCCCCGGGGTCGGCCAACGCCTTGATGCTGTCCTCCCCTATTTTCCTGATCTGGCTTATGGCCTGTTCGGCCATCTTCGTCAATTTCGCTGGATCGGACTTCAACGTAGGCTCAAAATGGTCGGGAGCCCCCGCGATCATCGATCCCGGCATGATTGTCCTGTTGATGGCGCCCACTTCGTGGCTGAGCATGCGCTCCCAAATGCGGGTGATAGATCCGACGGCGGTCGCGGTCTCGGCCGGGGAAGCCCGCTTGCGGAGCATGCGCTTCAGGGAGGCATCCATCGCCATGAGCCCGTCTCCGACTTCCTGCGCCATCGCCCGCACCCCCGGCAATGATTTCCTCCTGGATATGATCCCAATCATTTTCAGGAGTTTTTCCTTGACGAATTTCCTTGCCACATTTTCCGCTAGGTCCGCCTTTATGGGGTGGTCGAGACCTTGTGCAAGTGCTTGGGCGACGCCCAAGTCGCGTTGCATCTCGTACTTGCTGTTCAGGCCACCGGACGTCTTGGCGATAGCGTTCAAATAGTCGGGGGAGCTTTTGTAATTGCCCAGGTGGTCGAGAACGTGGCCTATTTCGTGCATCGCCGTCACCATCGCAATCGCTTTTTGGGACTCGGAGTAGAGTTCCGACATTCTCTGTTCCAGCGCCCGGACCGACTGCAGGGCGTTCGGATGGGGCGTTTGGGACGTCATGTCTTTGAGTTGCGATATTTTCCCTTGCAGGTTTTGGATTTCCTGCAAATAACCCAGCGCCACGGACGAGACCGTGGAGTCGATGAGCGCTTGTCGCGCCACCCCCGTCGCCGCGAGGACCTTTTCCCAAAGAGCCAGATTTTCCTCCATTCGCTCCATGTAATCTTCCGGGATCGCGAGTTCGCCGATCTCTTGTCCGCCGTACATCAATTTGGTTGTCTTCTGGCCGTTGCTCTTGTATGTGGGAAAGTTGACGATTAGCGGCAGGCGCGCGCCGGTGGCGACCCCTCCTTTGGTGCTAGCGGTGGAATGCGACATGTCTTTGACACCGGTGTCCGCCCTGACCTGATCTGGGGACAAGACAAGCACCCCCCGCGGAACCTTCCTCGCGGACTCGGATTTCGGGGAAATCTCTAAGTAGGACGGCGGGTTCGCCGCGCTCCCCCCCATTGTTGATGCGCTTACCTCGTCGGGATTGTTGATCGTCGCGATCGTCAAATGAACATCCCTGAAGGCCTCGGGATAATCGATCAGGTTGACCGCAATCGCGTAGTACAACCCGTCGTCGTAACTGGACATCGGCGTGGCCGGCCCGGCAAACCTTGGGCTGACCTGAGCCAACCCTGGTTGCATTTGCGCCAGAAAATATGCAGGGTCAAGCAGGAAGTTGTTGCCGTTGGCGACCCCCGAATTCACGATGTTCTCCAATTTCTTGAGGTTGTCCGTCGCCTCCTTGAGCGTCGCCGGTTTGGGCCCGAGAATCGCGTCGACGCGGGTTTCAATCTCCTGCATCGGCCCCGATAATTCGTCGATCGGGTAGATGTTCTCCGGGCGACGCAGAATTCTCGGATCCGTCATGGCCGCCATTGGCCCGTCTGCGTGGCTCATGGTGACCATGGGACTTGGTCGCATCGCGACGATCCGCGCCGGGGTTCCCAGGTTCGCCTGCGCCTCCCTCCTCAGCCTTCTGTTGAGTGGTTGCGCGTATCCTGGCGTCGGGTCGATGATCCCGCGGCCCCTGTTGATCCACGGGATCCCCTCGTAGATGTAGAGGTCCATGTCGGCGTTCCTCACCAGGTGGGGCGGGGGTAGTGGCTTGGCGCCGATGGGTCGCATGACCTTCGTCCTCACGGTATCCGCCAGCTGCGTCACGGACGACAGGGCGGCGTCGGTCTTGTCGTCGACGAACGAGTCTCGACTCGTGCGCTTGGAACCTATCCTTCTGCGAGTCATGCGGGCCCGCCCTCGACTCCGGCGAGCCTGAGCAACTCGCTCACGAATTGATAGCTTCGTCCGGTTTTTTGGGCTATCTCATCGATCGTCGCTCCGCCTCTCGCCAGCATGATTATCCTCGACGACTCCACTTTCCTGCGCGCCTGCATCACGGATTCCGGGGTGACCTCTTCGCCGCTTCTCCTTAGCGATACCGCTCTTGCGGCTAGGGCCATGCCTATGTCGCTGAGATTGGTTCTGTAGTTGGCGGCTGACGCCGCACCGAAGGAGAAACCGAAAACGGGTTTGTTGATTCCGAGGATCTGAGCCTCGTTATTCGGGCTATTGCCGAAATGGCTCGTGATGGTGTCGTCGCCTCCGATTACCAGCCACTGGGTTCCCCTTATCGTGTTCTTCCAGCGATCCAGCATCCCCCTATCCTTCACGTTCACGAAACCGTCGGGCGTCCTCTGCCCGCGATCGTTTTGCTCGGCTTCCGTGAGGAAGGTTCCGATGTTCGCCGGAACTTTCTTACCCGAGTTTCTGCCGAAGTATCCTTCAATCGTCGTTCCTTCCGGTCTTAGCGGATAGGCGCTGACGTATCCGAACTTGGGGCTTTCGCTGATCCTTTTCAGAATCGCATCCTGCCTCGTCAACGACGCGCGATCTTGTTTGATTTGGATCCGCATCTTCTCGGCGATCCCGCGCGACAGTGTCGCACCGTCGACGCCTGGCCTGACCTTGTCGAGATCCACCGATTGACCGGCGGAAAATCTAGATGAATTGGTCTTTCCGTTGAGCAAATCGGCTTCGGTCTTGTCTCGTGGGGTTATCGTCGTGGTGCCAGATTCGAGTTCCTGAACGAGGCGTTCCGCCGCTTTGAGTTTTCCCGCCGTTTCTTCTCTTTGTCGCCGGACGTTGCGAATCTGGTTTTGATTCATCGCACCGGTGTTGCCGCCCCCGATGGCCATCGTTTCGTCGCCGGACGTAAAACCCGGGTCCAAGACGCCGTTGTCGAGCGTGTCGCTGCCCACGTGAATGGCCGCTCGTTCTCCTGCCCCCGGGGATAGCGGGTCGGGCATTCCCATTCGGTCCAGTTCGGCGTCTATGGCGATGGGTTGTTGGTCCAGGTCCAAATCGGCGAATCTCGGGTCTCTTCTCAGTTTTTTCTTGGCTTCGTCCCTTTGGGCGACCAATCGCTTGATGTCCTCCGCCTCGGCCACGAGTTGTTCCAGCTCTTCCGCCGGGATGTCCTCTAGGTCGAGAACGTTTTGTTCCCTGCGCGTTCGTTTGTCCGTCGCCACGCGGGCGAGTCTCACTTGCTCTTTTTTGGCCGTCGCCAGTCGCGTTTTTGCCCTGGATATTGCGTCGTTTTGTTTCGTTTCTTCGGCACTCAGGTTTCTTGGATTCTTCGTTCCGCCCGCAGTCCTGGTCAGGTATGCCTGGGTGGGCATCGCTTCCGGTTCCACGTCCTCGAAACTGACGCCGAAGTCGGCTCCCCTCCATTCCCCCGTGGCCTCGGCCTGGGCTATCGCAGCCTCCAAGGCGTCAATTTCCGATTGGACCAATCTGGAGTCGTCCTCTATCCCCCGAACGTTCGCCTCGTAGTTTTCCGTCGCCGTTCCGCTCCGTTGCGGGGAAGCAGCGCTGGTCAGCGGTCTTCCCTCCCCGTCGGTGCGGACCACCGGTTTGTCGGTGCCCCCGCGACTCATCCCTGCTTCAGCGTCGCCGCCCCTCGAGTCGGCACCGCGCCGTCTCCTGACTCTCCGACCAAGGTCCTGGGCTCTCTGCCTCGCCGAGTCGACGACGTCCTCGCCCATCTCGGCGAGCCTTCTCCTGTTTTCGGGGGTGTTGATCCTCTCGTTGAAGAGGTCGGCCGCCTCCGAGAAGGCCCTGCCGAGCCGCCTCTTCGCGTCGTCCGGCAGACCGTCGGGGGCTATCCGGTCCACGGCGGCCATGGCCTTGCGGGCCTGCTCGTCGTCGATCTTGCCGCGTCTCAGCAACTCGCCTATGGTGAACTCGGCGAGATCCCTGCCGCCTCTCCTCGCGGCCTCGACCGCCACGTAGGTGGCCGCGCCGGCCGGCCCCCCCGCGCTGAACGCCGTCGCCAGTCCGAGGCCGATCTTCACCTTCTCCCTGGTTTCCTCGTCCGCACCGGTCCTGTCGAGGACCTTGTCGAGCAGCTTGGCAATTGCCCGGTCCCTCATGCTCCCCCTCGCGATCCTCCCGAGGGAGCTGGATCTGTTGCCGCTCGCCATCCCGGCTTCCGCGTCGCCGCCTCTCGGTGTTGCCCTTATTATTTCTGGCCCATCGGTAATTGGTTCCGTATATCTTTTGCTTGGTGCTTCCGGAAGTGGGCCAACGCGTCCTAGAGCTTGCTCAAGTTCGCGTCTCAGGCGTCTTTGTTCGTCGTCACCTCGCCCCCCCCTCATGGCGGCGTTCGGTCCCTCCGCCGCCGACCTAGCCCTCCTCGTCTCCGCCGCTTCGGCTTCCGGGTCCCAATCCCTGATCCAATCCGGGGGCTCGAGCGCCGCCAGCGACTCCGCGATTTGGCGGGCCCGCCTGTCATCCAGCGCCTCCTCCAGCTCGGCATCCGGATCCCAGGGAGCCGGCCCGAACGACGAACCGTCCGTTTCGTCGCGCCGGTTTCGGGAGCGCCGGCCG
>Ga0194130_10007860_pt1 | contig 11562 bp, 8 predicted proteins | sample TA2KigsurfametaG_FD_160084 | JGI IMG/M metagenome (GOLD analysis project Ga0194130, IMG submission 160084) | Freshwater microbial communities from Lake Tanganyika, Tanzania - TA2015050 Kigoma 12 surface | ecosystem: Environmental > Aquatic > Freshwater > Lake | place: Tanzania: Lake Tanganyika... | reverse complement strand
ATCGAGCTGATCCACAGGCCCATCGGTGCTCTGGCCTTGGCCCTGGCCCTGGCCTTTGCCGCCGCTGTCGCCGCGCTGCTCCCTGAGCTTTCGGGCCGTGTCCAGGTACTGCCCCCGGAACCCCCGTAGCTCGTCCTCCGGCAGCACCTGCTCGATGCTGGCTTGGTCGTCCTCGCTGAGATCGGTGTACTGGTCGAGCTGGGTCTTGAGCCGCTGCACATCCTTGAAGTGGCTGATGAAGGCCACCTTGGCGGCATCTCCCTTCAGATTGGCGACGTCGGAGGGCGTGCAAGCAAGGCCCTGAGAGGCCATGAACTCCGCCAGCTTCTGGGTGGCGCTCTGCAGCTTCTCGATCACCACCGGTGCTTTGTCCACCAGCCAGATGGCACGCGCCTGCTCGCCGGTCTTCTCACCCGAGAACAACGCGATGGCGGCATCCACAGCCTCCTGTTGCTGGCGGAAGTCGAGAATGTTGCCGTAGGGCTTGCTGCCGTTCAACACGCGGTTGGTGCGGGAAAAGGCCTGGATCAGGCCATGGTGCCGCAGGTTCTTATCCACATACAGCGTGTTCAGATATTTGGAATCAAAGCCGGTGAGCAGCATGTCCACCACGATCGTGATGTCGATCTTGTGGTGGGGCACCTGGGGATTGGCCTTGCGCAGATCCTGCTCCGGCCACTGCTGAGCCTTGATGCGCGTCTGCACATCCTGGTAGTAGAGATCAAACTCACTGAGGCGATGATTGGTGCCGTAGCGGCTGTTGTAATCGGCGAGAATGGCCTTGAGGGCCACCTTCTTGCCTTCGGGATCCTCCTGGTTATCGAGCTGCTCTTGCGGTAGATCCTCCTGGATCTGCTTCACATCAGGATTCCCCTCAGCCGGAGGCGAGAACACACAGGCGATGTTCAGCGGCTTGAAGTCAGGATCAGCCGCGAGCTTTTCCGCCTGGATGGCCTTGAACAGAGAGAAATACTCAATCGCATCATTGATCGATGCCGTGGCGAGGATGGCATTGAAGCGTCTGGCGGCGGTGGCGGCATCATGCTTTTTGAGGATGGCCTCAATCACGGCACGTTTGGCCAACGCCTCGCCGGGCTTGGGTGGGTTGGATCCCTCGGGTTTGTAGTAGTCGATATGGAAGCGCAACACATTGCCATCCTCAATCGCATGGGTGATGGTGTAAGCGTGCAGCTGCTTCTGAAACAGATCCGCCGTGGTGCGCATCGAAGCCTGCGTGTCTTCGATCTTCTGTGAGGTCGCATTCGCCTCGAAGATGGGCGTACCGGTGAAGCCGAACAGCTGGGCCTTGGGGAAGAAGGCCTTGATCGCCTTGTGGTTCTCGCCGAACTGGGAGCGGTGGCACTCGTCGAAGATGAACACCAGACGCTTGTCTTTCAACGCTTCGAGCTGTGCCTTGTAGGTGGCCTGGCCGCTCCTGGCCCGCTGCTGATTCCGCTTGCTGTTCTCATCCAGCGCCAGCCCCAGTTTCTGGATGGTGGTCACGATCACCTTGTCGGCGTAGTCGTCCGACAGCAGGCGGCGCACCAGGGCCGCCGTGTTGGTGTTTTCCTCCACACAGCCGTCCTGGAAGCGGTTGAACTCCTCGCGGGTCTGGCGGTCGAGATCCTTGCGATCCACCACGAACACGCACTTATGGATGTGCGGGTTCTCCTTGAGCAGGGTGGAGGCCTTGAAGGAGGTGAGTGTCTTACCGCTGCCGGTGGTGTGCCAGATGAAGCCGTTGCCGTTGTCTTCATCGATGCAGCGCACCAGATGCTGCACGGCATACACCTGGTACGGCCGCATCATCATCAGCTTCTGTTCGCCTGCGAGGAGAACCATGTAGCGGCTGATCGTGCGCCCCAGATCGCATTTCGGCAGGAAGCGCGCGGCGAAGTCGTCGAGATGGGCGATCTTCTTGTTGTCCTCACCTGCAAATTCATAGATCGGCAGGAAACGCTCTTCGGCGTTGAAGGCGAAGTGACGGGCGTTGTTATTGGCGAAGTAATAGGTGCGATCGCGATTACTGACCACGAACAGCTGCATAAAGCAGAGCAGTGTGCGGGTATAGCCGTTGCCGGGATCATTCTTGTACTCGACGATCTGCTCCATGGCCCGGCGCGGATTGATGCCAAGGCTCTTGATCTCGATCTGCATCACCGGTACGCCGTTGATCAATAGGATGACGTCGTAGCGGTGGTGGCTGTACTCCGTATTGATTCGGAGTTGATTGATCACCTCAAAGTCATTCTTACACCAATCCTTCAGGTTGACCAACGAATAATTCAGCGGCGTGCCGTCGTCGCGTGTGAAGGCGTTGAGATTGCGAAGGATCTTGGCGGCGGCGAAGACGTCAGGCTTGACGATCTCGTCGAGCAGCCTGGCAAACTCGCCGTCCGTCAGCTTGACGCGGTTGAGGGCTTCAAACTTTTCTCGAAAATTACGCTCAAGCGCCGCACGGCTATTGATATCTGCACGATAAACGTATTTCAGTTCAGTCAGACTGGCTATCAAGTTGGCTTCGATTTCCTGTTCAGTCATGAACTGTGACCAAGCTTGCCTTTGTGAAAATTATAGGGCAACCCATGCAAGCCGCCCAGACCAAGGGGCATGGGGGTGAGATCTTGGACGCATCTTTCCAGCTATCGGTTGCCTTTGGCAGGGCCGCATAGCGCTACCCTTGAGTGGCAGGCAAGGAGCATGTGGTGGCGAAGCTGAGATCTGATAGAGGCCTGACCATTCGAAGGGCTTGTTCGGTGCTTCACTTCCCCTTTAAGTTGCAATAATTCTAATCATCGCTTGCGAAATTGAACTTGCTACTGCCGTAGTACTAAGTGACTCAATATTTCCCTGAACCGTCTTTACATGCCATTCATCACCAGAACCCTGAACAGTTGTCAATTCGCTGTAAGCAGGTGTCTTCGACTCATCCTTAATCCAAGGCGGATACCCGTCTGTATTGCGAACGGACCAGAAGATTGATGGGCCACCTTTATCTATAGCGCTGACACGGTCTTGCATCTCATATGATCTAAATCCAAGCCAAGCAAGCCATGTGAATGCCTTATATCCTGGAATATTTATGGACACCGTGAAAACCCATGCTTTTGGGATGGGTCTCCCATCACATAGTTCCAAGTAACTTTCCAGATCAAGTGAGTCCCCGTAAGCCTTGACCTCGCTTTTGCCAGAGGCTCGTGACACCACGGCATTGATGTTGTGCTCGATTATCTGGGCGAGAAGAGATACGCTTGTATCCCATATCCTTAACTTCTGCTGTTGCTCTTTTTTGATTTGCTCTACAATTGGGTCATACCCTTGGCCTTCTTTTGCAGCAAGCTCCAAAGAGCGCAAAGAATCGCTTTGTCTAGAAACAAAAAGATCAAACAAATCTGCAAGATCACCAGCATCATCCGAAGCTGCCAATGCATCACAATATCGAGTTCTCTCTTTTTTCCTAATGACGATAGGTGGATATCCGCTTCGTATCAGCTCTAGCGTCGTCAAGGCTCTCGCAGTCCGACCGTTACCATCAATAAACGGATGAACATGAACAAGCCAAGCATGAAGGACCGTCGCTCGGATAATCGCAGGTAAATCTGCGTTGTCACAAGACCATTTTTCCCATGCTTCCATGCCACTCATGACCTCGCCCCATGTTTTTGGGGGAGTATGCTTAGATCCTTTAATCTGAACACGCTCACGTCTAAATAGCCCAGCCGCAGGTCTTGATCCAAGAATGAGCGAATGGATCTGCTTGATTTGTTCGATGTCGATAGGGATATTCTTTTTTGCTAGTGTAGACAACATTTGTAAGGCTTTATCAAGATCAACAGCATCTCGAACATAGCCTGGGTCGTGGCCAGTCACTGTAATTCCTTTAAGAACAGCCAACTCCGTTTCTCCAACTGAAAGCGTACTCCCCTCAAGAGCATTCGACTCTGCAACGTACTCGAATCGCTTCTGTCCATAAAACCTTTCGAGAGTGGCAGCTGTCAATAACTTCTGACTGCGCAACAATGAGACTCTGCTCTCTAATCTGTTGATCTCCGCAAGAAGATAATTTTCGGCTGAAGGATCAAGGAGGTATGGCGTTCCGTCGAGGTTAATCATCCTTGGTATTTCGAAGCCTATACTACTTTACTGATTATGCGCACCGCCGCAAGCAAGTCGACTGAGGCGGTGCGCAGAACGCTGCCCTTGAGTGGCAGGCAGGAATGTAGAGGTGGCGTAGCAGATTGATGATGGGGGCTTGTCCACTCGAAGGGCTTGTTCGACTGTTGAAATGGCGTGAGGCACCAACTTATTTCACAAGCAATCCATTCACGTAGTTGAGACCCTTGTCAAAGCTAAAGAGCATCTTGCAATCCATTTTCTCAAATGTCTCGACAATGTCTGGATCATCGAAGTCCTTGCTATTGCGATTCAGAAAACAACTAGGTGCGCTCGGCACTGAGTGAAGGTGATCGATGACTGACGAAAAGACAAGCGAGTCCTGATATCCGAGGCCGTACTTCTCACGATGCCCTATTGCTTTCATGACAACACTCTGGTCTAAAGGCACTATCTCGGCCACGATTAAAACTCTAGTCAATATCTCGTCGAGTCTTCTCTTGTCATCTTCCAGGCTGTTAATAAGCAGCCGCGTGATGGAATCAAGAGCAGGCACTTCGCTCCTGTAAGCCAGGGAACGCGATAGCTGCTTTAGTTCGGCTGAAACAGTCTCCGCCAAGCGTTTTCTCTGGGTGCTTCGACGAACTAGGGTATCAAAGCACTCTCCAATACTGAACGCAGGAATGACTAGCCTTGCTGCGCCCTGTTCACAACACTCAAGCAGATGTAGGCAGCTCTGAGCTTGCTCTTGAGAGAATGAAAGCTCAAGAATGTAGTTGGTCTCAACATAGATTAAAATCATATTGGTTCTTCGAGTGCGATTCTCCCGCCTCTTATTGCGTCTACCAATCCAGACTCAGCCAAAGTGGTTCGTTGTGGCTCAGGCAGGTCATCTGGAAGCCCGCTTTGAATCAGGTCACTTATCCACGAATTGATGAGAATCTCGAGAGATTGCTCTCCAAGCTTTAATGAGTTGGCATTAGCGCTATCAAGGTATCGACGAAAAAGTGGCTCTGGACTAATGATATAGTCGGGCGTGGCTGGCTCAAATCCCATCTCCTTGCCACGCCACAGATATAGATTATCGGGCATTGCAAGCATGAAATAACTACTCTTAGGCACTATGCCATGAGCAAATAGATTTCTGCGCATTTTTGCAGCCCAGTCAGCGGTCGTGTGAAGGCGACTCTTTGCTTCTACTACTAGGGCTAGCTGCCCATCTTTGTCATAGGCGGCCACGTCGGCATAGGCTCTCATTGTTCCTCCTTATTGAGACAATTGTATCAATTTTCGCCATTGTAGCATGGAGCGCTATCGATAGCTTTTGTAAGGCTTTCTTCAAGCAGGCAAACGCTCAAGATCAGAAGCGGGCCATGGATTCTGGATGGGCAATATAATTCGCTCCCGCATTCTGAATCTTGGTGTTAGCTACATCATCAGCGAAACCATTCATCTTGATTCTCCTCAATCTCATCAACCTCTTGCTCATCGAGTTCATCGATATCACTTTGTTCAGCCAGTTCTATGGACTCAACTGCTGTAGGGTCTAGCGGTTGCAACTCTACTTGCTCAAGCAATACATCAAAGTACGACTTTTTTGTGATGAGATTAATGAAAGTCTGGCGCTGTATCTCTCTACCCTCATTTCTTTCGATTTCATCCCTCATTAGAGTCGAAGAGTAGGAGATGATCTTTCGAAGAAGATCAGCGTCTTCTTCACTGTATCTCCGCGTAATATACTCCGCCAGATTTGCTTTGCCATCAAATTTCGCCTTAAGGTACTTCGTTAGAACAGCTTTGGAAATTGCAAGTATATGAAAGCCATTTGAGAAGAATACGTCTGGAGGCTCATATCGCTTATCGTCTGTAAGTAAATCAAACATGCAGAAAGATGCAAACACAGCCACGCTTTCAGTCTGTTCGTTGAAAATGCGCTCGTAAAGACCCTTTTCATTCTCCTTGTGCGATGTGAAGATCATATCACCTTTCTTGTATTGACGACGGATTGCTGCGTCAATTACCCCAACTGGATCTCCAAGCCAGAAGGCTAGATAAGCACTGGCAATAAAAGTATTGGGTACAACATGAACTCCAGCTGGCGGCTTTCTGAACTCTCCTGCACGCCTTTCATACCAAATCTTGGTTTCATAGAAGAAGCTCTGAATCTTCTCCTGTATGGGGTCATTTGAACAGAAGTCTCTATCAGAGACAGGATTCTGAGAGTTTGTGAACTTTGTAACCTTTAAATCAAAGTCGGTGCCTCCAGACTTCAAAAGCCTGAATATTATTCTAGTTTCGGCATCAATTAAGTCTCGTTGCTCAACCGAACACCCCTTCAAGGCATTATAGACTGAGTAGGCGGTCTGCGCTCCATTTATGATTTGAAGGCCGATTACTTCAAACTCTTCTGACTGAGGGCTAACCTCTGGAATGCTTCGAGTAATTGCAGTGATCCCATTATTGTAGTACCAAAAGTACGAGGGGTTATTCTTAAGCGTATTTTCTATTTCTCTGTTGATAGATGTCTTGCTTAGTGGGTTACGAACATTCTTTTCAAAGAGTGATACTCCATATTTCTCTACTAGCTAATGTATCATGCTGGGCTTAACACAGAAAACATGTGCCTCAAAGGGTGCCCGAAGAAAAATCTGATTTTCTACTGGCCGAGTCATCCCTGGCCACAGATAGGCGAATTTTTTCGTACTCGGGGCTATAAATACTATTAAGTGGATTGGGGGGAATGGCTCCTTTGAAGACTTTTGATATATAGTCAGTCTTTATCCGGTGAATATCAAAACACTCTATATCAATGCTGCCACCTAACGCATTTTTCGTTGACTGAATATTATCTGCGGTCGTTTTGCAACGATTCTTGAGACAAAGAAAGATCGCTTTAACAGCGCCATTCTTTCGAATATGAGAGGCTAACACCTTGTATCTCGCATTAAACTTGGAATTATTGGAAGTCGACCTTTCGCCACGGATGACAGTCTGGAAGTCGGATAAAAATGATTTGACTTCTATTGAGTCCAGCTCGCCAGTGCAGTTTGACTCGGTATTCCATTTGCTCTGTACAACATAAAAAGTCTTTATGCCTTGTGAATCTACTAGGTCTAGCATAATATCACACGAAGAATCTTGATTTCCCTCTGTTATGTACTGGTCGACAAGAGATATGTCGGAATAGAAGCTGAGAAACCAGACAAGAAGTGCAAATGACTTCTTTTGCTGATCTTGCTTAAGCCTCGCTATGAGTTTCGCGTCAAGCCGTGTTAAAATTATCTGTTGCAGCTCATCGTCGAGAATCTTGTAAAAGTCGAGGTTTTTCATTAGCTCCTTGTTGTGTCTGGTTGATGCCGGCTAGATCTGGTGATGGGTGTGGCTAACGCTCCAGATCAGCGGCGGGCATGATTCCAGCAACGAAGCCATAATTCTTGCTTCCGCCCGCTGGATCTGGTTGTTAGCAGGGCACAAGGCATGAATTGTCTTGCACATTGACGGAAGACTCATTTTAGCAATGAAATGAATCGCAAGCTACAACGCCTGCGCTTGGGAAGTGATTGTGCTGGGATTGAATTTTATGCTTCGTGAACTTACGTCGAATAAAATGGGAAATTACCTTAATCTTGTAAAGTCGCAAGATACAGTCCCGGAAATTATTCTTAGAAAACATTTGTGGCGTGTCGGGTTGCGGTACAGGCTTTATTATTCAAAGCTTCCAGGCAAGCCGGACATTGTCTTTGTTGGGAAAAAGGTAGACGTCTTTGTCCATGGATGCTATTGGCATCGTCATGATTGTGGACGAGCCTTCCTGCCAAAGACGAATAGTGATTTCTGGCAATCAAAGTTTTTGCGCAATATTCAACGAGACGAAGAGAATTGTCGCCTCTTGGCATCCATGGGGTGGAAAGTGCTGATTCTCTGGGAATGTGAGATACGCAAGAACGTGGATGATTGCATCGAGAAAGTAAAAGATCTACTGGCCCTTGCGAAGAAGACAGTCATATGCTAGTATACCTATACTAGCGAGTTTCAAATGCGCGCTCACTGGCAGACCGGTTGGGACCTGACCCCTGAGAAGAGGGAGTGGTTTCGCCAAAAGTCAATTCTATCGGCTGCTCGTAAACAATCTTGCGCCCATAGAAAAGGCACTTCAGCAATACGACATCCAAAGCTGAATATTTCTAGTCTCATGCCAATCCTGCCTAGTTGCAATATTGACTCGGTCTCCTTGTTCTCAGGATGTGGCGGCCTTGATATAGGTTTTGAACGTGCTGGGTTTAGCCATCGTTTATCGGCTGATATTCTCGAGATCTGCGGGATTACACTTAGCCAAAACCGGCCTCACTGGAAAGTTTGCTCAGGGCCAGACCAAGGTGATGTGAGAAAAATCAATTGGAATGATGAAGTTACCCAGGAACACAACCTGCTTGTTGTCCATGGTGGGCCTCCTTGTCAACCCTTTTCTAACGCTGGAAAGCAACTTGGCAAGAACGATCCAAGGAACATGGTGCCAGAGTTTTTTAGAGCTGTAAATGAACTCAAGCCCGATGCCTTTATCATGGAAAATGTTCCTGCTCTTGGAAGTGCTAAGTTTGCTTCATACTTGGACAACTTGCTTCATAAGGAGATCGGATCTGAATACCATTTTAAAAAGTTCTATCTTTTTGCCCCTCATTTCGGTGTCCCTCAACAACGTAATAGGCTATTCATAGTTGGCTTTAAGAGCTTAAATACGTTCTTTCAGTTTCAAGAACCCGGCCCAACTCACTCTGTTGAGAGATTTAAAGAGGTCCATCGAGGCCTTAGTAAGCATATTCGAAGCGCAAAGAGACAAGTAAATTATTCCAAACTTCCTGATACGATGGGAGTAAGAGAAGCTTTGGGGCTTGATAATTCATTGCCGGACGGTCTTGCTCCAACATTTCGAAGTGGTTTTACTGGGCCGCGCAACTCCACATCTATCCTTAATGGAGCTTCTAGTCAAACTGTTCTGGAGAATATGGGTTTGTGGGGAAATGGAATAGCCGCTACAAGAGAACTTGCTGCGGGCTTTCCCACCGAAAATGGAACCATTAGGTTGTCTGTGGCAGATATTGCCTTGATCCAAGGTTTTCCAAGTGACTGGTCTATTCACGGACCAGTTTATAAAGCTATTGGACAGATTGGCAATAGTGTAGCGCCACCTGTCGCGTATCAAGTTGCGATTGCTGTCAGGAATGCTCTTCTTGGACAGCATATTCACGCATCAACTGCTCAAGCCAAGACTTTGGCCTCTGATAATCTCCTGGAGGATGATCAAGCCTTAGACGATTATCCCTATCAATTATCCTTTTTATCCACCCATCACTAATGTGAGGATTGTTTCGTGAAGTCCCCCTATTAAGCAAATACTGCGTTCGAGAGCGAATGGCTTTCTCCATCGAATATAGAGAACATAGTCGTTCTGCATTTGGCCCATTACTGAGGTACTGTGAATATCCTTGGCTTCTTATCTGCCTCTTTAGCACTTTTCTGAGATCCTCCTCAGTGAAGACTTCTTTGTCTCCGAAGATATTCATAATAACCTTTTGAGCCATCTCACTTGTTACTTCGTTGCTTAATACTTCAATTATCTCTATATCGCATCTAATATATTCAACCTGTTCGTCAAGCCAGTCATTGAGATAGAGATTTGGGATCAAAAGAGACCATTGAATCGCATTTCCACCTTTATCGTAAAAGCTTCCCAAAACATGCTTGGTTCGCCATTCTTTTATATGCTCAAGGCTGAAGTCTCTGGCAGTGACAAGATTTGAGGTAGTAGAAGACTTGAGTTCAAATGCTTGCGTTTCCATTCCATCTAAATCAAGGAATGCGTCATTGTCTCCTCTGGAAGATTCGGATATTTGCCTAAGACCAAAGACACGCAACATATCCTGTTCTCTGCTGTCGTCTTGGGGAGCATCAGTCCTACGCACCGGCATATGCCTAGAGCAGATTCAGGAATTATATCATTAGATTCCTAATTTTGCAAACTATAGCTTCCGTGTGAGGCAACTCGACGAGAGAACGAATACAAAAACAGGAGAAGGCTCTTGATGCGCCCCATCCTGCCAACTTGTAATTCGCTGGTTCTGAGAACCACGGGATCAGCCCTCCTCTGACGATAAGAAAGCCGTTTAGCGTGGCATCAAGGTTGTAAAAAAGTAGCTGAAGCAATGGCTTTTGAGAATAAGTGTTCAAATTTTCAGTGGTTCTCAGAACCTCATAAGCCCTTGTGGCGACCACTGCATGCGTCCCCACCCCCCCCACTCACCCCTGCCCCACCCTGCTCGGACTGCTCTCCAGAAACGGCCGCGGATCCTGATCGCGCCGGTGCTGGAGCGGTAGTGGCGTGCCCTGGGCGTGGGGATCGGCCGGATCGCGCAGGGCGGTGGCCTCCAGGGCTTGGCGCAGGCGGCGGGCGGAATGGAGCGGCATATCCCGGGGCACGCTGATCCGATCCCGCAGATAGCGCAGACCCGCAGCACTTCCCGCCGGTGGCGTCAACGTTCCAGCGCCGCTCACCAGCAGGCTGAGGGCAGAGCGCAGGGCGGGCTCGAACAAGTCGGCGGGGAGGGGGTTGCGGGCCACGATTGCGTGCCGGTGGCGAAGCACTCGCGCCAGGGCGACCCCGGCCGCCTCCGGGGGCTCCGGTTGGGAGGTTTCGGGATCGAGGGGCGCGCTGATCGGCCAGGGGCCCTGATCGATGCGGGCCGCCAGGGCCCGTTGTGCCGCGTCGCCGTTGGGGTAGCAGCCGCCCATCTGGGGCGGCAGGTCGTGGGCGTGGGTGTGGAAGTCGCTCTGGGTGCCCCGATAGGTGGGGCGCTGCTCCAAGGCTCTGAGCCAGCGGTCGATCGCTGGATGCTCCTGCCGCAGCCCAAATCCCTTGTAGTAGGCCAGGGACGCGTTCATCCGCTCCACATAGGGCACGAACACCAGATCCGCCGTGGTGAGCGCCTCGCCGAGAAAAAACGGCCCCCCCCGGGCCTCCAGGGCGCGCTCCGTCGTCTGGGCCTGCTGCTGAAACAGCGTCCGCGCTCGCGCCTCCGTGGCCGGGCGATGGGGTTGGCAGAGCCAGTCGCACCAGGCGCGGAACAGCAGCCGCTCCAGCTGCCGCAAGGGCACCACCTGCCTATCGCCCATGCCCGCCCCCAAGGGGCCGAACGCTGCCTCCAGGGCCTCCAGCAGCCGATCGCTCTCGGTGATCACCCGCCCATCCAGCTCCAGCGCTGGCAGCATCCCCGAGGGCACCTGTCGCCGATACCAATCCTCCTTCTCCCCGTAGCAGAACATCGTCACCTTGCGGATGCGGTAGGGGATGCGGCGCTCCTCCAGCCAGAGCCACACCTTCTGGCAATAGGGACACCAGGCGTGGTGATCGCGAAAGAGCGTCACCCGCGGCGTCACGCCCTCCTGGCCGAAGAG
>Ga0194130_10007859_pt1 | contig 11563 bp, 9 predicted proteins | sample TA2KigsurfametaG_FD_160084 | JGI IMG/M metagenome (GOLD analysis project Ga0194130, IMG submission 160084) | Freshwater microbial communities from Lake Tanganyika, Tanzania - TA2015050 Kigoma 12 surface | ecosystem: Environmental > Aquatic > Freshwater > Lake | place: Tanzania: Lake Tanganyika... | reverse complement strand
ATTTCAAAAAGCGGGTTGGACCACTCTTTCAAGCTCGATTCGGTGGCACGTTCCCGTTTCTCAAATCGTACTTGTTACGCAAATACGGGTACGGAAGTCACTTTGGCAATCTACGTTCGACTGATGGAGAGTTCGTCCTTCGCCAACTTATTGATATGCACATCCCCGTGTTGGTCGACATCTATACCGCTGCACAAATCGGCATGACGCGCATCTACGGACAACACTCGGTCGTTCTTGTAGGGTATAGCGACCGTTACACTGATGCATGGGGGAACATCCACGAGGAATACTACCTTATTGATAGTGAATGGCCGCGTCTCGGAGCGTTTTCAGTCGCACAAAACAACGTTGACCGTGACGGTGATGGCATCGCTGAAGATTATCCTGGCAATCGAACACTATCACGCGCACAATTTTTGAAACTCTTTACAACACGCTGTTACTCACCCATTTTCCCATCCCAAGCACTCCATGATCAATGGTATTGCAATACATTTACTCAACATGTTCCAAGTATCTGGGAAATACTCGTTACTGGCAGCAACGATTGTATCAAACTCACCTGAAATTATGAGTTTATTTTTGCGAAATAGTGCATAATACTGATATGTTTATTCTGCGAATGCGGAGGCCCCATGCAACTCTTCTGGCGAATGTATACCTATATCAAACCATATTGGCTCTTATTTGTTGGTGCATGGATAAGTCTCCTTCTGAACAATGCGGCCAATTTAATCAGTCCAATGTTTTTGCGTACTATCCTGGATGAGGGCATCGCAAAGTTACAAATTGAACAAGTATGGTACGGCACTGGACTTCTTATTGGGTTGGCATTAATTCGCGGTGTATTCAGTTTCACTCAAGCCTATTGGTCAGAAAAACTGTCACAATCGTTTGCGTTCGATCTGCGTAATCTGCTGTTTGAAAAAATTCAGTCGCTGAGTTTTGCATACCATGATCGCATGCAAGCCGGACAATTAATGACACGTTTGACCAGCGATGTTGAACAAGTACGAAGTTTTATTGCGTCCGCGTTACTCCAGTTTATTAGTGCCATCATCATGCTGATTGGCAGTATTGTTGCATTACTAAGCATGAACTGGCGTTTGACCATCATCGCAGTCATGATCATTCCACCTGCCATGGTAGTACTGGGATACTTCATGAAAGTCGTACGTCCCATGTTTTCGACCATTCAGGAACGTCTCGGTGCACTGAATTCCGTCCTTCAAGAAAACATCAGCGGTGCACGTTTAGTAAAGGCTTTTGGACGCGAATCATACGAGGTACAACGATTTGCGCAGCGCAATGAATCGTTGCTCGAAATCAATCTAAAATCCGTGGTAGCCATGTCATCATCATTTCCCCTGATCTTTCTCATCAACAACCTGGGAACATGGGCCATCTTGTGGGCTGGTGGTTCACAAGTCATTGGTGGTGAGTTATCGATCGGTGAGTTGTTGGCATTCAACACGTATTTATCGCTACTCTTTCAGCCATTATTCATGTTGGGCATGATTGCGGCACAAATCACCCGCGCCAGTGTAAGTAATGAGCGAATATTTGAACTCATTGATACCGATACCGAAATTCATGATGCACCAGATGCAATCACGATGCCGCAAATCGTCGGAGCAGTAACCTTCGAACGTGTATCGCTCCGGTATGCTGGTGCAGAAAGCAAAGTGTTGGATGCTGTCGATTTTCATATTCCTGCAGGAACCACCGTGGCTATATTAGGCACAACCGGTAGTGGCAAAAGTTCGCTCATTAATGTAATCCCAAGATTCTATGATGTTTCGGATGGCCATATTCGCATCGATGGCATAGACGTACGTTCCGTCACGCTCGATAGCCTACGGAGTCAAATTGGCATTGTGTTACAAGACACCACCTTGTTCAGCGGTACTATTCGTGACAATATTGCATACGGGCGACCTGACGCACGTGACGATGAAGTCAAAGACGCCGCCACGAAAGCACAAGCGGATGGATTTATCAATGAATTACCACATGGCTATGACACCGTCGTTGGTGAACGCGGAGTAGGACTCTCGGGTGGGCAGCGACAACGAATCGCCATCGCACGGGCACTCCTCCTCGACCCCAAAATTCTGATACTTGACGACAGTACGTCAGCAGTCGACACCGAAACTGAATTTAAGATTCAACAAGCTCTCGATGAACTGATGCAACACCGCACGTCATTCGTGATTGCGCAGCGTATCAGTACGGTCCGAAATGCTGACGTCATTCTCATTCTTGATAAAGGCAAAATTGTCGGGCAAGGCACGCACGACGAACTACTTCGTGAAAATCCAATTTACGGAGAAATCATCGACTCACAATTTGGCATTCAGTTGCACGGCGTTCACGCCGACTAGGAGTATCACATTATGTGGCGTGGCATACAAGGCATGGCAGAGCTACCCGAAGGTCGTGCAAACGACCGTTCAGCAACAATACAACGGTTATGGCAGTACCTCGCTCCACATTCCCAATCATTGGCAGTCATCATGGTGCTTTCAATCATCAACGCCGGTGTGCAGGCACTCGCACCAGTCATCATTGGCAAAACCGTTGACGATGCCATTCTCACCAAAAACACCACACTATTATGGCAATACATGGCACTGCTTGCGCTGTTGTACGTCGTTGGTGCGCTTACTGCACGCTTTCAATTCCAACAGATGGGTATTTTGGGACAACGAACCATCACGAGAATGCGTGCAGAGCTCTTCGAGCATCTCCAAAAACTATCAATGCGATTCTTCGATCGTAATCCTGCAGGTGATTTGATGTCACGAATTGTCAACGACATCGATGTGATCACGCAATTGATGGGCCAAGGACTGACTATCGTCATCGGTAACTTGTTTACCCTGGTAGGCATCGTGATTGCCATGGTTGTTCTTGACATCCGCCTGTCACTTGCAAGTCTGGTGATGATTCCGATGCTTTTTCTTTTGACGCAGATGTTTGCCACCTCCGCACGCAACGCATACCGTAAAACTCGCGAGGCAATCGGAAACGTGTCATCGGACATACAAGAAGAAATCGCAGGCGTTAAAGTGGCACAGGCCTTCACGCGTACCGATGTAAACCGTCAGCGATTCTCCGAACGCAACGCGGTAAATCGAGATGCCAACATCACAGCGACAGCAATTACCAGTGCGTTTGGTCCGCTCGTAGATGTGCTTGCTGCGCTCGGATTGGCGATAGTTGCAGGCTACGGCGGCTACCTTGTTGTCAATGACAAGGCTACGCCGGGATTGGTGATCGCATTTATCACCTACTCTCAGTTCTTTTTTCGACCTATTCAGGCACTGTCACAGTTCTACACGACTGCGCAGTCAGCATTGGCCGCAGCGGAACGCATGTTTGGACTGATTGATACTCCCATTGAAATAGCCGATCAAGCGAATCCGATTAAAGTGGATGAGCTCCGCGGTGCAGTCACGTTCGATAATGTCTGGTTTCGATATGGTGCACGACAGGGTCAAACCGGCGAAGGTGATTGGGTTTTGCAAAACATCCACCTCAATGTACGCCCGGGCGAGATGATTGCACTCGTCGGTCATACTGGTTCCGGGAAGACCTCGTTGGTCTCGCTGATTCCACGTCTCTACCAGGTTAGTCAGGGCGAATTACGCATCGATGGTATCAATATTGCAGATTACGAACATACGGGTTTGCGCCATCAAATGAGCATGGTCCTACAAGAGACGTTTTTGATATCAGATTCGGTACGTGAAAATATACGTTATGGCAAGTTGACTGCTACTGATGAAGAAATCGAGCAAGCAGCAAAAGATGCAAATGCGCACGATTTCATCATGAAATTGAACGACGGATATCAAACCATTTTGGGTCCACAAGGGGTATCGTTGAGTCAAGGGCAGCGCCAATTGATTGGCATCGCACGAGCAATTTTAGCGAAACCACGCATATTAATCTTAGACGAAGCCACAAGTAGTGTAGACACTCGCACAGAACTACTCATCCAACAGGCACTCGAACGTTTACTCCGCGGGCGAACAAGTTTTGTGATTGCCCATCGTCTTTCGACGGTGCGTGGTGCGGATCGCATCGTCGTGCTTGACCACGGCAACATTGTCGAAATCGGCTCACACGATGAGCTTTTGCTGAAGAACGGCACGTACGCGGACCTGTACAAGCGGCAATTTGCCGGGCTTATTCAGCCGTCGTAGTCAACATTCCTGCTTGCTGTAACGTGCGTACGCCGATAGAAGTAAGTTGCTGCGCTTCATCAATCCACCCACGTGCCTGCAACTCACGTACCAACTGCCCATCAACAACGAATTGTTGATGGGTACGTTTATGACTTACGATATGCATAAGTTGTGCGAGCAACAGTACTTCAGTACGCAAACCACGACGTTCAATCAAACGTGCGATCACACCGCGTGTCGGCGCAAACAACCAAATGATGACGAACTGAAGGCCAGCCACAGCCGCCATGGTGCCCGAGACGGAGACATCCAACAGCATGGCAACCCAAATACCGATTATAGATGCGGAGACGGCGAGAAGCACAGTTAACATGACCATTCTCCGCAAACGATACGTCAGTAAGTAGGCACTCGCAGGTGCTGTGGTCATGAACGCGACCACCAATATTGCCCCGACAGCATCAAATGCGGTAACCACAGTGAACGATGAAAGAATCACTAAGCCAGTTGTCAGCACGGTGGGTGCAAACCCAACCAACGTTGCGCTAGTTGCATCGAAGGTGGTAAACACCAATTCTTTCCAAAAGACGACCATAAATGTCACACTCAAAAAAAGTGCAACACCATTCATAATCATAGCTCGCGGGCCGATATCGACACCTCCAAGGACGATCCGATCAAACGGCGAAAAGATGATTTCGCCCAGTAGTACGGCATCGAGATCGAGGTGAGTATCACCTGCATAGACCGTTATGAGAATGATCGCAAGACTGAACATCCCGGCAAAAACTAATCCAATCGCCGCATCTGCACTGATGTTTTGACGTTGCAATCGCTCAACGAAAAGGGCAGTGCCTACTCCACTGGCTACCGCACCTACAATCATAAATGGGGAATCGATGTCAGACACAATCAAAAATGTAAGCACTATACCTAACAACACGGAATGTGTTAGTGCATCGGAGAGCATTGACATGCCACGGAGCATCAGCCATAACCCAGGAACTGCACACGCAACTGACACGACGAGCCCAGTTAAAAATAAATCGAGCAGAATCACAATGCACTCCTGATCCGGGCACTACGAAATCGCATCGCGATAACATGTGAGAGTAGCGCAATCACAACACTGAGAAAAACGATGGTCGGGCCAGTTGGAATCCGTGCGTATGCAGATGAAATGAGTGCACCGACAACTCCACACACTGCGCCGATCCCACCTGCAATAATCATCATTTGCGACATGCGTGTTGACCACGGACGTGCAGCAATAGCGGGAGCAATAAGGAGTGCACTCATCAATAGTGCACCTACGATGGGCAATCCCATTGCGATGACGACACTCACACAGAACATGACGCCTAGGTCAACTACAAATGACGATAATCCGCGAGCATGTAACCATGCGTGATCAAAACAAAATGCATGGATGATAGGCCACGCAATCCCAACAACACACATTATAGGCAATCCTAACGCACTTATTACATATACATCCTGCCAAACGACCGCAGCAGCTTGGCCAAAAATAAACGCTTGAAGTCCTGCTTGACCGGTAGTCGGTAACTTCTGAATGTATGTTAAAAGTACCATTCCAACACCAAAAAAGACGGCGAGCATCATACCCATGACCACATCAACACGCAAGCGCGTCGTGTTTGTTATCAAAACAACTAACGCCACGCCAACAACTCCGGCACAGGTCGCACCCGCAATCAAGAAGAGTGGGTCTTTACCAAAGAACAAATACGCAATTGCCACACCTGGTAATGTTGCATGCGAAATTGCATCACCTAACAGGCTTCGTTTGCGCAAAACCATGATCACTCCCAACGAACCGGAGAGTGCACCAATGATGACCGATGCTATGATGATTACCAAGAGAACACTATCAATCATGCGCTCATCCCCACCGGAGCAAATGCCTGTTGTACCACCTCATTCACCGAGAGATCTTTGATGTATCCTTCGGCGATGCGGCGAGCATTGATGGCGTAGAGATAATCAAAATAATGCGGTAGTGTTTGCAGATCATGATGCACTGCAATAATGGTTTTGCCGCTGTTCTTGAGTTGATGAAGTACAGTAACTAGGGCACGTTCGGTCTCAGCATCGACTCCCTGAAATGGTTCGTCGAGAACCCAGAGGTCAGCCTGCTGTACGAGTGCACGTGCCAGAAATGTACGTTGTTGTTGGCCACCGGATAATTGTGAAATTGGGCGCTTGTAGAACGGTGCGAGTCCGACAATTTCGAGCGCTTCAGCAACGCGTTTACGATCATCGTGTTGCGGTCTTCTCAACCAGCCACGCTGACCATAGCTCCCCATGAGCGCCACTTCTTCAACGGTAATGGGAAAGTCCCAATCAATGGCCGCACGTTGCGGTACGTATGCGACGCGAGTTCGCACCTGCGCCAACGACTGGCCAAAAAACTTCACCTCTCCAGTCAATCGCGTCGTTAACTCGAGTGCTGCTTTGATGAATGTTGATTTGCCAGCTCCATTTGGACCAACAATTGCCGCCATACAACCGACCGGAATGTCTGCGTCAACGTCCCACAACACCGGCCGATCGTTATATGCGACGGTTAAATCGCGCACAGATAACGCCATCGTCATCAGGAACTTCCTTTCAGCGCGGATACGATTGTACGTACGTTATGTTGCATCATGCCCACATACGTTGATGCTGGAGAATTTGGTTCGCCGAGTGAGTCTGAATACAACTCACCACCCAGCGCCACAGAACCCCCGCGACTCGCAACGGCAGCCTGTAACGCCTCGATTGTCTTTGGCGATATAGTGCTTTCGAGAAAAAGTGCAGGAACACGTCGTTCGACAATGATGTTTGCGAGTGTACTCATGTCTTGGATACCTGCCTCGGTTGCCGTACTTATCCCTTGGATACCAAGTACCTCGATGTTAAATGCACGGCCGAAGTAACCAAATGCATCGTGCGCCGTAACCAAAATTCGACGATCTGGGGGGATAGTCGCAAGTTCGTTTTGTAACTCCGTTTGTAATTGCGCAAGAGTCGCATCGTAGCGACCAGCACGTTCGTTTATGTATGCGGCAAGTGTAGCATCGTGCGATATGAGTACATCTGCCACATGTCGTACCGCTTTGCGCCAGAGTTGCACATCAAACCAAATATGAGGGTCGAGTTCTGCTCCATCCTTGCTCATGAGTAGTTCGGATGCTTCAAACGCATCAGCCAGCGATGAAACAGTTTTGGAAGGGGGCATTTGTGTGAGTACGCGTTCCAGCGACGCTTCAAGATTCAAGCCATTGTAGATAATGACGCTCGCTTCATTGAATCGCTGCAAATCACTCTGGGTGGCTTTGTATGTATGGGGATCTAAACCCGTGCGAATCAATGTGGAATGCGGCATGCGATCACCCAGCAGCTCAGTTAATATATCGCCAATCTGACTGGTTGTCGCGAGTGCGTTTGCTTGTGCTGCTGTATTTGATACACCACATGCCATCAACAGCGGTGATAATCCGATGAATTTAATGATATTTCGACGGTTCATTTGTGCTCCGAGAAAAATATTTAGGATAACCTAAATTAATTATAGCAAATCACAATAACATGTCAAGTAGGTACGTTTTACTCTTTGTTAGTGAGATGATTACGACCATTGTATGGTAGACTGACACAGGAATGAACAAGGAGTAACCAATGACTACCCCATCTGCGACAGAACAAACAAATCGCAACGACCGTCTTGAATCCTACGGCAATCGGCTCAAATTCATTGCCATGGAATGGACGTTGATAATTGGCTGGTTAGTAACCTTACTGGTGATTTGGCGAGTAACGTTCATGACACTTGCAGAACGATTTTTGCCTATCCCGGCTGTGCGCTTGGCAGTTATTTTCGGCATCTTGTTTTTGACGATTGGATGTGTGGCCGCACTTGCGATCACTGGGTTTTGGTTGCGGATGAATCCGTATACTGAGACGACTTTCAAGCGCTGGCTTAAAGCACTCCTCTGGCTTGGTGGAGCAGCAGCAGTCGGTCGCATCATCGTATGGCTCTTAGTCGAAGGTGTGGTTGGCTAGGAACGAATATGGAGACGTATTCTTACATCGACGATCAGGATGATTCTGCCACGATTGAGAGCGTCCGCGATCGTTTGCAGTTTCTGACGGCAGAATGGTCCCTCATCCTAGGGTGGATATGTACGTATTTACTGATCTGGCGGGTAACCGTTGTTGCTGTCATTGAACGGTATCTACCACTGCATACGATGCGGTTTGCCATCATTGTAGCGGTATTGTTGCTAATGACGGCATCGGTCTATGCATTAACCATGACAGGACGTTGGCTTCGCAAACGCCCACAATCGCATTCGCTATGGCAAAGGTGGCGATACAACGGAATCACGATGTGTGCGGTTGCTGCGTTGGGTAGATTAATCATCTGGTATTTCATGCACGTGTAGCACGTGGAAAGTGGAGCAACAATGAAAAATCGACAACGCATTATGTTAATTGACGGTCATGCACTCGCATTTCGTGCATTTTACGCACTCGCAGAACAAGGGTTACGTACATCGAGTGGCATCCCAACATATGCAATATTTGGTTTTGCCTCGATTATGCTGAATGCCATCAAAGAACATCAGCCCACACACGTCGCAGTGTCATTCGACATCGGTCGCACGTTTCGTGATGATTTGTACGCTGAGTACAAAGCCGGACGCAGTGAAACGCCTGCAGAGTTTCACCCACAACTCGAGCACATCAAACAAATGATGTCAGCGTTTAACATTCCTATTTATGTGGCAGCAGGATTCGAAGCCGACGATGTACTTGGTACGCTTGCAAGACAAGCAACTCTACAAGAAACAGATACACTTATTTTGACCGGCGATAGTGACACACTTCAACTCGTTGATGATCGTGTGCATGTGCTCCTCGCAAATCCATTTGGCCAACGGATGACCTCAATCGAATACGATGAAGCGAAAGTTTCTGAACGTTACGAAGGACTAAAACCAAATCAATTGGCAGATTTGCGCGGTCTGAAGGGTGATAGCTCAGACAACATTCCCGGTGTCAAAGGAATCGGCGAAAAAGGAGCAATCACGCTTCTAAATCTTTTTGGCACAATTGAGAACATGTATGAGCATTTTGACGAAATTCCGAATCGCTACAAAAAAATTCTTGATGGACAACGTGATGCAGCTCTCTTTAGCAAAAAACTCGCTACGATTGTTATTGACGCACCAGTACAGCTCAACCTCAATGATTGTGACATTTCCGGTTATGACAAGCAAGCGGTCATTCGATTTTTCCAACAATTCGAGATCGGCAAGACGCTTATAGCGCGGTTACCTCACAGCGCGGTAACACCCGCTGATTTGCCGGTCCACGCTGAAATTCCGATTCATCGCGTTTCTCCAACAAATATGCAACTTGACATGTTTGGCGGCACACCATCATACGTAGCAAATCAAACATCGTCGGAACTCAAACCTGGGTATGTGACCGTTTGCGATGTGTCCCAGCTGATATCCGTTGTCGAACTGTGTATGCAAGCCGGTGAGTTTGCATTTGACACAGAAACCACCGGAACTTCGGTCTTCAGCGATGAACTTATTGGGATTTCAATATCATGCAACCAGAATGTTGCCTGGTACATACCAATAAAACACGCTGACGTGACGCTGATTCAACGTGATGTGATTCGCGAACATCTCACACCACTCTTTGCTAACCCCACCATAAAAAAGTATGCCCACAATGCAAAATTTGATATCGAAGCACTGTTGCAATTACACATCACCGTGCGTGGATTGTCCTTCGATACGATGTTAGTGGCAAGCTTACTGGACAAACGACGTGGCCTCAAAGATTTAGCATTTTATGAACTTCAGCTATCAGAAGAACCCACCAATATCGATGAATTGATTGGCAAGGGCAAACAACAAGTAACATTAGATACTGTTGATATTACTGCAGTGACAAATTATGCAGCAAGTGATGCTGACTTCACGTACCAGCTCACCAAGCGATTATCTGATGCGCTGACCCAACAGCCGACAACAGCAGACCTGTTTTATCACCTCGAATTACCATTGATTGATGTGCTAATCACAATGGAACAAAACGGCATCATGGTCGATGTACCATATCTCCATGATCTCTCGGTACGCACTGCGCAACGCCTTTCAGTGTTGGAAGGGGAGATCTATGCGATTGCCGGTTCACAGTTTAATATAGCATCTGGTGATCAACTCAGTGATATCTTGTTCGGCAAAATTGGTTTGCCTACTGCGGGTCTAGAAAAGACCAAAACGGGCAGATGGTCATTGAATGCCGAAGCACTCGAACGATTGCGTGAACACGACGTCACACACATCATCGAACGAATTCTTCAACACCGCCAGTTGAGCAAACTTAAATCGACGTATATTGATGCACTACCACTGCTCGTGAATCAACGAACCAAGCGCATTCATACATCGTACAATCAGTTAGGCGCTGCCACTGGCCGGATGAGCTCCGTCGACCCAAATTTACAAAACATACCGACGCGCACAGAGGAAGGCCGTGAAGTACGGCGCGCATTTGTGGCGGCCCCTGGGTATACACTTGTCGCAGCTGATTATTCGCAGATCGAATTGCGCGTGCTCGCACACATCACACAAGATTCAAATCTCATGCGCGCCTTTCACGAAGATCAGGATATTCATGCGGCGACCGCAGCGCAGTTGTTTGGCATTCCAGTTTCACACGTTGATAAGCACCAACGGCGGCTTGCGAAAACAACGGTATTCGGCGTAATCTACGGCATCAGTGCGTTTGGTCTGTCACAACGCACAAACGTGAGTCGAAGTGAAGCACAAGCGTTGATTGATGGTCTCTTCACACAATTTCCAGGTATCCGTACGTACATCGATACAACCATTGCACATGCCAAATCCTACGGATTCGTGACATCATTGTTTGGTCGCAAAAGAATGACGCCGGATATTCATAACAAGGGACCACGTCAACAGGCGGCCGAACGAGAAGCAATTAATCATCCTATTCAAGCTACCGCCGCTGATATCATGAAACTAGCCATGCTCCGCGTGCATGCTGCGATTGCACAATTTGGTAACGACACCAAATTGCTTCTGCAGGTACATGATGAACTCATTGTTGAAACCCCAGCCGGTCATCAGAAGGAACTCGCAACGCTCCTGCGCCATGAAATGAGTCATGCATATGACCAGCTCACCGTGCCACTAAAAGTTGATGTTGAAGCGGGAAATCGCTGGGACGATCTTCACGGAGTGTAATTATTTACAATTCGTTTTATCACGATGTATCCTTTCGGATACATCGTTTTTTTTTCATTCTTTACAACT
>Ga0194130_10007854_pt1 | contig 11565 bp, 8 predicted proteins | sample TA2KigsurfametaG_FD_160084 | JGI IMG/M metagenome (GOLD analysis project Ga0194130, IMG submission 160084) | Freshwater microbial communities from Lake Tanganyika, Tanzania - TA2015050 Kigoma 12 surface | ecosystem: Environmental > Aquatic > Freshwater > Lake | place: Tanzania: Lake Tanganyika... | reverse complement strand
TAAAACTGTATCAAGACTCGGACATGTTTAACTTGAAATGTATTGTATCTGGAGTTGATGGAAATAAATACTGCGTACGCGAACGATCAAGACTAGAAGAGTCGGCTGATATGCTTGCAAAAATAACTAATAAAATGAAAAAATTGGTACGAGTTCTCGGAGAAAAATATCCAGATAGAGAAAATGTCTCTCGTCTAGTAAAGGGTTTCAATCCTGAAAAAGTTTCGGAAACTTTACCTACAAGTGAGTATACTGCATACAGTGAAAATAAAGGCGAGAAGCTTGCGTTTTGTTTGAATACAACAAAAAAAGGCACCAAACTCATTGATGAAAATACGCTTACGTTTGTAGCACTTCACGAACTCAGTCATATTGCCACCGAAAGCGTGGGGCATAAAGATGAATTTTGGGATAATTTTAGGTTTTTAATAAAAGAAGCCGAAGCAATCCATCTTTATACGCCAGTTGATTATAAAAAATCACCAAAAAAATATTGTGGCATGACAATCAGCGATAGTCCATATTTTGATAATTAAAACAAAACACAACTAAAAACATTATTTACAAAATGTAAAAATTTAACTTCAACTTTGAAATTAATAACTTCAATGTTAATTTTAATAAAATGATATATAAGTAGTGTCAAATATATTTTATTATTTTTAATTTCATTATTATCTGTCGTCTGTTAAATGAAAGTTGAAGATAAAGTAATGACTCCACCAACAGTTAAAAAAACAAAATCATCTACTCGATACAAAACACATAAGACCCAGCGTAAACTCGTATATAATGAAAAAGACCTACTCGCTATGACTGTGGTTAAACCCAATTTTTTATCCAAGTTAAACCGACTTATTAAAACTCATTCAATAAATGCAACCGATGAAGTAGCGGGGCTTCTGATGATTCCGTTCGTAGACTCGTATAGCACTTCCCGACCATCCAACTCTAGTTCTAGATCCAAATCTAGGTCTAGATCTAAATCTAGTTCTAGATCCAAATCTAGTTCTAGATCCAAATCTAGTTCTAGATCCAGTTCCAAACCAGATTCTAAACCGGATTCTAAATCACCGGTTGTTATAAAAAATGGCGGGGCAGGTCCTCTCATCATCGACGAACCATTAGGTTTTGTAACTTCTGCTACAATTGACGCCATGTTAGCTAGATATGGTGGAGACCAACTAACAGTACACGCCCCATGTTGGTGGCATCGGATAAACCATTTGGAACGTATGTTATCCCAAGAAAGATGTACGTACGAATTTCCGGACGCACGAGTTCAACGAGCAATTGCAATCATGGGCGATAAGGGATATGAAAGAGACCAGATTGAGAGATTTTTAAGAGCTGCAAACGGAAACATTGTGTTAGCATTTCGATATTTGCGAAAAACGGGAATACCTCGAAGCGTCGTTGTTCCTCCGGATCCCGTATTGCCCCCTGACTGTGTAGGCGAAGTATTTATTCGTCGACCGAACCGAGGCAATCCACCTCAATTCATGTTTTCATCGAATCATGCGACCGAATTAGTTAGAACTATGACCTATTTTGCACAACAGTATGTAGAGTATCAGGGACTTACTGGTCATGCATTGAGAGAAGTTCCAGATGGCGTAATCCTGTCTCAAATTGTATCACAATCATTACAAAGAAAGTCAGCCCTTCGAATTGACCAATTTAGACTTCCATCACTTTTTGACACTCTTGAATATCCCCACACAAGACTGACATTTTGTGAATACGCCGCTATTTTGTTTTTTTCACGAGATGAAACGCAACCTGGAGCGTATTCTACATACACAATGTTGAATTCGACTATGAATTTTATTGTTACTGGAAGATTAACATCAGCAGATTATGTGAGACGCATTCGTCATCCGTTTATCATGTTTTTTTATTCGGCATTGTATAAGTGCCCTCGGGTACGAGACATTCTTAGAATTGGAGAAATATCGCCAGGAATGCGATATTTGCATCGGTTTATGGTTGTAAATCAGCGCACATATGACTTGTATAAAGACCAGCCACTTGGTCTTATTTCGTTTTATTGTTTTCAAAGTTTTTCATTTCGCCTAGCCCGTGATAATATTGGTCCCTTTACAAATCCAACCGGAGACAGGGACTGTATTATTTTGTTACGTATCGAAATTAATGCAAATACTAGTGCTAGGTTAATGTCACACTATTCGGATCTTGAAACCGAAAATGAGGCAATTGCATTACCGTGCATACCTTATCAGATATTAGAAAAACAAGAATTCAACGATCAACAATTATTTAAAACCGAAATATTTAATGGTTCTGGGTTTAATTATACCGACAACTTTCATCCTGGGATAAGAGAGTATCTCATAGTCACCGTTTCCGAACAGAGATATGGTGTTGCGATGCAAGGCAGGTCAAATCCACTATTTGGTGGAAAATAATAAAAATGAAAATAAAAATAAAATAATAAAAAAAATTGAATATATATAACGTTATCTATTATATATACAATGTATGGATAAATAACGACGATACGATACGATACGATACGATACGCATACAACAATCAAACCAATGCAACAAAATAGAGATAGAGATACATTGTTCTCTCCCAGAATTATTAAAGGAAAGCAGCACTCGCAATCGCAGCATCGTAAGGAAGTTGAAACACAGACTCAGTCTGAAGAACCCGAAGAACTCGACCGATGCGGGATTTGTTTTGATCCCCCTATTAAAAACAAAAACATCACATTTACACAATGCGGCCATGTGTTTTGCACAACGTGTATATTGAAGTCACTTCAAACCCTGAATAGTTGTCCCATATGCAGATCAGAACTGGAGACACCTAGGAAGAAAATACTTGAACCCCTAAATGCAACTGTCACTGCCGAAATCATACAAAATGAAGAACGAGACATTGACATTCATCGACGAATTGCAATTATTGAGGCATTTACTGATGGGAAAAAGGAGGCGATCCTTTCACTTTGCAGAGAGTTTGCATTTGGAACTGCACACAGTATTGCCGGATGGCAAGGAACAAGTGACGAAACATACCATGAATCGTGGAGAGAATACGAATACAATAACTATGACAACGATGGTGATGACGATAGCAGCGATGACGACGACGACGACGACAATGATCATGAAGAAAGCGAAACTGGTGATGACGACGGCAATGATGTTGAAAGCGAAAGAGGCGATGACGCCCGCAATCATCATGACAGTCATGATGCTGATGCTGATGCCAACCAGCGCGAAGGCAATAACAGTAACAACCGAAACATAACTGTATCGCACGGTATCTCGGTAGATGAATTGACTGAGCGATGCGTTTCTCAAGTCCAGCAAACATTAGCTCACGAACATGCTCGTATGTTCGACGACCTGCGTCGTAGAGTATACGAAGACTCTGAAAATTTGTTACTAGCATCAAGACCGTCCGCGCACGAACAGTTATTACGGCAATTGTTGATTACACTTTTGTACGGGTGTATGTATTACATAGTGTTCACAATTGCAACAAGCATCTAAAACTTAAAATTGTGAAATTATAAAATTATAAAAATAATAAAATATAAAATCATACTATTATTTTTTATTTACATATTTTTTATTTACATATATTATAGATTTAAGCAAAATGTCAGTCGGACTTAACATGAGTTCATACAATAACGCACTTTCACAAATGGGAGGAAAAAAACGACGATTTTCGAGGTTGCGAAAACGACGCAGTCGAGGACGAAGACGTTCTAGTCGCCAACATCAAAACCAAAACCAAAACCAAAACCAAAATGGAGGTTTTTTTCCTGGAATCGGAGAAGTTATTAGTCAGGCAGTTGTTCCATTTGGGTTATATGCGGTTCAGCATAAATTCAAATCAAGAAAAAATAAGAGCCCTGCGAATTATTCTTTGAAAAAATTCAAAAAATTTAAATTTACTAGACGAGTTTAAAACAATGAGTTTTATTTTATATTATAATACGATCCTGCAAAGCCGCGTTTGAACCGAACCAGCTTGTTCAGAGATCATATTATTCGTTTCTCTTTTTTTAGGAGCACGGTGGGCGTATCCGGTATTACGTTCTGTTTCAATAATGTTCCATATTTTTTTAAATCGATGCGATGCATATGTTGTAAACCACATACGGTTTCTTTTTACCAAAACGCAGCTATATTCATCCAACTTCCAATAAATATTACGTATCCAGGTATATTCCCCCGTTTGCTGCTTTTCAAATATAGTATTTACAACCCACGCGTCTTGGGTATCAAGGTCTTTGTAGTGCATTGGCATATACTCATAGTGCGGTTTACGAGTATTTTTTTCAACAAAGTAAATGATAATGCCTCTTTGTAAATCGTCGTCGCATATGTCAAATTCGGAAAACGCGGTTCGAGACTCGTCATTTCGATAATGATAGTCAATTTCAACATCTTGTTCATAATCTTCGACATGTTCATACTCCTTGAACCGGGTTTCAACAAAGTCACACGAGTCAAGATCGCAAACTTCCATCTGAATTTGCATTTGAATCCAGTACTCTTCTTTAGGTACACCTGTAATTTCTCGATTTACAATGTTTTTTATTTCTACCATTCGTCCATAGAGAGGGGACGTATCGTCTATATTGATTCCATCGGGTGACCCGCCTAAAAAAAACAAACTAGGGTCCGAATGTTGTATACATCCAAATTCTCCCAGGCGAGTGTTATTTTTAAGTTGATATATTCTAGCGCTTACATATTCGTATTTTTGCCCCCAGTGTAAAGGCGAGTCGACATTTACATTTACAATACCATCATCACTGTCCTCATCGATTAAAGGCTTGCACTTTTCATAAATAAGTTGATTCATAACAGCCTCCGTCCCAAATGTTTTCCAAGCACTGCTGGCAGTGATCATATTATGGCGCCGTTGATACCATGCTGGCGTACGTTGTTCAGTTTGATCCTGCATATTTTGTAGCCTGGTTATGCGTGAAACTATGTCTGGTGTAGCTGGTGTATAGTCACTGCATGAACTATCAGAACACGACCTCCAAGGCGGAAATGATGTGCTGTCAGTCGCATTAAGATCTGTAAATATGAACTTACAGGCTTTGTCAACGATACTTGTCATGTATTCTCTCGTTTTATCACAGTCAACTGGTGTATTGGTTCCAATAACTGCAAATAATACGATTCGCAGTTGTTCATATACGTATGAACGCAGCGATTCATGAAAATCAGGATGGCTCATTTTTCCGACATGTTCTTGAGTATAATCATGACATAGCGTACATGCTTCCTCAAATAACTCTTCTGCATCATAGTCGTCTAAATAAGGTGTCATTGATGTGTTTGACCCTGATTCAGACGACTCTGATTCTGATGACTCTGATTCTGATGACTCTGATTCTGATGACTCTGATGATGCATGTTCTGATTCCGGGTCCCACCATGATTTTGGGTATACCAACCTTGCGTTTGGGCCGGTTTCCATAATAAAATATAAAGTATAAAATATAATACGACGCTGCATTTATTATATTTTCAAAAATGATTTATTTGCTGCACCCAAGACTAACGCCACTGGGACCAATCTTAGGACACGTGGCATTGATAACCTTGATAACGTCCTTTACAGGTTGAACAAGATGAGGACGTATTTCCGAATACGATGGAATTTTAACACCTTTTGCATCAACAGATGCATTTGAAAAAGAAATAGTTGATGGATCCATTATGGAAAGGTAGTATTGATTGACTGGTTGATTTAGGGTTTGTTGTTTGTTATATAATATTATTTACGATTTAAATAATATTCTACTTTTATTGCATTTTTGCTAAATTCATTTCATTTCATTTTATTTCATTTTATTTCATCGTTTTTAAGTACTGAATTATTGAGTTATTGAGTTACAGATATCGTATTTGGCTCTTGGGTTGCGGCATTTGCAGCATCGGCAGATGATAAAGCCGCAAGTTTAGCCTCGCGTTCTGCAATTTGGTCAGGTGTCATCTTGCATCCAAAATTCATAATATAATTATACGTCACCGATATTGCAAGAACGCCTGCAAGAAACAGCCATAAAAATTCAGATACAAACAATTTAAACCATAGGGCCTTTTTGACTGCATCTTTATAGTTATTAAACATTGAGAACGCGGCAGGATTGCCTTTATTTTCGGGAAGTTCGGCATACTCGTCTGCAGTATACATTAATCCTACTTTTTCAAACTTGCTGATAGTGCCGTCAACATTATCTGGTGTTAGCTGATTAATCAACAACGACTCGTCTTCGTATATTTCCTGCAACGCCTTTGCAACTTCTCGACTATGGGCCGATTTATCCGACTCTTCTTCGCCGTCCTTTGATAATGTTACTTTAGGTTTTAATATTTTACGAAAAACGTCAACCATTCCAAATATTGCGGATGCCAAAAAGTATCCAATTGTATTTGAAAAGGGTACAAGCCAGCCAGGACGAACCATAAGAATACCCTTTATGGCGCCAACAATAAAAACCCAAGGAATAAATGTATACATTGCCGCAACGTCCCACTGTTCAAACCCACATACGCTTTTAGTCATACCGACGCTGATCATATATTCCCCAATAATAATTACGGCAACAAACGCCGTTCCTATGAGCGGAGACACAATTTCTTGATCAGTTCCACCGCTTGATGGAGTGTTTGCAACTTTATATCCTAGATAAACTAAAAGGGCTACCAAGTAATAACCAATTGCAAAATTTGGAGTTATTTCTGTTTTTGCCATGTATTATTTTATTCGTCAATCGAATGATAATGATTAAACTTGAAAATAGTTCCTATTTTAGTAATGTATTTTTATTTTATTTTTTTTTGGTATTTACGCTTTATTCGCGTTTTTTTCGTTCTTATTTTATAGGTTCCAATTTCAATATCGAATACATACCGAATACCGAATACCGAATACCGAATACCGAATACCGAGTATCCGTAAATGAATATATTTCAAAATTTTCAAAATTTTCAAACATCGTCGGTTGGATCGAGTCAAAGTAGCCCTGCTGCATTGATAGAGCCAGGAGTTAAAAGTTTTCTTAAACTATCACTACAGAATTGCAGACAAGTCAAAGAGCGATACTACAATACGATTTTTAACACGTGTACGTTTGTTATTTTTGTTGTGATTGTTGGAACCATTCTTTTTATAAAATACAAAACAAAACCAACTGCAGAAGAAATAGAACAGCGTAAACAGTCGCAGCGTGACTACTTGTTGTCGCAGTTGAAACTTGTAAACGCTAAAAACTATTTGGCTGCGAAAAATGCAGCGTATTATGCAGTTGGATCCGGTCCGTATACTAATACAGGGCGTAGTCAAAATCAAAATCAAAATCAAAATCAAAATCAAAATCAAATGATAACCGGTCTTCCAGAATGGAATGTTGGCACGGAGACTGCTGGACACTATCAAATGTTTTTAGAAGAACAAAATGAAAAACGAAATGATGAAGAATATTACATGCGACTTAGAATGTAGAATGTAGAATGTAGAATGTAGAATGAATTGAATGTAAAAATAAAAATAAAATGATACATAAATAAATAGATAAAATACCGGCCGGCAAATACTTGTACCCATACCCATGCCGAAAACTAAAAAATATAAAGATAAAGATAAAAATAAAAATAAAGATAAAGTCGACCGCTCGAGATTTACGCGTAAAAATAACTTTTCAAGAATTGTATCTTCAACCATCAAAAATATATCGTTTGAAAAAGCATGTTCAGATTTTAGAGCACTGAAAAACATAGACTTTTCTAGTAAAAAAAATACAGTCCTTCATTCGGCAAAAGTTGGAAATTCTGCGATGGACTATTATTTTTTTAAATACCGCCTTCATACAAAAATAAAACGAGGGATTTCTTATTATGAATGGATAAAAACCAACTGGAAGCAAAATGAATCCGAATATCGTATGTACAAATTCAACTTGGCGCAAGGAAAAAATCACGAACAAGCGAGGTACGGAGTGTTTCGATTATACTATGGATCTTCGCAAGGATTTAAGCCGCTGATTGCAAAATGGCTTTATTCGCTGTATCAACCCAAAACAGCAGTACTTGATTTTTCGGCAGGATGGGGTGGACGATGTTTGGCAGCGATGGCATACAATGTTCCGTATATAGGGATCGACACAAATATTGAGTTGAAGAGTGTTTATCGTAAAATGGTGAGCGAAATATCCAAAGCAGAAGCGTCGGAATTTGATGTAACCATGATCTTTAAAGATGCGGCAGCCGTACACTACGAAGACTATAAATACGACATGGTGTTTACATCTCCGCCTTATTTCAAGTCGCTTCGTTTAGCTGAAGTGTATCCACACATGCCATTGTATTCAACTCGTCAGGACTTCAATACCAAATTTTTATTTCCAGTTATTCAAAACTCATATAAACATTTAAAACGCGGAGGAACGTTTGCTATCAACGTTCCAATCGACGCGTTTGATGATATACGTAATGCTAAAATAATGCCGCCGAGAGTATCTGCGAAACATAAATTATTTATTCAGCCCAGGTTTGCAAAGGGCAATCCTGTAAATCCTGAAAAAAAATACAATGAATACATATATGTATGGAAAAAACCATAAATATAAAAGTAAAAGTAAAAGTAAAAGTAAAAGTAAAAATAAATTATAAGTCGTCAATTACAAGTCGAATGGAATTTTCATTTGATGACGATGACGATGACGATGACGACGACGAATGCGTAGTTGTAGCGCGGGTTACATAGTCAGAATGAATGGACTGAATTTTTGCTCGTAATTCTACTATTTGTTTTTTAAGTTCAGAACACTCGTTTACGGATTTGATATAAAGCGCTTTGGTTTTTTTAAGCTTGTCGTCTCGTTCTACAACATCTTTCAAACATTGTTCCAATAAGATGGATTTATTATTGGTATCAGTATCAGTATCCGTGTATATTCCAATCAAATACTGGAGCGTAGCTTCAGTCTTTGTCTTATCGGATTCAATCGCGGTTATGCGCGCAGTAAGTGTTTTTATTTCAGTTTGTTGGGTTTGAATAACAGTAAGGACTTGTTCGCTTGAAAGAGCAACCGGTTCTTTCCCTTCCTGGTGCATTATAATCGCAGGAATTTCGTTTGACTGTTGTTGGGGTTGTTGATTCTGTTTCTGCTGTTCGTACAGTTTTTCCTGTTCTTGAAGTCGAATAAGAGTTTGTTCGAGTTCCTTTGTTTGTTTGATGACATCCGGTTTCATATCTGGGGCGCCCGGAGTGTATCCTTGAAGTAAGTTATCCATTTTATTAATAAAAAAATCCTTGAAAAATGCCGACGTTGGTCCTCGTATGAAATCATCCGGCGTTTTAGATGTTTGTTTTACAAACGCCGGATTTGCATTGACCAATAATTTTCGTTTGTCGAACGTGTTATGCATATGTGAAAAAACAAGAATCACTTTGGTTGGATCAAGTTGAATCATGGGAATGGTATAATCTTTCAAAAAAAACCGCTCTTCTGCCAAACATGCGGCATCATTGTATTGGGTCATGTTCAACATTTCGCGTCGAAATGCAAACGTTCCTGCTGTAGCATGATTTGGCCCATAGGGTCCAAATTGAATGAGCGAATTTAAATGTTTGAAATAAATATAGATCTCGCTTGCTCCTGCACAAAGTATGGTGGGATTTGCCATGAGCGCTTCCACTGCATGCGACACGCGTTCCGGAGGGTAATAGTCGTCGTCATCCATATAAACGATGATGTCTCCGCACGAATTGGCGTGCATAAAATTTCGTTTTTTACCCAGTGTCATTTTTTCAGAAACTTTAAAATATTTTACATTTGGATGACTTGAGACCAAGTCTTCTATTTTGTCGGTCCCGTCATCGACAATAATCCATTCCATCCGGTGTTTGGGATAGGTTTGATGGTTGAAACATTGAATCGCTGCTTGAAAAAAGGGTCGGCGATTAAAAGTAGGAGTGCATACACTGACAAATGGAAAAGCTGCTGACATGAACTTATGCCTCTGAGTAGAAACTAATTTAACTTGATTAATTTAATTTATAATTTGTATTTTATTTTTACAACATATCTATATACGACTGTATTTATTTATATGTTATTTTGTGATGTTTATTTTCTAATGTATAATTATGTATAATTTATTTTGAATGCCGAAACATAAAAGTAAACACGATTCGAATGAGGCAGCATCAGCAACAGCATCAGCAACAGCATCAGCATCAACGTCGTCAGCTTTGACAAACGAAGAAGAACGAAGAGTATCTAGAAAGACGCCTCAGGAATCCTATAATGATATAATAAAATACGCCAATTCACAAAGAAAAGGTGTGTGCGGAACCGGTATCGTTACAAAAAAACTCATTAACCCATCAAGTGATTTTTTCAATTATGTTAATCGAGGATGGATTCGAAACAAGCGGTTGAAGTCGGGGCAAGAATACATAATACAGATTGATAACTTTCGACTAGCGCAAGATGCGGTGTATAACCAACTCATTGACATTGTGGAAGACGCTACAACCCCGGCGACAATAAAACATTTGTACAAGTCATTGACCACCCCATTAACAAGTTCCCAAGTTCATGACCATGTTCGCACGTATCTAGCGTTTTTGGATCAATGTATCAGTGAAAATAGTATCTGGAAACTGTTAGCATACTTGAATACAAACGAAATGACTCGATATGCGTGCCCGATTTCGTGGGACGTAAGCGCGGATGAAAAAAATAGTAAAAAATTTATACACCATATCAGTTACCCAGAGCTTTCATTGTATGATTATCGATACTACTTAAATATGCCCCCGCACTCCAGCGATGATGATCGCCAGAGAAAAATGAAAACTCGGCGAGGTCATACTGCTAGTGCCAAACCCAAAAAGCGTAAACAACGTAGAACGCGAAGAGTAATGCCCCGACCGAAGCCGCGGGCTTATGACAAACTCGTCCTGACGAAATTTGTAAATTATGTGAACAATATATTTCGAGTGCTTGGATATCCTACTCTGTCTGGACTGCACGTATTACAAATTGAACGACAAATCATTCGAAACATGGCGTGTTATGATACATCATCGTCATCGTCATCGTCATCGTCATCGTCATCGTCATCGTCATCGTCATCATCTAAGATTGACGAGTATGAAACTGAATATGAAAAAGTATCGGCAGCTCAGTTGAAAAAAAAAACAAACCTTGACTGGCAAGAAACATTGAAACATATGGGATGTTCTGGCGGAGAAAGTGATGTCGTATGTTCGTCTACGGGGTATATTCTTTGTATGATGAAATCTTTATTGTACCGAAATACTCATGACACTGATACCAATGCCGAAACCAACACCGACATTGACACTGACACTAATACCGACTCTGACACTAAGGCTAAGCCTGAAACAATGATAAATACAAAGCGTGGATGGAAATCATTGAAGTGGCGCAGTTACTGGGTATACATTTATGCGAGGCATATTATTCAGTATCATAAAGAATGGTCGGATATTTATTACAAGTTTTGCATGAAATTTTTACGCGG
>Ga0194130_10007853_pt1 | contig 11568 bp, 9 predicted proteins | sample TA2KigsurfametaG_FD_160084 | JGI IMG/M metagenome (GOLD analysis project Ga0194130, IMG submission 160084) | Freshwater microbial communities from Lake Tanganyika, Tanzania - TA2015050 Kigoma 12 surface | ecosystem: Environmental > Aquatic > Freshwater > Lake | place: Tanzania: Lake Tanganyika... | reverse complement strand
GGTTTCGCAATGGCAGATTCGAGGCGCGGGTAAGAGTCGAGGGAAAAAACTTCAGTAAGTCGTTTGATGCCTTAGATGAGGCTAGAAAATGGGCCTTAGGGCTTGAAGTGGGCGCTATTCGACCGCCTGCGAGGCGAGGCAAGCCGAGCCCGGCTATGACCTTTATAGAGGCTGCCCATCGGTATCTGAAAGAGGAGGGCGCCCGCCACAAGGGCTACAGACAGGAGGCCGAGCGCGTTCGGGTGCTTGCACGCCTGGACTGGGCGGGTCTTGAGGTTGCCAAGGTATCTGCCGGGCATATCCGAAGCCTGCGGGATGACATGCTTAATCGGGGCCTTTCGGCCAGCACCGTTCGCCTTATGGCGAGTCTTGTGAGCAGCATTTTTGAACATGCTCGCAAGGAATTGGGTTTAGCAATAGCCAACCCAGTTCGGGAAATTAGGCTTCCTGCACCCGCGCCAGGGCGTTATCGAAGGCTGTCCTCGGAGGAGGAAAAACGCCTTTTACATTCCCTTGAGCAAAGCCGAAATCCGCTAATGAAGGGGGTGGTTGAGTTTGCTATTGAGTCCGGGCTAAGGCGCTCGGAACTTCTCGGACTTACCTGGGATGTCGTAAATGAGAAGGACCGACTAATTACTCTGCTGGATACTAAAAACTCGCGTCCCAGGTGGATTCCATTAACCCCAAAAGCACTGCAGATCTTGCAAGCGCACCGACTGCTTAGGCTAGAAAAACCGTTTCCAGTCTCAGTCACTGCATTAACCCAAGCCTGGGGCCATGCCGTAAAACGGGCGAAAATCAGAGGCATTCGGTACCACGATTTGCGGCACGAAGGACTATCGCGCTGGGCGCATCGCCTCAATGGAGACATATTTAAAATCGCAGCCATTAGCGGTCACAAAACGCTAAGCGAGTTACAAAAGTACGTAAATCCAGTCCAGGCGGAAGTGATGGCAGCCATACTAAACCAGGCTATTGACGCTGCCTGAGCCAAGGAATTAAAATTTGAATGTGTCTAGCGTTTTTGCAGGCACTCATCTCGCGGAGTGGCTTCCGCCGATATGGAATGTGCCAGCATCGCCCGGTGCCAAGTGCCAATGCAAATGCCTATAAGGCCAGTGCTAAGTGCCAGAGAGCCGAAGGGCCGCTACAAAAAAGATGATTTCTAACTTTACGTTGGGGATAATTTTTTGTAGTCGATCTCCAACTTTTTAACAATTTTGGAGAACCTCAATGCTTGCTCAAGCGAATACATTTAGAGATCTGCTCGATAAAAAATATCCAACCACCCTTTTTGCTGGAGTAAAGAATCCACAAGGGAAGCAGGTTGAATTTACCTACAGAAAACTTTTATCAAAATTTTCCGAATTACTTGAAACGGATGACAAAGATACCGTCTTAATAGCGCCTTGTCGGTTATCTGGGCACTATCGAGCCGACAAAAACGTACAGGAAATAAATCAGTTGGTATTCGATATCGATGACCCGAAAGGACTTTCATTCGAGGAACTCACACATCTGATTAGCAAGTATGCAGGCTGCGTTCATACAACACATAGTCATAGAGCAGATAGTCCAAGATACCGAGTCGTGCTTCCACTTTCGCGACCAGTCGATGTTGCTCAGTGGATAGAGTTAAGAAGCCAATTTCTCTTTTTCAATCCAGAGATTGCAGAAATAATCGATCCAGTGTGCAAAGAGCCGTCGCGGGGTTATTACGCATGGTCAGCGCCTCCAGATCGAGTTGCTTATGCAAACTTCTTCGTTTCAATGGGGGCACCATTAAAACCAGAACATTTTATAAGTTCGCATAGAAGACCAGAAATAGAAAAAGGTGCCAATAAATTTAGCGAACTAGCAAAGGGTGGTCTAGAGAGCGGCTCACGCAATACTTCTTTGGCTTCATTTTTGGGTAGCCTCATTAATCAAGGCTTAAGCCAGCAAGAAACTCTCGCGAGGTGTAGAGACTGGAACAATACTCTTCGACCCCCATTAGATGATGAGGAGGTAAAAAAAACACATCGAAGTATTTGGAAGATACATCTATTGAAAAACTCAAATAGTGCCGAGTCAGTCAGTAACGCCAACCGGCCTGGGCCCGCGTTACGACACTTCGATCTCATAGCCGCCGTCGATCTGCTAAATACAACGCCTAAACCCCGGTTGTATCTTGTCGAGAACTTCCTTGCGAGACAAATAGTCGCTGGATTGTTTGCACCGGGAGGAGTAGGAAAATCAAGTTTGACTTTGAATACTGCTGCTAGCGTCGCGGCTGGGCGGACTTTATTCGGAATATTTGCAGTGAGAGCCCCTGGGAGGGTGGTCATTCTCTCGGGCGAAGATGATCGAGAGGAAATTCAGCGACGACTGCACAGGATTACCGGAGGTTTTACGTCTGAGGAAAAGGCATTAGTTGGTAAAAATTTATTCGTGATCGATTTAGCAGATGCATTCGAACTCTTTACGCGTAAGCCAAGTCACGGAGAAATTGAAATTACAGACGTTCCAGCGGAAATTGCAAAGTCTATTGAAGATACCGTTGGAAAAGTAGATTTAGTTATTGTTGACCCTGCATCGCGTTTTCGAGGTGGAGATGAAAATTTTGCTCTTGATACAACACGATTCATCCAAAGTTTACAGTTTTTGCGCGATCGACTCGAGGCAACAATATGGCTCGTGCACCACGTGAATAAAGGTGCCCGAGTAAATGGGGCTGGTCAAAATAATCCGCGCGGTTCGAGTGCTTTGATTGATGGTCTGCGCTTGGGGTATGAATTAAATGTTATGACAAAAGAGCAGGTTAAGAAAACGTATGCTGACGTAAACATCGATACGGAGTTGCTTAGTCTTTCGTCAATCAAAAGTAATTACGGCCGCCCGATTGATCCCATTACTTTGCAACGCAATCAAGACGGTACTCTGACTCTGTTTAACGGCAATCCGGCTGAACTCGCGAAGGATCGGCTACTAAAGGCGATAAATTCGGCCGCCTTGACAAAAAGCCAGTTCAGAGATCGATACGCGGGCGTTAAGGGGCAATTTGGCTTATCCGAAAAGGCCCTAATGGCATCCATTTGGGGGCTGGTAAATGAAGGGCTGCTGATCGCCCAGGATCGCGGCGTGATGGCGCTCACGCAGGCGGGTCTGGATAGGATTTTGCCACCCACCCCTACGGGCGATGAAAGGGTGGAATTTTGACCCCAGGGGCGCATGAAATCGTAGTTTGGGTCCCAACTGGGCGGGCGCGGGCGTGCCCGTGCCCGGCTGGAAACGGCTTCTGTATTGGGTTCTGGCCGGGCGGGCGCTTATATAAATCCAATGCGCCCACCGGGCGCTGGAGGAGGGGGTAGGCATGAGTTATGCAACCCAGATCTTTCAAGACGCCAGTTCTCGACGGCAAATATACCCCCTTGCCGGGGGTGGCGAGTACAAGATCAGTGAGGCCAGATTTTGGCTCCAGAGGGCATCGGAGAACGTCGACCTACTGATGCGATACCACCGAGCGCGTATCGGCTCTAAATGCTTTATCTCCTGTAACTGGGACGACAAGGCAGGCTGGTTACGACGGGCTTTACTGGATATTCCGTTCCGACTGGGCTATGAGGTCGTGCCGGCAATTCAAGTCCTGGATTATGACGGCGTCTTACCAATGGATCTTTGCGTAATCGAATCCTGGGCGAAAAACCGGATTCCGTTAATTCATCAAAGAATCGACGCAGCCCATACCCAGATTTCTAACAATATAAAAAGTGAGTATGCGCTCTGGGATGTGGGCGACTCAATAGTAAAACCAGAACTTGATCGGGCAGTGATTTTTTGCAATGATCTCCTCGGACTCGTAGAACTTTTGCGGTCTTTGCAAGAGGTCAACGAAAATAATTATTTTCCGTCCTGACTGCGAGCCCTACATGGTGCGAGAAATTTAGAAATGCCGATTCCAAATGTAGAAGAGGGGATAGCCCGCCGTTGTGCAGCGCGCTCCAAACGCTCTGGACTAAGGTGCTGGAATCTTTGCGCTTATGGACTTTCTGTTTGCCGAATGCATGGAGCAAGAAAACCTGAAACTGTACTCCGTGGATCAGCGCACCCTGCATTCAGACATGGCAAAGCCACCAGTGAAATTAGAGAAGCGAACCGTCAGACTTCATTAAAGTTACACAATTTACTAGCCGCTGGAAAAACTGTTGGTCTTTTTTCTCAAGAAGTGGCATTACGCGGGAGAAAGCCAAAGGGTCACTCAGTCTTAGTTAATGAAAAGGGGCTGCTTAACTCCATGGGGTGCAAATGATTAAGTTAAGTCGAATTTATTTGTGTGTCACTAGCGAGATTTCGGAGTGGCTCATGCGGCACCGATTAAAGAAACTATATAAGATGATTTGCATCCTAGAACGAAAGAAAACGAGTTACCAAGATTTCCAAAAATTTGTTGATAAATGGCGAGATCTGTATCAAGAAAATCCAAGTTTTTACAAATGAGGGTGACCTCTTCAACCGAGGCTGCGTAAAAAGTTATCTCAATGCATTACCTCTTTTACCCCGTTAGTCTTTTTTCGCTACTTGCTTTTTTCGTCATAAAAGACGTTCCCGGCGCAGATTCAGGGGCTGCTTTCATGATCTTCATTGTGTCCGGTTTTTTAGGCGTAATTGCGCAGGCCCTTGATCGGGATAGCGAAGCCCGTGAGGCAAAACTAAAACAACAAGTCTGGGATGTTGCACGTGCGTATGAAGAGGAGTTGTCCGAAGGCAAATCAAATCAATCCAAAGTAGAGCCTAAGACTCCTTCGAAGAGATTCGTTCTTTCAAAGTGGCACTTGACCTACGGTGATTCAGAGATCTCGGTGGATACGCTGAGAATTGAAATACGAGATGGTGTAGAAGGTGTCACGGCTTTGAATGGCTACTCACTTCCTGGTGGCAGAGAATGGGTATCAAAGCAGGAGATAGCGGGAGATTTCAATTATCTCTACCAAACCTCTGCCGCTAATCGGTTATGGGGCACAGAAGTGGTCGCTGATGATCTAAATGCCGATACTAAAAAGAAGGTTGTCAACGAAAAGATGCCTGCTAGCACCTGGGCCCGCGAGCCGAGTACGGGCGGCTTTGGTCTTATTAGAAACAGCTGGAGAACGTCACATTTCGGAAAGCGTCGAGTTGGCGATCTAAGATGTTCATTCTTCTTGCAAAAACTCTATACGAAAGATACAGTTAATCAAGGCAATTCCCTTTGACGAAAAGGAGATTTGTTTAGACTGAGGCGTGAGAGTCGTGTCGTCATACAAAAAAGAAAATTATTGACAAAAGCGTTTAATAAAATTTTTGAAAATGAATGGGTACTTAACTCGGAAATTTAGAGGTGGAATCCATGGGTTTTTTCAAGTCTTTCCTAAAAACTGCTGTCACTGGCGATTCAAAATATCTGACTCGCTATGATTCCGCAATTGTTGCGAAAAGCGCAATTCTTGAACTCTGCCGATGTCATGCTTTTAAAGCATACCTAATTCAGCACGGTAAGGAACCAATTAAAATAGATACTGATACTGATCTGTCAGGGGAGTTTTGGTCCTGTTTTGAGATTGATCTAAAAAGAAAGACTCGTTATTTTTTTGTCGGATTCGCCGCTCCGCCTACAGAAACATACAAAGAAGTGCTTCAGGGGATCCTTGATCGGACTGTATATGAAAAATGCTTTCGTTGGAGTCTGCGAGGGGACTTATCAGGCGGACACTATGCGTCCTCGTTTGACCTTCTTAGAGAACTGTTGCAAAAAATTAAGTGGTTAGAGGAGCGGCAACGCACTTACTTAAAAGATTTGAAAACCTAAAGGATTATGAAACGAGACCCGGGCCAAGCGAGCCGAAAGAAGCCGGAAATCAGCAGAATTACATTGGCTAGTGGATCTGGGAAACACTATCGGACTATTCGAGCCAAAAACGGCACTTAGGGGCAGGAAGCCCGGCAACCGATAGCCGAAAAAGAAAGGGCCGGATATACCGGCCCCGCATCTGGTGCATCTTTCTGCTTGTTAGCGTCCAGAGCACAAAACCCAGTTGACTAACGGCTCAGAGTCTATAACCCTTAGTCATAAAATTCAAGTAGCAAGGGGGGTTGGCCGTGGGCAAAATGCGCTACAGACTGGGACTTGATCTGGGGACGAATTCCATCGGCTGGGCCATGCTGCGGCTTGATAGCCAAAACGAGCCCTGTGCGGTGATCAAGGCAGGGGTCCGGATCTTTTCGGATGGCAGAAACCCCAAAGACGGCTCCTCGCTGGCTGTAACCCGACGACTGGCGAGATCTATGCGGCGCAGACGGGATCGGCTACTGAAGCGTAAAGCCCGGCTCTTAAAACTCCTTACTGACCTAGGGTTTTTTCCGCAATCGGTTGGCGAGCGAAAGGCGCTGCTAAATCTTGATCCCCTTGCGCTTCGAGTCGCCGCGCTGGATCAGCAAATCTCGCCTGCGGAGTTCGCACGTGCAATTTTTCACCTTAATCAACGGCGTGGATTTAAAAGTAACCGCAAAACGGATAAGGCAGCCAACGATTCTGGGGCGCTTAAGTCGGCGATTTCTGAAACCCGAAAAGAGATGCAAGAAAAGCATTTGCGAACCGTCGGCGAGTATCTACTGCATCGGCGCAAAACAGGGCTTGGTGTACGGGCCCGGTACCGTGAGTTACGAATTGAAATTGACGGGCGTAATAGAATCCAAAAAAGTTACGATCTCTACATTGATCGGCAGATGATCGAAGAGGAGTTTGATGCTATCTGGTCTTCGCAAGCGCGGCATAACCCAACCATTTACACCGATGCTAGTCGCGCATTGATTAAAGACTGTTTACTGTTTCAACGTCCATTAAGACCCGTTAAACCCGGCCGGTGCACCTTTTTCCCGGATGAGGAGCGGGCGCCACTTGCGCTACCCAGTCTGCAGCAGTTTAGGATCTATCAGGAACTCAATAATCTCAGAGTCATCAATGCAGATCTTAGTGAAACCGAGATTGATCTCTCTCAGCGCGATAAGGCCTATAACTTACTCAATGGTCAGCGACAAGCCACCTTCGGTAAATTGCGTACCACGATGGGGATTTCAAAAGCATCAACATTTAACCTAGAGGATGAAAAGCGTACCGGATTAAAAGGAAACCTCACTGCAGCTATTCTTTCAAGCGATGAGTGTTTTGGGGCTGCATGGCATCACTTAAGCCTCGTGGATCAAGATGCGGTTGTTACAAAACTGCTTGAAGAAGAAAATGAATCTCTACTGATCGGTTGGCTCACAAACCGATTTGGGCTAAGTGAGGCTATCGCTGAGAAAGTGGCTAATGCCGGATTACCTGAGGGCTATGGTGCTTTAAGCCGTAAAGCAATCGACCTCATACTTCCGTGCTTAAAACAGACCATCACTACCTACGATAAGGCGGTCAAAGCCGCTGGTATTGAGCATCACAGCGATATTGCACCCCATCGAACAGGCGAGATTCTCGACGCTCTGCCTTACTACGGAGAGCCTTTACAGCGACATGTTGGCTTTGGCACCGGTAACCCAGCCGATACTCCTGAGAAACGTTTTGGTCGAATCGCTAACCCTACGGTACATATTGGCCTAAATCAAACGCGCCTCATCGTTAATCAACTAATCAAAAGGTACGGTCATCCAAGCGAGGTGATTGTCGAAGTTGCTCGGGAATTAAAACAGAATGTTGAACAGCGAAAAGAAGATGTAAAAAAGCAGGCTGAAAATCAGCGGCGTAATGACCGAATTCGAGATGAGGTTGCAAAACTCACGCGTGTTGACCCAGAAAACATCACAAGAACAGATATTCAGAAGGTAATTTTATGGGAGGAACTCTCCCCAGACCTGATGAGCCGATGCTGCCCATATTCTGGAAAGCAGATCAGTTTCCAGATGCTTATGTCACCCGAGGTGGAGATCGAACACATTCTTCCATTTTCTAGAACGCTGGATGATAGTTTAAATAACAAAACCGTATCGCTTCGTTCGGCCAATCGAATCAAAAATAATCGCACCCCTGCTGAGGCAAAAACGGACTTTGAAAAGGCAGGGTGGAAATACGAAGAAATCCTTGCGCGTGCTGCTTCCTACCCGAGGGCTAAGAGGTATCGGTTCGCTCAGGATGGTTATGAAAAGTGGCTCAAAGAAGACAAAGACTTTCTAAGCCGAGCCTTAAATGACACTCGCTACCTCAGCAAGGTTGCATTCCAGTACCTTGCGCTAATTTGTCCTCAGGCGACACGCGTGATACCGGGGCAGATGACAGCTATGTTAAGAGGAAAATATGGACTTAACACCATCCTTGGCCCGAGTGGAGAAAAGAATCGGGAGGATCACCGGCACCACGCAGTTGATGCTTGTGTTGTCGCAGTCACCGATCAGGGCTTGCTTCAAAGATTTTCCAAGGCGAGCGCATCCGCAAGAGAGCAGCAACTCAACCGTCTTGTCTCAGAGATGCCACTCCCATGGTCTTCGTTTCGAGAGTCGGTTCAAAGAGCAATACACTCAATAAAGGTGAGCCATCGACCCGATCATAACTATCAAGGTGCCATGCATAACGATACGGCTTATGGGCTGCTCTCAGATGGGAAGGTAAGCGTCACGAAACTCGATGAGAATGGTCGTAGGGTCAAGGAGGTATCAACACTCGCAGTAATTCCGTTTACCTCGACAAATGACCCAAAACGCCACGGCCTGATGCCTAACGGCGAACTACGTCCGTACAAAGGGTACAAGGGCGATAGCAACTTTTGCATTGAGATCTTTGTCAGTGAAATAGGCCGTTGGGAGTCCGTTGTTATAACTACGTACGAGGCTTACCAGATAGCAAAGGCTCGGGGCGAATCCTCTTTATACAGCCCAAAACAAGCCAGTAATGGGCGACCACTTGTTATGAGATTAATGAGAGACGATATCGTTAGCCTTGATTCTGAGAGTGGGCGAAGCCTCTACCGTGTTTGTAAAATGAGGAGTAACGGCACAATTTATTTCGCTGCCCCACATGAGTCTAACGTGGATGCACGAGATCGTAGAGGTGAACTGTCGTACCTCACGAAAGGGGCCTCGGGATTACAGAAACTCGGGGCGAGGCAGGTATTTATTACCCCGATCGGCGAGTTGTGCTCATCGGAGGGCGGACGATCTTATGGGTCGAATCGTTGAAGTCTCTAGCGAGGGGTATTCGCTTCGCATTGACAGAGGTTTTCTCGTACTATCACTCAGAGATGCCACGCATCCAGTCACGCGAATTCCGCTCGATGAGATAGAGTCTCTAGTAATTAATACGAACGCAACGTCTCTCACATCAAGCGTGCAGATATCACTCGCTGAAAGAGGTACACCCATTGTTTTCTGTGACGCACGACATCTCCCTATTGCTGTATCGCTCCCTATCAGCCGAAATTATGACTATTCGAGAAGACTGCGAGAGCAGGCCCAATTGACACAAAACAAGGCCGACCAAATGTGGGGTCAAATTGTTAGATCAAAGATTCATCGGCAATCAGAAGTTCTTCAAAAAATTGGAAAAACTGGCATTCATCTGCAACGCATCGCAAATAAGGTCATGGATGGAGATCCGTCAAATTGCGAAGCCGAAGCAGCAAAGGCATACTGGACGGATCTATTTGGCGATCGCTTTCGGCGGCACTCGGATGACCCAATAAATACAAGATTGAACTATGGGTACGCTATTCTCCGAGCCACTGTAGCCCGTTGTATCTGTGCGCATGGCTTGTCGCCAAGCCTAGGCATTCATCATCGCAACGCAAGAAATCCAATGTGTCTCGTTGATGATTTGATGGAGCCGTTCCGCCCCCTCATTGATTGGAAGGTCACAAAAATAGGATGTACTGCTGAGGCTATCACTAAGGAACAGAAGATGAGTTTGGTTAGGCTTATGACGCAGAAGGTAAGTAGCGATCGAAAATCTATTAACGTTGAATCGCTCATCAAAGCGAGTGTATTTTCTTTTTATGAGGTTTGCTCTAATCCGAATGCAGTACTTAAAATTGAATGGAACCTTCCAAACGAGTGTGAATGAGTGCTGTCCGGTTATCGAATCATGTGGGTCATGGTGATGTTCGATCTGCCCGTAGTTAGCGCAGACGATAGAAAACAGGCGACTGAATTCCGAAACAGGCTACTCAACTTAGGGTTCGAGATGGTGCAGTTTAGCGTTTACGCCCGGCGCGCAGAGTCCATGAGCCGATCTGGGGGCTATGTTCACGAAATTGAAGAGGCTCTACCCGAGGGAGGGAGGGTCCAGATGATCGAATTTACTGACAAACAATACGAGAGAATCAAATCCTTTCAAGGCCGAAAAAAGTTGAAAAACAGTTTAAGTGTATATCAACTTGATCTTTTTTAATTAATTAAATCAAATACTTAGACGAGACCTATTGTAGCCAACTGGGTTTTGTACTCTGGCCGGAACTGACCTTGGCGGGCAGTTTCTTGAGCGAGGATTGTAGCCAACTGGGTTTTGTACTCTGGCCGGAACTCGAGATTAAGGATGTATACGGCTCGCGCGTATTGTAGCCAACTGGGTTTTGTACTCTGGCCGGAACTGCTTTAAACGCCCCAGGCTCATCGAATGAATTGTAGCCAACTGGGTTTTGTACTCTGGCCGGAACCTGACGATCTGGAGGTCTATGGCCTCGGAGATTGTAGCCAACTGGGTTTTGTACTCTGGCCGGAACGGCGGGGGGTCGGATTGCTCCGAAGGCACCATTGTAGCCAACTGGGTTTTGTACTCTGGCCGGAACTCGGCAGGGATTCCCTTGCGGGTAAAGCCGTATTGTAGCCAACTGGGTTTTGTACTCTGGCCGGAACTTTTCGGGTCCGGGATTCGATCAAGTGCTGATTGTAGCCAACTGGGTTTTGTACTCTGGCCGGAACATCTGTGCTTATGTCCAGAAGGACGCTTGGATTGTAGCCAACTGGGTTTTGTACTCTGGCCGGAACCCAAGGTAGATTTCGTAAATAAGCACCTGTGTTCAGCATCTTCTCCACCGATGCTGGGCATACTGGCTATCCTAAAACTTGTTGATATCAGAAATTTCCGCATAAATTTCATGGTCTGATTTCTTCAGCATCTGAGTGACATAGGCCTCAGTGAGACAAAATTCGGGTAACTGTGAGTCTCGCAGCAAGGCTATCAATTCTTCTTTTGTCACAGTCTTCCTCTGACTATTCCATCGTTTGAGCAGATTAAGGTGCAAGGGGTGCGCTGGGTCCCATCAAGGCGATTGGGGGGTGCCACCCAGGTGGGGGACTGGGGTTTTGAAAATCAGCAGGGGGAGGGGGTTACTTAAGTCATCCCACATTCCATCCCAAAAATTCCGCTGTTGGTGTATCTTTCCGGGTGCTTTGTTGGCTTTTGTATTCGCCCGATGTTTTGTAAGTTACTGATTTTGTATGACTTTTTTCAGATGGACCGTGAGACATTTGATGAGAGTCCCGGATTGTGATTCCGGTCGTCGTGGGTTCGAGTCCCATCGGTCACCCCAGTCTTATAGACCCCTCGTGATTCCGCCGTCCACCCGCAGGCTTTGC
>Ga0194130_10007844_pt1 | contig 11581 bp, 15 predicted proteins | sample TA2KigsurfametaG_FD_160084 | JGI IMG/M metagenome (GOLD analysis project Ga0194130, IMG submission 160084) | Freshwater microbial communities from Lake Tanganyika, Tanzania - TA2015050 Kigoma 12 surface | ecosystem: Environmental > Aquatic > Freshwater > Lake | place: Tanzania: Lake Tanganyika... | reverse complement strand
CCCAAAACCCCAAAACCCCAAAACCCCAATCGGATAATTGAGTGTTTTTTATTAAAATATACGAGTATTTTATTGGTTGATAGCTTTAATAGGACTATAAAAGCCAACAAAAATTGAAAATTATAATTATTATGTTCGCAAAGAACTAATTTGCTGATCCTCGCGGCCCAGCAATCTCAAAGTTCATGTTGACTGCTACTGCTATTGTTTGGCTACAGCAGACCGCATAAGCACAATCACAATGTAAGTGTATTAGCTTTAACCCTGCAGTCAAACTTACGGGATTATCCTACCGCAACTCAACAAGCGTTGATAACGGCATGGCAAACGTCTCAGTAATGGGAGGAGCACCTATCTTTATCCGCTCAAATGGCGGTTTCGAGGACATGCCATCCATGAACAGCATAATCTTGTAGTCGAAGGCTGAATCAAACCCACAGTTTTCCATGCCCCCCGTTTCCGGTAATTTTAAATAGCATTTCATTATTTTTAGACGATGATGCTTTCGCCTCGAGCCCTATTGGCGGCATTCTCGCCTGGACTCTTCCATCGGCGATGGAGATCTTCTCCAATTCCTAAAATACTGTAACTTACTACGATTTTGACGGCAAGAAGCTACCTTCAGCTACTACTCAGGAATTTGAGGTCAGCGTCGTGAGTGAAACAAAACTTTCTTGCTCTACCAAGTGGGGCGCCTGCAGGATCCGCTACGATGAGACGTACACACCTATGCTTCACGACACTATTCCTAACCAGCTCACATACGGAATGAAGATTAATTTTATTCTCAATCCAAACTTATGTCACAACAAAGTGGGCACCGGCTAAGATCCATTTTATTACCTCAAAATAGGTGACACCTTGACCGACTGGGAAGGTTACATTGACAGCGGTACTAGGCTACCAGATTGGTAAGAAGGCGCCGTGACTACAATCGTCGGAAGAAACAAGCCGGCGAAGAGTGTGGACCCTGATATTAGTTTTACGAAGTACGGAAAAGTTAACATTAAGGAGACTGCAAGACACTGTAATTTTGATGCTAAGGAGGCTAAGGAGTGTTGGAATGTCCGCGTACACCCTAAAATTGACAGAATAAGTGCCGCATCAGGCTATCTACTGGGAGGACAGACACTTAAGATAGAGGGCTGGGGACTCAAAGGTCTAGTCAGCACTACTGTTACCGCCGATGGTATACCATGCTAAATCGATATCACTCGCTCCACTGAAGAGATCTTGTACTGTGAAACTGGGTCTAAGCCGGTCGCCTCGACAACTGGTCCTCGCCCTGGCTAGCCAGGTATAACTTACGATTTTGTAAACCCAACAAATGTTGAGACGGTTCCGAGCTGGTCCGACAGTCTGGGGGCGACTCATCCAAAGACTACATAGCTTGCTACATCACTCGAGACACGTGTTAATACCGGAGATCACAAGGCCATGCACAACTACAGTGGTTGGTTTAAGGCACCCGAAACCGGCAAGTACCGATTCTATATGCAAGGAGATGATGAGCTAAAGCTTTTCCTTGATTCAACAAACGCGTACGATTCTTAAAATCCAGTAACAACTTCTTTGGTTGAGATTGGTCAACAGTATTGGGGTAAAGGTTGGCGCCAATACTACCATGAAGAACCACTTGAAGGACAAGGCAAGTTTAGGACCGACGAGATCGCACTTACAAAAGACAAGTACTACAAGATCAGAGCTTAACATAGGGATAGAGGCGGCAATTTTTACGCAACTTTTAGCATGGAGTTTATGAAGCCTGGCTCAGAAGACCATCCAATGGCCGCCAAATAGGTTTAAAGCTGGAGAATTGATCAATCAAATGTAGCTGAGCAATGGACTCTAACTATTGATGACCCTGGCTCCGGCAAATATAAGCTCAGTCTTATGAGTCCCAAAGAGACTAAAGCTTGGATCTCCAATGAAATAGCTTGTAATGCGTCGGAATCAACCTTTAAATGGTCAATCTGGCCATTCTTTGCTGATGGTGGTAGAGCGGGTTCGCACATATCGGTTAGACGTTAAATGTTTGACGCAGATGGAGCTGAGACTACGAATTCTGCGCTTGCTAAAAAGTACGTCTACACCACCAAGCTTATTCGCAGAATCAAAGGATTTTCATTTACGGCTGCTTAAGCAATGCCAATCGGAACGATTTCGTCAACTATTAAAATAGTTAAACCTTCCGATACTGATCAGGGAGGTATTCAGTCTAGTACACCTTTGAGCGGCAAGTTTACCATTCAGTGCAAAGATAAAAACGATATCTTGCATACTTCTTAAATCATGGACTACTCATAATGGGACGAAGGAGTGAGAGTATCTTTCTTAAATACACCTTATTTGCGCGGCAAAGTTCGTATCTACTCGCCAAATGGAGGCCCAGAATCTCGCGCGTGGCCCTACTACTACAGTGAGAATGGTAAGCACTTTGTTGCTATTTTCGACGGATTTAAAGAGAACGTGCCTAAATGTGACATCGTGAGCGACCCAACTGACCCATTAACGGGCGCCGATGTAGTTATCAGCTCTTAAGAACTTAGACAGTACGGACAGAGTCTGATGTTCGAGCCCATCGGTCTTGAATTCCTCTACTCTGATGCCTAATCCCCTCAGGTGCTAGTCGAAGTTGATGGCCTTCCAGCCCTTTGCGTCAATCTCAACTGCGATTACAAGTACGTAGAAGCTACGCCTCTGATTACCGCCCAAAGTTATGATAGATCTACAGAAGAACTCGTTGTTGATGGCACTTCTCTCCCAACTACTGGATTTACTCTCAGTTTTGGTGGCGCAACTTGCGACTCTACTCAACCTTCCGCTTTCACTGCAACTAGAATTACCTGCACTCTAGAAAATGCTCCAAGAGCAGGTTCTTAAAAGGTTGTGATCAAGGATTCCTAAGGCGTTATTCCATATCATGCAGGTGTAGCAGATATCGTAATTGATTTAGAAGTTACTTCGCTTACTCCAACGTCTTTCAATGCTCTTGGAGGTGATATTTTGACGATTGAGGGCTCTGGTTTCCCTCTTGACACTAAATACGTATCAGTAGCTTTAATCGCTGAGGACGCATCCCAATCTAAGTGCAAAGTCCAAACTTCAACTGCGACTGAGATTACCTGTCTTATTGAAAAACTGACCACAGATGGCGGCGACTAACAATACGAGGTTGAAGTATCTATCGAAAACGTATAATACTCATTTGCTTCTGCGGATGCGCGATAACTGCATTCAGTTTCGCCCACTAAAAAACGAGCTCCTAGTGATAAAAAACTTAGCAAGAAACGTGATCCACCTGAGGTAGAGAAAATCCTTGGTAACAAAATCAACGTTTCACCGATTCTCAAACAGGAACTTACTTTCTAGCTTAAGCGCTTCGAAGAAACGCTAGAGGTGCATCAATTAAACGTAAAGATTTTAAATGACTCGAAACGCTACTCACGTGACCTCTACGTGATGCGTGTGGATGATGCAGCCAAGACATTTACTGTCAAGTTCAATGGAGCTCCTCCTGGTGAGTATTATTTTGCCGTGACTGCCGAATCACCGTGCACATACGGCAAAATTAGCACCAAAAATATATAATTTAAAACTTCGTCGACGATCACCGAGGTTCAGCCAAAGTCTGGATCTGTTTTCGGAGGCACCGAGCTCACTATTACTGGTACCAATTTCTCTCCTGAAAAACTTGATCAGACCGTCAAAGTCGGAGAAGTCTATTGTGACATTCTAACTGCCACGACAACAAAGCTAACCTGCAGAATCAGAGCCACTGGATATACTGCTGAAAAAGTTGCCACCGGAATTGAAGTTGTTGTGACCTTGGCGGCATCTTTTGAAGCAACTTGCATTGGAGGTGGAACCTGCAAGTTTGAATTTAAAGTACCTGCAGCTACAGTTACATCTCTTACTCCGAACTTCGATGCAGCAACGAACACCCTAAGATTGACACTCGCTGGAAGTGGATTTACTGCTTCAGACACAACCAGCGTCTCGTTGTTCATCGATGGAATCAAATAAGATACTCTCTAGGTTGGTAGCTCAGAAGAAGCTATCTTTAAAGTAACAGGCGTAAAGGATGTTTCGTCCACAAATGTTCAAATTTACTTCGCAGCTGGGTATCCCACGGGCTATCAATCAATCACCAGTTTGACCTTTACCCCCTCTTTTATTTCAGTCAGTCCAAATACTGGTGGAAGTATCGGTGGTACTTTGGTCACTGTTCAAGGCGCGGGTTTCGGTGTAAATACTAAAAACTTGGGACTTAGGAAAGGCACAAGTGATTTGTGCGAAGAAGTAAACGTCATTGGCTACGGTAGATTCACTTGCTTGACAAAGCGCGGCGCTTTACTTAGCACCGACGTTTTGAAGTTAACGATTCTAACGTCTGAATACGCATGCAGCAATACGGACCAAACTTTATGTTCACTCTCACAGGATGCTGCATCTTCTCCAAAAATTGATACAGTTACTCTTGCAGTCGCTACGCTTACTTTTACGGGCACTTTATTCCCATCAAAGGACACTCACTCAGCAAAGGCAGTCTTCAAATCTGAGTCAGTTGTTGTCACAGACTGGACGGAAACTTAATTGGTTGCAACTTTCTTACAAGGTGTTCCGGCAACAAAAGAAGGCGAAACAGACCGTCCAACTATTTGGTTCACTCGCAATTCCGACTCCGTGATTCTCATCACTGGTGTAAATGGACTATCTTTCACAAATACGGTTTCTGTGGCGGAATCTGATTGCTCCTAGAACGTTTCTTCCTCGTTTGCTGGTGGAGCTAGATACACCGTGACTAAGGACAACCTTTATGCAACTCTGAAGCAGGCAGGCAACGGAATGACCGTTTGTGGAAACCCAGCTTAGCTTGATGAATCGAGCTCTGATGCTTCAAAGGCAGTTTTTAAGGTCCCTGCTCATGCAACTACTTACTCAGTCTCGAACTTCAAAATTGCTGGCTCTGGTTTGCTAAAAGGCACCTGGACCGGCTCAGCTCCGACGGAGGTTAGCAAAGTTACCGACGGAAAGTGGCGCACAGAGTACACTACCGCATCTGCTAACTGCTGGATACAACTTGATTTCCCTACGGGTCAGGTTGGCGTTCTGGATTATATCAAGATATTGATAAACGATCTAAAAAATGACAAAACTCCATTCGCTTCAGTAACTAAAATACAAGGAAAAGATGGAGCAAGCTGGGTTGACATATTGACTCTTGACAACACTATCAACGAAGGCTGGAACACATTCGCATTTGAAGGAACGGCTGATAAGCCTAAGCCTGCTTACGGCTCTTACAAATTGTCCGGCGCAACTGCAGGCTCATGTCGTTTTGGTGAGATCAAGTTTGTTGGCACATAGTCAGTCGCTGACAATAACTAGATGACTGATTGCATTCCCAAACTCAAGATTGGTACCTCCTCGATCGACCTAAGTCCTATCCGTTATAATTCTGAATCAACTGCGACCATTACTAGTATCACACCTAGATATGGTGCTGTGCAAGGCGGAGAGGAGATCACCGTCACTGGCACAAACTTTGTTGACGGTCAGACTACAGTCACCATAGACAAAATTTAGTGCGCGATAACCTCTGTTACGGCTACGCAGATTGTTTGCACTACTGGACCTAGACCTGGTGACTAACCAAACCCGTCATTTGCCGTACATGTAGCTGGTCAAGGATTAGCTGCAAACCAAGGTAACACATTCATGTACGTAAATAAATGGTCGAACCCTATTACCTGGGGTGGCGATGCTCCGCCTCAATTCGGTGAAGCTGTTGTAATTCCTAAGGGAAGAACATTGCTTGTTGATGTTGACAGAGTTCCCCAGCTAAGTTTCCTGCTTGTCGAAGGTTCTCTCTTGTTCGCTCCACATCCAACCGATGAAAAGCATGAACGGAGATTCGATGCAGGATATATTTTCATAAACGGAGGATATATGGAAGTCGGTACTGAAGAGTTCCCTTACACTTCCAAAATTACCATAACGATGCACGGAGATGTAACTACTCCAGCAATTCCAGCTTACGGTAACAAGTGCATCGCCGTGCGTAAAGGGTCACTGCACTTGGTGGGCAAAATCAGAGCAATTACCTGGACGATGTTAGACAAAACAGCGGACAAAGATCAAGATAAAATAACTCTTTTGCCTCAGCCTGACTCGTTTGACTGGGCTGTTGGTGAATAAATTGTTATTGCATCAACCGATTATGACCATTAGCATTCAGAGACTAGGTTTATCAAGGCGGTCGAAACTGACAATGGTAGTCCTGCAGTCGACGGTAAAAAACGAAGAATCTTGACTCTTGATAAGAAGCTTGTTTACAATCATTTCGCAAAAAGGGAAACGTTTGGCACAGGCCCTGATGACTACATTGAAATGCGCGCGGAAGTTGGACTGCTTACTAGAAATGTTAAGTATTAGGGTGATCCGGAAACTTCTCCAAAGAATTAATACGGTGCTCACATCATGATTCACTATCCCGAAGACGAGTCTTGCGTCGGGCGCATTCTGTACACCGAGTTTTTCAACGTCGGTCAGGCATTCAAACTGGGCAGATATCCTATCCACTTCCACGTTATCGGCACTGTTTCGAAATCGTTGGTCAAGGGTAACGCCATCCATCAGACTTACAATAGAGCAGTTACCATCCACGCGGTTTCATATTTTACGATTGAGAACAATGTCATTTACAACGCCATGGGCCACAATATCTTCATTGAAGACGCTATCGAGACCAAGAACGTCATCAAGTACAATTTAGTTGTCAGCACTAGACGCTCATGGAGCTTGCTGAACACAGATCAGACTCCAGCCAGTTTCTGGATCACTCACCCTGACAACATCTTTGTAGGAAACCACGCTGCAGGTTCCGACCGTTATGGTTACTGGTTTGACCTATAGGAAAATCCAATAAATGGCTCTTTCACTCCTAAGATCTGCCCAGTAAACGAGAAACTTGGAGAATTTAGAGACAATGAAACCCATTCAAACGGCCGCTATGGACTAAGAATTTTCCATAAACTAGTACCCAGAGCTCGACCCTGTGATCCTTGGATTTTCGACAAATCTGATCCAAGTAAAGAAGGATCTCCTTATCCTGCTAACCCATCTGTGAAAGCTATCTTTAAAAACCTGGTGAGTTGGAAGAACATGCGCGCAGGTGCGATAGCTGAGGAAATGGGAGAAGTTGAATGGCTAGACTTCAAGGTTGCTGACAATATGGAAGCGGGCATGGAGTGGTCTTTTGCAAACAACCAAGTGCTAGCAAAAGACATCATGAAAATAACAGGTGGTCTTGTTGTCGGTAAAACTTCAAACTCAGAGCCTGAATTAAACACAGGTGCACGTGGTATTGTTGGCCCTCGTTGGGATTATTTAACGATAAGAGGCACCAAGTTCTATAATTTTAACTTTGGTAATTCAGGAGCTCTCGGTGACTGCTCACATTGCTTCCATCCGGCTGCCACTGACTCTGGCGCCAGAACAATATTCACTTCTGGTCTGTATTTCGACGAAACGACTGTGCCAAAGAGAATTTGGTACCAATACCCCTTTAATGGTATCTTCTAGGATCTCGACGGAACACTTACTGGTTATACAAACGGTGAAGGAGAAAATTCGTTTGCAACTGCGTAATGGTTGCATAACGTTTAAAAGGAGTGTGAGTCAAATAAATCAAAATACGATGGAATAATTTGTAGGAACACTGTTTAAGTTCGTAGAATTTCATTCCATATGGGTAGTCCTGATTCGCTTACACTCATGCCATTGAAAATCGCTAGGTATGATGACGAAGATATGAATAAACGTAGTGATGAAGAGCAAAAAACCTACAAAATTACTGATTCTAATTACAGTGCATATCCATTCAAGGCAAAGTTAGACCCATCTAACTCTTGGACTGCGCCTTTTGTGACGAATCATAAGTACCGAATTTACTTTGATTAAGGCCAGCTAAATTGGAATTCTATCAAGATTGCAGTCTCAGTTGTATGGGATCCAAATGACAAACCAGTGCTGTTTAACAATCCTTATACTGAAAACTACGAGGCAATAGATTTCTTCGGCAAGTATGGTGGCAACTTTGCAGCTGATGGAACTGGTCCACTTTACTATCCAAATGGCTCGCTCACAACAACGACAAATCAACTCGATTACATATCAGGTATGAACTATCTAGATACAACTAAAAAGGAATTCAACTTTGTCATCAATGGATCCTTGTCCTCCAAAAAGAATCTTGAGATGTAATCAATCAAATGTAGGAAGAACGAAGCTTCTTGGTGTATGACAGCCCCAACTGTTTCTACTTCGTGCACTGGTGTTGTGCAGTTTTGGACTGATCCAGCAGCCTGGAAAACCACTGCTAACACTGACGGAACCTTGCCTAAAGACGGCGAAAACGTAGAGATTCCTCATGGCAAGAACATAGTTTTTAACCTGGCTGAGTCCCCTAAATTCAAACTTGTGAAGATAATTGGATGTCTGAGCTTCCTAACTGACAACTCGAAGGACCAGACTTTCCATGCTGAACAGATCTTTGTATTTGGAGGATAACTTAATATTGGTTCAGATACAGCACCCTACACCAAAAAAGCAAACATCGTCCTTTATGGAACCATGGCCGACTAATTTATTACGATGCCCGGAGCCACCGAGGCTGGTAACAAGATGATTGCGAACGTTGGTAAAGTAAAAATCTACGGTGCTCCTCGCTCTCGCATGTCGAGACTGCTTGCTGAGGTCTTGAAAGACGCCTCGAGCTGCACTGTAGAGAAAGATCTTGATTGGAAAGCAGGCGACTAACTTGGCTTTGCACCATCCGCCTCTCAACATGATCACTATGAAATTGCAACGATTTAAAGCTATACTAAACTTACCGGCGCGCTTGTGCTGACAACTGCTCTTAAGTACTACCATTTCGGTGCTGCACAGTCCACAGGTGCCAACAACAATTACTAAGGCCTTGACATGAGAGGAGAGGTCGTGCTTCTTACGCGTAACATCGTTATTAAGGGAGACCAGACGGGCAACGACTGGCACGGTTAATTCTTAACTTTCGACTCCACCGTTCTCGATAGTAAAGGATAATCGACTGAATACAAGGGATAAACAGTTCTAAGAAATGTTGAGTTCTACAAGATGGGACAGCTAAACAACTTCAAAGCAGCGATACGATTTGAAAACTCAAACTAAGCTGATGATAGCACTTCTAAGAGTGTGATCGAAAATGTTGTTATCCATGAATCAATAGGTTGGGGTGTCAACATTAAACTTTCATCAAATATAAAGCTCTTGAACGTCGATGTTTTCGATGTAACTCAGATAGGTGTGAGCTTTGATGAAACTACTTCCGTTTCCGCTGACAGCGTGAACGTTTTTGGAGTCGCAGGGAGAAAAGTCTAAGTGCTTGACAAAGTAAAAGATAGAGAAACCTGCTTTGCAATGTGCACCTATACTGCTGATTCAAAGTGTTCTAAGACTTCGGTGACCAATTCAATCGTTGCAGGCTGCATATTTGCCGGTTTCCTCGCTCCAGGCTACAGCTGCAACGACACTATTGGCGACTCTAAATCTCATGTTTTCAAGAATAACGTTGCTCACTCAGTCTAAGGTCAAGGTATTGTCATTTACCCAGATCCAGCATTGGCAGACTCTAAAACCTGCTACCAAGGAAGCCATTTGTTTGCCTACAAAAACCAGCAAACGGGCGTTGGCGTACTACAAACCACAAACGAAGTCCGCTTCTCAAATATCGTGTCAGTAGACAATACTCTTGGACTTTCGCTAAATGTGGCAGGTGAGAGAAATACGGAAAAAATTATCCTTTTACAAGACTCGTTCGTCTACGGTGAAACAAGCGATCTAGCAAAAGACTGTCCTGGTCCTGTACCGAGCAATCGCCAACACTGCTTCTGCGAAGAAAAGATGGGTCACATGTCTGCCTAATCTTTAACTAAAGGAAAGGATGACCCACACATCCCTTCAGCGTCTAAAAGACCGGTCTGGAAAGTCAAAGCTTACTCCACCTGGAACTCGAAGGCGGTGATTTAAAACGTTAACTTTGTTAACTTCAAGTCTCCTAAGACAGCTTGTGGAGTTCGTTAATCCGTTTTCGGAGTTAATTCATTCGCGTCCGACTTGATACCTATGCATTATTTTACAGATGCTAAGTTTACTAATGTATTGGAAGACGCGTTAATTTATGTTTATAACCCTCCGGATGAATGGGCGAATATTGATGACTGCGGGTAATGGCCATGCACCGCTCCGTCGAATTTGGTTTACACTTTTAAGGACGCCATCTTTGAAGTAAACGATTCAACTACTGCACTTCCGAAATTCTAAACAAGTGCCAAGAAGAAGAATAACTTCCAGGTTGTCTCAAATTTCGTAGGGGCTAAGAGCTATCCTGACTGCTCTTAAAATGAAACTTGGAACGCTTGGCTATGTGCTTAATCCTCGAAAGATGCAATTCCTAAGATTGGCACTCTACTTTTCGAGTCACTCGACGGCGACACTGAAGATCGAGCTGTCTAGCCTGTCATTATTATCGGTCCAAACGGATACAACAACACGCTAAATGCATTCATGGATCACAGATGGGACGGCTTTTACACGGGGCAAACCAGATTGTCGCGTTTCCCCGCCTAAATCCTTACAGGATAGAGCTACACCATTAATTTTACCGGCACTCCCTTCAAGAATGCGCGCTACGTGCTCAAGGCTCATCCGGATGCAAAGGGTATTCTCATTAAGATCCCGTACCCAAACGCTGGTGCTTACTCCGTCAAAGTTGCCGACAAGATCGTCGAACCACAAAAATTCGATTCCAAAACCAAAAAGATCTAAGAAATTGATGTTGCAACTGCCACATGTGGTGCAAACATGTTTGTCGGAGTAGAAAACTACCTTTAATTCTTCATTACGCCAGGCTGTTTGTTAAACGTGATTCCAAGAGATGCAATCTTGACTTCGGTCCGACTTTAGTGGACTGCCGCCGAATTTTTCTCAGGTGATGGTGCGACTACCTTCGCCCAGAGACTTGCCGCTGTACTTGGCATTGATGTTACGAGAGTAAAGATCGTTTCTGTCTTCGAAGGATCTTTGAACGTCCAAGTACAGATTTTGGCTGACATCTCTACGACAACGACCAACCAAGAAAACGGTTCGTCCACATCAGGTTCTGAGTCCGCAACTTCGCTGTAAGAGATCTAGGCTGCAATGGTTTAAAAACTTAGCACAGCAACGCCTTAAACGCTTGGTGCTCCTCTCTTGGAGCTATAAGCGGCTATTCAATAGACCGCGGCCCCAGTTGCCGGAGCCAACGACTCTAACGCATCAACCACGACGCCGATTGTTAATCAATAAATCAGCATAAACAACGTACCAAATGTTAATATTCCCACAATTGTTAAGATCGGAGGAGCCGTTTCTAATATGGCATTTAGTTTTGCGACCATGGCCGTTCTTATATTTGCGGCACTTATTTGAAGAAAAAATCTAGATTAATTTTTATTTGCAATTATTAAAATATACTTTACGGGGTTTTGGGGTTTTGGGG
>Ga0194130_10007841_pt1 | contig 11585 bp, 10 predicted proteins | sample TA2KigsurfametaG_FD_160084 | JGI IMG/M metagenome (GOLD analysis project Ga0194130, IMG submission 160084) | Freshwater microbial communities from Lake Tanganyika, Tanzania - TA2015050 Kigoma 12 surface | ecosystem: Environmental > Aquatic > Freshwater > Lake | place: Tanzania: Lake Tanganyika... | reverse complement strand
GCTTGCGCACCTATGGCCCTCATGGCGCCTTTCACGTCCATGTCATCAGAACCGGAGCCGGGCTCCCATATCCCAATTTTTGTATGCCCCGCGCAAAATACCGTAGTGATATGATCCGTCGTCATTGTCAACATAATTTACGGCGTTTAATATACCTAAATAATATGCTGCATCGGGAGAAACAACCGCATTAACAAACGCACCCTCATCACCATCGTACACATCAGCGGAAGCTTGACTATCCAACTGTTTAGCAAAACTGGTGTTCTTGTTTATTCCTAACGTGGTGTAATCCCTAAGATTATCATTGCCCCACAAATAATATGCTGGCCTTAAGCAGACAGCGGTATTGGTGGCTGGACTGTATACTAAAACTTTTCTATTCTTATAATCTTGTGCTGTACCATAATGATTGTCGCCCTTTACCATTCTTACCGCATGCTCATCATCTTCCGATGGTACGTATGGCCATTTCATCGCAATATAAAACTGTTCATCCTCCGGGGTTTGGGGCATTCCCCACTCTGAATAAGCTTTACGTACTCCAGCATATGAAAGACTCGCTAAATTTTTGTACTCGTCTCTAAATGGATTTTTTACTCTCTTTGAGTCATTGCTCCATACCGTAAGCAGCAGTTCCTCTCCACCATAAGCTGTATTACTTTCAAAAGTATAATCTTTATTTTCCTTTATTGTTCCTTCGTATGTATCTAAGTGTTCCTCCTCAAGTGGGGTCAACATTTTCAAATCATTTACAGCAGTTGCGCTATAAAAATCTTTATTACTATCTTCAATCAACTTGTATTCTATTCCTGCTGCATCAACAAAACTTGGAAGAGGAACTCTTACGATACTATATCCTGAAGCAGTAAAATTGTTATCCATAAAAGCTCTATTTTCTAATATGTTTCTTGCACCATCGGTCAATGATTGTTGATTATCGAAAAGAGCAACGAGACCCCCAGATGGTCTTTCTGTCAAACTTTTTAAGGTAAAAGAAAAACCATCTAATTTTAGTTTAAAACTTGAAACATCTTTTCCATTAAGTTTTGCTTGATTTGTGTCTAATTCATCGCCTTTTTTAAAAATATCAATTATTCCAGATCCACCCATTGTTCTTGCTATATAAAATTCGGTTGTAAAAAGAGCAAGATAATCTCTTGCAGCTCTTATATTTATGTTCTTCAACCAATTTGCCTCAGGTGACCCTTTGTCCTGTCCGTCTCAATTCGCCAAAGAAGTTGTCAGACCAATCAATCAACATGTCAACGTTATACTGGAAGGCGTAAGCGCTATGTCTTCCGTCAAATGCGCCTGTTTTTCTATCGGTGAAATATGGAAACTGATACCTGTAAGGAAGTTGACCTATCTGTTTATGACCTGATAATTCTCTCAAATCTGCCTCTGTAGCATCCGGTTTGCCAAAAGGAAGATGAAAACCAACATTAACGTTGCCTTTTACGTAAGGAAGACGGGCAACTATTTCTCCGTTTTCAATAAAAACTGATCTTCTTGGATCGTAAAAATTAATAAGTTTTTTACTATAATTTTCCATAACATAGTTTTTAGGACGATACTCATCTTGTGAATTCAACATCTTTTCAACGTTTTGCTCTATGCCAACCAGCGGAGAAAACCCGTCACTGTAAGCTTGTTGATCCGACATAGGCGAAGCGTCTTTGTTGACTTTATCAATTAAATCAAGAAGATCTTGATCTGGGGCTTGCATTTTTGGTCCACCCACCTTTAAGCCAGCTTTTAAAGCCGAATCTGGATGCATGAAACCAGTGGAAATCGGAACAACACCAGAAGTGTACAGCCAGTGAGGTTTGCCGTAAAAAACTGTTGACCTGTCCTCAAACGGTCTAATGGCACAAATGTAGTTAGGGAGCAAACGAGAGCATGTTAGAAACATATCCCAAACTGAACGCATGTATGTTTGAGCCCTAAAGGATACTTCATCAAAACCGGGCAGATCATCGTCAAGAGTTGACACCAATCCCATCGTACTAAACACGTTAGTGGCCGCTCTTCCATTTGCAACACCAAGAAGTCCCGTACCAGCAATCGATGCACCAAGCACCGGCATTCCGGCAAGGCTTATACCCACCCCGGTTAACGCCACCACTCCAGACAAAAGTTGCGAAACTCCTTCTGCATTAGAATTGTCGATTAATCCTCCTCCCTGTTTTGCCTGAATCGCAGATGCAAGATCGACGTTCTTCGTCATTAATCTTGACCATTGTCCGCTGCTAAAACGTTCCAGATAAGCTTTTCGATCCTTTTGCCTCATGGTATTCTCTATCATGTCTTCGTTCAAAGTTGCGGCGGTGGACCATCCGGTGTCTATGTCGCCACCCATAAATTGAGAAACCCCTAAACCGTTTCCTGGATATATGTTTCTTTTAAAAATTTCAAAATCCCTGTTTGAATTAAGGTTCGCCATCAAAGTTCTCATGTGCGGAACTATCGGAGAACGCAACAAACCACCAGCTGTCCCAGCAACGACTGCCCCTATCGGACCTCCAAACGCGAAACCAGCCGCAGCAGACCCCGCAGTAATCGCAAGGTCAACTCCATCATATGATCCAGCAGTAGCGTTCCACGCTGCCTTTCTCAGGTCTCCTGCATTAAACGAAGTTTGACTAACTATGTCAAGAGCGTTTTTATAACTAGACCTCAATGCTGCGTGTTTTTGTGCTTCCTGCGGATTCAATGGTTCGTAGAGTATGTTGCCAAAATGCCTGATACCGAATTTGTTTTCAGAAAATACGACACCCCTTGTGGCGTGCGCTATCGATTCTCTGAACCTTGAAGTACCCATGGATAAGAGTTTCACCATCAAATCTCTTGGCTCAGACAAATACATGCCGGTATTTATTGCACCGTCTATCTTACCGCTGTTACCTTTTTTGTCGGTAGAATTAATTATCGGACTCAGTTCTATCGCGTCGGACTGAGCGGTTATTGTCATTATCTCTCCAGTTTCAACGTTTGTTATAACACCATTGAATAGCGTTTGAAGAGAGTTGGGATTGGCACCATAACCCGCCCTTAAGTGAACCCTCACTCCAGGCTTTAGCCTTATGTTGTCAATGTCAACAACATACTTGTTCTCCATATGCGCCCTTATATTTCTTTGTCTCTTCAATAGAGTGTCAACTATTCCCTCAAGATTGTTGGTAAGCATGACATTCTCGTTTACCGGATCCCTGAATAGATCATCTGCGCCTTTTTGCGTGAGTTTACCGTACATATTTGACACCCTAAATACCAAGGTGTCACCAAGTATGTCTTCTGATTGAACTATAGAAAAATCAATTATTGATTGAAGTCCATAAAAATTATCAAACAGCTTTGTGCCATGATAATACCCACCTTCATCTATCAACCAAAGCATGTATGTGGGATACGCCCTGAGCATTCTTCCGGATATATCTCTGTAGGAGGTATCTATCAACATTTTTTCCCAATGTTTCGTAACAGAGAACTGATCACCCGATCCCGCACTAATTGATTCGGCCTTTACGTTGGTAGAACTATACGCATACTGATAATCCGCAACAGCTTTTGTCCCTATCTCTCCCATATGCGGGGTTTTCAAATTTGTATCAGGAGTTTGAGTATCAGCCACTTTTATCATGTGTAGTTTAAGACTATTACCAAAATCTTTTGCTGCTTCAATTTCTTTTAATGCTTTAAGTTGCTGTTCTATTGAGTCTTTTTGTCGTTCAGCTGCCTCTTTTTGTAACTCGGTGCTGTTTTTGTCGTCAATAATTTTGTTTAGATCTTCCAATTCTTTGTTGAGATTTTCAACTTTACTCTGAGCGTGTCCTACTACTTTCTTAATATTAAATTTATTATTTTGAACATAGAATCTTCCATCTTCTTTATCTAAATAACCAAAATTATATCCTGCAGCGGTTTGCATCATCGCAGGAACTTTTTGGTGATTATTTTTTAATTGTTCTTCTGTCATCGCCGGAATCGCATAAATCATTCCGTGAACATATGACAATAGGTCGTTATCGGAACTTGACTGGTCTACATTTGCCATGAGATTATCGGGATCAAAACTTACGAATTCGTCGTTTTCATTTTTTGAAACGCTGTTGAAAATTTCGCCCATGGTATCATTAAGCTGATTTGCGGTACCAGAAGTAATCTCGCCAACTTTATATTCTCCCATTGGAACTGCAAATTTGGTGTCCGAAAATAAATATAATTTATCATCTAACTCAAGCGAGTCAACATAATCCAATGTCATAGTTGTTTTGAAATTTGTATATTTTTCGATAGCTCTGGTAACGTAGCCATACACTTCTGTTGGTCTCAAACCGTTTTGTTTAGCCCATCCATTCAATGAGTCAAAGTTTCCGCTCTTTAAAAATCCTGCGACTATCTCCACCCTAGCAACTTCTTCTTCGTTTATTTGTTTCCCATTTGCCGTATCGCTGTTGGCGGCAGAATCGTTTTCGTTAATTTTTATTTGAGCCGATTCTTGGATAGATTGATTAACGACCACGTCTCTATCAAACATTTCAAACCCTCTAAAATAATAATCCGGATCCAAACATCCGACCACCTCACCTGCCTTGTTTCGTAATTGTAGCGGCATATCGGGATACGTATTAAAGGAGCCCCAAAGCTGTTTTATTCTAAGGAAAGGATTTTTCTTACTTCCAAACTCTTTTATAAATTTTTCTTGTTGAGCATTATCTAGTGATTCACGTTGTTGTTGAAAAATATCAAAGTCAACCAAACTCAACTGAACCTTGTAAACATGCGGAAAGTTTGGTATGGTATCGACATTGTACTTGAGCGGTAGCACATACTTAATTCCACATAGCGCTGTAATAATATTTTTGATACCCATGAAACCTATGACACCAGTGGCATGTTCAAGTCTGGCAAGCCCGTTTATGTGTTCAAATATATTTCTAAGTTTTATAAGCTCGCTTTCTCCAAAAACGGTCATCGATATATTTATGTAAGAATCCTTACCGACCTATGAACTGATAAGTCGGTTCTTCCTGCATTTGGACCTGCATTCTCACAAGATTATTACCCAAAACAACACTTACGCCATCAACTATTGTTTTCTCGTTATCAATATCTAGTCTTATCATCGGAACTTCCCATTCCCTTAAATTGGGAACTGACTTGTTCATCCTGTCTAGATAATCTCTTATCGGACCAGATCTAAAAAATCTTTCATACAAAGTATCATTAAAAGCTTTGGATAACTCTAAACGAACTTCTTCTCTAATTTTATTTATATTTTCGTCGGTATTCGGTAGGTTTAGTTCTTTTAGTTTTTCTACAATCATTCCATCTACCAATTGATTAAGGAGACCTTTTGCGCCCCTGGAATCAAACTCCAACGCCTGCCTAACCTGCCTTAGGTTTAGATTTTTTTGTCCGTTGATAGGTGAAATCTCGAATTGAGTCAGATGGTGCGTTGTCTGATATTTTAAGTATGTATTCTCTAGCTTGTTGATAAATATTACCAGCAAACTTGCTTGTGTTACTGTTCAACCATACAACGGCCAAATAATTGTACACTTTGTCGTTTATATTATCCTGACTCTGTCCCGCCAATATTATATCTAGAGCGGTTGATATTCTCCTCCTAGTAGACACCGGATAATAGGTTTGCTGAGAAGTTGTGACAACATCGTCTAAAGTCCTTCCATAGCCAGATTCATTTATATCGATACCAAATCTGTACAGTAATTGTCCCCAAAAATTTCTAGAAGTATCATTTAAAATAGTTTCCTGTTTAGATCTGAAGCTAGAAACGTCAGGAGTAAATACTCTTGTTTGAACTTTCTCTGGAACAAATAGGCTTATGTTGCTTCCGTCTTGCCAATCCCTAAACACGTTGTTGGGTAGAATATTCGTTAGATCTAATTCCTCAGTAGAAGAATTGTTTTCTGTTTCGGAAAGATCCTGCAAACCTGCATTGGTGCCCGACGCTGGATTGTTTTGAGCCAAGAACCTTTCGGCACCATCTGCTGTAAGGCCAGACAACAAAGACTTATCGATGTCTTTGGAATCGTCGGAAGCCTGTTCTGCCGGTTTTGGAAGCAAGAACTCTTTATTTACATATCTATCAAGATCAAGAGCGGCTTTACCCATATAGTGCCTATACTTACCCCAGTGCACTGATTGATTAAAGTCTCTTATCATCGGAAGGAATGGTTTATGATTAAACGCCATCATCTCTAAATCAACCACTAAACAGAACGGAAAATTAGGCACCGTAGAAACGGTCATGCCCGATAAGGCCACACCACTTATTCCATGCGCCTTATTGAGATACTGATTTTTGATAGGAATGATAGGAGACGCCTTAAAAGCCGTAACCAAACCTCTCAACGAAGAGAGAAATTTATCTATCTTATCTTCATTGTCTTTTGAAAAATCCAAAGAAAAGTCATTTTTTAGATTCACATTTGCCGCATCGACAATAGAAACCCCCCATATCTCTTCATAGTTAGGGAAATACAATCTCATGCCTATGGCGGTATCTTTGTATCCGGTGTTGAATTTAGGTGTATTTTTTTGCCTTATTGCTCCACCGGTTAAACTACCAGCCCTAAAAGCCGTATTTATATTTATCGATATTGGTGGGACATAAAAGTTTGACGCACCTATTCTAAGATGAAAAATGTCTGGAACTCTCGGAGGTATATTTGCCCTAAATGGATATTCCTCTAAAGCCTGCTGAATCCTTAGGCCAGTATTTATCAGTGTCCAAGCTGGCTTAAACACTGCTTTGCCGTCTTCATCCACGCCAAATGATTCAAACATCATTTCTGCTACTTTGATTGGATCATTAAGCGGATCGTTTATATCGCCACCAATACCGTTATTGCTATAATCAGCTGTAGAAGCTAACGTCGTAAAAATAAATTGGGCGAGTGTAGGAAAGTATTCGCTCATTTGCCAAGCCAGCACTGGATCCAATAGAAGTCTGTTATAAATCGTTAGAGCGATCGCAATCCACTCCGTGTCTTTGCCTTGTGAATCTGCTGCTTCAAGTACGCTTTTTTGTAATTCCGACTTATTAATAAAACGCTTGCCTGCTAAACGAGATATTTGCGGTTTAAAAAACAGCAAATCAATAAAACCTGCTTGTGAAAGTTTATTAAAAATTTCTCCAGCGGTCTTTGCCGTTTCTTTTTTTGTATAATCAAAGCCGGAACTGGAATTGGGTTGAATAAGTCTAAAAAAATCCACAGGATCAATGTAAGCTTCATAATTAGGAGCAAGGTATGCTTTGTCGTCTGTGTAAAGAGCATACCTTCTTGTGCCGTAACCGTGTTTCGTTTGGACCAGAAAGATCATTGAAAATGTAAGGACGATACTCTTGTTTCTCTTTAAAGTGTTTTGAGACGATACTTTTATCTGTAACAATTTTATCTTCAGGAACTGAAATTAGAGCCTTGTTATTCGACAACGAAATTTCGGCGCTTTTTACCCTCAAAAGATTGTTGATATAATATCCCTCACCAATAAGTCCTATTCCTGGTTGGTTGCCGAAATACACCATGTCAAAAAAGTCTTCGCCATAAAGGTTGATGTACGCTGCGTATATACTTGGACTACTAAAGGCGCCGGTACCAGTTCCTTTATATTTTGCAGTTATTCTTGTAAGCTCTTCTGCTGAAACTGCGAGATAGCCAGTAGTACTTTTTTGAAGAGATTCAAAAAATGTTTTTAAATATCTTTTAAGTTCAGCTTCATTCTTATTTTTTGTTTCCAAAATTTTAGGATTAGGATTAACTGGAGGCATCAACTTGTCCTAAAATGTGTTATTAATTCTGTTGATCATGGAAATTCTATCACTAGAAGAACCAGAAGCGCTACGATTTGTGTAATTTAACATAGATGATCTGCTACCCATTATATCAGAAGTCATTGACTTATTAATAGAAGAAAATATTTTGTCTTTTTGATTTACAAATTCTTGAACTCTATTTTCTCCGTATCTAGATTGTTGAATTTTTTCATTTAAATATCCGGAATTGTCCATTGATATTTGAGCTGAGGAGGCGTACATCAAGCCTTCGTAAGAAGGTCTACCTATTGACTTTAATTGAACAGATGATGAGGCGATTCTCTTTTTGCCTCTGTTTAAATCACTTTCACCCTTAGTTAAAGCTACATCCTCTGCGCCTTTACCTTCAGATATTTTTTTAGATGCTTCCTTAGCTTTATCAATTCTAGGCGAAGTATCTTTGTTTTTTTGGGCAGCTTCGACCAAAGTCCTGTTTTGATTTACGGCATCAAAAATCATTTAAAATCCTCAAAACATACTTTCTATTAAACTATAGGGACTTTGGGAGGGATCTCTCAAGCCATCATAATATGTAACCGAAGAAGCAGGAGACATGCCCTGAGCAGTTTGTGCAAACTCCCTGGTGGATTCATAATCCCCGGAAACGTTCACTCTATATGTAACACCATTTCCTCCAGAATTCATCATACCGCTCTTGAGCTGGAACATTTAAAGTATTACCCGGATATGCCGTTTCATATGCGCTACCTCCGGGCAATAACGGTGGTCCTTCTATTTCTTCCTCTGTCCTATCTTTTCTTCTCTTCCTGTAAATAAACCCAAAGACTGCTAATGCTGCTGTGCCTATAGCCACTGGTTTAACAAAAGGCTTTTTCATAAATCTTCCAATCGTACCATCTGATATAAGTTCCGACACTCTCCTATAACCGGGTCCAGCAACATCAGTAGCAGTGGCAGCTGCGCCAGCACCCAACTGAGGTATTGACACTAATCCTGTTGCGGGATCCATGTATCTTGATTCAAGTCCTTCTCCTCTTGCTCTCCTCAGAACACTTAAATTCTTTAAAAGACCTTCTGCTCCGTCTTACCCTGCCTAAAGTTGCTGCCTGCTGCCCTTCATCTATCGTTCCATTAGCTACAAGAGTTTGTAAAAGTTGTTGAATATTATCCTCATCTTGTGCTAATGCTATTGCCCCCCTATCCAAAACCGAAGAGCCGACTAATTGTTCTCCTCTACTGCCCACGATTGACCTAAAATCATCTTCAGACATTATTCCCCCAAGTACTTCGCTAAGAGTGACCTGTCTTCCGCCTAATGCATTAGCCCTCTGAGCATCCGTCCCAGCTAAACCAAATAAGAAATCTGTTATCCCTTTAACTGATCCTTCACCTTCAGTGCCGGCCAGAAGTGCTTCTTTAGATATTCTTTTATTCGCACCCATATGACTTAGTGCGTTGTCCATGATTTGATGAATTTTGTAAGTCTCTGATTGACCTGCAACATAATCGGAACTTGTTGAAACACTAAAATAATCTCTTCTTAGTTGAGCTAAATCAAAAAGTTTTTTAAGATCAGGAAAACGCTGACCTGTTTCATCGGTCATCGCAGTAGAAATCTGAGACATTCTGTTAATTCCACCCCTTGACATAACTTCACTAACTTGAATTGCGTCGGCGATGTCCAGGGCATCAATGTTCTCATATCCCGGCATCGATCGCATTTGATGCGTAGCCTGTCTAATTTGTTCCATATATTTTGCGTTTAATAATTCTGACGCAATAGACAACCTCGCCCTGTCCATACTACCGCTGTTGTGAACCAAGTTGTTGCGTAAAATCTCGAATATTTGAAACATAATCTTCCATAAACCCTTTTTGTATCAAACTACCGGCTTCCTCAAGACTTTGCGGAAGTAGCGTTCCTTGTCTTGCAAAATAAAATGCATCAATACTTGAACTGCTTATTGCTCTAAAGGATGCATTTTGAAACGCTTGAACTCTGCTAGCTAAAGCTTCTCCGTGACTAGTTGCAATTGATAAAGATCTAAACTGACTATCTTGTGTAAGTTTCAGTAATTGCCCTAATTGTGACACATCCATCGATTCCACTTCTTCAGCAAACGTATCAAGCTGAGGTCGTAGCGAGGGATCAACAGAATCGTACAACGAACCACCAGACCTTAACTCTTCAAGCATTCCTCTTCTTATCAGATCTACAGCTTCATCGGCGGTACCGACTTTAGTATTGAATAGTTCTGGATCTAACCCAAGAGAACCAAGATCTACAAGCTCCGAATCTAAACCTAGCACAGTAGAGCCGAATTTGCTTATCGCCACAGACTTTCCAAGATTAACCATCATGGTATCTTGAACTGCTTTTAGCGGACCGAATTGTTCTTCCGCGTGCATCAACCGCCGGTGCACCGTGCCGCATCGAAAAGATTTTGATGTAAACTTTGCAAAAATGAAGTAACTTGGGTTGTAAGCTCAGCTCGTGCAAGGACACCGGCAGGTCCCGTTGCAGAAAGTGTTGAATCAACTATTGACAAAGCTGACGTGAGACCTTGTACGTACGCAAGTCGATGTGCTGGATCTACTGCTGGTATTAGTTGTGCACCAGCATTAACTGCCGCGTCAACCGCGTCAGACGGTGGAATAAATCCGGATTTTGTTTGACTAAGCAGCCCTCTTAAAAGTCCGGCTCCCGAATTACCCGAAAGCTCAAGCTCCTGTAGCCTATCAACAATTGCCGTTTTCTGTGTTTCCGTTGACGCTACTGTCATCAATCTGTTTATGTATGATCCTATTATTTCCCCTTGTTCCGGAAGTTGAATTGAGCTTACGTATCCCTGCAACCCGCCTACGGCAGCGGCCATAATTCTTTGATCTGTGTTGGCATTGCCGCTAGTCGTCTCTAAAATTGTTTTAAGTGCACTCCTAAATTGACTGTCGTCTGTAGCATTTGTTAATGCCGACATGTGGGTCGCAGATACTCCACCAACCGCGGCAAGGTGCGTAATTATATCTTCTTTATTCGCTTGAGGAATTTCAGAAGGTCTCGCTTGCATTATCAGTTTAAAAAATTGTCCCTCATAATAAGCAGGTAGAAAATCCATTCGATCGGCAGGAGACATCTGCGCCATCATATCCGGACTTAACGCAAGAACTCCACTTCTTCCAGTCCCATTTGACACATTTCTTCTCAATGCCCTTATGACACCTTCGGAAATTTCTTTCATTGGCGCACCATGGGACCTTTGGTAAACCTCGGCTATAACTCTATCGACTTCTCTTTGACCTTCTACAAAATATGGATTATCCGATTCTAATAATGTAGATGTGGCGGTGCCCATCAATTGACCATTTGCTACTTCTTGATTTGTTAACGCTAATCCTGCAAATCTTCTTTGCAAATTTGCAAATCTTTTTCTTTGAGCGTCATCTGTTAGTCCACTAGCATCTGTACTCATGTAGAAAAGAACGTCTTTTGCACTCCTTGAAAGATCTGGATCAAGAGTAGGATCTTCTGCCATTGCACGAAGCGTGCTCATAAACGTATCATTTTTTCCGAAAAGACCATGAAGTGTTCCCTGATCTTTCAAAAGATCCTGAACTATATATTCTTTTGGTCCAGTTGGTTGCCTAGTTGTAAAAGCAACCACCCTCATATGCCCATCTCTTTGACGTATGCTTCTTAATGCCGGCAAACCTTTGTCGTCAAAGTCGAAACCACCCAATTGAAAATGCCCTTCCGCAGCCGCTCGACCAGACATCAATA
>Ga0194130_10007835_pt1 | contig 11593 bp, 7 predicted proteins | sample TA2KigsurfametaG_FD_160084 | JGI IMG/M metagenome (GOLD analysis project Ga0194130, IMG submission 160084) | Freshwater microbial communities from Lake Tanganyika, Tanzania - TA2015050 Kigoma 12 surface | ecosystem: Environmental > Aquatic > Freshwater > Lake | place: Tanzania: Lake Tanganyika... | reverse complement strand
TTGCAACTACCATTCAATCTTCGGACAATCGGTCGAAATTGTCAGGGCTTCTGTAGCTTGAGAGCTTGCGATGGCCCCACTCCAACGAATACGGTTGAACGTGCCAAGAAGGTGTTGTACCGCCATGGTTCCCTCGCAAACGGATATGCAAACCGCATTAAGCTACGAGCAACTGAACATCGGTGACCGATGGACCAGCGGAAGCCGAACCATCGCCATGGAAGAGATCCATCTGTTTGCAGGATTAACTGGCGACAATGACCCGCTCCACATGGATCCCGAGTTCGCCGCCAAAGGCCCCTTCGGACAACCGATCGCTCACGGCATGCTTGGTATGTCCATTTTGATCGGCCTCAGTTCTACAGCACCTCGAGTGCGAACCTCGGCATTTGTCGACATCCGCGGATGGAATTTTTTAAAGCCAGTATTTCCAGGCGATTCGGTCCATGTGGTCACCGAAATTGTCGACATGAAACCGCATGGTCGACGCCACGGCGAAGTTCACTGGTACCGCCAATTGATCAACCAAAAAGGTGATAAAGTCCAAGACGGAATTCTGGTAACCTTGATCGCTCGACAAGCCCCCGTCTCGAATAAGACAAAAAGGATCGAACCGGCTCATACGATGGCAGATTCCTCCGTCAATATGAATCCGAGCTTGGCTGTCCCTCAGCCCGTGAGCTCCGCGAGTTTGGCTCAAGAAGCCCTTCTCGAAGGGGTTTAATCTAGAAAATCCTGCTGCGCGGTGCAGGAATCGGTAACCTTCGCCTGTTTGCACGATAGGGAATGCTACGGTGTATAATGGGGTGGAGCGACTTTCTCCCGCCGGATTCCCACCTCCCCATGCAACGCAGCCATCTCGTGCCAAAATTTATGCTCGCTTCCAAGTTGATGCCTACCGCCAATTTGTATTCGATCGTATTGGCAACTCTTGCCTTTTTCCTGAATGCATGGCCCGTGACAGCCAGCGCTGTCCAAGCTTCAGATCGTTCCGAAAAGGACGAGTTCTTCGAAAAGAAGGTACGTCCCATCCTGGCCGAACGATGTTGGGGATGCCACAGTGCCGAAGCAGGCGATAGCAAAGGTGGCCTCAGGCTCGACCACGGAACACTGATTAGGCAAGGTGGTGACTCAGGACCTGCCGTCATCGCCGGCAACCCCGATGAGAGCTTGATCTTCCAAGCGGTCAATTATCAAGGTTATGAAATGCCGCCGGATGGCAAAATCCCGGCAAGTGAAATTGAGATTCTGAAAACATGGATCGCCGGTGGTGCGACGTGGCCCGATGAACCTGTGCCCGAAGGAATTAGCGAAGAAGAGTCTTTCGACCTAGCAGCGAGAAAGGCCTCTCATTGGGTATGGCGAGAGCTATCAAATGTTACCCCACCAGTGATAGATCCTTCGAAGGACGATTGGTCACAATCGGACATCGATCGTTTTATTCTCAAGAAACTTCTTAATGAAGGATTGCGTCCCAACGGACAAGCGGACCGTCGAACTTTGGTTCGGCGACTCTATTTGGATCTGATCGGTACTCCCCCAAACGTTGACGATTTGGAACGAATCGTCAACAGCCAAGCTCCTGACTGGTATGCCGACCTGGTAGATGACCTGCTTGCGAATCCTCAGTTTGGAGTTCGATGGGCGAGGCATTGGCTCGACCTGGTTCGATTTGCTCAGTCCCGCGGGCATGAGTTCGACGAAGATACTCCGGCAACGGAACCCTATCGCGACTACGTGGTGCGTGCGCTGAACTCCGACGTTCCATACGATCAATTCTTGATCGAACACATCGCTGGCGACTTGGTCAAATCTCCTAGGCTAAATCCGGAGTTTTTGTGGAATGAATCGATTCTAGGTACAGGGTTTTGGCACTTGGGAGAATGGGTCCACTCTCCGGTTGACGCTCGCAAAGATGAGACTGATCGCTTCGACAATATGGTCGACGTATTCAGCAAAACATTCCTGGGAATGACCGTTGCCTGCGCCCGTTGCCACGATCACAAGTTTGATGCCATCAGCCAAGAAGATTACTACGCCATTTACGGGTATCTTCAAAGCAGCGATTATCGCTTGTTCCGTTTTGAGACCGATTCGAAACACCGGGAGTTGGCAGAGCAACTTTGGGCTCTGCGCGGGCCAATGGAATCGCGTACGTTCAGCGATATCAAGCAACTATCCGCCTCGATCCAAACCTCGCTCCAACAATTGGATCCGAATGCCCCTCGCGCCCAAGAGCTGGCAAAAAAGGTCTCGCAGGACTTGGCTATCACCAAGTCCCTCTTGCCCTTCGACGACCCGAGAGTTCACTACGATGCCCGTAATGCGGAGAATCCACTTTGGACATCCGACAGCGTCATTTATGGACGCAAAAGCACCCCGGCGCTCAGCGTATCGCTAACCACCCTAGGTGATACACCAAAGTGGTCGGTCCACCGATTCGAAGAAGGCTATCGCGATCCCTTTTGGAACCCGATGGTTCAAGAATCACCTGGAGTCAACCGACAAAACCGCTACTCGCAAGTGCAGGAAGCGGGCAAGATCCTGCCAACGGCTAAGTTTCGTCTCGAGAGCGGAAAACTTTCATATTTAGTGCGAGGCTCCTTTCGCTCCTTCGCCTGCATCGATTCACATCGATTGATCGCAGGTCCGTTGCACGGTGAAACGATCTTGGACAATGGTGGCCCTGACAATGAGTACCGTTGGGTCACGCACTCACTGGATCGATACAGGGGGAAAACTGTCCATTTGGAGTTTTCTCCATTGCAAGACAAATCGTTTGCGATCGTACAAGTCATCGATGGTCCCGCCCCGGCTGTAACACCAACTCCCCTCGAACCGAGCGGGATCACAGCGTTGCTAGCACGTGCCTCGGAGGCGTTGAATCAGTGGGTGAACACCCCCGACTTCCCGTCGCATACGGATCTCACGCTCGAACAACGAGTCTTGGCCGCGTCCGTTCTCGATACAGTACTTCCTTCGATGCAGGATTGGATTTCTAGCGACAACAACAATGAACAACTTGCGAAACAACGACTCGAACTTACCGCGACCGAGTGGGCCAATCAAGAGCGACAGCTTGCCAAAACCGTCCCTTGGTCCTCCAAGCTGGCTCTAGCCATGCGCGATGGAGCAGGTATCAATGACCATTTGCTTATTCGCGGAAACCCAAACCGTCCTGGACCTGAAGTTCCTCGACGAAATCTTGAAGCCTTGGGTGGAAAAGAAAAACCTCACCTTGGATTTGGAAGTGGGCGACTCGATTTGGCTCTCGATCTAGTGGCTGCGGAATCTCCACTGGCATCCCGAGTTGCTGCGAACCGCATTTGGCACCATCTGCTCGGACGTGGCCTCGCTCCGAGCACCGACGACTTTGGTGTCCTGGGGGTTCCTCCAACGCACCCCGAATTGCTCGATTACCTCGCGACTGACTTCGTGTCCCACCGATGGTCGATCAAGCATTTGATACGATCGATCTGCCTTTCGAGCACCTACCAACAAGACTCAAGGGAAAGTGAATTGGCGAAGGCTCACGACCCGAGCAATGTTTTACTGAGCCATGCTCGTGTCCGTCGACTCGAAGCAGAAGCTATCCGCGATACGATGCTTGCCGTCACCGGACAAATCGATCTTCGATGGATGCCCGATAATGCTCCAAGCGTACCAGTTCACCTTACAGAATTCCTCGAAGGACGAGGCCGACCAGGACGCAATGGACCTCTCGATGGCATGGGGAAACGAAGCCTCTATTTAGAAATCCGTCGCAACTTCCTCAATCCCATGATGACCACCTTCGACACTCCCACCCCGTTCAGTACGATGGGACGTCGAAACGTCTCCAATGTTCCCGCTCAATCCCTCATCTTGTTGAATGACCCGTTGGTCCACCAACTCGCCGACAAGTGGTCTCAGCAAATCCTAAAATCCCACGAAAGCGATCGAGAACGCGTTCGCTCAATGACGCTGTCAGCCTTGTCGCGGGAACCCACCCCATCGGAAATGGATTTGATCCTCGCCTTCCTCCAATCGGCAGACTTCCAATCTCCGGCTGATGCGTACCGGTCACTCGCGCACATGATCCTTAATAATAAGGAAATCCTTTTTCGGTTCTAAAGGGTTTGCTAGCAAAGTATCGATGCTGTCCCGCAAGCGCGTTGGGGTGGCGAGCGGCCTTTTTGGGTTCGTTGGCGTACTGTGCGGCTGTTGGAATTTCATCGCTTGAATTTTCCCTCCGTGGCAATTGCGTGTAATTCACCGCCGTGCAACGCTTCCCCCTGGACCCCTGGTCTTCCTCGCTTGCCAAAATAGTTAGAATTTGCCCTAGTTCGCAGGATGATTTGCCTTTACGCAGTCAAATCAAATCCTTTATTATTCCGGCCGAATCGGTCAGCTTGTTGCTGACCTGTTGACCATCGAGGTATGCCGACAGTTCGGCTGAAGGTGACGAGCATGAACGGTTTACTTATTCTGATCAGTTGTTGGGTCGCTTCTGGTGAAATCCTTCCAGCCCCAAAGAACGCAACCGTTTCTGTTTCGTCGGAACGAGCCGATGCAACGACCGGCGAACGGCTTCCGCCTCCGAAATCCATAGCATCTTCGTCTCCCGCGAAACTGGTAGCCACGACCGCGGAAGCGGCAATTGCCCCCTTGGATCAAATCGGCTCAGAGACGTGCAAGATCGGTTGGGGAACAGACAAATCGGATGGCACCATGTACATGGTGGTCCAAATCGCCCCCGAAGCGATCGCGGCATTTGCCGCGGGAGACCGAGGGCAAGAGCTTCCATGCGACGTTCCACCAGGACTTCGCAGTCGAATTAGCAAAGTCATCGTTCGTATCGGAAACGGGGTGGTCGAACGAGATCCACCAGAATTGGAATTGGCCATGCTTCCGCCACCCACGAACCCAAATAACAATGCTCGAATCGCAAACTTGGACCTCAGATCTCCAACCCCGGTGAACGTCGACTCACCACGGTCCTCGACCAGCATTGTTCCAACCGCATCAACCTCGCAACTTCCAGGGGTCACTGGAACGATACCCTCCACAACGGGCGAAGTCTTTCCTGGAAACAGCCCCCCCGTCGTCGTATCGAGTCCGATCGTGTCCAATCCGGTTGTTCCCGGTCCGACTGTTCCAAGCACAGTGCCTCAACCGCCATCGTCGCCGACCACATACAACGCGACCAGCGGAACCACCGCATGGAACAACAACACACCCTCGCTGCCATCCACCTCTACCTACGGCAACGATGGGTTCGCTCCACCGAAAACGGTACCGACCACTCTCAATCCTTTCGGTAACACTCGTGTTTCCAACCCGCTCCCAACCAACTCGAGCACCCAAGGCAACGTCACCTACAACGGCACCAACAACGGCACCAACAACGGCACCAACAACACAGCGACGCCAACGCCTGGTTACAGCAACACATATGGAAATGTCCCGTTGGTCGCGAACAATGGAGCGCCTGGTGTTTACCCTGCCGGCAATAATGGTCTCGTTCTTCCAAACGATCCCAGTGGATACCATGCCTCCAACGTCGGAACGCACCCAATGTCGAATCAGGGATTCAATGGTAACTACGCTGCTACGCAACCCAACTACACCAGCCAACCCTTCAACCAAGCCTTCAACAACCATCAGCAACCGATAACCAACCCTGTGCTACCCATTCCCCAGCTTGCGAATCGGCCGCTTCCCTCCACATCCGGAGGTACCATCACCCCGACATCGCTTCCCGGGGGCTATCTTACAGGTAGTCGCGATGAGCATTCCCCAAGCGACCGAACTGGGAACATCAATGCCAGGGCTGGTAGCTTGGTACCGTTTTTCCTCGTCCTATCATTTATCTTGAATGTTTATTTTGGACTGTGGTTGAATCATCTCAGTATCAAGTATCGGCACTTGCTCGGTAGCCTTCGAGGACTGACCCCGGCAGAGATGGACCGCTAGGCGGACTTTCGCCGAACTCGTCCTTTGGGTGCCGCATCGACACATCGGGAAACCATGCAGTACAGAATGGTGTTTCCCTGTTTGCCTTGTTGCTCGATGGCTCCGCATCGCCTCAATGTGTAGGCGATCTGCTGCGAGAACCAACGTGGTTGCTCTATCGCCTCGGCAAGCATCGCCGTGTCGAATGGCTTAGGGAGTTCTGGTCCTCCGAGCAGTCGCCATAGATCGCCTGCCGTACTCAGCGAAATTCGATCGCCGACTCCCGATAATCTCTGATCCACCATCTCATACGCTTTTCGCTTCCATCGCCGCTCTCGTCGATCGATGCGAACCTCGACGGCATCGACATGGATTAATTCGAGACTCAATTGCGGATGAGGAAAGACGGAGGTGAAATGGATCAACTCCTTGAAAACATCGACCGGCAGTTCCCGTTTGGGACTCTTTCGCCTTCGCAGCAGCTTCCCACCTCGTCGATCCAGGGTTTCAATCGACTTGCTTCGCAGGATGGGTTTTATAACTCGCACACGCTCTCCGGCTCCTAGGAGTTCGGCAACCTTTTTGGTGATCCCAGACAATGCTGCGTGTTGAATTTCTACCAAGCGGCCATCGGAATCCAATGCATCGATGCGATACCCATGAAGCGGGACCTCCACCGAGAGTGAATCCCTCGCATACAGGTACTTCAACTCTCGATGCAGCGACGTTTCCATGGGCTCCATCCCCGCTTTCCAAATTACATCCTGTCGACCACCCCGATGCCCAGCAATGCAAGACCTTGTTTCAAGGTCCGCCCGACCAATGCTGTCAATTTCAGTCGCGAAAATGCTTCTCGTTCTGTATCGGCTTTCAGTACTTGGCATTGATCAAGGAAACTGCTGAATAATCGAGCCAAGTCAAACAGATATTCGGTGATAAGGTTCGGGGTGTAATCCTGCATCGACTGCAGTAGCATTTCCTCGAATCGGCTCAACTGCAATCCCAAGGAGAGTTCAATGCCTTCGGCGAGTTTCATCGGAGCCGATTCCCACCGGTCCAAAGTCCAGCCTTGGGCTGCCGCACGCCGCAAGATACTTTGGGCGCGAGCGTAAGAGTACTGAACGTACGCAGAGGTATTTCCTTCGAGCCGAACCATTTTGTCCATGTCGAAGACATAGTCGCTGGTGCGGTTATGGGACAAATCCGCATACTTGATCGCACCCAATCCGACGGTTTCAGCCACCGTTCGTTTTTCCGCTTCATCCATCTCAAGCCCTGCAACTTTCAGCCGATTGGGATCGCAAACAACTTGCCACGCCCGATCGACCGCTTCGTCGAGGAGGGATTCAAGCCCCACGACACTCCCCGACCTTGTTTTAAACGGCTTTCCGTCGGTCCCTAGCACCGTCCCAAAGCTTACGTGCTTGAATTGCGTATGCACGAGCCCAATCTTCTCGAGCACTGCGAAGAGTTTATTGAAGTGTTCGCTTTGTCGGTGGTCCACGACATACAGCGATACATCAGGCCCAAATTCTCGCTCCCTAAAGAGAGCAGTTGCAATATCGGTGGTTGCGTACAAATAGGCCCCGTCTTGTTTTTGGACGATCATCGGCGCGTCGAAGCCTGGCAAGAATACGCACACAGCCCCATCGCTCTGAACCGCAAGCGACTTTGCGAACAGCTCTTCAATGACCGCTGGAAGCATGTCATGGTAGTAGCTCTCGCCGAACTCATGATCAAAGACAATATTCAACCGTCGATAGACTGAATGAATTTCGTCTTGGCAATGCGGTAAAAACTCATCCCACAGGGCGAGATTCGTTTTATCACCTCGGTGCAGCGCAGCGGTCTCGCTGAGGACCTTCTCATTCAGATTCGGATGGCGTTCTGAGTCCAGAAGCAACTCGGAATTAGCCTTTGACTGCGCGATTTTTTCTTGGGTCGACGCTAGTTCTTCGGAAGCTTGCTTCAAAAAATTATTCGCAGCGGCGAGTTCCTTTTGGATCTTCTTGTCAAACGGAGCAGAACTGAATTTCTCAGTAGCCAATAGAACTTTGCGTCGCGCATTTTCGACACCTTGCTCCAACTTTGGAATCGATGCCAATGCGGCTTGAAACGCGATGACCGACTGAACCCTTCGATACAGCCGACTTAATTCCGCAACCGGACTCGCTCGATAATCATCCTCGTTCCTGAAGTGCTTATACCCGTAAATGATCATTCCAAACTGGGTACCCCAATCTCCCAGGTGGTTGTCGGTGATGACCTTGTGGCCCAAAAACCGCATCACCTTTGAAATCGAATCACCGATCACCGTCGAACGGATGTGTCCGACGTGCATCGGTTTGGCAACATTGGGTGACGAATAATCGACCACCAACGTTTTGGGTTCCTTGACAATCGTCACGCCAACCCGTGGATCGACGTACGCTCGATCAAGTTCCTTTGCTAACCAATCGGGAGACAATTTCAGATTGATGTACCCTGCCCCTGCAATCGAGACAGAACCACAGATATCTGAGAGATTCAATCGATCGACGATGGATTGCGCGATTTCAAGCGGCGGCTTGCCCAAGGGCTTCTGCAACGGCATCGCGATGTTTGCTTGATAGTCAGCCAACTGAGGTTCGCGAGAAGGAACAATCCGCTCGAGCGACGAAGCTCGCAACTTGGGATCCTCAATCAATTCGGAAAGAACCGTCGCGAATCGTTCACGAATGAGCGCAAGAATTTGCATATCGAATCCAACTTGATAAATAACTAGACAAGCTTACAGGAAAGGACAATGCGTCCATCGAACCTCGGTACTATTGGGCTCGAGTGGTTGCCTCAGGCTCTGCTTCCGAGGGGGCCTTTCGATTGCGGCGTTCGTCGGTATGAGGCAGGGGCATCGGCCCTGCGAACGCATCGAAGATAACCAACAGATTTAGCAAGCCGGCGACCGCCGTGTAGAGGGTTCCAAGCTCAAAACCTGCCGATGCTTCTGCGTGCCACTGCGAAAGCGCCTTGTGATTGTTACCACGCAAGGGATCAATTGGGGGCGCGGCCATGAATCCACCGAGAAAACGGCGTTCTGGATCGCTCTTTGCGACCCAGGCTTGAAGCAGTGCCGGAGCCGCTGGTAGTCCGATGAAGGCTTGGGCTGGATACTGAACTCGGAAATCATCCCCGGACCACGACGCATAGACGACCCGCCCTCGCCCAACCACCATCCCAAGTATGAATAAACTCAAAATACAAACGGCAAAAAGATAGGCCTTATTCTTGCGACCTTGGTAAAAATGCCCAGCCGCGGGGAACAACGCAGCGAGCACAGCCGCGACATACCGGTTTTTCAAATCGATTTCGCAGTTATCAACAACGACGACATGGCTACTGGCAGGGGTTTCAGGCATTGGTTGTTCTCATCAAGGTCCATCGGGCGACGAACGCAGGGGGTAGAAGCAGTTTTGACAACGATCGATCTTAGGTAAACAGTTTTTTAGGGGGAACGAACAAAGAGGCATCGCAAAGTGCTCTTGGGAACACTCAGGCAAAACGGAGTTGGTGCATTACATCGACTTCAACGCAGCCTCAATGCATGCACAAGCCAGATCGATGTGGGCTTCTGTAGTCACTCCTGGAGGAGGCAAGAAACGCAATCGCGTTGGGTGGCTTCCAGCAACAAATCCCATCAAACCTAGGTCGTATAGTTTGCCAAGCATAGTTTTTGCTGTCTCAGCGCTGCCATCGCCCGGGGTAAAAGCGACCATCATTCCTTCGCCGTAGGGACCGCTAATTCGCCCGGGGTATTTTTTGGCGAGGGACTCAAGTCGCTCTTGGAAATACTTGTGGCGGCGCATGTTCCAGCCATCGCGTCCAAAGCAATTGGACTTTTCAAGGTGATCTAGAACAGCCAACCCACATCGAATCGAAGCGGTGGCGGCGGTGAACGTCTGCGACAGAATTGGCCCCTTGGGTCTTAAACACTCTCCAAAAAGAGTCGCACAGACTTGGGTGATCTTTCCTAGGGTCACGATATCAGCGTACTCATCCAGCTCGAAATGCTGAAATGCGAACGGTCGACTCAATCGGGAAAACGTTTGTACTTCGTCGAAGATCACCAACACATTCCGCTCGCGACAAAGTTTGCAAAGCGATTCAAAGTACTCATGCGTTCCTGGGTAATACCCCCCCTCCCCAGCGACGAGTTCAAGCCACAGGCAGGCGTGTTGGCCTGGGTATCGATCAAATAAACGCTGGATTCCATCGATAGCACCACGGGTGGTTCCCTTGGGATCGGACGGGTGAAACATCGGCAGGTAATCGACATCGAGCGCCTTGGGCACACCGGTTCTATAAGCGGGCCGATCGGTGAGTGCCGCCAACGCGATAGACCGTCCAGCAAAACAGTTGTCTATGCAGATGACTCGCGAGGCGGGCGCGCGATTGTGGAATGCGATCTTCAGTGAATTTTCGTTGGCCATGGCACCACTGGTACTGAGCAAGCAATGCTCTAACCTGGCTCCGGATTGCTTGGCCAGCGCGATTAGCCGCTCGCACAGCCAAAGCGATGCTGCGTCGTGCTGCAAGTTGCCTTGCATGACGGTATCCTCGAGCGATGCATCGATCGTCGCACTGAGCATCCGTGGGTCGGAGTGCCCCATACCGTGGACACCAATCCCCACAATGAAGTCCAATTTGACGCTGCCATCACCAAGTTCGACAAAGGGTCCGTTTCCAAGACCACTTGAGATGTAGGGGAAATAGGGTGCACCACCACGAGCCGTAGCCAATCGCTCCAATTGACGCTGATAGCCAGGGACAAGCTCCGGTTTGGGGGGACGAATCGCTTGGATCGTATTTCGATGGGCCTCGAGTGCCTCAAGGAGCAACCCGCGTGCTTGTGCCACACGGGGGTCTGCAATCAACCCTGCGTAATGGAGGGACTCGGAAGGGGCCTCGGGGGAAGATTCAGAAGGAGACGACAACACAGCACCTGGGAAACACAATAAAAACCCGATAAATAAGCCACTTAACGGAAGCCAAATTGTAACACCCAACGGTGGATTTAACCATCGCAGTCCTTCCGTGCGGCCCTCATTCCCCAAAGAGGACTCGCCGAATCCGAGAAAGTTCAGGGAGAGCCCTGCGAAAAACCTAGAGTGCTAACGTAGCAAAGGATTTCCGAGAGCTCGCTGCGTTTGGCGAAGAAACGCCTAATCAATGAAGGGCAAGCCGGCATTCCAAGGCCGATTGCACCATTTGGCTCACAACAACATTGAGCCGACTACAACATCGCGCCTACCGGTTTTGAGGCTCACCATTCAAGAGGCAAACCGGGAGCTTAAGCCAAACGTGTGGAGCGTCCCAAACATTCCAAAAGGAACTCGATGACCTCCATATGCCGAGTAGCCTCCGCGAGATCCTTGCCGCAAGTGTACATACCATGGCGTCGGATTAGGTACGCCAAGCAAGGCTCTTCGGGATGAGCATGGAAGTATTCGTCGACTTGTTTGGCGAGCGAGGGAATATCTTGGGTGTTATCGAAGATAGGTATCCAACAACTCGACTCATGGGTAGTAATCCCTTCGAGCCCTTTGAGCATCTCGAATCCCGAAATTCGTATCCCACCGACCGGCGCGAAGTGCTGGGAAAGAAGAGTGCCCCAAACGCTGTG
>Ga0194130_10007830_pt1 | contig 11601 bp, 14 predicted proteins | sample TA2KigsurfametaG_FD_160084 | JGI IMG/M metagenome (GOLD analysis project Ga0194130, IMG submission 160084) | Freshwater microbial communities from Lake Tanganyika, Tanzania - TA2015050 Kigoma 12 surface | ecosystem: Environmental > Aquatic > Freshwater > Lake | place: Tanzania: Lake Tanganyika... | reverse complement strand
CACAAAGAACCCCGGCCCCGAAAGGGGTATTTTTTTTGCATCTAAGCTGCGGCGACTGTTTGTGATGCTTTGGATTTAGCGCAGGATTTAGCGCACTCGAGATCCAGCTCTTCCAGCTGCAGATCTCTGGCCAGGTGGCAGAGCGCTGCGCTGAGGTAGGCGACCCCTAGCGCAGGGTCCAGAACACCAGCGATGGAGACCGCTCGAGCCACATCCAGATGGTGGCCCCAGGGGATCGTGAATCTTTGCATCTCCGGAGTCTGGCGAGCCCTAGAGGCGCAGCCCCGACCACTGGTGATGGAACATCACCAAGCCTTAGTCGCTGAACCCCAACTCCTCAGGTTCAACTAAAGTCGAAGCTGATTTCGTCTAATAAGTTCCGCATGAGCGGCACCCCATTAGTGCAGGCTGGAGTGAGGTGAAATTAAGAGGGTGACTCCACAGGAGTGCAAGCAGTACAGAGCCATCGGTCGTCGTCTCGCTGATGTGCTGCGGCAACGCCAGGGGCAGATTCCATCGCCAGCCGCAATGCGGGGCATCGCGGCCGATCTCGTGGGCGAAAAAGCAGAGCTGCTGCTGCCGCTGAAAGATCTGGTCAATCGTCCTGGCTTTCAGAGGTTGATCAGCAAAGCCGGAAGCGGCAGCGGATCGGTGGAGCGCCAGGCGCTCCTGGCAGAACTGGAGGCAACTTTTACCCCCGTTGTGATTCGCGCAATAGAGGAATTGCTTGGCGGGTTTATGGATCTCCCGACTACTGCTGCTCAGGTCCCCGTAGGCAACGAGGCACGGTTTGATCACGCAGCGAACAGCCCAGTGCGTCTAGCGCCAAGAACGCCAGCTGACACGACGCCTCCACCGACAAGCGCAAGTAGGACTCAACCGAGCGAGCACATGCCAGAATGGCATGGCCGCGGTATTGCAAGAGCGATCGGATGGTTTGCACTCGCAACCCTCTCGGGAGTCGTAACTGTCGCAGCTGTTCTAGTTTTGCGATCCCCTTGGTCTGCCTAGGTCTAGGTCTGTGCCGACCTGCCGTGACGTCGGCAACGCAGCAGACCCTGACAACTGCGAGTCAAGCCGCGCGGGAGTTAGAGGTGGCGACCAGCCTGGAGAGCTACCGCAATGCAGCGGAGGTTTTAGGAAGGGAACTCCTGAAACTCAGTGGCGATCCACTGACGCGAGAGCAGAAGACAGAGGCTGAGAGGCTCTCTGCCCTCAATCAAAGAACTCAGGTTGCTGTTGCCGAGGAAGAGGCGGCTCAAGAACGCTTGGAGCGCGCCAGAGAAGCCATCACAGCTGCAGCCAAGCTGACGGGAGCAAAGCAACAGAAACAGATCCTGCAAGCACGAGAGGCTCTGCAGGAGATCCCTGGACGTAGCTTTGCTTCCGAGCAAGCGCGGCAACTAACCCAGGAACTGGAACGGCTGGCGGCCCAGGCGGAGGCAGAAGCCAAGCAGGGCTTGGAAACGATGCCAAGTTTTCGAGGTAACCCTGTTGCGCCCGCTCCCCCGCCATTGAGGGCACCTAGTCGAGGCAGCTCGAGGGGCAGTCAGGCTGAGGTGTGGCGGGACAGACCACTCTTCTGAAGCTCCGTCTGTAGCAATAGACACATGCGACCAGTTGTCGATCTGCATGAAAAACCTGACCGAGGGGCTGAATCTGAGTTAGTTTCTAAGGGGTTTTGATAGGCCGAATCATGGGCAGCAAAGCTGTTGGGATAGTCGGTGTTGCATCAGCAGTAGCCGCTTCTGTGATCTCACTGGGTTCAGCACAAGCTGGTGCCGACGCGCGCGGCTTTGTCTGCGGTGTCTCGAATGGCGCTCCAGCCACAACAGCCGTCAAGGCTGATGGAGGACGCGTGCCTGTGATCCGCTGGACTAGCACCACCTTTGACTCCGCCGGCTGGAGCCAGCAGCGTCGCTGCGAAGAGGTCTCCAATCGGTTTGACAACTTCCTCAAGCAGGGTCGATTGGCGTACATCACCACAGGCCGGATCAATCGCCTTCCTGTGATCTGTACAGCTGCGAGCAAGGGCGGTGCTTGCGACGGCCTTCTCTACACCCTGAAACCCGGTCAAAACGCTACCGCCACCCTCAGGGATCTCCTGGACCTTCGCGTGAAGGCTCGTGGACCTCTGAACGAAACCAGTGAACGACTGTACGTCCATATCGATGAGCTGATCAACGATCCAGCCTCTATTGGGCGGCCAGAGCCTGGCAACACCCTTTGGTGAGCCTGGTTAGTCGTTTGGTCAGCTCCGGTGTTCTGGTGCTGACCACCAGCTGTGCTTTCGCTGCACCTCAGACAACACACACCACTAAAACGAAGGAAAGTCCAGGAGCTGCTGCTCGAAACGAAGCAGCAATTCGACAAGCGTTGACGGTGCTTCTGCGGGAAGCGAACGGACAACAGCTCGGCTCTGGCGTACTGGTGTCTCGGGGCACAAGTGGTGCATGGGTGGCAACGAACCGCCATGTTGTCGCCAGCCAAAAGCATGTTTGCGTGGTGACATCGAATAGGCGATCCGCTCCGGCCATGGTCGTGCCTGAAACAAGGGAGAGGGGCAGAGGTCCGATCGATTTAGCCCTGATCTGGTTGCCGGGAGACGATCAGAACACAGCTCCAGCAGCGGCGATCAAAGAGGAGCCCGACATAGCCCAAGACTTGCCACTGGTAGTAGCGACCGGATTTCCTACGCCGTTGAGTCGACCAGTAGATGGTCCCCAATACAGCGAACAGAAAGGACTGCTTCTGGCTTTGCTGAGGTCTCCTCTGCAGGACGGACTGGATTTGACGTATACGGCGAGCGTAGAAAAGGGGATGAGTGGTGGTGGGGTGTTTCTCGGCAGTGACCTGATCGGGATCAATAGCGCCCATCGTGATCCGCTTTGGCCTGGAAAATGGCGCGATGGACGAGGACGCGCAATAGATGAGGAGCTCAACGAGAAACTGGATTTGGTTTCACTGGGAATCTCGGCCAAACAGATCAAGGTGGCTGTTGCATCTGCCAAACAGCCCAGTGCAGACGATCTCAACGGTCTGATGAAGCTGGAGTGCAGCCCAGTTCAAAAAGAAGGGAAGTCGGTTACATCTCAGCAAACCTGGTAAATGCTACAAGTTGGCGTTGTATTCATTAGGCGTAAGAGGGATAGAGGTTTGAGGCTGATCTCAACGTGCTGTCGTGCATTGTTCAGCACTCATAGGGTTGTTTTTGCCTTGGTCCTACTACTTCCCATTCCGGGGGTAGCTGGTGAAGTGGTGGTCAAGCCCGGAGAGACCCTCGCTGAAATCGCTGATCGCTACGGCACCACCGTGGACCGTCTAATGGAGATGAACGGGTTACGGAATGCCAATGACCTCTGGGCCGGCAGCCGCATCCAGGTGCCAGGAGCGAGCCCGCTGATCAGCTCTGCACCAGCACTCTCACTAAGCAGAGAAGACATTGCAGACATTGCAAAATCAATCACTGTCAGAATTGAGGGAGCCTCAACTCCAGCATCTGGCGTATTGATCAAGCGAGAAGGAAGCCGCTACACTGTTCTGACTGCTTGGCACGTTGTCAGCGATCAGAATACTGACGAAGAACTAGCAATTTATACCTCTGATGGAAGGCAACATCAATTAGAGCGTGGAAGCATCGAGCGGGTAGGCAATGTTGATTTAGCGGTCATGACTTTCACAAGTGGTAATCGCCATCAGATTGCCAACCTAAATACAGTAGCGCAGAGAACTGGGGCACGCATCTATTTATATGGATACCCCGCAACCACTACATCAGTACCGATGCGTATCTCTCGTGGAAGCTCAGGTGAGATCGTTGGCTCAACAAGCAATCAGTCGCTGAATGGCTATGAGCTGATGTATTCCACTCAAATGCCTAGTATGACCGGGATGAGCGGAGGGCCAGTCTTAGATACAGACGGAAACCTGATTGGTATTCATGCCAGAAGCGAGACTGATCAAACTCAAGCTGTAGAAGACGGAGTAGCAATAAGATCGGGGATGAGCCAGGGAGTCCCCATCACTTATTTTGCAAGCTGGCGTTCTCCAAGAGCTGTCATTGCTCCCCCGCCAGCCTTTTCTCGGCGCCCAGCCATCGCACCGGCCATCAACCAGCTTTCCAGCTCTCTCTTGTCGTGGTTTATTAATCGCGACGGGATTCTAGAAATCAGGACCCCGCCGGGCTCCTCCCTGCAGGCCTTCTTTGAAGAGGGGCGCTTCGGCCAGGGGCCGCGGGTGTGGATCGACCTGCCGGGGGCACCGCGCCGCAGTCTTGACACTCCAGGAAACGGAGCCATCCGCATAGTGCGAGTTGGCAAACCCACCGATAACACCACCAGGTTGATAATTGAATTCCGCCCGGGGACCCGCCTTGATCCCCGATCGATCCGTCTAGTAGGGACCGCGGTGGACCGCTGGTCGATGGACTTCGGACCCACTGTCCGTGGTCTTGAGGCGTTTGGTGATACGCCACTTGCACGCGCAGGTGCAGGTGTTGACCCGACATTACCCGATTATTGATACCACCCAAGGGACTTACACTTCCGCAATCACCGGGCGCAACAAGGGAGTCGGAATGCTTATTCAAGAAAAGCCTCTGCTATAGCTGCAATTGATCCTCTGTCAAAGCTCGCATGAGAATTTCTATCACACTCAGTCAATACGACTTAGAGAAAGTAATTCACATAGCCACAACAGACGCATACACAATAACCCTCAGAAACTTGGAGACTTAACATTGTAAGTTGTTTTGTCTATAATGCCAAAGCGAACAGTAACTCCCGCACCCTGGACTATTCCAGAATAAGTTTTCTTAGTGGTATCAACAAAAATTGATCCAGAGATGCGCTCACATTGTGTAGTGTCGGAAAGATTTTCTGTATTAAGGCTCCACCACTCTCCATTCCTATCCTTCACCTTGTCGAATGGAGGACGATCGAACTCTCTACCTGCACACCTCCATGCATAATTGAGCTTGACACAATCGCTACTGGGACCTCCATCCCAAGATAGATGAACATATCTCGTCGAGTCCAGAGTATCGTACCTAACATCAAATTTTTGAAGCAGGTCACTACAAGTTTCAGCGCTGGCTGGGTCAAAGAAGACTCCGAAAGCTAATAGCCAAAGGATATTTAAGTTGACTCTCCTCTTAAAGCGCTTCTCCACGGCTTTGGGATCGTCTGGTTTTTAGCACGCGAAAGCCATTAGTCGGTTGAGTTTGTGTAGGGCAGGTAAGCAACTTTTAGCTGCCGGGAGATCCGCTGGTCTAAACATTCAACTGGAGGCTGAACTACTTTCTGAGCTGATCTCACTGCGGAGCTGACCTCAACACGAAAGGTCTGCAATTTAGGGCGTGGTGGGCGAAACCGAACCATATTCTCAGGGAGACCGCACCTGCCGGCTACTGCCGCCGTAACATCAGCCAGGTCAGGGCACAACCCCAGATGCACCACTTGCCCTCTCAGATTGCCGGTCTGTTGTTGGCTGGTAGCCAGCCAGTGCTCCTGAGCGCTGCTGACAGCAGTGGCGCCTTGCTGGTGGCTCAGGCGCCTGCCCAGGAACAAAGAGCAGAAGCAGTAGACAGGGTCGCTCGAGCCATCACGGTGCGGATTGAAGGCGCCACGCAGGGGTCAGGTGTGCTGGTACAGCGAGACGGCAATCGCTACAAGGTCCTGACGGCTTGGCACGTGGTGAGCGGGCAGAGACCGGGCGAGGAATTAAGCATCATCACCTCAGACGGGAAGGAGCATTTTGCAGAAGTCAATAGCATCCGGCAAATTGATCAGTTTGATCTAGCAGAATTATCTTTTTATTCATCAGGCAACTACTTGCTAGCCAATGTCAACGGACAAGAGATCGCGAGCAAGGGAATGCGAATAACAACCTGTGGGTTTACAGTTAGAGAATCCCAGTTTCGTTTAAACTCTGAATGCATCCCTACCGTAGGTACGCTAATAGGCATTTCGATCGAAGACAACGGACGACCTAGCACTCTCAGATACAACTCTTCTACAGAAGAAGGCTTCAGTGGCGGACCGGTTCTTGATAGCAAAGGCAATCTTATCGGAATCCACACCAAAGGATTTGTGGATCAGGAGATGACCGAAGCCAGAGACCAAACCGTAAAGACTGGGATAAACTCTGCACAAAGCGTTTATTCCAATGCTTTCGTTACCCTAGGCCTGACAACTCAGAATGAGCTCATTGCCGCTCAAGATGTTATCCTACGCACAGAAGAAGCGTACTCGACTCAAAAGCCGAATAGAAGCGAATGCAACCAAAAGAATTCTCTAGACCTAAATTGCCAGAGCAGATCACGATATTCTTCTAACCAGGCCATGACCGACACTGGCAAATTCAATACGATTGATATCACAAGAGCCAGGGAGAGAAGATGCAATCGCGATACGATGCTAATTGTGAACACAATGTTTAATCTTGTCTTGCCATGGAACTGGCTTAAAAAAGTTGACAATAATTGCGTTGGCTATACATTCAAAGCTCGTTTCTACTCCGAGGCCTCGGCACCATTCTGTGGCGCCATCATCTCTCGATATGGCGCCAATTACCAGATGACCACGACCAGGGAAAACTATGCTAAGCGCGATGGCAAGTTGGAGCAAGACTTGCTAAATTTGTGGGATAATTTGGAAGAAGATCGAAGCCAGGGACGCGCTTACTTGTCGAGAAAACTAGTTTATGGAATGCTATCACTAGGAGATCAAGTTTCAGTGCAATTTCTGCCTCCTGGCGAAGTTCCCAATGCGAGCCCAGCCTTGATCAAAGGAAGTAGCAAGCTTTTCCAGGCCAAGGAGTCTCATAGGTCCCAGTCAATGATTTACGTCGAAAAACTCAGAGACCAGGACGCCCGCAGCGATAACTTAATCCTGGCCTCTACATCCTGGGGTGGCTACCATCCAGGACTTAGTCTGTTCTTTGATGATGGATCGAGTTACCTTATGAAGATGGGTTCCAAGGATTTAACTGACTTGCGCAACCTGCTAAAGCGCTGCCTGTAAGAAAATTCAGCGTACAATTACTCGGGTCATTGGCATGACTTGTATTCTTACTTGTGTTAATTTCGAGCCCGACTTCACCTGCTTTTTGTCTTCTAGGCATATCGGTCGGTTCGCCGTTACATCGCGTCTGCAACATCCTGGCAGTGCCAAATGGCTATCAAGTTAATCACTCCGACCAAGTTTTTTGAAAGACTTGTATCAGCCAGACCTTCAGCAGCCAATCGTGCTACTGTCTACACCAGCTGAGCAAGTTCAGCGGCTAGGCGGATAGCACCAACAGCCGCACCTAGCTGGTTGGATAGCATGGCCTTCTCTTGCACCTTGGCGAGGGCCGCAAGCTTTTCAGCCAGGAAGTCACGGCGTTCGCCTGAGTAGTCAGCGCGGATGACATGTCTTGCTTCAGCTATGTAGGCATCTGCTTGACGCTTAGCGATCCCCCACGACTTTGCGGCGTATTGCACACACTCTGATGGACGTTCGCCATTGACGATCAGTTGTGCGATCTCGTGAACACGGCGATCCTTTTCAGAAGCAGATATGCGTGCCATGCACCAAGTCTAATAGCAAGAAGACCGCTTCAATGTCCCGACGCCCCTATCTGTTTTTCGTACCTTCCCCCCCTACTTTCCCTAATCGCCTACCCCTTTAGTAAAATTAGATAGGGGCATAGGGACAAAAGAGAAGAAGGGTTGCGGGGCAGGGTGATTGATCGTCCCCAGCTTGTTTCCAAGAGGGCGTCCCAAGGTCACCAATCAGGCTCCTCGGACCGGCGCCAGTAGCGGAATTTGCGTCCGTTATGGCGTGTTGGCTCCTTGTCTTTGTCCCAACCCCCGATCTGTTGCATCACTCGGGACAGGTCTTGCTGGTCGGATCGGGACAGTCGCTCTGGGATTCGGAGCCCGGAGCCGATGAGGATTTCGTTAGTGGTGTGAGGTCCGATGGAGTTGATTGGCTTTGCGAGCCAATCGGAAACAGGTTCAAGCCATGAGTGCTCTTGCTCAGAGCTAACGAGGTTGCGTTCGCTAGCTGCCGTCAGTTGTTCAGGGTTGAGGAAGGCGTGGTCGCCCTTGCGATAGGCGAGGACGGCGGCTTTCCAGATGCGATCGCGATCAGTGGCAACACGGCCAAAGTCGATGCGTTCCCCGCGTTGGAAGGACTGGGGGCAATCAATGACAAGGAAACGAGCACGGAGGGCTTCGTCGCCTTGAAGGAAAGGACCGTTGACGGTGCCGACCATGATTCCTTGGCGGCAGCGGTTTTCCATCCCTTTGCAATAAGGAGCGCGGACGGTGTCCTTGCTGCTGGTGATCAGGTTCTTGAGTTGACCGACGGCCTTCTTCCCGGCGATGTAGTCGAGTTCGGCCTGCTCATAGATCCATGCCTGGTGAAGGATCAAGAGGAAGTCTTTTTCTGATTCGGCATCAGAGCTGGTGTGCCAATCAGGGGAGGCGAGGTTGATCCACACCCGGGACTTACCGATGCGGCCATCACCGTTGAGCGTGACGACAGTATCGAACTGACAGCCGGGTTCAAAGCGACGCTTCACGGCACCAAGCAGGGCGACCTTCATGTAGAGGTCGAAGTCCGCTTCGGTTGTGCCCAGGTAGGTGGTGCTGACCTTGTCGATGTCGACGGGCTCAATGTCTGGAGCCGCGGCCACATAGTTCAGGTACTCCTGGATCGGGTCGTAGCGGTTTTGCAGTGCAAGGCGAACGACGGCATCAGTGACGGCCTCCTTATTGACGTTCCAGCCTTGGGCCTGGACTTCGGCATAGAAGGTGGCGAGGTCGGATTCGCAAAAGGGGCTGCCGTTGACTTCAGCTAGGCCGCTGAGGACATTCAGGCGGATGGCGGCTTCAGGGAGAGCAGCCCGCAGAAGAGTCAGCGCAGAGCCTGCGTTGAGGGATGTTGCTTTGGTCTTGCCCTTGTCATCAACGAACCAACCATCTCCCCAATAGGAGAGGAGGGATTGATCAGCTGGCAGGAGGCCCTCTGCATCGAGTGTGACCAGGGCTGCCGCCGGGTCTGGCTCCAAAGATTCACCGATCTGCCATGGCTCAGGCGTGATGGCACTGAAGATCGCCTCTTGGCTGGGGCTGCTGGATTTGATCCAGTCCTCGACGCCGAGGCCACCGGTAGCGGGTGGATAGCGCCAGTCCATTCCCTTCATTGGGGAGAGGAGTGTTTGAGCTGACGGGATGGCTGCGATCAGCTCGGCATACCAGCCGTTGAGATCTGCCAAGTCGTTGTCAGGGCAAAGAACGATGGCGATGCCATCGACGGCCAAGGTGCGCAGTTCGATCGCAAGACGTTCGGAGTAGCCCAGGACTGAAATGGCGTGGAGACCTTTGCCTGCAAGCTGTTCGGTCTTGAGTTCACCTTTAAGGACAAAGAGGGTTTCCCCTGGGTTGAGTTTTGGACGGACCTTGTGCCAGCGATAGGGGGCAACGTCAGCCTGAGGGCGACCACCTAAGCCAGGGGCGCACCAACGGATGTCTTTGCCCGTAGCCGTTTGCTTTCGATACCGCTGGACAGGCGTCGCGCTGCCATCCCACCAGAAATAGTCGTAGTAGGCGGTCTGAGCGGGTTCGCGCTTTTTGTTGGGTGTGACGCAGAGGTACAGCGGTTTCCAGATACCGCAGAGGTGACCGTTTTTAGTAGGCCCGCAGTAGACGAAATCCCGTTCGGGATGTTGTTCTCCTGGTTTGACGCCATTCAGCTGGGAATGGCAATAGACGACGCCTTCAGAAGTAATACGGCAATCAGCATCCTTGGTCCTGTCGCATACGGGGCAAGGGTTTCTCTCGCTAGATGGGGTGAAGCGACGCATCAGCAGGTCTCCTCCTCCGCGAGCAAAACCGCGGCAGATCGGGCCAGAACACGGGCGCGCATTCCACGTTTGTGAAACTCAGCCGAGATTGAGTTGACCTCCCAGAGAAGAGTGGAATTTGGCGCTTCAGTGCTGCAACGCCAATGGCGACCACCGACGAGGTAGCCACCGGAAATGTCCCGCCGCCGTTTGAGCGTGTCGGGGCTAACCGCCAGATGCTGCGCAGCAGCAACCGTCGGCAGCCATAAGGCTGTTGTCATTGCTCTGAGGAATCAAAAGGGCTGATTCCGCCTGGCTCTGTCCCACTCGATCAGATCGGCGGGGCGGTCTGGCCAATGCCATTGATCTCTGGGCCTATTAATGCACCAGTTCTCGAACTCGTTCCAGTTCTTCTCTGCCCAGGTGGATTCCTGAGCGGTGGCCAACTGATCCGGAGTGAGTTTGCGACCACGGAAACGCAGCCGCCTTGGCTGTTGTTGGCTCATCGAGCGAAAGGCGGAAATACGTCTCCCCGATCTGCTCCAGGCACTCAATCCAGCTCGGGGTGAGCCTCACCAGCCCCGTGGCTGGCGCGTGCGGAAGGAGTGACCACTGGATGGGCCAGAAGGCCCTTGCCGAGCCCGTGGGCTTTGGCTTGCAGCTGTCTCACGTTTAAATGTAGCGTCATTGCCTGCTACAGCAACCGGCAGCCACTACGGGTAGAGCAGGCCATCGGATTTCATCGGCGCAGAGTTAAGCCCGGCCACCGCATCCAGGAGACCCTGCTCATCGACCCAACGGCCGTAGAACTTGTGATGGGTCTCAGGGTTATGGCCCAGCAGGGCAGCGGCATCACGAACCGACAGCGCACGGCTGTAGCCCTTATGGGCTCGCCATGCCCATGAATGGCGCAGGCTGTACGGGGTCAACCCGGGAGTGGCGGCCACCAGATTCAGCCACGGCTGATAGCGATCCAGCAGCTGACGGAACGCATCGCCGACAGGCTTGAAGGCGCCGGTCTTTTCAGCGGTGGTGATCGCTGTGCGGATCTGGAGCGGCAGCTTCACCAGACCGCTGGCCCATTGGGCCGCCAGTTGAGCCCCGAGCCCCTCGAGCCCAGAGGGATCCAACGGCAGCACCATGCGGCGCTTGCCGCGGGCTTGATCCTGTTGGCTGCGTTTCATGTCCTGGGCGTTCCGCTTCACCTGGGACACCCAGATCTGGCCATCGACCATCTCGAGAGTCGCCAGTTCAGCAGGCCGGAGCCCGTAAATCGCGACGAGCCCAACGGCCAGGCGAACGTCATGGCGGCCATCAGCTTCCAGCCGCTTGAGCAGCGATACCAGCGCCTCGGTCTGAAGCGGTGGTGTCAGGCGAGCATCGCGGCCATCAGCAGCGCCGACCAGCTCCTGGCGGACCTCGCCAGTCACCGGGGACCACTGCGGATCCAGGCCCTGGTGCTCAATGCAGTGCTTCAGGAACTTGGCGATCTCCTGAAGGGATTTGCGGCGGCCTTCAGAACCGGGTTTGAGCTTGCCCAGGAGGTGCTGGCGCTCGAAAGCAGCCATCAGCTCGCGGCCATCCTTAGGCCGTGGGCGAGTTTCGATCGTGAGCAGCAGCTTCTGCAGTCGGGCGCCGGTGGCCTGCTGCGTGCCGGGGCTCAGGTTCCGGCGACCGTAGGTATATGTATCGACCGCCGCGGCCCAATCGAATTGGCCTTGGGGGTTGGCGGTGGTGACCTTGATCCGGCGGTGGGATTCCCGCAGACTG
>Ga0194130_10007822_pt1 | contig 11617 bp, 9 predicted proteins | sample TA2KigsurfametaG_FD_160084 | JGI IMG/M metagenome (GOLD analysis project Ga0194130, IMG submission 160084) | Freshwater microbial communities from Lake Tanganyika, Tanzania - TA2015050 Kigoma 12 surface | ecosystem: Environmental > Aquatic > Freshwater > Lake | place: Tanzania: Lake Tanganyika... | reverse complement strand
CCCGGCGGCGACGATGTCGTGGACGGTGCCAGACATGTCGTCGGGCACGTCCTGCTGCAACAGCGCCACCGTCGTGCCGGGGGCCACGATCACGGCACCCGAGTCGGGCTTGACGGCCCCGGCGACTAGGCGCATGAGCGTGGTCTTGCCGGCGCCGTTGCGGCCGAGGAGTCCGACGCGCTGCCCGCGCTCGACATGGCAGGTGACGTCGTCGAGGAGCGGCAGGCCGTGGAAGCGGATCGAGAGGTCGCGGAGCGTGATCAGGGGCATCCGTCGGGTCCGGGGGCAGCGCCGGCGCGTTGATACAAGGGCTCGGTGGTCGCGCGGTCGAGTGACGTCCAGCACCGAAAAGCCGACCACCCGGATACGATAGGTGATATCGACTCGGCAGGCGCCTTGACTGGTCCCGTCGCGGTCGTCACGGCGCGGGGGCCTGCTTGGCCTTCAGCGTCTCGCCGATGAATGCCGTGAGCTTCGGCCCGCGGAGCTCACGCGACGTGCCGAGGATCTTCCCCGAGTCGCCGTCGACGAGCAGCACGAACGGGATCCCGCTCACGTCGTACTGCTGCGCCAGCGAGGCCGGCCGTCCCCGGCCGTCGTGGATTTGCTTCCAGGGCAGCTCCCGGTCGACGAGGAACTGCCGCACCTTCTCCTCGTCGTCGTCGCCGTCGAGGCTCACGCCGAGGATCTCGAAGCCGGCGTCGTGCCAGTCGTCGTAGGCGCGCTTCACGTTGGGGATCTCCGCGATGCAGGGGCCGCACCAGGTCGCCCAGAAGTCGAGCATCACGATTTTGCCGGCGTAGCGCCCGGGAAACTCGATCGAGTCGCCGTCGAGGTCGGTGGCGGAGAAGGCCAGCGCCGGCTGCCCGATCCGCAGGTCGGGGGGCAGGGGCCGGCGCGGCAGTTCCTCGGCGGCCGGGGCGAGCGTGAGCCGGCCGTCGGCGAGCGAAAACACCATCGTCGACCCGGTGAAGTTGAACGGCTTGCCGATCGTGGCGACCTCGTAGTTGCGGCTGATGTCGCCGTCGCCGTTGCGGTCGATCGGCAACGTCGCCTCCGCGTCGGGCGTACCGGCCGTGAACGTCGTCAGCTTCTCGCCGTCGATCTCGAAGGCGTACTCGTGGCCGAAGTCGACGTACCAGAGGAGGACGTTGGCCAGCTGGGCCCGGCGCGGGTCGTTGGGATCGAAGCGGTACACGCCGATGCTGCCGACGTTGCCGTCGCCGAGGTTTATCGTCGCGGTCCCGGAATAGGTCGTCGAATCGCCCTGCTGCTTCGGCTCCCATGTCGTCGCCGGATCGTTCGTCAGGTCGCCGTCGGCGTTGGTGTCGACCCACAGCCGGCCCGGACCCTCCTCGGGCTGGTCGATGACGAACGCCCACGACGATTCACCGAGCGTGAGCAGGCCGTAGGCCGGCCGCACGAGCCCTTCCGGCGCGACCTTCACGATGCCCGCTTCCTGATCCATCGGCGCGCGGATCGGGCGGTAGCCGCCGATGCGGCGGGTCACTCCTTCGGCGAGGAAGCGCTGTTCGACCTCGCCGGCGGCGCCGGCGCAGGCCGCGAGGAGGACCACGGCACCGGGCAACCAGCCGATCGACGAGGGCGCGGGATGGGTCATGATGGCCGCCGGAGGTCGGAGACGGGGAAGAATGGCAGGCACGCACGCCGCGTGCCGGGGCGGTGCCTCGGGCAGCCCCGACGGCCCGCGCCGATCGGCGACGACGGCCGCCCCGCCCGGTCCGTCGCGCGGTCGACTGTAATGCACCTGGCGCGGCGTGGCAATTCACCGCCCCGTGCGCGGCCGGGGCAGCGCGGGTGTCGCCGGTGTCCGGGCCGCGGCCGTGCGCCGGCCCGGTCGGTAAGCTGCCGGCTGGCGAGCGACCGAGACACGTTCATGGCGGGAGCGATCCATGGAAGCGACGTCGAGTTGGTTCGTGTGGGCGCTGTTGTCGGCGGCTTTCGCGGCGCTGACGGCGATCTTCGCCAAGATCGGCGTCGAGGGGATCGATTCCGACCTCGCCACGCTCGTGCGGGCGGCGATCATCCTCGTGCTCCTGGCGGCGTTCGTCTGGGCGACGGGAAAGGGGCGTGATCCCCTCACGCTCCCGGCGAAGACGCTCCTCTTCCTGGCGCTGTCCGGGATGGCGACGGGGGCGTCGTGGGTGTGCTACTTCCGCGCGCTGAAAATGGGCGAGGCGTCGAAGGTCGCGCCGGTGGACAAGCTCAGCGTGGTGCTCGTGGCGGTGTTCGCATTCCTGTTCCTCCACGAGCGGCCCGCGGCGAGGGAGTGGGCGGGGATCGTCCTCGTCGCCACCGGCGTGCTCGTCCTCGCGCTGAAGCGCTGACCGACCGGGGTCGAGCGCCTGCCGCCGACAGGGTCACCCGTGCCCATCCGGCGGCGTCGGGCTACCGAGGCGGCGCCCGCCCGGCCGGCACGCGCGGCGTCAGTCGCCGGCGCGGACCATCTCGACGACGATCGGCTCGGGAAGCTCGAGCGTGATCGTCATCGTGTCGGCGCCGGACAGGCGATGGCGGATCGAGAGGTCGAAGCGGTTGCCGTCGGCCCCCGTGATCGAGACCCGCGACACGAGCGCCCCGTCGTCGGCCTGGATCCAGGTGCCGGTGAAGGTCGCCCCGCGGGCGTCGCCCCAGGCCTGGAAGACGGTGCCGTCGGCGGCGTTGACCGCGACGAGCGCCGTCGAGGGATTGTCGCCGGCGGCATTGACGATCTCTCGATGTCCTGGACCGTGGCGACGACGCGGAACCGGGTCGGGCTCCCCGGAGCGGTGTCGATCACGCTCACCGAGTCGGAGACGTGGTTCGCCACCCAGACCTCGCGGCCGTCGAGCACGTCGCGGTAGCCTATCGCACCCGAACCGCGCGACCCATGCCGAGTCGCGCCCGACGACAAGCCCGCGGTCCCCCGGCGCTCACCCGGACCGGGCGGTGGTGGGAATCGCCGTCGTTACGAACGTCATCCCGGCGGCGCGGAGCCGGTCGACGAGCACGTCTCCGAAGGCCGTCGCCGGCGTGAGCACGCCGGCACGGTCCGGCAGCCGGTCGCGGTTCACGACCAGCGCCAGCGCACTTTCGCCGAGCATCAGCGACGTCGCCGCGTAGCCGGGATCCCCCTGGGCCGCGACGCGCGTGCGGTAGCGCGTGCCGCCGGTCGTGCCGGCGACGATGTCGAGCGCGAACATGCCGTTGGCCCGGGCCTCGTCGTCCGGACCTTCCCCGGGGGCCGGGAGGAGCCGGTCGAGGAGCCGGCGCGTGGGGCCGAAGCCGAGGCCGGCGACGAGGGCACCGAAGCCGAGCGTCATCGCCAGGGCCCGTAGCGGAGAAGCGAGCGACGTGCCGAACCCGACGAGCTCCTGGTAGTGGAAGTCGGGGCCATAACCGCCATCGAGCAGCGCGTGCGACCGGCGGACGATCCGCGTGTTGAACGGGGCCATCACGAACGGGCCGACCCACTCGCCGAGGCTCCGGTCGTGGCGCGGCCAGGCGACGTCGGCGTCGCGCAACGGCCAGCCGCCGGCCGACGGCGCCCGCCGGACCGGGTCGAGGCCGAACGGATCGGCGACGAGCCGCGCGAGGGCGGGGTCGGCGCCCGTCATCCGCAGCTGCTGGCGGAGCGAGTCGATCGTGCCGCCGCTGAATCCCCCCTTTGCCTTCCGCATCACCAGCGCCGTCGCGCCGAGCGTGCCGGCGCCGTCGGCCGCGGCCCGCCGCGCGGTGATCCAGACGCCGAGGTCGGAGGGTATCGAGTCGAACCCGCAGGCGTTGACGATCCGCGCGCCCGACGTCCGGGCGGCGCCGTGGAACCGGTCGATGCACTCCCTGACGAACACCACCTCGCCGGTGAGGTCGACGGAGTCGGTGCCGGCGGTGGCGCACGCCTCCACCAGCGGCACGCCGTGGCGGGCGTAGGGGCCGACCGTGGTCGCGACGACGCGCGTCCGGGCGGCGAGAGCGCGGAGCGCGGCCGCGTCGGCGGCATCGGCGACGACAATCGGCCAGTCGGCGGCGCCGGGGAGCGTGGCGCGCACGGCGGCGAGCTTTTCCGCGCTTCGCCCGGAGAGGGCGATCCGCACGCCTGCGGGCGCGTGCCGAGCGAGGTGCCCGGCCACGAGCCGGCCGACGAATCCGCTCGCGCCGTGGACGACGATGTCGAACTCGCGGGGGGCGTGCCCTGTCATCCGAGGTCCTCCACGGGATCGGCGGGCTCGGGACGAGCCGTGTCAGAACTTCGGCAGCTCGTTTCGAATCCCCTCGTCGAGCGGGAGCCGGTCGGGCAGGGCACCGTGGCGCTCCTGGAGCCGCACGAGCTCGGCGGCGAGCCGGGCGACGTCGGCTGCGTGGGCCGGATCGGCGGCGAGGTTTCGCATCTCGAGCGGGTCGGTGCGAAGGTCGTAGAGCTCGGCGGCGTGGCGGTCGGGGCCGCCGTCGCCGTGCGGGTAGCGGATGTATTTCCAGTCGGCCGTGCGCACCGCGCGGACGTTGGGGGTGAAGGGAAACTGCCGCTCGTAGTCGTAGTGGTAGAGGAACGACGTCCGCCAGCCGCTGGCGTCGCCGGCGAGCAACGGCGCCCACGAGCGGCCGTCGGCATCGGGGAGGGGAGGGAGCCCGCACAGGTCGAGGATGCTCGGGGCGAGATCGAGCGACAGGACCATCGACCGGACCACGCTGCCGGGGCGAGCGCGGCGCGGATAGCGGACGAGCAGCGGCACGCGGATGCTCTCCTCGTAGGCGGTGCGCTTGTCGACGCGGCCGTGCTCGCCGAGGGCGAAGCCGTTGTCGCTGGTGAAGATCACGACCGTGTCGTCGAGCCGGCCGGTGTCGCGCAGCCGCTCGATGATCCGGCCGACGCTGTCGTCGACCGAGGCGATGCAACCGAGGTAAACGCGGACGAACTTTCCGTACTCCTGCTGGCCGTAGAGCGGCCCGCCGAGGCCGTGCCAGGTGGGGTAGGAGCGCTCGAGCCACTCCGGCTTGCCGTCGGCCGCCCGGTAGCTCTCGGCGCTCGCCGGCTTGACGACGGGGTGGTCGTCGAAGGCGTGGGCGTAGCGTTCCTCGGGGACGATCGGCCCACCGTGGGGCGCCTTGTGGCCGACGACGAGGAGCCAGGGCTTGTCATGGGGCCGGGCGAGCCAGTCGAGCGCCGCGTCGGTGACCACGGTCGTGTAATACCCGGGGATCACGCGCCGCTCGCCGTCCACGTTGAATTCGTTGTCGTGGTAGGCACCCTGGCCCTTGTGGCTCATCCAGAAGTCGAACCCGGGGCGGCGCTGGTCGTCGTTTTCCCCCATGTGCCACTTACCGATGTACGCCGTCTCGTAGCCCGCCTCCTGGAGGCGGCGCGGGTAGCCCGGCAGGGCGGCGGGGTAGTCGGTGAAGTTGTCGCGCACGCCGTGGCGGTGGGCGTAGCGGCCGGAGATCAGCGAGGCCCGGCTCGGCGAGCAGAGCGACGTGGTCACGAAGGCGTTGGCGAACCGGCAGCCCTCGGCGGCGAGCCGGTCGAGGTGGGGCGTCTGGAACCAGGGGAACAGCGCGCGATCCCCCTGCTCGCGCTGCACGACGCCCAGCGCGTCGGGGCGCATGTCGTCGGTGAGGATCACCAGGACATCGGGGCGCTTCCCGTCGGCCGCGTTGGCGACGGTCGCCACGGCTGTCGCGAGCAGGAGCGATATCACCAGCCACCAGCCCGCTCGCATCGCGATTCCTTCCGGTCGTGGTTCGGGTTGGGCGCGAGTGTAGTCAGTGCGATGGAAACCGGTGTATCGGAACACAGGTCACGGTGCGAACCGACAGCAGGGAATTCATTCCCAGGCAAGCTGCCACGACGGAGGCCGGAGCGAATCACTACAGCGCAGTGGGGGCGATTCGCTCCGGCGGCGGGGCGGGCTCCGCCAGAGTAAGGGCACGGCTCCGTTGTGTGCCCTGCGGAAAGCGCCCCGCAACCGGCTATCGCGATTGTCGGTCCCATTGGCGCCGGATTTGCACTGCGTTCGGTCGCACCGTGGTCGCATGGGCCGCGGGCAGCCTTCGGAGGGAGCCATATGCGCCGACCGATCCACCGTGCCATCGCCCTGGCGCTCCTCGCCTGCGCGGCCAGCGCGCCCGACGGCGGGGCGCTTGCCCAGGCGCCGAGCTTCACGCTCGGTGCGAACTTCAACGGGTCATCGATCAATCAGTCGGGATTCATCCCGCCCGACACGATGGGGGCGATCGGCCCTTCCGACTACGTCGAACTGATCAACGGGCGCTTCGCCCGGTATGGCAAGACCGGCGTCCAGCAGGAGGCCCGGTCACTCGACAGCTTTTGGAACACGGCCCTGGCCGCGGGGGGCGGCGGGAGCGTGCAGAGCTTTTCGTTCGACCCGCGTGTGATGTACGACCGCCACAGCGGCCGCTGGTTCGCGACCGCGGTCGACTCCCTCCGGTCGACTCCCTCCGGTCGACTCCCTCCGGTCGACCACCAGCGGGATCCTCGTCGGCGTCACGACGGGAAGCGATCCCTCGGCGGGCAACTGGCGGGCGTTCCGGTTCGATGCCGATCCGACCGACCTGCGCTGGGCCGACTACCCGACACTCGGCATCAACGGTGACTGGGTGACGATCAGCAACAACATGTTCGGGGTGGCCGGGACGACGTCGACGTCGATCTCGGTGCTGACGATCCCCAAGGCGAGCCTTACTGCCGGGGCCCCGTCGCTGACCGGCAACAAGTACTTTGCCGACACCACCGCGGCCCCGTCGCCGCGGCTCGTCGACAGCAACGGCTTCACGCTCCATCCGGTGTACGACTACTCCAACAGTTCGCCGAACGTCGGCTACCTGGCGTCGCGATTCAACAACAGCTTCCTCCAGGTGTCGACGATCAGCGGTGCGGTCGCCAACCCGACGCTCACCGGCAACCGGTTCGTGCAGACGCAGACCAGGTCGATGGGGGACATCAACGCCCCCCAGCTCGGGGCCAACGACAACATCGATGCCGGCGACGCGCGCTTCAGCGCGTCTCCGGTGCTCGTCAACGGCAAGATCTGGGGAGCGCACTCGTTCGACGACGGGGGCAAGTCGCGGACCGTCGTCTACCGCCTCGACGCGACGACCAACACGCTCGAATTCGAGGGAACGGTCCCGCTGTCGAACGCGGCCCTGTGGGCCTACTACCCGTCGATTGCCGTCAACGAGTCGGGCGCGATCGCGATCGGCTTCTCCGGGTCGGATGACGCGACCTACGTGAGCACTTACGCCATCGCCGGCCAGTTCGACGGCACGAGCGTGACGTGGGGCACCGAGCAGCTCCTCCAGGCCGGCCTTGCCAACTACAGCCGCCTCGACGGCGCCGGCCGCAACCGCTGGGGCGACTACTCGGCGCTCCAGGTCGACCCGAGCGACCCGACCCGGTTCTGGACGATCCAGGAGTTCGCCAGCGCCACCAACGAATGGCAGATGCGCGTCACCGAGCTGCGCTTCAACGCGGTCCCCGAGCCGAGCACGATCGTGTAGCTCGCCGGCGGGGTGGCCGCCGCAGCGTGGACGCACCGCCGCCGGCGACGCCGCGCCCCGCGGGGCGATCCGGGGTGAGCGCGAGGGCTGCGGTGGACGCTTCGCCGCAGGGGAGCCGTCAATCGCGGCTGCGGAGCTTGGAGAGCAGCCGGAGGATCTCGATGTACAGCCAGACCAGCGTCACCATCAGCGCGAACGCGCCGTACCACTCGAGCTCTTTCGGTGCCCCGCGGTCGGATGCCTGCTCGATGTAGTCGAAGTCGAGGACGAGGTTGAGCGCCGCGATCACGACGACGGCGAGGCTGAAGAGGATGCCGATCGGGCCCGCGGAGTGGATGAACGGGATCGGGAAGCCGAACCACGACCCGAGGATCGACATCAGGTACACCAGTCCGATGCCGCAACTCGCGGCGACGACGCCGAGCTTGAAGTTCTCGGTCGCCTTGACGAGCCCCGACTGGTAGGCGAACAGCAATCCGGCGAGCGTGCCGAACGTGCCGCCGACGGCCTGGATGACGATCCCGGGATACTGGGCCTCGAAGCTCGCCGACACGCCGCCGAGAAACAACCCCTCGGCCGCCGCGTAGACCGGTGCAAGCGTCGGCGCCCAGGAGTGGCGCAGGCAGATCGCCAGTGCCGTCAGCAGGCCGACGACCGCTCCCCCGAGGGCCCAGGGCATCGCGGCGCCGGGGTCGGCCTCGACGGCGGCGAACGTCTTCGACCACGTGAACGACGCGGAGGCGAATGCGATCACGAGCAGGATCATCGTCTTCTGCGCGGTCCCGCGGACGGTCATCGTCGTCGCCGGGGATTGCTCGGCGGCGAGATCACGCCGGAAAACGCCGAAGTTTTCGAACGTCTTGTCGTTGAGCGTCGGGTTTCCGGTGCGCATGGATGGAACCTCGCGGAAGGGAGCCAGAAGCAGCGACCCAGACCAATGATAAAGTATACGCACCACCCCCCGAAAAGGTTGATCGGGAAGGGTGGCAGCGGGATCGCAGGGCCCCCAGGATAGGTATATTCACTGGTGGCGTCGTGGTCGTCCCCCAGCCCGCCTCCGGCCGAGGAGTTCGCTCGATGCGGCCCATCCGGCGCTCGCCGTGGCGGTGGCTGCTGTCGGGCTGGCTGATCGCGGCGGGCTTCGATCTCTTCTGCCGCGCCGACGAAGGCGCGGAGGGCGTGCCGTGCGCCACCGCCGGCGACCGGCCCGACGCGCCGCCGCCGTCGTTCGAGTCGGACGTGCTGCCGGTGCTCCGTCGGCACTGCCACGCCTGCCACGGCGACGACGCGCTGGAAGGCGCGCTCGACCTCCGCTCCGCCTCCGAGATCCTCCGTGGCGGCGAGAGCGGGCCGGCGGTGGTGCGCGGCGACCCCGACGCGAGCCTGCTCGTCGACCTCGTCGCCCGGGGGCAGATGCCCCCGGAGGGCGCGGACGCCGTCGATGCCGCCACCGTCGAATTGCTGCGGCGCTGGGTCCAAGCGGGGGCGCCGGCCGCCGAGCCGATCGTCAGGCTGCCGCCGCGGACCCAGGTCACCGCGGCCGACCGCGGTTTTTGGGCGTTTCAGCCGCCGCGGAAGGCCGACCTCCCGGCCGTCGCCGGCGCCGCCCGGGTGCGGACGCCGATCGACGCCTTCGTGCTCGAGAAGCTCGAGGCGGCGGGGCTTTCGTTTTCGCCCGATGCAGACAAGCGGGCGCTCGTCCGCCGGGCGACGTTCGACCTCGTCGGGCTGCCCCCCGACCCGGCGCGGGTCGAGGCATTCGTCGCCGACGACCGCCCCGACGCCTACGAGCGGCTCGTCGACGAGCTGCTCGCCTCGCCCCACCACGGCGAGCGCTGGGGGCGCCACTGGCTCGACGCGGCCGGCTACGTCGACAGCAAGCTCGACAACGACCTGGCGACGATCTACGACAGCGGCGAGGCGATGTGGCGCTACCGCGACTACGTGATCGGGGCGGTCAACGACGACAAACCGTTCGATCGGTTCCTCGCGGAGCAACTCGCCGGCGACGAGCTGGTCGACTGGCGGACAGCGGAGGCCTTCACCACCGACACCGTCGCGCTGCTGACCGCGACCGGCTTCCTCCGGACGGTCGACGACCACACCAACGAGCCACAGTACGGCGTCGAGAAGCGCTACGAGGTGATCAACGAGACGGTGAGCATGGTCTCGACGGCGCTGCTCGGCCTGACGATGGACTGCTGCCGCTGCCACAACCACAAATACGACCCGCTGCCGCAGCGCGACTACTACCGGCTGATGGCCTGTTTCGAGCCGGCCTACAACGTGACGGCGTGGAAGATTCCCAAGGCACGTCATCTCGCCGACGTCCCTCCGGCCCAACGCCAGGCGATCGACGCCCACAACGCCGCGCTCGACGAGCGGCTGGCCGCCGAGAAGAAACTCGAGGACGATACTCGGTCCGCGGCCCGCCGACGGCTTCTCGACGCGCGTCTCGCGGCACTTCCCGAGGCGGACCGCGAGGGAGCCCGCGAGGCCGTCGCCGTCGCGGCGACGAACAGGACCGCAGCCCAGCGCGACCTCGTGAGCCGGCATGCGGCCGCCCTCGGGCTCGACGCCGCCACGTTCGAGCTGCCGGTGGCCGACGTGGAAGGGGCGCTGACCGACACCGAGAAGGAATCGCTCGCCGGTTGGGCGCGAAACCGCGAAACGCTGCCCGCGGAAAAGCGCTCGTATGGCCGGATCACGGCGCTGTGGGACGAGGGCGCGCCGCCGGTGTCGCGCGTCCACCGCCGCGGCGTCGTCGCGGCGCCGGGCGTGCTCGTCCAGCCGGGCTTTCCCGAGGTGCTCGGGCCCGAGGGCGAGGCACCCGCGATCGGCCAGCCAACGGCGGCGGGGAGCAGCGGTCGCCGGTTGGCGTTGGCGCGGTGGCTGACAGATCCGCGGCACCCGCTCACCGCCCGCGTCCACGTCAACCGCGTCTGGCATCATCACTTCGGCCGTGGGATCGTCGCCACGCCGGGCAACTTCGGCCGCTCCGGAAGTCCACCGTCGCATCCGGAACTGCTCGACTGGCTGGCGGTCGACTTCGTCGAGCATGGCTGGAGCACGAAGCGGCTGCACCGGCAGATCATGCTGTCGACGGCCTACCGGCAGGCGTCGCGACGGCCCGCCACGGGCGACGACGGTGCCGCGGCGGGGAAACGGATCGATCCCGACAATCGCCTTCTGTGGCGGATGAACCTGCGCCGGCTCGAGGCCGAGATCGTGCGCGACGCGATCCTCGCCGTCTCCGGCGGCCTCGATCGGAGCATGGGGGGCCCGCCGGTGCCGATCACGACGCCGGCCGACGGCCTCTCCGAGGCGAAGGCCGAGCCGATGCCGACGAGCCCCTTCCGGCGGAGCCTGTACCTCCTCGCCCGCCGTGTCTATCCGCTCAAGTTCCTCGAGCTGTTCGACGCGCCGATCATGGCGGTCAACTGCACCGAGCGGGTGACGTCGGCCACGCCGCTGCAGTCGCTGGCCCTGCTCAACAGCGCGTTCATCCTCGCCGAGGCCGAGCGGATGGGGGCGCGGGTGGCGCGCGAGGCCCCGGCCGACGACGCCGCGCGGATCGACCGGGCGTACCGGCTCGCTTACGGGCGGCCGCCGACGGTCGCCGAAGGGGCGCGGGCCGCCGCGTTTCTCGTCGGGCAGGCGGTCGACCACGTCGCGGCGGGGCGCGGCGCCGACGAGGCCGCGGCGGCGGCGCTGGCCGACCTGTGCCACATGCTCCTGGCCTCCAACGAGTTTCTCCATGTCGAGTGAGCGTTTCGCACCGGGCCGGGATCCGCTGCCGTCGCGCCGCGCGGCGCTGGCAAGCCTGGGGGGCTCGTTCAGCGGCCTCGTCCTCGCCGCGCTGCTCGCCGACAAGGGGCACGGCGCCCCGACGGCCGCAGCAGCTTCGCCCCTCGCCCCGCGCCCCGGCCACTTCCCCGGGCGGGCGAAGGCGGTGATCCAGCTCTGCCAGAACGGCGGGCCGTCGCAGATGGATCTCTTCGACCACAAGCCGGAGCTGTCGAAGCGGAGCGGGCAGCCCCATCCGGGCACGGTGGAGACCTTCCAGCTCGGCAACAAGAACGTCCTCCTCGGGACGCCGTTCCGG
>Ga0194130_10007821_pt1 | contig 11619 bp, 17 predicted proteins | sample TA2KigsurfametaG_FD_160084 | JGI IMG/M metagenome (GOLD analysis project Ga0194130, IMG submission 160084) | Freshwater microbial communities from Lake Tanganyika, Tanzania - TA2015050 Kigoma 12 surface | ecosystem: Environmental > Aquatic > Freshwater > Lake | place: Tanzania: Lake Tanganyika... | reverse complement strand
TCATATTAGACCAAGAGATCATAATCACTACTTCATGCATTATGCCGATTTAACCAAAGAAGACATAGCCCGGGCCAACGGAAATAAAAATAAAGCCTTTGTAGAAAAACTATGGAGGCGGCGCCGAAGATATATACATAAAAAATTAACCACTAGATAATGTACTCACCTTATAAATTATGTGACTTTGAAAAAAATTATTTTCATGTGTCCACCAATAAATTGTTAGCTCAAGAACTTAAAGAATTTTTCAATTATAAAAACACAGACTATCTCTGGAAATTAATTACCAATAGACAAAAAATGGCTCACGCTTTAAGAAATACCGAGATGATTGCTCTTAGAATCCTTACCGGAGACTTTACGCAGATTAAAAGCACCAATGAATTTAATCAGGTTATGTCTGTTGGCGAAACAGAAGTATTAAAAAGCGTACCGTTGTTTCAAAAAACTATAAAATGGATGGAAACATCATTGATAAATGCAGGAGCAAATAGAATCGAATGGGGTAGAATATTTTTCAGTAAGCATTTTGCTAACAGCGATATTGATACCCATACAGACGATGGTGCATATTTTGATTATTATGATAGATTTCATTTTGTCATAGATCAAACCGATAATGAAAATGTATTTCATATACGAGATGAGGATATAAGATTGTTACAAGGAAATTTATATTGGGTCAACAATCATGTGCCTCACTGGTTAAAGAATTCTTCAAATAATGATAGAATTAATCTTATAGCAGATGCAAGACTATTATGAAAGAAACAAAGATATATGATACATGGGGTTCGATCTATGAGTTCAACGATCCTCTTGATTTTTTTAGACGAGATTTTTATTTTTGGAGAAATGCAATATATGATCGAAAATTAATCGTATTTAAAAAAATGAATTTTTCTAAACAAGATTATGTTAAATTTTGCGCTCATTTTGGAATTCTATGGTCGGCCAGAGATTACCAATATAGTATCGAAGCTGTTGAAATGGTAAGTATGAAAGATAGGCAAGTTGCCATAAGTCCTATGAGTAACAAGATTAGCCCTAAGTTGGGTCTAAAACCTATGCCCTGGCATTCAGATATTCCTAACAGAAAAATAAAACCTTTTCCTCACAGAACATTATGGATGGTTAGCAATCCTAATCCAGATTCAGGATTAACCACATGGCTGAATATAGAAGAAGGATTAGATAGATTGCCTAAAGATCTACAAGATCAAATACCACATATAAAAATAATTCAACAAAGTTGGTATAAAGAAGGAACTGATGTGCAAGAGTTTGATTTCATTAAGACACATCCCATCACTGGCAAAAAATCATTAAGACTTAATTTTTATTGTGTACCAGAAGAAGAAATAACAGATGCATGGATAAAAAAGGTAAATTACAAAGGAAATATAGTAGATCCAAAACCTATCTTATCCCCTTTCTATAAATTTTTAATTACGCAACAAGATCTTATGTACACTCATAAATGGGACGACTTCGATATCGTATTATACGATAATTGGCCGTTTGTTCATGAAAGAAGTAGATTAGAATTTGATTCTACTCTAGAAAGAAAATTTTACAGAGCTAATATAGATCATATCGATCCTAAACTTGTTGATTTTTACGCACAGAATTTAAAAAATCTCTTAAACCCAACTCATGCTTTAAAATCTTTATAAGATTATTATTATAGGTTAAAAATCTAATCGATAAAATTAATCTAATAGAATCAGATTGATTAGAAATCGAATGGGGAATTCCTACTTTAACGAAATGCGGTTCAGTTAAAATCAATTTATCGATCAATTCTATCTTTTCGGGCTCTTCTAATAATATAGAATCAGTATAGGTCTCGTTATAATGTCTTCTGTATTTTCCATCATAACTATACCATTCTTGATAATGATCTGTTTTTTCTACGAATATAGGAAAATTTATAGCCCAATAATAGTGTCCTAATTCTTCGGTACCGTCTATATGAACATCCAATCTTTTACCCGAATTAGTAAAAAAAAATCTAGCTACGCGAACATAGACCTTAAATCGTTTCAATTTGTTTTCTAAAACATCATATAAAGTTCCAAAATTATCTCGACACCAAGGATAAGTTTTTGATGCTGTTGGTTGAGTCAATGCATTGCAAGGAACTGTATACATGCTCTGCAATTCTTTTTGGATTTCGGACCAACCAATAATGTTGCAGGGCACATAGTTTATATTTTGAATAGAGAACGGCATGAATTATTTATAGTTGACTTATTGATTAAAATATGCTATAATGAAACATCGTTATAAATCGGTTTAAAAAATGAAAATTATTTTGAGTGTGATTCTGATTATTTGGTGTTCTGACTCATATGCTTTCTTTTTCAAAAAAGAAGATCTAAGTTTGAAAGAAGAAACTGTAAATTATTGGCAACCTCCTGTAGATAACGATTTCGTAATTCCAGAAAGACCTTATGATATTTGGCATTATGAAAGAAACATCAAAGCATCCGGTTTAAATCATTTTCAAAGAATAATTCCAACTTATAATAAACAAGGAAATTTATTTGCGAGCTGGACGCCTAGCAATAAAAGCAAAACACCCACAGTTATAATTGTTCACGGTGGGCACGGAATTACACCAAACGACCTAGTCGCTGGAGTTTGGTGGAGAAATACCTTTGACGCAAATGTATTGATTATAGATAGCTTCTGGAGTCGGGGTAGAATAGAAAATCATGAAAGTACTAATCGCTATGGAGTTGACATGCGGGTATTGGATGTGTTAGCTGCCAGACAATGGTTAGAAAAACAAACCAACATAGACCAAGATCTAGTATATGTGTATGGCGGAAGTCAAGGTGGTTGGACAGCCTTAAGAATCATGACAGACGATAATTTTATTAAAAAGGCAGTAGGAAATAAAATAAGAGCAGCATTTAGTTTATATCCTTTTTGTAGAGAAAGTCCAAAATATGGCGGGCTTTTTGTTTTTCATGTGAAAACTGATTTAGGGGCAGAGCCATGGCATGCTCCAAATTTAGGTCCGTACTTTGGTAGAGTGTATGTTTTTACCGGTGGAAAGGACGAACCTACTGATCCTGCTAAGTGTAACCAAACAATTTTTACACAATCGACCGAATGGCATCATTATCCAGAAGGGACACATAGTTGGGATATACCTAACAGAGGTTTGGCAAAAGCCGTGGACGGAGAATGTGCATTAGCTAAAAATCCATTGTTAAGATTTCAAATGTGTAGAAATGATAAAATTACCAACGACGTTCTAAGCAAAATTAGGACAATTATTGAAAAAGATTTGAATACCCGTTGACTTAGTCTACACGCACATATATAATATGATTGTGGTCGTGAGCGGAATTGGCATACCTCCAAGAGAACCATTGTTCGGTTTGAGGGAAGGGACGATGTCGTAGACACAGTCCTTGTAGGTTCGAAACCTACCGACCACACCAGATTCTATGCTAAGTAGAATACTACTAACAATAAGGAAATATTATGTCAAATACAGTAGAACAATTGAAGGCAGCGATTGACGCCTTTCTAGCAGAAGATGCAAAATTTACATCGGGAAATAACGCAGCAGGCACCAGAGCTCGAAAAGCATTGCAAGAAGTAGGCAAATTAGTAAAAGCTCGCCGAAATGAAATCACAGAAGAAAAGAACGCCCGAAAAGAAGCCAAGGCGAAGTAAAGTGAAGGAGGCCGAGCAGAAAGATCAGTTTGACAGTTTGTCCAACGATACCTTGATCGATCTAAGCAATTACGGTGCAGCTTGTGAAACATTAAGTATAGAATCTTTGACGAGTCTAGACACTATAACTTTAGGCTCGTCAACGATGTCTACAATAACTTTACCTTCGATCAGTTATGGGGCAACATCTGGTTATTCCGGTACCATCATTGGCTCACAGGGAACATCTGGCTATAGTACCTGGACCACCTCTGGTACGAGCGGATATACCTTAGGGAGTGGAATTGCTATTTCATCTGCAACAGTTAATATTGATACCGACGGTATTGATATTAAAGAAGGTGGCGATATAAAAATCGAAGGTGTCAGTCTCAAAGAATTTATGACCAAGATGGAACAGCGCCTAGCCATACTTGTGCCTGATCCTAAGAAGCTAGAAAAGTTTGAAGCACTGAAAAAAGCCTATGAGCATTATAAATTGATGGAAAAACTCTGTCAGGAAGAACCGAAAGAAGAAGATGAATGTTAAACTTTTATCCTATAGTCAGCCCACAGAAGAATTTAGACATTTGGGCATTGAAGATGCGCAGGAACTTATCGCATATTGCGCCCGTGTGTCAAACCCTTCGAACCAGTACAATACAGAGACATCAGAGAAGCTTATACGATATCTTGTTAAACACGCACACTGGAGCCCCCTTGAAATGGTTTCAGCCTGCCTTGAAATCGAAACCACTAGAGATATCGCAAGACAAATTCTTCGACACAGAAGTTTTAGCTTTCAAGAGTTCAGTCAGCGATATGCTGACCCTACTAAAGATCTCTCGTTTGTATTGCGAGAGGCACGACTTCAAGACCCCAAAAATAGACAGAACAGCATCGCCGTTGAGGATCTCAATCTACAAGAAGAATGGCGACGAATGCAAAACCGAGTCATCTCAGAATCAAAGACTGCATACCAATGGGCTATCGATAATGGCATAGCCAAAGAGCAGGCCCGTGCTGTACTACCAGAAGGACTCACGGTAAGTCGACTGTACATGAATGGAACAGTAAGGTCGTGGGTTCATTTCATACAATTAAGATCCAGCAATGGTACACAAAAAGAACACATGGAAATTGCCAAAGCCTGTGCTGAAGTTATTGCTAAAGTATTTCCTATGACTACAGAATTTGTCAGCAATGACTGATGAACAAAAACAATTTTGTGAAAACTACGAGGTCCGTGTCCTAAACGATACTAAGCGCAGGGCACGGTACCATCCTCCTAAGTTTTTTACCATTCCGGAACGTGCAGACATTATTCGCAACGATATAGTTGAATACGAAACTGAGAAAGTTATTACTTTAGAAATTCCAGAAAGCAGATTACGAACATTGATCGAAATGGAACGTAAGTTCTATAAATGGCAACGGCATACCAAAGCGGAAGTTGATATGTTCCAAACACTAATGGACAAAGAACGAGAAGAAGCATTTCATCGTAATACCAATCCTGCTGTCCAAAAAGCCTACGAACAATATAGCATCATGTTGAATTTGGCTGGCTATCGAAGAAAATTTTGATTCATTTTAGAATCATCTTGACAGGTTTTTAAAAATATCGTATAATTAAAGTGTTCGACAGAAAGAAATTATATGAGAAATTATTGGACTTGCTCAAAGTTTGCCGATTGGATCCGTGGCACTACCAAACTCAAGTGCGGCACTGGCAAAGAATGGAGAGAATGGGAGAAAGCCGCTAAGGCCAAGTATCCTGTTCGCTGGTGGATTGCCGAAGAAGGTCTAGACAAACTTCAAGATGTTTGGTTCTACATTCCAGAAAAGATTAACGACGTTCGATATTACATTAACAATCGCTGGGTTTCTCGTACTCATAGTCTTACCGCTCATTCCCGAGATATTAGACCTGGCCAATGGCAAGACGTGGGGAACCGCTTTTTGCCATGCCTATTCAATGAGTTGGTTGATTTTGTTGAGATAGAACAGGCGGGGCATCATGTTATGTGGGACAAAGAAGCTCGTAAAAAGTATAGAACTCCCTGGTGGCGCAGTGGTTGGTTACGTTGGAGGACCTGGCGCTGTCCAGATGCAGGTATTGAACATCTTATTTGGGCCAGCGGACTGAAAATTTCAGAAGATATGGGTGTTGATAAGGATAGCGAATCTTACGGAGAACTCACTTACCAGGCCAAAGCAGCCAAAGAAATTCTAGAATTGTATCGTTGGTGGAAGATCGAACGTCCGAAGCGTCTCGATGTTTATGACGAATCTGGATGGACTGCTTACTGCGAAATGCGTAGACAGAGAGGTGATCATCTTTTGGATATGGAAGATAGAACTCCGGAAGAAGCAGAAATGTCTAAAACGGCTCTTGACAAATGCCGCGAACTGGAATTAAAATATGAACAAGAAGACGAGGAGATGATGATTCGTCTGATTAAGATACGTCAATCACTTTGGACCTAAAATGGATAATACCGAAGATTTATATAAAAAATACATGTCGTTTAATCAAATTCTACTAGAAGATTATGATCCTTTAGAAGTAGCAGCTATATTAACAGTACAAGGATTAACATTTTATCGATCTATTATGAACGAAGAAGATTATCTCAAGATGGTAGATAGCATCTATGAAAATCGATTTAATGTTAAAACTATTGACGGACCAATTATACAATGAAGGCAGAAAAGCCAGCAGAAGGTATTCTAAAAAGCGGAGATTGGGGTAGCAGTAAAAGCTACACAGTAGTGTGTGGTTGTCACGACCCGGATCACGAACATACAGTTTGGGTTGAAGCAGAAGATATTGGTGTTAATGTTAACATCTATGTTAATGTTAAATCAAATTTTTGGTCATTGAATCGTTGGCAACAAATCTGGACGCTGATTACCAAAGGTTATCTTCAGAAAGAAACTACTATTATTATGAGCGAACAACAGGCTCTTAACTACGCAGAAACTCTCAAATCCGCTATTCAAGATGTCAAAAATTTCAAAAAGCCCTGAACGACATACCTTCCAAAAGGAAGGCTATGTTAAGCGTCAGGCAGAAAAAGTCGAACCCGTGAGCGAAGCATACTTAGATATGTTTGACAAAATTCTTAATCAACACGATCATAAGTTCGACGATCCGACTAGTCACATTAACAATATGGAGTACGATCTCTTAACCACTGATTGGATTTTGGAGAAAGTTCGTGCCGATGATGCTTATTCCCAAAACTTATATGCGGCTATGTGTAATAACAGGTTCATTAAATTGGACGTTATTCCTATCCTAAAACAAGAAGAATGGAGTTGCACTTGGCGCTATGCTGGCGGCATAATCGCAGATATGCAACGAAAGGGAGATTACATCGATTGGTATTGTTCTGGTATCAGAGATATCGGTATGTATGCTACTGCTAAAGAAAATGAAGAACTCACCGAAGAACAATTGGCTAGAAAAGCAGTTGTTGACAGATATGTTGGTGAAGGTTGTATTACCGACGAGATCCGGACAGATCTCCAGCGTCTTGGTTGGGCAGTGGCGCCCGATGGAGATTGGCGTAATTTTAATTAACCTAATAGGAGAAAAGTAAACTAAAATGACCTGGGAACTATATGAGGTCTGGTCTGAAGATTCTGACGGCCACGAAGAACTTATTGACACTACCAAAAGTCGTAAAGAAGCTATTCAATTAGCTAGAAGAGCCATCAATGAAGGCGCAGACGTTGCAAAAGTGGTTAGAGAAACTGCGGACGGTGACTATGAAGAAATCGAAAGGTTGACATCGTAGTGAAATGGTGCTATAATATAAGTATTGTTTAATTTACAGGAGTGACCAAAATGTCTCGTACAGCAATAAAGAAAACCCGTGTGACCGCTAAACATGTTGCGGCACACCGTGCCAAAGCCACACGAGATCTTAGCCCTAAATGGGATGGCTGCGAAACTTGGGATGCAGATAAGTTTATGTCTCATTTTCGTGAAAGCATGAGTTATTACAACATAAATCATTCAGGTAAAGATCTTAAACCCAAAGTTATTGATTGGATGAGCCGAAATGGGTATACTAAGGATCAAATCAAAGCGTTTAAATCAATCAAAGATTGGCGCAGTAATCTTACAATGGGTTCTATAGCTGCTTGCCTTTTGCGAGGTATGCAACCTGTACGATCAGATTTCAATAATGGTAAAAACACAGCTCAGTGGTTAGGTGGTGAAATCGCCCGTGCAATTGAAGAAGGTAAAAATGATGTTGAGCCAGAACCTGACCAAGAAAAAGCTTCTGTTCCTGTGATATCTATTCAAGAGCGAGTCCGAGATGCTGCTCTATCGATGACTGACGAAATTACTGACACTATAGAAAATTTCTGTGCAGATCCCGAATCTTTTGATCCTAAAGCCTTTAAGATTTCAAATCTCTTAAAAGGAAAACAAGCAAAGGCAGCTCATGCTCGCATTATTCGTGATTACTATAAGCGCCAACATGACGAATACGTAGAATTGCAAGAAGGAAAATGCGATCAACTAAAAGAAGGTTATAGCCATCTTACCAAATCACAGATTAAGAAAATTTCTTCTTTTTACGCAGAAATCTTAGGTGCTTGCGACATGTTAATGCAGGAAGCCAAAGTTAATAAGAAACCACGCACTCGTAAAGCAGTACCTGCAGAGAAGATTGTTGCTAAACTCAAATATAAAAAGACTGAAGAAAGTCTAAAATTGGTTTCTATTAGTCCTACTGAAATCGTTGGTGCTAAAGAACTATGGATTTATAATACTAAAACAAGAAAATTGGGCAAGTATATTGCCAGCGAATTCAATGATTTAGGTGTAAAAGGAACCACGATTATTGGGTTCGATGAGCATAAAAGTGTGCAGAAAACTCTTCGTAAGCCCGCAGAACAGCTCAAAGCGTTCAAAGATTCTGGCAAAGTTTCGCTTCGTAAGTTCTTAGATGACATCAATGCCGTAGATACTAAGATGAACGGCCGCATCAATGACGAAACAATCCTGTTAAAAGTACAATGATCTTTAATTAGAGATTGATAAATATTGGTATGGACAATACTAATATGGATCAATCTCTAATAAATCTCAACGAAGCATTGAAAGCCGTTTTAGAGGCTAATATGCCCGCATCTCAGGAAGTTATACAGTTCCTCGAATTTCGTACTAAAAAGGGCGGAGATAATTCGGGAAAAGGTGTAATTTGGAGCGGTCAAGGTTATACAAAACAATTTGTATTCCAATCAAATCCCGATAAATTCTTTTCATCTGAAAGCATAGATTTAGACAAAGAAAAAAACATAAGCATCGGAGGAACCAAAGTATTAGATCAAAAAGAACTAGGAAGTTCTATAACTAAGAGCAATTTACAGACTGTAGGAAGACTCCGAGGTCTAATCGTAGATGGTTCTATGAATATAAATCAATACTTAATATACAATGGAACCACAGATCGACTAGGATTAGGCACAGACAGTCCCAACGCTGCTTTATCTGTAGCAGAAAATGCTATAGAAGTTATGCTAGGAACGAACGATGATTTTCACGGTATGGTCGGAACATTTGCTAGTACCGACTTCGATATTGTAACAGACAATACTACACGAATTTCAATCAAAGCCAACGGTAATATAGAACTAGGTAATCCAAATAGAAATCCTGTACAGGTCAAGGTCAACGGTAAATTGAGTGTTGGTGTTGCAGTGCCAGATCCTGCTGTAGACCTTCATGTTGCTGGTGCTATGAGATTTGACGGACATATACATAGATATGCCGGCACCCCTCCTCAAGAAGGAAATTATACTGTGGGGGATGTTTTCTGGAATACTGCTCCTAGAGTAGGTGGTTGTATTGGTTGGGTCTGTCTAAGAGCAGGTAGCCCGGGATCCTGGTATCCATTCGGCGAAATCAAAGAAAGAGGTTAAATTATGGCGAAAGCCATAGTATTCGGGAACGGCGAGAGTCGAGCCGGAATAGATCTCCATCAATATAAAGAATTTACAACTATTGGCTGTAATGCCATACACAGGGATTTTACAGTAGATCATCTTGTATGCTGCGATGCGAGAATGGTAAGAGAAGCCCTAGACAATTCCAAAACAGATTCTAGCAAAATACATGTGCGAGATAATTGGCATCATTATTTTAGAAAAATCTTAAAAAATAAACACATTCAATTATTACCCGAATTGCCTTACCATGGAGATTTAAGATGTGATCAGCCGGTACATTGGGGGAGCGGACCTTATGCAGTATTAATAGCTGCCAATCTTGATGTAGACGAAATATGGTTATTAGGTTTTGATCTATACGGAAAACAAGGAAAGATCAATAATCTTTATAAAGGTACCAACAATTATAATCAAGTTAACAGCAATGCTGTAGATCATAGTTATTGGCAATACCAAATAGCAAAAATATTTGAATATTATCCTAATAAAAAATTTGCAATATTAAATAGATCGCATTGGAAATTACCAGAAGAATGGCAAAAAAATAATGTTAAAAGAATTGACATATAAATAGCTTTCTATATAATATTAGTACACACACAAACACAAAGCGGTCTTATATGGCATTCAACCCGCTCTACAAATTCTGCATGTCATCAAACTTACTCGCTTATTTTACAGGAGGCAAGAGATGGCGAAATATCTTTCTACTAAAACATATGGAAACGATCGAGGATTGAGTTGTTGCTTTAGGCAATGGCGTTCGACTCACTCACATTGTTCATTACTTCACGGTTATTCAATTGGTATTAGGTTAATTTTTGAATCAGAAACACTGGATGATCGAAATTGGGTCATGGACTTTGGTGGTCTCAAAGCATTTAAAGAATGGTCGGAATGGATGTTCGATCACACTATGATTATAGGCAAGGATGATCCGGAGCGCCAAACATTTGTTGAATTAAACAAAATACAAGGTGGTTTTAAAAACATGGGCATCATCGATTTACGTATTGTAGATGGCGTTGGATGTGAAATGTTTGCGGAACTTGCGTATAGAACTATGAACGAAATTTTAGAAGCATACAAAGAAGGAAGACACTGGACACATCCAGACGGTCGAGTGTTTGAGGCTAGATATCCGACAGGCCTAGGTGTACGTCTGCGTTCTGCAGAAGTATTCGAACATGATTCAAATTCTGCTACCTACGAGAGATGAATAGTTTTAAAAACTTTTTGGGTGATTATACACGTTATTACTTGTTTATTCATTATTGCTAACGTCGTTAGACATTGGTAAATAATAATATGCGTAGTTTTAATATACATAACATCACTGTTGGAAATTCTTATCCGCTGGTATTGATTGCCGGGCCTTGTCAAATCGAAAGCAAATTACATGCTATTGAATTAGCATCTGCTATAAACAATATATGTAATAAGGTTGGAATTAGATTGATTTACAAAAGTAGTTTCGATAAGGCCAATCGATCTAGCATCACAACCTCAAGAGGGGTCGGAATAGAAAAAGGACTACAGATACTTAATTCTGTCAAACATACATTTGGTATACCTATATTAACCGATATACACGAAACTTGGCAAGCAGAATTAGTAGCATCGGCAGGTATTGATGTTATACAAATTCCAGCATTTCTTTGTAGACAAACAGATTTGTTGTTGGCTGCAGGAGAAACGGGAAAAGTTATAAATGTAAAAAAAGGACAATTTCTCGCTCCCCATGACATGAAAAATGTAGTTGAAAAAATAGTTTCAACTGGTAACGAAAAAATAATGCTATGCGAAAGAGGATATACTCATGGATACAATAATCTTGTGGTTGACATGCGCAGTTTACCTATTATGGCACGTACTGGTTATCCCGTGGTTTTTGATGCAACACATTCTGTCCAACAGCCTGGCGGAATGGGAACAAAGTCAGGCGGAGATCGAGAAATGGTGCCCTCA
>Ga0194130_10007817_pt1 | contig 11624 bp, 9 predicted proteins | sample TA2KigsurfametaG_FD_160084 | JGI IMG/M metagenome (GOLD analysis project Ga0194130, IMG submission 160084) | Freshwater microbial communities from Lake Tanganyika, Tanzania - TA2015050 Kigoma 12 surface | ecosystem: Environmental > Aquatic > Freshwater > Lake | place: Tanzania: Lake Tanganyika... | reverse complement strand
GGATAAGCCATAAACATCTTAAAGCTCGTGACACCCTCATGCACCATGGCGTGACGGACGTCTTTAAGGACCTGTTGGTCTACCCGGGTGATAATTACATGAAAGCTATAGTCAATACAGACTTGAGGCTCTGCACTAGACTGGGCTCTGGCAATTGCCCCTAGGGGTGAGTCGGTCTCGGTCTGTAGCGCGAAATCCACAACTGTTGTTGTACCCCCAAAAGCCGCCGCCTTGGTTCCTGAGGCAAAGGTATCGCAGGTAATTGTCGGGCCAATAATATTTTCAAGATGAACGTGGGTGTCAACGCCCCCGGGCAGCACGTAGCAGCCGTGCGCATCAAATACTTTTGTATCTGGTCCTGCCTCAATATTTTTTCCTATCGTCTGAATGACCCCATTGAGCATGAAAATATCAGCGGCATAGTCATCAGTCGCCGTGATAATTCTTCCGTTTTTAATCAAGGTGGGATTTTTAGGCTTGGGCATAGCACTACCTTTTTTATCGAAAAACTATTTCTTATTCTGTTCATAAACCCGAGCATCAACTGGATTGAACTTCAGCCCATGCTCTTCAAAGTCTTGCATATACTTTATCAGGTATTGAACGACTGTCTTGACAATCAAAGTACCTTTCTCCGGCGTTGCTTTATGGGCGGCTCCAGTTGCGCCCTCGGCAGTGATTTCGTCAAATGTCCAGATCTCTTTAACGAACTCGTCAATTCGAGTCGGGATTTGTCCGCGGGCCTGATCCATGCGCATGAGCTCCGGGAAGAGCGCGATCCCAATAGACGTTTCAACTTCACCGGCATGCCCCCATCCTGACCAGACTTCAAAGGTCCCTTGCGGAACCATCTTCCCCAAAATTGTCCACCAATCGAAGATAGCCAGAGAGACCCCTGGATTGCTAACCTTGACGGTTCTGGCAGCAATCTCGGCACAGGGAATATTTCCGTCATGACCGTTGAGGATCAGGACTTTCTTGATACCCCAGTGCACCAATGACTCAAGCGTTTCTTGAATTACCCTGATCTGTGTATCACTTGATAAAGAGATACACATGGGCTTGTGTCGATAATGCTGACTCATTCCTAGAAAATGCGGTGGTAGCACTAATGTCTTCTTACACTGCTGGGCTACCTTAATACTCAACGCATGGGCCGTAAGAGCATCCGTGCCGAAAGGCATATGATCACTATGACTTTCGCAAGCTCCAATCGGGAAAATCGCAGTATCAAATCCCGCTTCGACATAGGATTTTGTATTCATTTTTTCTAACTCGACTACACGCATCGACGTGCCCCTTTTCATGGTGAGTTACTTAGATAAAAAACTCTATGTCCTGGGCCCCCTCCCATAACACTTTTGTTCCCAAAGCACGCAGGTTTTCCCGGCCGCCTGTTATCGTTAGAAAGTGATTCCCTGCCAGAGGGCCCATTTTGCTCGCGAAACTACATGAACCGTAGGCAATGATAATTTCCGTCTCGCTATAGCCTCCCGGATAAAATAGTATGTCGCCGACTGAGGGATAGCTCGTATGGTTCTCAAACCCCACGCCAAGTTCAAACTTTCCGAGCGGAACCCATACACCCTCGCCGCTCCATCGAACATGAATGACCTTCTGTCGATAAGGCAAAAGCTTTTTAAAAGCCTCTGAGGTAAGAGGAGCCTCCTCTACAAACTCAGCAATAAAGCTATAGCCTCCGGTGATGATCTTCACGTTGTTTTTCAAAATTGGACGACTGTTCACGGATCTCGTTTATACGCAACAATAGCGACAGATGGTGTCGTAGTGTCAAGTCTAGTTAAAACTAACCCCAATTTGGCTAAAAATCAGCCCGCGGCTCGAGCGCTTGGTGGTTCGGAGACTGGGTGGTTCGGAGACTGGTGTTATGCCTAAACCCGCATTACACGTTTTATTACACGGTGGGGTTCTGGCTTTGTAACCCATTGATTTTATTGATGAAAATTGGAGCGATTTTCATCATAATCCGCAGGTCCGGGGTTCGAATCCCTGAATCGCCACCACTGATCCTCGGTACCCTACCCAAGCAGGCGTTCCACAGTAATCGCGATTCGCATTAGCCGATCGTCTGTCATAGGAGCCGCCATAATTTGAAAGCCAAGTGGTAGACCTGTCGATACTCCTCTCATTGGCAGTGAAATTCCACACTGTCCGAACAGATTTCCAGGTCGCGTATTGGCGGTGTTGATCCGGTTCCATTCGGCGATTTTTTCCAACGAATCATAGCCTTCAACCGGAGGTGCAACCCGGGGTATAGTCGGGCAAATCCAACCATCAAAACCCGCCAGTCGCTTATTAACTTGCTGGCAAATATCTTTAAATTTTCGCTGTATAGCGATGTAGTCGGTCGCTTTAAGATCAAACGCTGCTTGCGTTCTCGCCCAGACGACCGGATCGAGTATTTTTTCCGCCGCCAAAAACCGTTCGCGGCCAACAACTGCTAAGACATCGGTAGGTACCATACCGCCAAAAACTGCATCCATCTCAGCCACTTCTGGAATCTCGATCGCCTCCACCCTTACACCGGCGGCCCTTAGACGCACAAGCGCCTGCTCAAATGTTTGCTTGGATTCCGCATCGCAATGATCAAAGATATGGTGGCTGGGAAGCCCGAATTTCAGCGAATCGGCAGGGATATCAATTCCCGAAATTGAAGGGTTACGAACAAAGGGCAGGTTTGATACAACCCAATGTGCATCCCCAGCAGTCTTAGCAAACACCCCGAGGCTATCCAAGCCGGGGCTCATAGGAAACACACCCGCTGTGGGCCAATACTCTGGACTTGCTTTAAAGCCAACCGTTCCTGCAAACGCGGCTGGCTGGCGCACCGAACCTCCCGTATCAGAGCCCAAGGAGAACGCGCATAATCCAGCGGCCATACCCGCTGCCGAGCCATGACTAGACCCACCAGTCATCCGCTTTGTCTTTAGATCGCAGGGGTTCCAAGGTAGTGGGTGCGTTAAATTAAACCCACCCATCGCAAACTCCGTTGTTCGGGTTTTGCCCAAAATGATACAACCAGCCTGACGCAACGACGCAATAATCGGACCTTCATCACACGGTGCTATCTCCCGAACATCCAGCCGAGAACCAGCCGTAATAGTCAGGCCATTCACCTGATACAAGTCTTTCACCAGAATTGGCAGCCCAGCTAAAGGTCCCGGATCCTGTCCAGCCTGTAAAAGGCAATCGATGCCCTTTGCAGCCGCCACAGCACGGCTATCGTCCAACACTGAGACGGCATCAATCTTTGGATTTAGCTGACGAATCCGCTCGAGATAAGCCTCCACTACGGACAAAGCAGATATGGAACCTAATCTAAGGTCTGCCGCGTATTGAGCGAAGCTCCGAGTCGCCAGAGGGTCTGCAGGTAATTGTGTACTCATTGCGTCACCAACTGATACTCTAACCAGAATGCACGGCCCGGGATGGCGCCGAATAGCTCGCGGGTATAAGGGTGTTGCGGCGATTCAAATATTGTTTTTGTAGCTCCGCATTCCACGATCTCACCTTTACTCATCACCATAACTGAATCACAAATCTGAGCTGCCACTCTTAAATCATGTGTAATAAACAATAGCGTCAGCTTAAATTCATCCCGAATGTCCTTCAAAAGCCGTAATACCTGCGCCTGCACCGAAACATCAAGAGCGGATACCGCCTCATCCGCTATTAGTAATCTCGGCCGAAGTGCGAGGGCCCTTGCAATACCGATACGCTGCCGCTGACCACCGGAGAATTCATGAGGTAATCGATCTGCAGATTTTTTGTCAAGCCCAACAATCTGTAATAACTCAAACATTCTTTGAGTTGCGACCTCTCGATCCTCACCATGCAAAATGGGGCCCTCAGTAATTATTGACCCAACCTTTTGGCGAGGGTCAAGAGAACTATAGGGGTCTTGAAAAACGAGCTGAACATTTCTCCGAAACTTCCGCAATGTCTCACCCTTGGCTTGAAGAAAGTCTTCGCCTGAGATAAAAATCTGCCCATCATCAGCATCTATTAGTCGCGCTATGCACTTGGCGAGAGTTGACTTTCCAGAGCCAGACTCGCCCACCACACCAAGGGTCTCCCCCTCTTTTAGTTCAAAACTAATTTTTGACAGAGCTCGTACTTCGCGTGTCGCTCCTTTAAAAATACCACGCCTCGTAGAGAAAATTTTTGATAAATAGCTAACTGCGAGGACTATCTGGCTAGATGACTGAAGATCTCGCGCCTTCGCCGGGTGAATGCTCGGCACGGAGCCTAATAATTTCTTGGTATAAGGGTGCTGGGGTGAGGTCAACAGGATTTCAGCATGATTGATCTCCACCAACTTACCCGATTCCATAACCGCAATACGATCTGCAATCTCTGCAACTACACCAAAATCATGAGTTATGAACACCACTGCAGTATGGTGCTTGTGTTGCAACTCCTTGATCAGCTTGAGAATCTGCGCTTGTGTAGTGACATCTAACGCAGTGGTCGGTTCGTCTGCAATTAAGCATTGTGGCTCGAGAATCAAAGCCATGGCAATCATGGCGCGTTGGCGCTGCCCCCCTGACAGCTGGTGAGGGTAAGCATGAAAAATTTGCTCGGGATTTGGCAGATGAACATCGGAAAGTATCTGGATTACCTTCTGAAACGCCTGCTTTTGCATCTCGGGGCGATGAACTTCAATCACCTCAACAATCTGTTCGCCAATCGTTAACAGCGGATTAAGTGCGGTCATTGGCTCTTGAAAAATCATCGCTACTTTGTTACCACGTATCGTACGAAGCTTATCTGCCGGCATGGACAGTACATCTTCTCCATCCAGCAAAATCTCGCCTTGACTAGCGCGAACATGCTTAGATGGGAATAGCCCCATGAGGGCCCGAGCAAGAACCGATTTGCCAGAGCCCGACTCTCCGACGATACAGAGGATCTCATCTGGGTAGAGTTCAAGGTTTATACCTGTTACAGCATGTTTCCTATCTCCCCACGTCGGCAGGTCAATAATTAGATCTTTTATTTCGTAGAGCGGACTCATGGCCGGTGATCGTCTCTGAGAAATCTAGACATTTTTGAGTCTTGGATTAAGGGCATCATTGAGACCCTCGCCCACCAAATTAATTGCCATAACTGTCAGCAAAATAGCAATACCTGGCATTGCACATACCCACCAAGCGGTGCGCAGCACACTTCGCCCTGATCCGATGATGAAACCCCAACTCATGACGTTGGGATCAGTAAGCCCTAGAAACGATAAGCCAGATTCAATAAGAATTGCAGTAGCGACCATTAACGAGCCGGTAACAATGATTGGCGATAGCGTATTTGGCAAAACATGCTTGAGAATAATCTGCCAATGCCCCATACCCATAGCGACACAAGCTTGGACGAATTCTCGATTACGAATTGATAAGAACTCACTTCTAACAAGTCGGGCCATGGGCGGCCATGACACCACAGCGATCGCGAAAATCACACTTCCTAGTGTTGGCTTAAGAATAGCGACTAAGAGGATAGCAAATAGAAAAAAGGGGATAGTTTGGAAAATTTCTGTGATGCGCATCAACAAGGAATCAATCCATCCGCCGAAATACCCTGCGGCACCCCCAATAGTTAGACCAAGGAAAATTGCTATAAGGGTCGATATCAGCCCGATCTGCAGTGTTACCCGAGCACCGTATAGCAAGCCCGCCCCTAAGTCTCGTCCTAATTGGTCTGTGCCCAGGAGGTAGTCGGTAAGCGGTTCGAGAAAAGGCCTACCGACCATCTCAAATGGGCCCTGCGGATAGATCGCAGGTGCGAAAACCGCCGCCCCTATGACCAACACAAGGATTACAAGCCCAAACACAGCGGGGATATTTCGAGCAAATCGACGAAAAACATCCCTCATTTCAGTTCGATCCGTGGGTCGAGCGAGGCGTATAAGAGATCCACAGCGAGATTAACTAGTACCACCAGGCATGCAGAAATAAAGAAAATTCCCAACAGGAGATTAAGATCCCGTGCGAACAAAGACTCGTAAGCCAGTAAGCCCAAACCCGGCCATGAAAACACTGTCTCGACTACCACAGCCCCGCCAAGAAGCGCACCCGCTTGGATCCCGGCCATCGTGAGGACCGGTAGGCAGGCGTTACGAAGGATATGCCCCCACATCACTCGTTTTTCCCCTAACCCTTTTGAACGCGCTGTAGTCACATAATCCATCGTGTACTGTTCTATCACCGACGCGCGCATCAATCTTGTGTAGAGCGCTATATAAAATAGGGTGAGAGTGATTACTGGCAGCACCATATGATGAGCAATATCAATAATCCGAGCTAAACCGGTATGAAAAGCCGCAATCTTTTCCATCCCACTAGTCGGAAACCATCCCAATTTCACCGAAAACAGAACAATCAACATCAGTCCAGCCCAAAATACTGGGGTAGCATAGGTTAGAACCACTACCGTAGATATGGTGTTGTCTTGCCATCTGTTCAGATACCGAGCAGCTATTGCCCCCAACAAAATTCCCATCGACACAGAAAGCAATAATACCGAGACCATTAGCAATAGCGTCGGCCCTAGACGCGAGAGAATCAGCTCAGATACAGGCTTGTTATGACGAAACGAAAAACCAAGATCGAAAGTAGCGACGTTGCTTACATAAGTCCAGAGCTGAACATAAATTGGCTGGTCAAGGCCAAACTTACGTCGCAACTGATCCATGTACTCGGGGGTAGCTGACCCTGCTTCGCCCGCCAGTACATCTGCCGCATCGCCGGGAGCGATCTGAATCAGAAGAAAATTAAGAACAATAATGAAAAAAACAACCGGCACCGCCAATAAGAGACGGCGCCGGATATATTGAAGCCTACTAACCGCCATTAAGTTGCTTAATCAATTACGCAAAGATTACTTTTGCAACCAGGCCTGATCAAACGCGGAATAAAGACCTAAAGGACTCACTAAGAAATTCTGCACCTTCTTGTTATGTACAGTCACAAAATCAAGCTCATGCACAAACACGATTGGGCTCGCGTCCACGATACGTTTTTGAAAATCATGATAGATCGCAGCTCGGTTCTTGGAGTTCAATTCAACAGCCGCTTGATTCATGAGGTTGTCAGTTTCAGGAGTACTCCAGCGAGTACCATTTACGAACACGGTACCCTGACGAATCGAGCCGGAGTGATAAAGCCGATGCACTCCAATCACCGGATCAGCTAGGGTCTGAATCCAGTTATTTGTTAACTGATAGTCGTAATTAGTGTAGATCCGGCGAAGCCATGCAGGAACGTCTTCTTGGCGCAAAGTTACCTTGATTCCGATTTTGCCAAGCTGCTGGGCTACGTACTCACCAAAACGACGCCATTCTTCACCATAAGGGGTGATGTCATGGGTTATCTCAAAGCGTACACCTCCCGCTCCCCGCTTGTAACCTGCCTCGTCTAGTAGCTTGTTTGCCATTTCGATGCCGTTTGGCACGTTGTACTTTTTAACATCGGCGGTGTAGAGCCCGTTTGCCTTGAAGTTAGAGTTAATCGGTCCGGTTGCAGGACGCCCAAACCCAAACCAAATGTTATCAACTACAAATTTACGATCAATCGCATAGGCCACAGCCTGACGTACTTTGACATCATCAAAGGGCTTTGTTCGGGTGTTGAAATCCAACTCTACAATTGGCGACTGCATTTCATATCCGCGGGTAGTCACACCAATATGCGAAAGCTTTTCCAAGCGCCGTACATCAACTGGTAGTACCGCATTAAACCCAGCGATATGCGCCTCCTGTGTTTCTATAACGGCTGCACGCGTCGAACCATCTGCAATAAATCGCGCAACGATGCCGTCTAAATATGGGCGCCCTTTTTTCCAATAGCTTGGATTCTTATCGAATCTCATGAACTGGCCCTTTTGCCACTCTACAAACTTGAACGGCCCAGTACCAATCGGCCGGTCTGCATTAGGATGCTTGGTAACGTCTCCAACCTCAAAAATATGCTTGGGTAACATTGGCGACTCGTAACCTGACAGGGCCATCAGCATATAAGGGGCTGGCTCTGACATCTTGAATACTGCCGTGTATTGATCTGGTGTTTCTATTGACTCTAGGGCACGAAAGGTATTGATACCTCTAGGATGTGATTTTTTAAGGACATCGAACACTGTAAACTTCACGTCAGCGCTGGTGAAAGGCTTGCCATCGTGAAACGTCACGTTCTCTTGCAGCTTAAAAGTGATCGTTTTCCCATCGGGACTAACGGCCCAGGACTTTGCGAGCCCCGGTTGGGGGGCCAACTTAAAGTCGTACTCCAACAACCCCTCGTAGACCTTCGTAGCAACTTGGCCCACTGGACCAGCTGTACTCAAAAAAGAAGCAAGGGTTGGAGGCTCCGGCTGAACCACCATCACTAGGGTTCCGCCTTGTTGCGGAGTGGCTGCTGGGGCCGCTTTTGGGGGCGCTTTTGGTGCCGCCTGGGCCGATACCTGTTGAGTCGGTAGCACGGCTAATCCAACCGTAAAAACTAGCGTTAGAAATTTTTGAATTTTTCTCATTAACATACGTCTGCCTCCTTTAAGACATCTTTTCATAGTAAAGAGGTTACGCCCCATCTGCAATCAAGCAAGAGTAACTTAGGTACAAATACTCAGCCGAGAACGGATGGTTTAGGCTGGGAGAGACTTGAAGAGATAATTTTTTTCAAAAACCTATTGGAGTCCACGGAGGATCGAAAAATGAAGACTCCGTAAGCCGTTATGGGCTTTTTAGCGAGATCAAGGGTTTCATAGCTATCTGAGCTATAACTAAGGGCTGTTAAGTTACCCTCTTTATTGAGAGCAATTACCTTTGCCCTCAGTAAGTCGGAACCGCATCGGGTTAGGGCTTTCCCTAGGGCTGCAAAGTCATATCGCCCAGGCATCTCCAGGGTACAGCTGTCAAAGTACGCCTCGGGGTTATGCCCCTCCGTGGTTTTACCAAACCCGGGCTTTACAAACAAACTTCCAGGCGAAATGCTGGACATGCTTGATAACTGCCGTAGGTTCGGTTGGCTAGACAGCTCGCAAATATCTTGCCACGAGATTTCGGATCGGGTGGTTGCATAGACTTTCGTCTCAGGACATATCTTCCTTAACTGAGACAGAGCTCCCTCCTGTGCAGAAACGGAAATTCGATCCACTTTATTCAACACGACGAGATTTGCAGAGGCTATCTGCCTAAGAACGGTATCCGATATGAGCGGATCATCGAGCTGACTCCAGAGCGAGTAACTATCAACTACTACTACTGTTGTTTTTAGTTCGAGCCCCGCAATCAATGGGACGGTACAAGCAATCGCGTAAGGAAGTGAAACTCCGCTCGTCTCAATCAGCACTCGATCAAACAGGTCTCGTTTCCTTGAAATCTTTCGAAGTGCGGCGACGAGATCATTGCCGTAAGAACAACACATGCAGCCACCAGCGATATGAAGAATATTTTCCTCCACAGACTCGATAAGACTGGCATCGATAGAAATTTTACCAAAATCATTGACCAGTACAGCAACTCTGATTCCATCCGTATTCCGAAGTAAATTATTCAAGAGAGTTGTTTTCCCTGAGCCCAGAAAACCGCCAACCAAGGCCACAGGCAAATCATTTGGTATCGCCGTCACGTGGGTCGCTGAGCCTGAAAAACTCTTCCTGATTGCACAGTACCCCAGACCGAAACTTCACGTAAAAACGATGCCTGGCGCATGAACGGATCTTGTTCTAATACTGCGAAGTCAGCTCTTTTGCCAACCTCCAGAGATCCGACTTCGTGATCTAGCCCCAAGGTGTAAGCTGCGCCCATCGTAATTGCATAGACCGCCTCTGAAACCTGAATACATTCATTAGGGCCGAGAATCTTACCTGATACAGTTTCCCGACAAGTGGCACACCAGGCTGTAAACAGTGGGTCTAAAGGAGTGATCGGCGCATCTGAGTGAATGGCAATTTGCAGACCGTGTCTCAGCGCACTCGCACAGGGATTCATTTGTGCTGCACGATCTGGCCCTACCGTGTAGGCTGCATGCTGGTCCCCCCAGTAGTAGACATGATTTGCAAAGAAATTCCCGCTTACGTTTAGTTGTTTCATTTTGATTAACAGATCGTCATCCGCTAGCTGACAGTGCTGGATTACGAAACGATGATTATCTTGAGGACACAGTTGCAATGCTTCTTTAATACAAGCAATCACCAACTCGGTAGCCTGGTCGCCATTCGTATGGGTATGAATCTGTATATCGTGTTTTAAGGCGTAAATGTACGCGCTTAATAGGTTCTCTTTTGAGATATACCACAGCCCATTAGGAGCCCCATTAAAATACCCTCCTGATCGTAGCCGTGCAGTAAAACCTTGAATTGAACCGTCTGCAACAAGTTTTACTGACCCAAGCCTTAAACGCTCCGTACTAAGCGCTTTAAGAACCTTTGCGCGCTGTATCAGAGCCTCTCCGCTAAGTTCCTGAGATCTCAGGAGAGAAACTAGTCGAATGGGATAGTCAGGCTCGGCAGTTGTCTTTAACATGGTTTGGACTAAGTTATCCGATAGCGGATTTGCAAAATCCGAGGCAGTTGTTACGCCTTTCCGAATACAGAGCCGGGCAAATTTACGCAGGCCATCCGCATCACAACCTAGTAGATCGCTATCAAATCCAATAGAAGGCCCTATCAAGGCAATAGCTTCTGGACCTCTCAACTCTCCGTTGGGCAAGCCATCTTCTCCAAGCACTATACCTGGATGAATGATTCCGGTACGTAGCAGCCCGAGAAGCTCAAGTGCCTTGGAGTTAACGCTCACAATATGACAGCTCGCATGCACCAGACCAACCGGTATCTCACGAGAAACCTCGTCCAGATCATGACGTGTAACTCTGGTATTTTTAAAATAGATTGGGTCGATACCCCATCCCGTAAGAGAGCCTGCAGTCACCTCAGCAACCTTTTTTAGACGCCCAATTATTTCGCCAACAGACCTCAGCCCCGCCCAGACTCGACCATCGGGATCCGCACGGTCAAAAAACCCACAGTAGGTGTGCCGCCAGAATGTCCCCTCAGTTGCATGACTGTGAGCCTCCACAAACCCTGGTAAAAGCACCTTGTCTACGAAGCTCATATCGACATGATCAGATAAGTGTTTCACATCTTCTATGCCGCCTATCGCAACGATATTGCCACCCGATACCGCAATGTGAGTAGCGGTTGGTTGCGCTGCGTTCATTGTGTAAATTATCTTGGCCTGAAAGACTTGAGTCATAACCAATGTACCTTATTTGCTAATACTCGCTATGTTACCGTCGCTGCCCGAAATTCGAATCCCTGAATCGCCACCACTGAATTCAAAAACATTTTCTCTCAGCGCGAATCAAGTGTTCGAATCTCTCGCGCTCCGCCAGAACAAGACCTGCTAACTCGCTCAGTCGGGTTTGCAGGCGCTCAGAGCCCCGCACCATGCGGGGCTTTTTGCTATGGGCTCCTGACTGACCCTATGGCAACCCACCCCCGAAATCCGTCTCAAACCCCGTTTCGTCTCAGAACCTCCTGACGCCTTCGCCGTGGCGCGGCAGGAAAGGATTGGCTAAATTGTAGTGCCGCATTTACGTACCAAATAAACAGTCGGT
>Ga0194130_10007815_pt1 | contig 11626 bp, 8 predicted proteins | sample TA2KigsurfametaG_FD_160084 | JGI IMG/M metagenome (GOLD analysis project Ga0194130, IMG submission 160084) | Freshwater microbial communities from Lake Tanganyika, Tanzania - TA2015050 Kigoma 12 surface | ecosystem: Environmental > Aquatic > Freshwater > Lake | place: Tanzania: Lake Tanganyika... | reverse complement strand
ATCTCTATTTCAGTGCCCGCAATTTCTGTGTTATCCTTTCTGTCACGGCCGCCATGCATATCAAAACAATGGCTGAGGGAAGTCGAATTATGGATGTTATGTCTTGCAATGTAACCGCTTCCGGGTCTTCCGGTTCCGGCTATCGCATGTCTTGTTTCATTAAAGATATTGAATTCAATCAGCGCATTGCTCACATCAAGCACCACACCATATCCCAAACCATTGTACTGGCATTTATGTATCAGATTATGATGAATATGCTGATCATTACCATGAGAGATATCTACACCACCATGTGAGAATGCAGAGATCTCGCAATTGTCTATTTCAGTTTTGGAAAATTTGGTATTGATTCCGTTCGAAGTAGGGAATTTGTAATAATACGCTGAGTCGCTCTTGCCATTTCCAAAGGCTCGTTTATGATGATCAAGGTATCTTTTAGGATTTGGACCCTGCAAGCGGATACCAGTTATCCTGACATTTGGTCCCATCACCTCAATCATCAAAGGCGTTGCAAGGCTATCGCTGGTAATTTGTGCACCTGGTGAACCATTATGCCCACGGTCGCTCGCCAGGGTTACCCCTTCGGTAATTTTGAGTGTCAGCTTGTCGATATAAATTAGCGTGGTCATATCAATCACCGTGTTGCCGGGAATAAATACGGTCTGACCGGCTTTCGCTTTAGCCAGGCAATCTATCAGTGATTCAAGATCTTCAGCTACGAGGTCGCCATTCGTTACTATTCTTTTGTAACCCTTACCTCCGCCCAGAGGGCCCATATCATCAGCTTTTGCACCATAGATCTTATTTCCAATGCTTTTCCAGGACGGACCGTCTGAAAACGGAGCCTCGCTATCTGCGAAATATCCCGATACCCGGTTGAACGGAATTAAAGTCATTGAGGCCGCAACTGCAGCCGCTTCAACAAAATCTCTTCTGGTAAAACGTTTTTCCATATAATAAATATATCAAATTCTGGTGGTATCTTGATTTCAGAAAGCGGATTGTTTAAGCCGTCTGATGCTGCTTCTTGTATTCCATAGCGCTGTCGCTAGTTATTTAGAATTATATAAGTTAATTTTTTAAACTGTCTTAAATTCAGTTTTTAAATTGCCGATTATAAATACCAAGGATCAAAAATATGTTTTGATTTTTGGCTTCAGGTTTAAAACAAAAAGGAGCAAACCCGGGTTTCAACTCCGTCTTTGCTCCTTTATCTTTGCTCTTTTATCGCTTAAATGCGTCTGCGTCTGTCGCCGCCTTCACGTCGGGAACCGCCGGAGTTACCTCCGCCACGATCATCGCGACGTTTTCCTGAAAAGTCACGGAAACCACCACCACTTCTTCCGCCTTCGCGTCGGCCACCGCCACTGCTTCCCCCACGGAAACCGCCACCACCTTCCCAGCGTGTACCACCACCTGATCCACCGCGATAAGAGCCTGAACCATGTCGGGAGCCACCGCCACTATCGCGGTCGCCAGCCAGCTCAATCCGAACACTTCTTCCCTGAAAATCAACAGATTTGAAACCTTCCAGTACTTGATTAACGGCAGAATTTTCAATTTCAAAGAATGTAAATACGCCCTTCAGATCAATTTTTCCGACGCTCTTTCCGCTAATTCGGGTGTGGTTGCAAATAAATCCAAGCATATCACCCCGGGTGAAATCATCTACTGAACCAAGGTTCATGAACAAACGGGTATAACCGGCATTGGCGCCAGATCGCATCGGGCGCTCAGCTCGGTCAGAACGATCAAATCCTCTGTCATCGGCAGATATGTTGAGATCGGGAGCTTTAGCATAATATTCCAGGAAGCGATTAAATTCTAGGGAGGCGAATCGCTTGATGATTTCCTCCTTGTCAAGATCCTTAAATTCATCCATGATCCGTGGAATGTATTGTTCGATCTGTTCCTGATTAACTTCTACATTGTGAACTTTATGGACCAATGCAAATAATTGTTTTTCACAAACGTCAAATCCGGTTGGTATTTCAGCTTTTGTAAATTGTTTGCCTATGGTTCTTTCGATGTGGCGGATTTTACCAAGTTCTTTGGAGTTGATAATCGCGATGGAAATTCCTGTTTTTCCCGCCCGACCGGTTCGGCCGCTACGGTGGGTATAATTCTCAATTTCATCAGGTAAAGAATAATTAATGACGTGAGTCACATCATTGACATCAATACCTCTTGCGGCTACATCGGTAGCAATCAACAGTTGAAGACTTCGATCTCGATAGCGTTTCATGACTTTATCTCGTTGTTGTTGGGATAAGTCGCCATGTAAGGCATCCGCATTGTATCCATCCTTCATCAAGGCTTCGGCAATTTCTTGAGTTTCAATTTTGGTGCGACAAAAAACAATACCGAAAATCTCAGGATTGAAATCAACAATACGTTTAAATGCGGCATATTTATCTCTGGCCTTTACAATGTAATACTCATGTTCGATGTTGACATTTCCGGTATTTTTAGTGCCGATTGTCAATTCAAAGGGGTCGGTCATGTATTTTTTTGCGATGCGACGAACCTCATTAGGCATGGTAGCAGAAAACAACCAGGTTTTTTTGTCATCCGGTGTTGTTGACAAAATGCTGTCAATATCTTCCTGAAAACCCATGTTAAGCATTTCATCTGCTTCATCCAGCACTACGAACTGTACCTGAGTAAAATCAATTGCTTTACGATTGATGATATCAAGCATACGGCCCGGAGTGGCCACAACAATTTGAACGCCACGTTTAATTTGGCGTAATTGATCGGAAATGTTTGCACCGCCATAAACAGCAACGACTTGAGCGTTTTTCATGTTTTTGGCGTAGTTTTTTATATCATTGGTGATCTGTAGGCAGAGTTCACGAGTAGGACATAAAATTAATGCTTGCGGATAATTTTCTTCAAAATCCAGTAATTCTAACAGAGGTAGGCCGAAGGCTGCCGTTTTACCGGTTCCTGTTTGAGCTAATCCGACAAAATCGTTGCTGCCTGAAAGTAATACCGGGATAGATTGTTCCTGGATTGGTGTGGGATTTTCGAATCCCAGTTCAGTAATGGCATTAACAATATCATGACGGATACCCAAGGTACTAAATGGGTTCATGATAATTTTTATAGCCTTCAGCTATATTGCTGAAAGCGCCGCAAAGGTAAGGTTTTTATTTGGTATTTTCTTATACGGTAATGCCAGAGGGAGATTGAAATTGTAGGATAAGAAATCAAATGGGGTGTGGTACGGTGACAACACCGACCAGAGGGGTACGGTGACAGCGCCGACCACAGGGGTACGGTGACAACACTGACCACAGGGGGAGATTTTTCCTCTCCATTAAACTTATTTTGTATTTTCAGATGCTTTTAAGTTTTTTTTGATCTCTGAGATGTATCGACCTTAATTAAATTTACTCGAATCTTAAATTACATAGACGAAAAAAATTAAATTAAGCCTGTTAGGTAAATTTTAAATAATTTGAAAAACTATAATTATCCATATGAAACGAAGAAATATAATTAAGGGATTGGCACTACTTCCATTTGCAGGCGCAGTCCTCAGAAATCAACCGGGTTCCTACCCTAAATATTTCTTGGGATGAGTCAAAAATCAGCATTAAAAACCTTGCAACAAATCTCGGGAATGGGAATCCTTCGATTGAAGTGATGACAGGCCCTGCCGGAAGTATAAATGTCAGCACTCATATGCTAAAAAGTGAAGAAGTAAAAATTGTGGCATCAAGAATTAGGGAGGAACTTTCAAAAGCAAGAGTTTAAGAATGGCTCAGTTAAAATAAATTTTAATCAGCACCATGCATTTAGATTTCAATAACAACTAAAATTTTATTTCTTTTAAATTCAAAGTATTAACGAGTACAATAAATAATTTCAAAAATGAAACGCAGAGAAATTCTAAAATCCCTCACATTGCTTCCACTGGCTGGTAGCATGACAGCGGCAGCTGAACCCTTAGGAAATATGCTTTCGGCACCTACAGCAAGTCGTGATTTATTCAAGGAGCTGGGTATTCGTACCTTCATTAATGCAGCCGGAAATTACACGATGATGTCGGGTTCACTCATGCCGGCAGAAGTAATGGACGCAGTCAATATGGCTTCTAAGAAGTTTGCATTGATTGATGATGTTCAGGAGAAGGTAGGTGAACGAATTGCACAAATGTGTCACGCAGAAGCTGCCTTAGTATCTGCGGGCTGCTGGTCGGCATTGATGCTTGGTATGGCCGGCGTACTCACTGGTATGGATTCGAAGCGGGTAAGCCAGGTTCCAAATCTGGCCGGTACAGGAATGAAATCTGAAGTTATCCTTCAGAAGAGCCACTCCATTGGATATGATCATGCCTTAACTCAGGCCGGGGTGAAGCTCATCAAGGTTGAGACCAGGGCTGAACTCGAAGCCGCTATCAACCAAAATACAGCAATGCTTTGGTTTCTAAACAGGGAAGTTCATAAAGGACAGATTAAACATGAAGAATGGATTGAGTTGGGTAAAAAGCATAATCTTCCAACTATGATTGATATTGCTGCAGACGTACCTCCTGTCGAAAACTTATGGAAATTCAATGACATGGGTTTTGATTTGGTTGCAATTTCAGGAGGTAAGGCCATGCGCGGACCGCAGAGTACGGGAATTTTAATGGGGAAAAAGAAGTATGTTGATGCCGCTCGTTTGAGTAATAATCCAAGAGGTGGTATTGGCCGAGGACAAAAGGTCAACAAGGAGGAAATACTTGGTATGTATGCCGCTCTTGAACGTTTTATCAACCTTGATCACAAAAAAGAGTGGGAGATGTGGGAGCGTAAAATTGCCTTCATTTTAAGTGTAATCAAGTCTATTCCGGGGGTAACTACCAGTACTCATATACCGGAAACTCTGGATAATCAAATGCCTACCCTTAAGGTCACATGGGATCCGGCTAAAATCAATGTAACGAATGTGGAAATGGGAGAACGTCTGCGTAAAGGTAATCCTTCAGTAGAAGTCATATCCTGGGAAGCACCCTATACCCTTCGATGTGGCATGCATGTGCTTGAGGCGGGCGAGGAAAAAATAGTTGCGAGTCGTTTAAAGGAAGAACTGCTGAGAGCCTCAGTGTAAACTAAAATTATAGAAATGCAAAAATCATATGTCTTATTAACCGCATGGCTGATTCTTATCAATTTTTCAGTTCAGGCACAAAATTATCAAACATTACTCAAAGGAGGGCATCTCATTGATGCTAAAAATGGCATAAACAAAGTAATGGATGTGGCCATTAAAGATGGTAAAATAGCCGCTGTAGCTCCCAACATTGATCCGAAATCAGCCAAACAGGTGATCGATATTTCCGGAAAATACATAATGCCGGGTTTGATAGATATTCATGGCCATGTCTTCGCTGGAACAGATCCTGATGGGCAACTTGAGAATGGATTTGCCTCTCTTCCTGCAGATGGATTTACCTTTCGCGTGGGAGTCACAACCATTGTGGATTGTGGTGACGCAGGCGCTGAAACATTTCAATTGTTCAAAAAGAATGTGATCGATAAATCTCAGACTCGTGTTCTGGCATTCCTCAATATCTCCAGAAAGGGTATGTATGGGGATGAATATTCATTAGAGCAACAAAATAACAGCTTTTTTGACCCTGTTCTGGCAGCGGATGTTGCCAAGCATTACAGTGAACACATTGTGGGCTTTAAGGTAGCACATTATCATAAATCAGACTGGGTAGCGGTAGATCGGACCGTTGAAGCAGGAAAGCTCGCAAAACTGCCAATCATAGTTGATTTTGGAGGTGCAATACCAAGGCTATCACTCGAGGAATTATTTCTGAGAAAAATGCGTCCCGGTGATATTTTTACGCATACTTACGGGCAATTAATTAAAACAAAAGAGACGATAGTGGACCTCGAAACCAAGAAATTATATCCTCATGTGCTCGAGGCAAGGAAAAGGGGAATTATTTTTGACGTAGGGCACGGTGGTGGAAGTTTTACATTTTCTCAGGCGATTCCTGCTACGAAGCAAGGCTTTTTCCCCGAAACAATCAGTACCGACCTTCATACGGGAAGTATGAACTCTGCAATGAAAGATCAACTGAACGTGATGTCTAAATTTCTGGCCCTGGATATGCCATTGGCGGAGGTGATCAAAGCCAGTACCTGGTCGGCAGCAAAGGCCATTCGTCGTGAAGAGCTTGGCCACCTCTCGTTAGGTGCAATAGCCGACATAACTGTTTTGAATCTTCGCGAGGGAAAGTTTGGATTTTATGATGTAGCTAGGTATAAAAAGGAAGGAAAGAATCTTCTGGAGTGTGAAATGACTATTAAAGATGGAAAGGTAGTTTATGATCTGAACGCACTTTCTTTCCCATTGGCTGATTAAGTCCTAAAATTTAGAAACTCAATTTTTTTAATTCTGAAATTCACTTTAAATAAAATGAAAAAACAATTCACCTCTATCTTATTTATTTTACTATTGAGTCTGCTTGCATTTCATTCAGCTAATGCTCAGGCTATTGCTACGAACCCCGAGGCCAGAATTAAGGAACTTGGAATAAAGTTAAGAACTCCCGGTCCGCCCTCAGCCAATTTTTTGGGCGCGGTAAGAGTAGGGAATTTGGTATATCTTTCCGGGCAGGGGCCTTTAAAGGAGGATGGAACATTTATGATTGGAAAAGTAGGAAAGGAGTTCAATTTTGACGAGGCTAAATATGCAGCCCGTTTAACCGGTATCAATTTATTGGAATCATTGAAAGCAGAAGTTGGTAACCTGAACAATGTAAAACGAATTGTTAAAGTACTGGGAATGGTCAATGCTGTTCCTGAATTTGATAATCACTCTCAGGTGATTAATGGGTTTTCTGACTTAATGGTTGAGGTTTTTGGTGAAAACGGTAAGCATGCACGCTCAGCTATTGGATTGGGATCATTGCCCAGAAATATTCCGGTAGAGATTGAGATGATTGTAGAAATGAAAGATTAATTTTTTATTGGTAAATTAGGTTCATTGAAAAAGCAAGTCATTTTTATTGTTTTACTGTTCTCATTGAGTCTTTTAGGTGAAAATTATGTCTTGGCACAAGATCCTGAAACGAGAATTAAGGAACTGGGTATCAAGTTAAGGGCTCGTGGAGGGAATTCATCCGGAAGTTTTATTGGAGTTGTTAGGGTAGGTAATTTGGTATATCTTTCAGGACAGGGCCCCTTGATTGAAGATGGCAAGTATATAATTGGTAAAGTGGGTAAAGAGCTAAATTTTGAACAGGCTAAACACGCTGCCCGCCTAACCGGTATCAGTATGTTGGAAGCCCTTAAAGCCGGTGTTGGCAATTTGAATAATGTAAAACGAATTGTTAAAGTATTAGGAGTGGTCAATGCTGTTCCGGAATTTGATAATCACTCTCAGGTAATCAATGGCTTTTCTGATTTGATGGTTGAGGTGTTTGGTGAAAATGGTAAACATGCACGCTCAGCCATTGGATTGGGATCTTTACCCAGGAATATTCCCGTAGAGGTTGAGATGATCGTAGAAATGAAGAATTGATATTTTTAAAATTATAATTATGAAACGCAGAGACGTCATCAAATTTTTATCCGCTGCCCCACTGGCAGGGGGAGTTATTGGTACCGGTTTAACGGCATCTTCAGCTTCAGCCGAAGAGGTGGCTCCGGTTGTTGCCGGTCGCGATCTTTTCAAAGAACTCGGACTAAAAACATTTATCAATGCATCATGTGTTTGTACATCTCTTACTGCTACCCTGATGCCGCCTGAGGTCACTCAAGCCATAACTAAAGGTACTGAAGAGTTTGTTTTACTTAATGATGTTCTCGATAAGGTAGGTGCTAAAATTGCCGAGCTCTGTCATGCAGAAGCAGCTACGGTTACCGCTGGTTGCTGGTCGGCTTTGGTTCAAGGTCTTGCGGGGGTGATGACTGGAATGGATCGTAAAAAAGTGATGCAGTTACCGAATGTGGATGGAATGAAGTCGGAGGTAATTCTTCAAAAATCTCATGCCAATGGATACCACCAGGCATTGACCAACACAGGGGCTAAGCTAATACTGGTAGAAACCCTTGCCGAAGCAGAAGCTGCAATCAATGAAAAAACAGCCATGCTTTGGTTTTTGAACAGGGAATTAAATAAAGGTAAAATCAATTATCAGCAATGGATTGACCTGGGTAAAAAGCATTCTATTCCAACCATGATTGATATAGCATCCGATGCACATCCGGTAGATAATCTCTGGAAATTTAATGATATGGGTTTTGATCTGGTTGCAATTTCGGGTGGTAAGGCTATGAGAGGTCCTCAGAGTGCCGGCATTCTCATGGGCAAAAAAGATTTGATTGCTGCAGCTCGTTTAAGTGCCCCGCCCAACAGTGGAATTTGCCGCGGTCATAAAGTGAATAAAGAAGAAATTCTTGCCATGTATGTGGCCTTAGAAAGGCATATCAAAATGGATCATGAAAAGGAATGGAAAATGTGGGAGGCAAGTATGGCGGTTGTAGTGAATACTATTAAGGGCATCAATGGAGTGATTACTGAGGTTTTCCTGCCTGAAATAGCCAACAATACACCAACCCTGCAACTAACATGGGACAATACGAAGATCAAAATGACGGGAAGGCAGCTTAAAGAACGCTTGTGGAATGGTAATCCTGGTATTGAGGTTATGGGTGGCGGAACAATGGGGGCCAAAAAGGATGGAATTGAGCTTTCTGTCTGGCAATTAAAACCGGGTCAGGATAAGATCGTTGCGAACCGGGTTAAGGAAGAGCTGCTGAAGGCATCCGTTTAATTTTTTATCCTTTCTGATGAATCAAACTATTTTTTCGAGGCTCTTGCTGAATATTTCAATAGTCTGTCTATTGATTTCCATATACATGGCTTCCAATGGTAATCTCGCGGATGCAGGTCCATTTGTCATTGCTTTTTTATTGGTACTTGCTATCAGTTTCAGAGGTTTTCCGATGCTTCGCGGGCTTACATTTACAACCTGTATACTCTCAGTAGCAGCCACAGCATTGTATTATCCGCACTATTTCAAAGCATATAATGGCTTTGAGTTTGCGGCTTTGATCACTCCCTTAATCCAAATAATTATGTTTGGAATGGGTTGTTCAATGGGTCTGAAGGATTTTATTGCTTTAGCAAAATCTCCTAAATCGGTGGTTGTGGGTGTGTTATGCCAATATACCATCATGCCATTACTGGGTTTTATCTTAGCGAGCTACAGCGGTTTTCAACCTGAAATTTCTGCAGGAATTATCTTGCTTGGCTGTGCTCCTACATCGGTTACGGCAAGTGTAATGTGTTATCTCGCTAAGGCAAACGTGGTTTTGGCCATTACCATTACTGCCGTTACAACCCTGTTGGCTCCTTTTTTGATACCCTTGCTGATGAAAGTGCTTGCCGGTGGTTTTATAGAAATAAATGTATTGGAAATGATGTGGGGAATGGTTAAAATGGTATTCATTCCTATTGGTGCCGGTCTTCTTTTTAATAAATTTCTTCATGGGAAAGCAAAATGGCTGGATGATTCAATGCCTCTGGTTTCTATGATTGGGGTTGCATTCATTGTGGCCATAATTATGGCTGCCGGAAGAGATAGCATATTGACTATTGGAATTGAATTGATTATTGTGGTTTTTCTCCTCATATTACTTGGATTTTTCTTTGGCTACTGGCTGGCAAGATTATTTAAATTGTCTGAATTTGATTGCAGGACTATTTCAATCACGACCGGTACACAAAATGCAGGTTTAGTTTCGGGGATTGCCAAAGTGATGGGCAAGATTGCAACCGTTGGACTCGCAACTGCCATATGTGGTCCAATTATGGGGTTTTCATCTTCTGTTTTGGCCTCTTTTTGGAATAGTAATCCGCCTAAAGAGGCTGCTTCCATTGCTCCAACAGATAAATAAGGTTTTTAATTTTGGTTTTTTTAGATTGTTAAGCTCATGTCATTTAGAATAGCCCTAATGGGAATTTATCACGAATCAAACACCTTTGTACACCAGGCAACTACTATTCTTGAGTTTACAGAGGGTAAATATCTGTTGGGGGAAGCAATCAGAGAGGAGTATCAGAACGCTCATAATGAGATAGCGGGTATGCTTGAGGTGATGGATAAAGAGGGTATGGAGCTGATTCCAATCCTATTTGCTTCCGCAACACCAGGTGGAGCGGTTTCCAAAAGTACCTACGGTGGACTAGTAAATAAAATGATGGAAGGTCTGGATCAGGTACTTCCTGTAGATGCTTGTCTGGTAATTCCACATGGAGCAGGGGTTTCAGAAGAATTTCCGGATATGGATGGACATTGGTTAAGTCTGCTCCGAGAAAAGGTCGGCAGTGAAGTCCCAATTTTCGGCACACTCGATTTGCATGCCAATGTGAGTCCCCTTATGGTTTCATCCACCAATGCCCTGGTTGCTTATAAAGAGAATCCTCACATTGATATGAGACAGCGGGGAGCAGAAGCTGCACAATTACTGGTGGATTATTTAAAAGGGAAAACAAATCCGGTTCAAGTATTGGTTCAGGTTCCATTGGCCATCAGTATCGAGCAACAATTAACTGCCAATGAACCGTGCAAAAGCCTTTATTTATATGTTGCTGAATTAGCGCGTGATCCTGAAATATTATCCATAAGTATTCAGCATGGCTTCCCTTATGCTGATGTCGAAGAGATGGGAACTTCAATCATTGTGGTGGCTGATGGCAATCATGAAAAAGCCCTTGCGCTTGCCAAAAAAATAGAAACGTACATTCTTGACAGGAAGGAAAGTTTTGTGGGGGAAAAACTCGACATACAGTCTTCATTGGATCTGATTGATAAAAGTAAAAAGCCGGTATTATTACTTGATATGGGTGATAATATTGGAGGCGGAGGTCCAGGAAATAATTGCTGTATCCTGGATGCTTTTGAAAAAAGCAAAAAATATAAATACTTTGTTTGCATTCACGATGCTGAAGCTGTACGAGTTGCTGCTGATCATAAACCCGGTGAATCTTTCAATCTCATTATCTTCGGAACAGGTCATGACGAATTAAAAATCTACCGGATCCCTGTCAAATTATTGCGGGTAAGTAATGGGGAGTTTCAGGAAAGAAATCCTAGGCACGGAGGTCAGATTAATATCAATATGGGTAAAACCGTAGTAGTTGCCACTGAAGAGGGCAGTGAAATCATGCTGACCACCTTGAGAGTGATGCCATTTAGCCTTCAGCAGTTGATTTCTCAGGGGGTGGATCCTACTCAATTTGATGCGATTGTAGCCAAGGGCGTAAATGCTCCGATTGCTGCTTATGCACCTGTTTGTCCAACGATTATTCAGGTCAATACACCCGGAGTCACGCAGGCCGACATGACCCTGTTTAAATACCATCACAGGCGTAAGCCCTTATTTCCTTTTGAAAAAAATTGATCATTCATGGAAAGGCTGACTTCAATTAAAATGATTTACACCTTGACCTAACCTATTAAAACTTTACTAAAATGATTAAACAACACATGGATCCGAGCAGCAGACTAAGAACAAAGGCACTCCTTCTTTTCGGAATAGCAACTTTATTGGTCTTTTTGAATTTGCAGGTTTTGGCTCAGGCAGCAAAAGATAACTTACGTCCTGCA
>Ga0194130_10007810_pt1 | contig 11635 bp, 12 predicted proteins | sample TA2KigsurfametaG_FD_160084 | JGI IMG/M metagenome (GOLD analysis project Ga0194130, IMG submission 160084) | Freshwater microbial communities from Lake Tanganyika, Tanzania - TA2015050 Kigoma 12 surface | ecosystem: Environmental > Aquatic > Freshwater > Lake | place: Tanzania: Lake Tanganyika... | reverse complement strand
TGTTGGAGTAAAGGCTGACCTGGGCAATGAAACGCGCTGCACCGGAGGCGTTTTTAGCGATGGAGCCCCGCAGGGTCTTGCCATCGCAGACCAGCGTGTCGACGGATTCGCCCACCCCTGGCTGGGCGGCCATCCACTGCTGCAGCAAGGACTCGAACCGCTCGACGTCGAGCTGCATCAGCAGCCAGCGGAACGTCGAGTCCGACGGGGATTTGGCGATGTGGGTCCCCAGGAGCTGATTGAGTGTCTTGCGATGGCGCTTGGCAAAACGCTCCATCCCAACCAGTGAACCCTGGTTGCTGAGAATGGCCAGGATCGCCACCAGCAGCATCCACCACTGCGGGAAGCGCACCCCGCGGCGCATGCGGCAGTCCGGCAGCGCCTTGAGGAAGCTGATCAGGTCCGTGCTGCAGCAGGGCTCTGGGGCTCAGTCTTGGGCAAGGATCAGAAGCAGAGCTTCCCCACGAAAACCCAGGCACTGACTGGGATGAGGACCTAGGATGACAGATCTTTAATAGGCCCTGGGCTCCAGAAGCCCTCGCTTTCGCTGTCACCCACCTTGAGGCCGAGCAGTTCCCGGCGGCCATCGGCATTGACGCCCATGGCCACCACCACCGCCCTGGAGCAGACCTGCATGGCACGGCCCAGGCGTCCGTGGAGGCAGGGCTGCCTGAAAGTTAATTCAGGTGCTGTTTTCGGCTAGCTGAATGCCTCCCAACGCGAGCATTCCCTTGATGTCGTGGGCCAGCGCGCGCAGACCCCGTCTTATTGAGCGGTAGCCGCCGCGCCGGAGCAGGTTCAGCACCACAGTTCTCAGGAAGGAAAACACCGGTGCTCCGATCCGGTTGGCGTAGCGGTGGGCGTCCTCACCGAGCTGCGTGTCGCGGACCCAGTGCCATTCGTTCTCAATGCTCCAGCGCTGCCGGATCAGTCGCAGCAATGCTTCTGGGGTCGTGCGGATGCTGGTGATGAAGAGGTGGCTGACGCTGGTGGTGCCTTTGCGGGTGGTCTTGGTCGTGATCAGCTCCACAATCCAGGCACTGCCCGGCCAGCTTTCCTTGATGTGAGCGGGCGCTTCCTTGGCCCTGAGCTCACAACGGGTGTCACGCCCATGACGCTTCTCCTCAGCCGTTGCGGTGAAGGGGATGTGGCGCTTGCCCTCGAACTGGCTGGACATCTGCCGGCGGAGTGTCGGCTGGCTGGTTTTGACGGTCAGGGCGACGTCGGCGCCCTGCTTGAGGCACCAGCGAAAAAAGCTTGCGTCGTGTGCAGCGCATCGGCCTGGATCAGCTTGCCTTCCAGGTTCATCGTGCTTAGCAGCTCCTTGAGTGCCGCCCGCTCGCTGGATTCATGGGTGTCGTAGCTCTTCTGCGTCAGGGCGACACCGAGCGCTCGCGCGTAGACGGTGACCTGTGCCACGAACCGGTGGTTCCCATCAGCGGTCTCGATCGCGGAGCCTTTGAGAGTTTTGCCATCACAGACCAACTGCTCCAAAGTCGTTGCCCCACCTGGGATCTGGCTGATCATCCAGGCCTGGAGCAGCTCACCGAACTGCTCCAAATGTGCCTTGTTGAACAGATACAGGAACGTCGCATCCGTCGGCCAGCGCTTGAAGTTCAGGCCCAGCGCCTGGTTCAGTGCTTCCCGGTGGCGCTTGGCGAAGGCCTCCAGATCGCGTGAACTCCTGCAGTCACTGAGGATGCCGAGCACCGTGACGAGCAGGAGATACCACTGCGGATAGCGCACCCCACGGCGGTAGCGCCCATCCGGGATGGCCTTGAGGAAGCTGATCAGGTCGGCATCAGCGCCGAACTCAATTGCAGGAGAGGCGGTCTCGGCCATCGCGAAGGGGCATGCCCCGCGAGCAAACCAGGCACCGGCAGAGCCGCCAAGGGCATGCCGGAGAGACTTTCAGGCGGCCCTGGCCTGGTAGTTCTGCGATCGATGGCCGCACCACCCGCCAAGAGGGGTACGCCAAGCCGATCGCCGCCCGCCGGGGTATCAAGAAGGTGTTTGGCTGGATCAAGCAGTGGGGTGGGCTGCGTCAATTCAAAGTCCGCAGAACTGAGAACGTCAGTGCGGTGTTTGGTCTGCATGTGATCGCCTACAGCCTGATCCGGCTGGGCAACCTGCTCAGCCCGGCGATGGAGGCCGCATGACCATGAACAAGTGGTTGCCCAGAGGTTTGGCCATGAGGCCTCGAGCAGGGAGCCCCAGCGGGGCGAAACACCTGAAATCGGGTGCTCTGGGCCGCTGAATCGGTGAAAACCAGCCCGAACAGAACGCGGCCAGCTCTGAGAACGGGAAACTGCGTCCGGCCAGGCGGTTTTTCCGCAAACTCCTAGTGTGCCGTCCCGGAGATTTGCGCACAAAGTCTCTGGAGCTTCTCCAGGATTGAATCCGCTGAGGCTGTCCAGTTGAACGGGGCCTTGGTCTTGTTGTAGGCCTCCACAAACTGCTCGATCTTGGCAATCAGCTCCTTGACGCTGGAGAAGCTGCCCCGCCTGATCGCCCGCTGCGTGATGATCCCGAACCAGCGCTCCACTTGGTTCACCAGGAGGCGTAGGTGGGCGTGTAGTGGACGTGGAAGTGCGGCCGGTGGGCCAGCCAGGTCCGCACCTTGGCGTGCTTGTGGGTGCAGTAGTTGTCCACGATAAGGTGGATGTCCAGATCGCCTGGAACTGACTTCTCGATTTAACGCAGGAAGCCCAGAAATTCCTGATGCCGGTGCCTGGGCTTGCACTGGGTGATCACCTCGCCGGTGGCGACATCGAGCGCGGCGAACAGGGTTGTGGTGCCGTGACGGATGTAGTCATGCGTCACCCCTTCCACATACCCCAGGCCCATGGGCAGCAGCGGCTGGGTCCGATCCAGGGCCTAAATCTGCGTCTTTTCGTCGACGCAGAGCACCATCGCCTTGTCGGGCGGGTTCAGGTATAGGCCGACGATGTCGCAGACCTTTTCAACGAAGAAGGATCCGTCGACAATTTGAATGTCTTCTGGCGGTGGGGCTGCACCGAGAAGGTCTGTAGCCAGCGGTGGACGGTGGTTTTGGAGATCCCCGTGGCAGCGGCCATAGAGCGGGCTCTCCAGTGGGTACTGCCATCGGCGGGCTTGGTCTGCAGGGCCCGGTTGATCACCTCGGCGACCTGGTCGTCCTCATAGGTACGGGGGCGCCCAGGTCGCAGCTCGTCATGTAAACCCTCGATGCCCTGATCCAGGTAGCGCTGCCGCCATTTGCCCACCATTGAACCGCGGACTGCAAATCGCTTGGCGACAGCGGTGTTGGTGTCACCTGCCGCGCAGGCCAGCACGATCTGCGCCCGTTGAACGATCGAATGCGGCAAGGTCCTTGATCCAGCCAGGCTCTGGAGCTGGCTGACCTCGTCAACGGACAGCTCCAGAGGAGCCATCGGACGACCGGTCGGCACGAAACGACTCCCCAAGGAGACACTTCATATTCTATCGGCTATTTCCGGGACGGCACACTAGAGTGGTTTTGAATAACCTCTGTGGGCATGTGACATGCCATTAGCTAGACGCAAGCAAATCAGAAGAGTAACGATGGAGAACTTCATTTATGTGCATAGGACTATAGCCCAAAGAAAGAGCCTTAGAATTACAGATTGTAAAGGCAGAGCTTGACTGATCAAGGCGAATAATCCTAGAGTTCGATTTTACATTTTCTGAGAGTAACGTCACAGCTGCAGAAACGTTTGTCATTCCGCCGGCGCCAAGTGGGAATGCCTGAAAACCATTACCGCCAATTGCAAGCAAATGCACGCAGAAGTTGCCAAGGTCGTCTACGTGCACAGCATTATTAAAAAGCCCGTTTTGATTGTAGATTGTCACATCTTCATTTTGGATAAGATTGTAGATAAGCTTTGGTATCCATGCTCGAGGAGGCGCTCCTGCACCAAGAACGCCAGGCAGTCGTATTGCGTAGGAAGGAAGCCAATGTGACTCGGCAGCGATTAAACGCTCAGCCAAGTACTTACTTGCACCATATACATTAGGATCACTGATAGGTGTCTCTTGATCTACTACCGGCGCATCTACACGTCCGTGAACTGACAGCGTTGAGGTGTAGATGAGTAGGCGAGCACCAGCTTGGCGTGCATATTCGATAATGTTTTGGGTTCCAAGTACGTTACAGGCCAAGATTTCATCGAGTGTGCTTGGTGGAGTATGCGATACACCTGCGACATGGATTACAGCATCAATGCTCCCAGGCAACTGCACTAACTGGGCTCTATCGGATAAGTCGAGAGTAACAATTGTAGGAGCCGACGGATGTAAAGCAAGTTTTTTTGCTGCGGGATTACTGATCCTGAAGGAAGCTATCAGCGTGTGTCTAGCAGCTAGAAGATGTTGTGCTATATGAGATCCGACAAAGGAATTTGCACCTGTAAGAAGTATCCTCATGAAGCAAGGTACGAAAGACTAGCTGAACATTTTACTCTCGTAGAATTTGTTCATAAGGGGGAACTCATCTCCAAAGATCTTGGCATATGTAGATATAATGTCAGACTGCTGGAGCTGCGGAACAGACAGCAACGACTTAAATAATAAAAGGACTTTCTTCTTCAGGAGTAGAAAAAGGGGATCTGATGAGTATGGAACCAATAAGACATCACGAGCGATTGCCATTTCGAGTAACTCAATGGCAATATCAGTGGCGCCATTGTTCATCATAAACAAAGAGAGGCGTATCAAGTCTTCAGCGAGTCGCTCATCAGTGCGGGCAAAGAGCCTTTCAGGTGTAATGGACCACACAGCATCACTACTCAAGAGCTTTCCATGTCGCCCTGGCAAAGTAAAACGACCGGATCTATTGCCAGCACCTGTGTAATCAAGATTTAGGAGTTCAAAACCGAGATCCATCATAGTCTGATTCAGCTCACCAAAGAGTGCCGCACCTAGATAGATTGGAGAGAATAATACCTCAGATCGAACACCAAGAACATTATTAGTGAGCTGCTTTACTGCGCCTTGAAGCACTTGAGACTCAGCCCCCTCAACATCTAATTTAAGGAAATGGATCGGCTTGGTGTCAAACAATGAATCGAGCGATCGAGCTGCGACTAACTTTTCAGCAACTTGAGAGAACTCGGACAACATATATTGTTGAGAATGCAAAAGTGGGTGATTAGTCTCCATGAGAGAGTTTAATGCATTATGTTCGTTTACCGAAAAGGTAAGAGTGGTATCGCAGGAATACAGAGCAAAAGGATGGATAAATATATTGGAATCACGTTTATATTTTGATTTTAGACGCTGTGCCTCTTGATCATCCATTTCGAATAAATGGAACTCAGCAACCCCCCGAAGATCGGACCATGTTGGATGCAAACCGTATCGAGCACCTGCATCAACAACTAAACAATTCAGTGCCATGATAATCCAGACATTAAAGTTTGCTAAGTAGTGTCGTAACTGGGACTATCAGAATAAGAACATTAAACTGAATAATTTTACCTTGTCAAGGTATCCAATGAGGCAATGGAAGCGCAACTCATTAACATTTCGCAAGTTTGAGAGAGTCAAGCAAGAGTTATTGTGATGGATTGAGTAGTAATACGACGCAGGACTTGCTAGTCAGAGGGTGAAGAAAATGATGAATAGAGTCTAAGCAAGACCCTTGTCAACGATTGCTAAGACTAGGAATGGTCCTGAAGTCTATCCGAAGACTAGAATGGACCTATATAACTTGGATTTGGCTGGTCATGGCAGATATTGCTTTGCAAAGTGGGCGGGCGATACTCATCGTGGCGATTAAATTGCCTAAGAACTGCGCGAACTAGGTCAGCAGAGGTTGCGTAGTAGTCTTTTGTTAGAGCTGGTGAAGTAGGGCAAGGATGGTTGGGAAATGCAAGAATTAAAGGCTGCGAGTGAAGTCTGACGGTGCGTGACTCTAGAATCCGAGAAAAGATCTCAGAGGCTACTCCACAGGACCTCTCTGCATGATCAAGTACTATAATCCTACCAGTTTTTTCAACAGAGTGGACAATGGTCTTATAGTCTAAGGGTTGAATACACCTTATATCAATGACTTCCGCGCTGATACTATAGGCCTTTAGTTCAAGACATGCTGCACGACATTCAGATACACCATAGGAGTGGGAAACTAGAGTGATGTCAGATCCTTCTGCGATAAGTGAGCACCCTGTCAAGGCCAATGAATATTGACTCACTGGTACATAGTCTTTTGTGTTGTGAAGCCACCTATGTTCAAGCATCAAGACCGGACCATTATCTTCTAAAGCAGCAATTAGCATGCCTTTTGCTTCGTAAGGTGTTGAAGGGCAAACTACCTTAAGTCCTGGTATATGGGCAAACCAGGCATGCAAGCATTGGCTGTGTTGAGGTCCTTGCCCCCATCCTCGACCAATGATCATGCGGATAACAAGAGGTACACTCATCGATCCATTAAACATGTAGTGCCACTTAGCTGCTTGATTGACAATCTGATCGATCGAAATCAGGGCGAAATCGAGGCGTTGATGGGTCAGGATTGGGCGCATGCCGGTGATGGCACTACCGATTGCTACCCCAGTGATGGCATTTTCTGATAAGGGGATATCAAATATGCGCTCTTGTCCATATTTCGCTTGGAGCATCAGTGTGGTGCCAAAGATTCCTTTGGGATCAGGAGCACCAAGCCCCATTAAATAGCTGCTTGGATAATTATCTAGGCAAATATCCTGCGCTTCACGTATGGCTTCTGCATAGGTGATCTCTCTTATTCCCCGTTGTGGTTCGGGCCCAGTAGGTTTTGCTGTTGGATAAACATGCAAGGCGGCTGAAGCAGGATCAGGAAAAGGATCACTGATCGCTGCAGAGAAGGCAGCCTCAATTTCCTCACGGATGGCTTCGATATCATCTGGATGAAGCACAGATGAAGCTCCCTGTGAGATACAGGCTAAGGGGTCACGCTTTTTCCAATCCTGAAACTCATCTTCACTTCGGTAGCCGATGTGATTGTCGTAACCAGGACCACAATGCTCCAACCAGCGATAAGTGGGAAGTTCCATAAATACTGGCCCTGCACCCTGGCGCAAGTCCTGGACTGCAGCTGAAGCATTTAGATAAACTTCTTGTACATTATTTCCATCTACTTGGATAGAATTCAGGCCATGCCCCGCTGCAAGATCGAATATCGTTCGCTGCGGAGGTTGCCTAACCTCTAATGGTGAATAAACGGAATAGAGATTATTCTCGCAGGCAAATAAGATCGGCAACTTTTTTAGTGCGGCAAAGTTCAAGCTTTCATGAACCACGCCTGCCTCCACTGCCCCGTCGCCAAGAAACACAACCACAACGCGACCTTTCCCCTCGCGCTGAGCCGTGAGCGCAGCACCTACTGCGATCGGAACCGTGCTGCCAACAATGGGCGTGGCAGCAATGAAACCTGCATCCTGATCGGTGAGGTGCATCGATCCACCTTTGCCACCACAGCATCCCGTGGCCTTGCCATAGATCTCGGCAATCATGGCCTTGAGATTGCCGCCCTTAGCGAGGTAGTGAGCATGATTGCGATGTCCGGAAAAAACCCAATCCCTTGGCTGTAGGGCTGAGCACACTCCCACGGCCGCTGCTTCCTGGCCGATACTTAGATGCACTGGGCAGCGCATCTGACGCTGGTGATAGCGTTTGGCTATTTCTTCTTCAACCATTCGGATCCGTGTCATGGACCGAAGTAGTTCTAGTGCTGGGATCATTGATTCAGATCTAACTTACTGTTTGCCTATGAATCAGAGCATTAACTGCTGCATCCACTTCACTGTGTAGCAGGTTTGGTCATCGGGAAGAACATTCTTCTGATACGCTTCTGAGATCTCACTGATCGCATCGGCCACGCTGTGGCTTGGTTGGAAGCCGGTGGCCAGCAGCTTGCTGGAATCCTGTCTATAGGAGCGGGGATCGTTGGAGCAGCTAACCACGATCTCGGCGCAGATCTTGCTCTTGACGCGTTCGGCAATGTCGAGAATCGAGATGTTTTCAAAACCAGCGTTGTAGCAACCACTGGGGATTTCAGGATGCGCCAGGAAATGGCGGTAGACGTTGGCAATATCCTGGATATGGATGTTGGGCCGGGTTTGATCGCCACCGAACACGGTGATGCGGCCAATTTTGAGCGCCTGATAGCAGAGCATGTTCACGCTCACATCTAGGCGCATGCGTGGAGAAACACCGCAAACGGTGGCCGGGCGGATGCAGTGTACCTGCATCTGATCCTGGTAGGAGAGGAACACCCGCTCGGCCACCATCTTGGTTTTGTTGTAGACAGAGATCGGTACAAGGGTTAGATCTTCTGTGACGTTCGGCTCGTCTTTGACTCCATAGACGCTACCAGAGCTGGCGAAGATGAACTGCTTCACGCCGGCACGCACGGCCCGATCGGCCAGCTGCTGGCCGGCCAACACATTGACCTCCCAGCTGAGGGTGGGGTTGAGCTCCACAGCCGGGTCGTTGGCGATGTTGGCCAGGTGAACGATCGCCTCCACGCCCTCCAGCGGAATCGCGTCGGTGTTGCGGATATCGATCTCAAGATTGGTGAGGTTGGGATGCTGCGGTAGGTGGTTGCCGAACCATTGCGTGTCGACACTCACCACCTCATGGCCATCGGCCAACAGCAGCGGAACCAACACTGAACCTTTGTAGCCGCAGCCACCGGTGACCAGAAGTTTCATGCCTTGTGTTGATAGGTCCAGGAAAGGGTCTTGAGCTGATCGAGGTGATCATCTACCCAGGCCAGCGTATCGCTGAGGCCCTCTTCAAGGCTCACCTGGCCATTCCAGCCGAAGGCCTCGCGGATGGAGGTGCTGTCAAGCAGGTAGCTCTGGTCTTTGCCGAGCCGTTCGCTGCTCTCCTCCACCACGGCGCTGAAGGGGACGCCACAGCGGTCGCAGATCCGCTGCACGAGAGAGCGAATACTAATCGGCTCACGGGTTGAGAGATGCCAGGTGCTGCCTGGATCAGCTTCGAGAGCCAGCCGCAGCGTAGCCTGCATGGCATCGCGGATATGGATAAAGCAGCGCTCGGAATAGCCCCCGCCATGGAGCTCCATCGGTTGACCAGTGCGACAGCTGAGTATCGCCCGCGGGATGATGCGATACAGCTGCTGGCCGGGTCCATACACATTGGCCGCTCGGGTGAACACCACAGGAAAGCCATATGCCTTGTGAAAGCTTTGCAGATGCAGGTCACAGGCGGCACGGCTTACTGCGTAGGGAGTGCTGGGGGCGAAGTTATTGTGCTCGCGAATCCAGCCTTCGTCTGTACTTCCGTACACCTCGGGGGTAGTGACATGCACGTATTTTTGCAGAAAAGGCCGCTGGCGCAGTGCGTCGTGGAGCGCCACCTGGCTGACCACATTGGTCTGGTACCAATGGGTGGGGTTGAGCCAGCTCTCGGCTACCATCCCTAGAGCTGCGAAGTTCAGAATTATCTCTGGTCGCACTTTATCTATAAAATCTATCAGATCAGGAAGCTGGTAGTTTAGGTCAATTCTGTTGAATTGATAGTTTTCCGGTGTTGCAAGCGGCTGGCAGTTTGCGAGCTGCGGCCATCTGTAAGGCAAGAAGATTGCCTCAGGTTCAGCAGACCTACTAACCCCAAATACTTGGTGACCCTCCTTTAAAGCTTCAGCTATTAAGTTAGAACCACTGAAGCTATTACTGCCAATTACAAGTATCTTCATAGATATTCTAGAAACCCGAGCCTAAATACGTATAATGATCAGTGTTATGGGGAGGGGGAGGGGGGGGGTTATTGAAGTAATCTCCATTCAAAAGAGGCCTTTCCGAGGCAAACACGTGGCGGCTCCAGTCAGAATCTGTGATATCAGAACTTTCGATATATTGAAGATTTATAGGGAAATTTATGGATGTGGCTGACGAGCTGTCGGGATTCTTTTCTACGATTGTAATTGTATAGCAGATTCCACTGGTTCTCTTAACTGCCTTAAAATAGTCATAATCTGGCTTTCTTGTATACTTGGGGTCGTAAATCCATAAATCCGTGTCATAGACAAACCTGCTGGTAGGTTCGACAACTTGCTCCGAAAGGTAAACTCTACAGTCATGATACTTATTGTGCGCAAAAAAACTGTACATCCATTCAGGGTGAACAGATACGAAAGCGCCAGGGAAAAACGAAGCGACATTTATCAACAAGGCTCGACCACCAGGCTTAAGCATTAAGGCAACATTGCTTATGAATTGAGCGGGGTTAAAGACATTATCCAAGACTGAACTGTCATAAATAAAGTCGTATTTACCTATAAGGCTCTGAGGAGCAGGCTGGTTCATGTCGAATAGTACATTTGCTCCTTCATATGGAGAGATATCTAGAACGTCGATACTAGAAATAGAGCTTGATATGCTCTGAAAAAGCTGCAAGTCATCCACACAGAAGGAATTAGTGCTGTGCCTTGTTGCTTGATCGATTGCGCTAAGCTCGGGGGGAGCATATCCATATTTGGAAAAGAATTCGACGATCCTCTTGGGCTCAATCAACACAGTACTCTTGCCTAGTAACAAGACGTTGCCGTCAAGCTTTCGGTATTTGTTTTCTTGAAGCAACGCCTTCAAGACTTGCTGGCTAATGCCCATGACTAACGACTCGAGACGAATGAAATAAAGGGGGGTTCAACCCAAATTAGCGCAGAACCAACCCAACTCAGCCCCCACCCACAAAGAAGAATATTAATTAATCCTCATTTAAAAACCCGGCAATACTGCCACGAAAAGAATCAGCGTTTATCGGGATATTGCCCATAGTCTCCACAGCCAGCGCCGCCATGCAGCAGGACAGGGCACTTGTGACCATCATAGGTTGACGACTGGCAAGGCCAGTTGCCATTACCGCGAGCACTGAATCACCAGCCCCCGCGACATCGATAGGGTTAACAGATAATGCCGGGAACGCCTGGCTGCGCATCTGGCCGTCGCTATCGCGGTCGTAGGCAATGAAGCCTTCTGCGGCGAGCTTGATCAGCAGCTTTTGGCAACGTGTTGTTTCCAGCAACTGCTGGCTCAGACTTTCCAGGCCACTGTCCTTGTCTTGCAAGGCCAAGCGCAGCTCCCGCTCGTTGGGGCAGAGCAGCGAAAAGTCTTGAAAGCGGGTGATCGAGCCCACCTGGCTGCTGCACTGCAGATCACCAAACAGCAACAGGCCGTGGCGCTGGGCTAGCTCGGTCACAGCCTGAAGTACCCGTGGGGTCACCATCCCATAGACAAAATCAGACACCACAATGCCGTGGGCGTGCGGGGCCAGGGCCTCCAGCTTGGCGATCACCTGCGCTTCGATCGCTGCATCGAGATTGTGCTGTTCGAGCCTGCTCACGCGGAACAGTTTCTGGTTTTCGACCATGTAGCGCTTCTTGAAGGTGGTGGGCCTAGACGGGTCGCGCGTCAGGGCGTCACCGATGCCCTGGGCCTTGAGCTCGCGCTGCACCAGCTCGGCGGTGCTGTCGTTGCCAACCACCGACACCAGATCGCACTGGGCCCCCAAGGCGCGGATGTGCGCAGCCACAACAGCGGCAGCGCCAATGAAGTTGCGCTTGGCAAGCTCACGCACCACCACAACGGGCGCTTCGGCGCTCATGCCAATCGCTTCGCAGGCGGCGTAC
>Ga0194130_10007809_pt1 | contig 11636 bp, 5 predicted proteins | sample TA2KigsurfametaG_FD_160084 | JGI IMG/M metagenome (GOLD analysis project Ga0194130, IMG submission 160084) | Freshwater microbial communities from Lake Tanganyika, Tanzania - TA2015050 Kigoma 12 surface | ecosystem: Environmental > Aquatic > Freshwater > Lake | place: Tanzania: Lake Tanganyika... | reverse complement strand
CAGCAGATTCCTGCGGCTAGCGATGATCACTGCCAGGATAGCCAATGCGAAGCGGCCGAAGAGCCCCCCGATTTCTTGCCATATCGTCACCTTCGCCACTTCTTCGTCCTTGACGTTGGCTGTGATACCCTTCAGTTGTCCCGGTAGTACAGGTTTGCCTGTCTTCTCTGAAATTACTTTTGCCTTGACCGCAGCTTCAGCATCCGCATCGGCAACAATCTTTGCGTGGCCACTCAGGATCTGGGGAAGTTGCTGGATTGCGCCAAAGGCGATTCCGTAGCTAGCAGCGAACATCAGCGTGGTCACGATCGTCGTTTGGATCAATTGCGGCGAAAAGAGCTCCGCGATGCTGGGGCGTTTGAGTTGCCCAGCAAGCTTCTTTTGTTGCCACTTTGGAGATTCCGGAAGGAACCAGCGAATGATGATCAGCGGGAGTGCCGGAAGCACACCAGAGATGAGGGTGTAACGCCAAGCTTCGTGTTGGCCTTGGATTTCGGGAAGACTCTCCGCCCATTGGGCAGCCAACACATTCGCGAACCCGACGAGCAATCCACCGATCGACGAGAACGCTTGGGTGTAACCTAGTGCCTTCTCTCGCTGAACAGGGTCGTCGAACAATTCCGCCAGCCAAGCGACGGCAGCAACGAACTCAACGCAGACCCCGATGAAGACGAGGCATCGGAAGAAAAGGAGTTGGTATAGATCTGTGACCAACCAACCCGCTGCAAATGCAGACAAAGCGTAAAGTAGGATGCTACCTGTCAGTACTCGTCGTCGGCCCCAGAGGTCGGTCAAGTATCCTCCGAGCAAGCCGAAAACACCGCCGACCAAGGCCGGGACGAAGAACAGCGTGCGAGCCCATGACGTGTAGTTGTCGCTACCTGGTGCCCAAGCAGCTTTCGCCTCTGGAAGTGCCATTCCTCCTTCCACCAACTGCTGAACGTAAGGTTCTGTCAACGCAGCGATCGCAGGTTTGATGATCAACGGCAGCATCAACAATTCGTAGATGTCGAAGGCAAAACCGATGGCGGCCATCGCGCATATCAGCCACACGACGGTTGGACTGGGTCTCGAAGCGTTGTTTTCTATAGGTAACGCAGAGTCGCTCATGGATTTGCTTCTCTTGAGAAAGTTTGGGGTAGGTACTTGTGGGTAGGGACTTGGACGTGGGCCGGGAAGAATGGGGAGGAGGGAAAACCAACTGATGCATAGCATATCTGGCGTAGGGCCCTAATGCCATGGTCCCGCCATTCCTGAAATGTTTCTGAAGGGTTAAGCCTTTTGGAGGGCCTGTGTACTGAGCTGATTACAGACGGAGCGCTGGAGCGTTCAAGGTTAGCTCCAATCGGAGGACCGTGTTAAGATAGGATGAGTGAGCGGGGTTTGGCGTCACCCCGTTTCCGCGCTTTTATGCGAAGGTAAGGCGGGATAAACCGGCTGCGATGGGACATGCTATCCGGAGCAGAGTTCGCCTTGGCATGGTCCGGCTCGGAGATGTCTTCAATCACCATTCCTGAGCGACATATTCCACCTAAGATGGTTTCGAGCGAGTGGGCGAATTCCGCGGTGCTGGATTCTCGAAGCCAGCTGGATTCTCCAGGAGCTACCCCTTTCGTTCGATCTCCAATCGCTGTTTCGATGGTGTAATAGCCATTAATGGTTCGCAAGGATGCTTGCAAGTTAACCGGTTGCTTATGTTGCGACACGTAGAGTCCGCCTGGTTTTAATACGCGCGATACCTCTCGAAATACCGAAGCCACGTCGACCACGTAGCAGGTGCTAACGGGATGTGCGACCAGATCAAACTCTTCATCGTGCAGAGGGGCGAGGTCGACCATGGAAACGTTCAGGATTCGAAGGTTCATTCCGAGTTCAGCGGCCACGCGTCGATCGTTCTCGAGCACCTCCGGGCTGATGTCGACGACGGTTACCTCTGCTCCTGCAGCAGCGTAGAGTGGGCCTTGTCGCCCGCCACCAGCGGCCAAGCACAGTACTTTCCACCCTCGAATGTTCCCGCCGAGCCAACCTCGTGCATCGAGGATTTCGAGGGGCTTGCTCAACTCCGATGTGAGCACCGGTGTCGTCAGAAAGTGCTCGTTTTTGGCCATAGCATCGTAGGCGCGTCGATTGATGGCTTCGATGGTGTCGTTGAGGGGTGGTTCCAAGTTGCGGTCTCAATTGCAGGTGGTCTACTGTTGGTTGCGATGGACTACTGGCGATTCCAACGGACTATCAGGGTTGAGATATTTGTAATGCTGGTCAGGCACAATTGGACTAACCCGATCATTTTGACACTGGATTTTGTCATCGAACAGGAGCATCGAACGGAATCAGCAACGAAGAGCAGTGAACAGGATAGTCTCCTCGCACGAGATACTCGCACAAGATAATTGGGGAACCGAGAAATCAGTAGGGACAACCACCAAGGGTGTAGCTGATGCGAAAGGTTTCCTCCGCAAACTTTAGAAATTCTCTGACTCCTGTTCCGTTTAGAATATTCCGAAACGAGTTCACGCATTGTTTTTTTCTTCATGGGAACGTCCTTGATCCTAGACCGTTTCATGGAACAGGGATGCATACTCGAGTTGAACCCTGGTCGGATGTTACTGCCGGGTCATTTGATCGATTGGCTCCCCTGGAAAACACCGACCGCGTGGTGGGTTGAAGGGAGTTTTGTCTGATGGAAACAAAAGCACGATGAGTTCCTTGATCGCGAATCCGATCTTCAAGAACCTGCTACGGGGACTGCTGATTTGGGCTCCGTTATGGATTGGGACGACGTTCCTTTTCGGCCTATTAGGAGCGGGATATGTGATTCTGTTCAAGACAAACACGTTTCTAGCTTCACAAGCAATATTGGTTCGCGACGAGGCTAACGGAGCGGTGATGCGATTGGGGCGGTTCCAAAGTCAACCGGAACTTAAAGCCGCGCAGGAAACGATCCTGGAAATGGCGAAAAGCCACCAAGTGGTACGAGGTGCGTTGCAAAAAATTGGCCCAGAGGATCGCCCCTCATGGCTGCCGATTTCCGCATTGGTCCCCAAAAAAGCGGACACGTCTTCCTATCCGTCGAGTGGATTGGTCGATGAAATTGCCACGCGATCGATCTCGGTGCATGCCCCTAAAGGAACAGAGTTCGGCACTACCGAAGTGATCTACATCGACGTTAATTCCGACTCGCAATCGAGGGCGTTGGCATTGAACCAAGCGATCTGCGACGCTCTTGAAAGCCGACTGCAGCAGGTTCGGGGTGCCCGCGCGGACAGCGTCATCGGTGAACTGCTTCATGCGCGTGAGTCGGCAAAACGGGAATTGGCAGCCGCCACTGAGAAACTCCATCGGATGGAAAGCGAGTCCGGGGCCGATCTCTCGGACTTGAGAGGATTGACCGATATGGTTGCTGGAGGTTCATCCTCGCGAATCGAATTCGATCAAATTAAAAACGAGATTCGCCAAACCGAGCAAATCCTCAACCAACTAGAGTCGGACCATGAACTACTCCTCAAGGCCATCGAGGATCCTGAGTCACTTGTGGTTGCCCCCAGCGGACTGCTCAACAGCCAACCTGGGTTAAAAAGATTCCGAGAGGGATTAGTGGACGCCCAGCTCAACGGTTCTCAGTTGGTAGGGCGATTTACCGAAGATCACCCGCTGGTCATCGCATCGAGAACCGCTCAAGGAACGATTGCCAATCGATTTTCAAATGAGTTGAAAGCCTCGTTGCTAAGCGTCGAGGCCGATATCAAAGTGGCAAGGCAAAAGATGGAGCGACTCGAGACACAGAAGAAAGGGTTGGAACTGCGGTTGGCGAAACTCGCAGATCAGCGCGCGGCATATGCAAATTTGTCTGCGGATGTGAAATCGCGCACGGTGATCTTGGATGCGGCGGAAAAGGAATTGGCGGAAGCGACCGCGACGAGAGACTCCTCCCCGTCGGTGAGTCTGCTCACACGTCTCGATGCCCCGATTGTCAACGATCGTCCGCTCGGACCAGGGAACTCAACCTTGGTCGCCGTTTCCGCGATTGCCGGCTTGGCATTTGGAGTTGGTATCGTTTTCTTGATCACCCCGCTCGATTCCGGAACCACGTACGGTCGTCGACTCTCCGACCGACTGACAGGACGGCGCCAAAGTGACCTCACCGAGTCAACGGGCCAAGGGAATCGCGCTGTGCGACCACAGCCACCTACTGCTTCCGATGTCGACTTGGCGTTTGAGCATTTGATGCGACTAAGCCGGCAAGCTCCCGAAAACCGGAGCGAAGAGTCGGCGGTTCAAATGAAGATTCAAGAACTGAAGTACTTCCTCTCTTCGCGTGGGTTCGACCCTGAAATCATGAAGACGGATTGGCCGACCGATCCGCTACCCGCAACCAAACGGGTTAAGCCGCGTCCTGCGTCGACGGATGCTTAGCCGGTCCCGCTATTCTTCGCCGCGATACCGCTGGTCGATGTGGAGCGTGGGAATGCTAGCCTCGATGGTTTCGGATGTGAATTGACGAAAGGGGCTCGTGGAGGATTGCAACTGGGCGATTTCGGAGAAAAATGGTAGACGGAAGCGTAATATTCCCATGTGGAGTTGCCGAGTAACCAAACTGTGTCCAAGGTGGTGTCCCTCTTCGGGATTCACTCGGTGGATCGCAGGTTGTAGATCGATCCTCCGGTAAACCCGCTTGCTCACCCCAATACCCCCACCCCGTTTCGATTCTTCCACCCTCACCACTTGGAATTGCCCATGTGTCGTAACTCCTTTTACGCCGCATTCTGTTCGTTCGTGATAGCTTGTTCCTCGTTCGCGGTATGCGAAGGTGGTACGGTACAATACAACCGCGATATACGACCGATACTCAACGACAACTGCTTTGCGTGCCATGGTCCGGATGTCAACAAACGAGCCGCAGAGCTTCGGCTCGACTTGCGGGATGCTGCGGTTGAGAAAAAGGCGATTATTCCTGGTCAACCCAATGAGAGTTCGATTGTCCAGAGGATCATGTCGACGGATGAGAATGAGGTGATGCCTCCACCATCGTCTCACAAGTCCCTCACCGCGGCCCAAAAGGAGTTGCTGAAGACATGGATCGCTGAAGGTGCAGAGTATCAAGGCCATTGGGCCTATATCCTTCCAGGTAAACCCGAGCTTCCCCAAGTTCGTAACCCTGCCTGGGTCCGAAACCCCATCGACCGGTTTGTCTTGGCCGAGCTCGAGCGGAAGGGGATGGAGCCTGCTCCCGAAGCAGACATCCGATCTTTGATCCGCCGGGTCTCGTTGGATCTGATCGGTTTGCCACCATCCCCCGAAGAGATTGAACGGGTACTATCGGACCCGTCCCTTGAACGCTACGAGAATTACGTCGATGAATTGCTATCGAGGCAGGAGTGGGGAGAGCATCGAGGACGGTATTGGCTTGATTATGCAAGGTATGCAGACACGCATGGTATCCATTTCGACAATTACCGCGAAATGTGGTCGTATCGGGAATGGGTGATCAAGGCGTTCAATCGCAATCTCCCTTTCGATCAATTCACGATTGAGCAACTCGCCGGGGATCTGTTGCCCAACCCAACGCTCGATCAAAGAATCGCAAGTGGCTTCAATCGTTGTAACATCACGACCAGTGAAGGCGGCGCGATCGATGAGGAGTATCGGGTTCTCTATACGCGAGATCGCGTTGAAACCACAGGCCAAGTCTGGTTGGGACTGACGGTTGGTTGCGCTGTCTGCCATGATCACAAATTCGATCCGATCACCCAAAAAGAGTTCTATCAACTCGCGGCATTCTTCAACAACACAACCCAAAACGCAATGGATGGGAACGCCAAGGATACGCCGCCGATTATCCAAGTTCCTCTCGATGAGGATCGGGAGCGATTCGGATCGCTCGATGGATTGATCGCCGAGGCGAAGCAAGCCATCGAGCAACGCCGCGCGGAGGCTCGACCTGGGTTCGATGCATTCCTCGGGAACGCCGCTGAGCGTGACTCGATCGCTTGGGAGTCGCTTCCCGCAAACGATACCCTGGTGGCACACCTACCCCTTCGATCTAACGATACAAAGTCGATCGAGGCGTTGCATCAAGGTGAATTAAGGCGGATCGGTTTGGCCTCCGATGCAACGCTCGCTCCTGGACACGTGGGCGATTTCGCGTGGCAAGTGAACAAAGATTTGTTTCCGACATTGCCGATCGGTGATTTTGAACGCGATCAACCTTTTTCCGTCTCTCTCTGGGTGCGACCCGGTGCAGACAACCAAAACGGTTCGCTACTGGCCCGGATGCATGAAGGGGACGCTCACCGGGGTTGGGATGTTTGGACCGTGAATGGCAATGTCGCTATGCACATTATCCATAAGTGGCCCGAAAACGGCATCATGGTAACTTCGACAGAGCGATTGAACGCGTCGCGATGGCAGCACGTAGCGATCACTTACGACGGATCGTCGAAGGGCGAAGGGGTAAAGATCTACATCGATGGCCGAGAAGTCGGGAAGAATGTCACGAATAATACGCTAACAGAGACCATCCGCACGACGGTTCCATTGCGCATCGGGCGTCGGCATGAAACCGCTCCGACCACGGACGCGAAATTGCAAGATATCCGAATTTACCGCAAAGTCCTGGCAGTGGACGAACTGCAAGGGATAGGTCAGCTGCCCAGATGGCAATACCTCATCGGAAAAACGGCGCGCACGCCTGAAGAAACCGAGGAACTCTACAGTTGGTTCTTGGGGGCAAAAGATGCGAGCTTCAACGCGTTGGTGGCAAATCATCAAAGGCTCGTCGACGAGAAGGGTGAGATTTTGCGGCGAGGAACGATCGCCCATGTGATGAACGAAAAGAATGAGCCCCCCAAGGCTCACATTCTTATGCGAGGAGAGTACGACAAACGGGCCGATGAAGTTCTGCCGGAAACACCGAAAGTGTTGCATCCGATGAAGCCGGAGGTGCCTCGGAATCGGCTCGGCTTCGCTATGTGGCTGTTGCAAGATGACAATCCCCTCACCGCTAGGGTGGCGGTCAATCGATTCTGGCAGGAGGTATTTGGTTTGGGGTTGGTTTCAACCTCGGGTGACTTTGGTGTAACAGGTCAGTTGCCAACCCATCCGGAGTTGCTTGATTTTCTCGCAATCTCGTTCCGTGAGGATGGTTGGAACATGAAGAATATGTTCCGCACGATGGTTACGAGTTCGGCGTATCGACAGTCGGCGAGTGTTTCCCAAGAAAAGCTGGCTTTGGACCTGTCCAACAAATTTCTCGCACGAGGGCCGCGTTTCCGAATGGATGCCGAAATGATTCGGGATTATGCGCTTGCGATCAGCGGGTTGCTGGTTCAAAAACTCGGTGGACCAAGCGTTCGGCCGTATATGCCTCAAGGTGTATGGGAGGCGGTCGCAATGCCAGGTAGCAACACCCGGGATTACGTCGCCGATACAGGAGCCGGGCTATACCGACGCAGCATCTATACCTTTCTCAAACGGTCTGCTCCACCCCCGAACATGGAGGTATTCAACGCAACTGCCCGCGAGGTTTGTACGGTTCGACGCGAACGGACGAACACTCCTTTGCAAGCCTTGGTAACCCTCAACGATGTTCAGTTTATCGAAGCTGCGAGGATCTTGGCGGAGAAAACCATCAAGCAGTTTCCGGATGCGAATGATCCCGTGTCGCGTCTCCAATCGATCTCTAACCGATTGTTAGCACGGCCTTTGCGAGGCGAGGAACTAGGGGTCATCCAAGGGGCCCTCAATGATCTTTTGACGCATTACAAAGGGCACGCTGAAGAGGCTAAAGATTTATCGATGATTGGGGCGACCCGATCCGACGCGGCAATAGATCCGGCCGAGCTTGCGGCATGGACTATGGGTGTCAATGTTCTGATGAATTTGGATGAGGTGTTAACGAAATGAGCAGAGAAATGTTTCGAGATCCATCCGTCCATCCAATTTTTTCGGAGTATGTGCGCAGCGAAACGCGGCGCCAGTTCTTTCGTCGGGGAGGGAACGCGCTCGGTATGGCAGCCCTTGCATCGTTGGGAATGCCGCTGGCCAATGCCATGGAAGCCGATGCGGAGTCTGGGACAGGGCTCGGCACATTGCCCCACATTGCCCCAAAGGCCAAACGAGTTATCTACCTGCACATGGTAGGTGGCCCGTCCCAGATGGACTTGTTCGATTACAAGCCCCAAATGAACGAGTACTATGACAAGGATTTACCGGAGTCGGTACGCAATGGACAACGGTTGACCACGATGACCAGCGGTCAATCGCGGTTCCCTATCGCACCCTCGAAATTCAAGTTTGCACAGTATGGTCAGTCCGGGATGTGGATCTCGGAACTGCTGCCGGAGACGGCCAAGGTAGCCGACGATTTGTGCTTCGTGCGCTCGATGCATACCGAGGCGATCAACCATGAGCCTGCGATCACGTTGATGCAAACAGGCAATATGGTCACAGGCCGACCATGCATGGGTTCGTGGCTTTCGTATGGACTGGGTTCGATGAACAGCAACTTGCCAACTTTTGTGGTGCTGGTTGCGCAGCCATCGAATACCGAACAGATCCAAGCGATCTCCGCACGGCTTTGGTCATCGGGTTGTTTGCCAGGCGAGCATGCGGGATGCAGTTTCCGATCCGCCGGGGATCCCATCCTTTACATCAATAATCCAAACGGCGTACCGATGGATGTCCGGCGGAAGACACTCGATGGACTCAAGTCCCTCAACGAGATGAATTTCCGAGCTGTGGGAGACCCGGAGATTCACACTCGGATCCAGCAATACGAACTAGCGTTTCGCATGCAGTCGAGTGTGCCCGAATTGACCAACATCGCCGACGAACCGGAGAGCACGATGGAGTTGTACGGCCAAGACGCCAAGAAGCCTGGGACTTTCGCCAATTCAGTGCTGTTAGCCCGCAGAATGGTGGAGCGCGATGTCCGGTTTGTTCAGATCTATCTCAACAACTGGGATCACCATGGGAACGTAGCGGTTCGATTGCCGTCGCAGTGCAAGGACGTTGATCGTGCGACCTACGGTTTGATCACGGACCTCAAGAGCCGCGGACTATTGGATTCGACCTTGATCATCTGGGGTGGCGAGTTCGGACGAACGATTTATTCCCAAGGGGGCGTATCGCGCGAGAATTACGGTCGGGATCATCATCCACGTTGTTTCACCATGTGGATGGCAGGGGGTGGGATCAAAGGTGGTACGGTGTATGGCGAGACCGATGATTTCTCCTACAACATCGTCAAAGATCCAGTCCACATCCGGGACTTCCACGCAACGACGTTGCATTTACTCGGAATTGATCACGAGCGTTTCACGTTCAAGAATCAAGGGCTTGATTTGCGATTAACGGGGGTAGAGCCGGCCCGAGTGATCCAAGAGTTGCTGGCGTGAGCCGGCGAAAGAGTCGCGACGCGGATTTCATCCGAGCCCTAAGCCTTAGCGCCGGGTGGAGGCACCCTGGAACAGCTCGTTGCGATTTTACGATCATGCCCATTGTCGGGGGATCCAGCGCCGGGGGATGCCGGGTTCCAGCGACCAGTTGCCACTTGCTCACACGCGTGGCTCGGCTGGGGCGAATAGTTCGTGTTGCTTAGTGGCGGAAATGCCGTTGGCCGGTGAAGATCATGGGGATGCGGTGCTCATTGCAAGCGGCGATGACCTCGTCATCCTTCCGAGAACCACCTGGTTGGATGATGGCGATGATACCTGCTTGGGAGGCCCGGTGGATCGAATCGGGAAAGGGGAAGAATGCATCGGAAGCTAGGATACTTCCTTGGGACCGTTCACCTGCCTTATCGATAGCGATCTCGACGCTGTCGACGCGGCTCATTTGGCCAGCACCAACACCGACCAATGCTGCGTCGCGAGCGAGCACGATCGCGTTGCTCTTCACATGGCGTACCATTTCCCAACCGAAGGCGATGTCATCCCAAAGCTCGTCGACCACGGGGACGTTGGTAACGGTTTTCCAAGTCAGGTTCGCCGGGGGAAGAGTATCGGCTTCTTGGACCAAGACTCCGCCGCTGATGAATCGATAATCGAGTTGCGTTTGCGCAGGGCCGAGGTGTCCGATGGCCATCAACCGAACATTGTCTCGCCACTTGGGCTTGGTCGTTAGGATTTCAACAGCTTCTGGGGTGAACTCTGGAGCGACGATGGCTTCGATGAAGAGGCCGGGCTGGCAAAGGACTTCAGCCGTATCGGCTTCGACGATCTGGTTGAAACCCAGAATCCCACCGAACGCACTTTGCGGATCGCCGTCGAGGGCCTTGCGGCACGCGAATGAAAGTTTGTGTGCCGAAGCTGCTCCGCATGGATTGTTGTGCTTGATGACCACGGCAGAGGGTTTTGCAAACGAGCGAACAATGGAAAACGCGCTGTCGAGGTCGAGCAAGTTATTGTAAGAGAGTTCTTTACCGTGCAGTTTCTTTGCACCGACGAGCGAACCACCGCTGTAGGGGCGGGCGTAGAGCGCTGCTTTTTGATGAGGGTTCTCACCGTAGCGCAGATCCAGTTCCTTTGTCAGCCGAACCGAAATATTCGTAGGAAGCACAGGGGCCGAGGATCCAGCATCGTTGTCGAGGGAGGATTGGAGGTACTCTGCGATCGTGGCATCGTACGCCGCGGTGGACGCAAAGCATTCGGCGGCGAGTCGACAACGCAAAGCATCGCTGGTGACTCCTTGGCTCTCGAGTTCGCTTGCGATGGCATCGTACTGCGTGGGATGAGTTGCGACAGTGACGAATGCGTGATTCTTCGATGCCGCGCGGATCAAGCTTGGTCCGCCGATGTCGATCTGCTCGATCGCTTCCTCAATCGTGACTCCTGGTTTGGCGATCGTTGCGGCAAAGGGGTACAAATTCACGCAAACCAAATCGAACGGGAGGATGCCGTGCTCGTGCAACGAGTGCGTATCTTCCGTGAGATTACGCCGGGCCAGGATGCCGCCGAAAATCTTCGGGTGGAGCGTCTTGATCCGGCCATCCATCATTTCGGGAAACCCAGTGTACTGAGCAACCTCCACCGATTCGATCCCGTGATCGAGGAGGAACTTGCGAGTTCCCCCGGTGCTGTAGATTTCCACACCGCAGGCTTGCAATCGTTTGGCAAAGTCGGCCAGTCCGGTTTTGTCGCCGACGCTGATGATGGCTCGGCGGATCGATGGGAGAGTGTTCACGGCTGAAAGGGAGTTCGGTAAAGGATTCGGAGGAGACAACTCGGAAACATCAACGTGGAGTCGAACACGCATCGTCGCCGAACGGACGCAAAATCGCAAGCCTTCGTTTGGTGGGAACCGCGGTTTCGGGGCTTGCGATTGAGCCCCGGGGACCATACAACAAAGCTCCCTTAAAAACCGCGGAATGTGATATCAATTTCCCTTAGTTCCGCTTTATCCCACCCCAATCCACGTTTGAGAAGTTTTCATGTCGGGTATCGCATTAGATCAAGGTTTGATTTCAAAGGACAATGTGGCTCGTGTTTTGGAGCAAGCCCTCGATGCGGGTGACGGCCTGTTGCGACTGACCCCAACATGGGTTCCTCGCAGTTTCTTGCATCCAGGACGCCGGATCAAACTTCATCCGGACGATCTTTATGCATTTGGCGCTAATCGCGGTGGGATCGATGAGCGAT